>JAESFU010000079.1_pt1 | contig 107143 bp, 118 predicted proteins | sample 9269461 | NCBI WGS metagenome assembly JAESFU01 (sample SAMN14502556, study PRJNA617107) | algae metagenome | isolation source: Stenomitos rutilans HA7619-LM2 and co-occurring heterotrophs from cave walls | place: USA: Waikapalae cave, Hawaii | collected 2009-07-28
CCTGGCTTACGGTGAGGGACGTATTTTTTGACCTCGGATCGGCCGTTCTTGTCGAGATAATGCCGCAGATCGAGCATTTGTTCGGCGGTATAGAAGCGGCGCCCGCCGGCCCCAGTCGAAGGCTCCGGCCCTTTGCCTTCGAGATGCAGGCGCTTGAGATTGTTGGGACTGACGCCGAGATAGTGGGCAACCTCAGCCATGGGGAAACGCCTCAGCGTCTTCTGGGCGTTAGGCGGAAATTTCTCCAGGCGAAGTTGATTTAGCTTGCGCGAGATCTCGGCACCCTGTTGGAGAATTTTATCGTCAAACTCGAACGGAGCGAGAGCGTTCATATTTCGGATGCCCGACCAAATAGCGCCAATTCGGCATCTTTTGCCGATTTGGCGCCAGTATGTCCGATTCTCTCGCTCGCACAACAAAAATGAGGTTAACAGAATCTTAACACACGGGGCTGCCTGGCGACGCGAAAAGCAGTTTGCTTCTGCGTTCCTCTAGCAAAATCAGCTAATTAAGCGAATTCTGATCGATCTTCGCGCATCAATGATCTGTCAGAGACAGCCATTCAGAAAATGGGCCACGACAACCCCAAGCGCCCCAAATCGTGAGCTTTCGGGAAGACACTTTCGACTCGCGCCGCCGACAGCAAACCTGACCCGCTGCCCAGCGACCTGCCGAGTTTCACGTTATCGTCTTTTCACGCAGCGCGATCGCGACCGCCTGCGGCAAGGTCTCGGCCCCGAGGTTTGCCCTTGCGTTGTCGAGGTGGAACTTCACCGCCCGCGGCGTGATACTCACTATTTTCGCGGTCGACTCCATGGATTTTCCGCGCGCGGCCCATGCGAGGCATTGCCGCTCGCGCTGGGTCAGAGGCGAAGCTTCGTTGGGCGGCGACCGCAGCCTTAGCTTCGCATCGGCGTGAGCGTGGAAGGTCAGTCCGATTAACTGCACGATGTCGTTGGCTTCAGTGACCATCCTTCCGTGGGCTGAGCTGACTTCGTCGACCGCGAACGTGAAGGCGGCGAACCGATTGAAGCCGCCGGCGATCGCGACCGAGACGCCATGGCGGATGCCGAACTCGTCGGCGTCATCGAAGAGCCGCTTCTGAGCGCGCAGCGGAGACCGTCGCGCGGCCTCACGGGTCCACTGCAATGTCGAGCGTCCGCTTCGGGCAAACGCAACCACCGGATCGACGTCCTGGTAGGTTTCCGAGAAGTAATGCTCGCTCCAGCGCTTGGGATAGGACGAGATCAAGACTGGATCGGCTTCGCCAAAGCCGAGATAGGCGAAGTACCGGAAGCCCATGCTTTCGGCGACACGTTGGCCGACGCGCCCGAACTCTGCTTCGGCGCCCGACGAATGCAGCCCGTCGACCAACTCCTGATAGGCCATTTCCACCGACTTCATCGGCTCTCCTCTGTGTTGCGGCGCCTTGCTTCACGCGCCTGACGATCCTCATGCGATCAATGCCGACCGCCTTTGCCGGGAAGATGTGGCGAGAGAGCGGCCACAACCTTAGAGAGAATCCACCCTGTCAGATCTGACAGGTTCGGCTCGAGCACGCCTCTGATTGATTGGCGGCCAGATCAACGCGATTCGGAGGTGGCCATGCAGGTCGTCGAATTGAGCCGCGCCGGATATGGCGCCAACATCTCGCTGCTGATGGGCATGCATCGGCTGCGGCGAAAAGTGTTCAAGGACCGGCTCGACTGGTCTGTCTCGACCACCGGCGATCTCGAGATGGATCGCTACGACACGTTGGATGCGGGCTACCTGGTCGTCGCCGATCGCGGTGCTGTCCTGGGCTGCGTGCGGTTGCTGCCGACGACAGGACCGAACATGCTGGCGGACACGTTTCCGGAGCTGCTCGACGGCGGTCCGGCGCCGCGCTCCAGCCTCATCGCCGAAAGCTCGCGCTTCTGCGTCGATACCGAAGCGACCAACGCTATAACCGATGGCGGCTTGCGGCAGGCGACGTTCGTGCTGCTTGCCGCCATGCTCGAATGGGGCGAGGCGCGGGGCGTGGCGTCGATCGCGACCGTGACCGATCTGCGCATGGAGCGCATTTTGCGTCGGGGCGGGTGGACGCTTGAGCGTCTCGGCGCGCCGCGGCGCATCGGATCGACCGTTGCGGTCGCAGGTTTGCTGCCGATCGAGCAGGATGCGCTCGCGGCGGTTCGACGCAATGGCGGCCTAACAGCGCCGGTGCTTCCGATCGAATTCCAGCTGCCGCTGGCGGCGTGATGGCTGCGAAGATGATCAAACCCGCACTTTTTGCCGCCGGACTTATTGGCCTCTCGGCCGGCGCTGCTCGCGCCGACGACTGGGGCTGCACGGTCCTGCTGTGCCTCGCCAACCCGGGCGGACCGACGCAATACGCGGCTTGCGTCCCGCCCGTGACGCGCCTCTGGTCTCATCTGAAGCGGGGAGGGGCATTTCCGACCTGCTCAGGTGCGGGATCGAGCGCCTCGCCGATCGGCTACGACCCGTATGAGCCATGCCAGGATGGCTATGTTCTGCGCAAGCTTGGGCGCGATGGCGCCAGTCAACCGGCCTGTGTTTCGAGCAAGCCGGTTCGCGATTGCGGCCGCGCTGACGACGTTTGCCAGCCGCATGACATTCAGGCGGTTCGCCATCGCGCCCAACCTAACTTCATCGACGTGACCGGAGCCGACGGCGTCAGTACGCGGGTACGGTTCTGATGGAGGCCGCCGACATTACGACATTGATCGACCGCTGCACCGCGCCAACGCTGGCGCGGCCAGTTGCCGCGATCATGCGCCAAGCGAGCGAGTTCGAGCCCTTGCTTGTCACAATCGCGGGCAAGCGGCCGATCCGGGTTCTGGCCGATACGAAACCTGAGGCCATCGCACTCACCAGCGAAGCGGCCGCGGCAGGACAACCGGTCCGGATCGGTTTGGCTCAGCTCGATGTTGCCGATCTAAAAGCGGCCGGGCTCACCATCGCTGCCGCATTCGACCCGTGCGAACACATCGCCGGCGTCGGCCGCGTATTTCAAGAACGGAAGGCGCTGCTCGTGTCGAGCGGCCTCGACGATGACGCCGCGAGCGAAAGAGCCAGAACGTCATTCAAAGCCGGTCGGACCGCAGCGTCCCCTGTAGCCGCAGCCAAGCCCGACACGATTTCGGGTCGTGAGACAAAGCCAGCCGGCCCTGACGAGGAGATCGCGTCCGCGAAAGACCCGCCGTCCTGGAGCGTCTATGGCGCGCAGCGCGGCTCCTCGCTGCTGATCTACAGCCACTAGCCCGACCCAATTCCTTTTTCCCGACCGCACGCGATGTCGGCGTCGAAGACGCTTGCCTGGAGACCACTAATGCCCCCGTCAATCCGAACACTCGCCGCGCCAGCCCTCGTGACGACTACGCTCGTTCTTTTCGCCGTCGAACCCGCTTTGGCGCAGACCGCCAACATCGAAGGCGTGCTGCAAAACATCGTTACGATGCTGACCGGCAATGTCGCGCGCCTGCTTGCGACGCTCGCCGTCATAATCGTCGGCATCGCCTGGATGTTCGGCTATCTCGATCTGCGCAAGGCGGCCTATGTCGTGCTCGGCGTCGCCATCGTCTTCGGCGCGTCCGAAGTCGTCTCGACGCTCACTGGCGGCAAGTAGGCTCGAGACGATGACGAGCGAGCCCGAGCGCCTGACCGAGGACACCCTGTTCCTCGCCTGCACGCGCCCTGCGATGATCGCGGGCGTGACGATGGAGGCAATGGCCATCAATGTGATGGCGTCCTGCATCCTGTTCCTGATGGCGGGTTCGATCGTCTATGGGCTGATCGCCCTGCCGATCCACCTGATCTGCCGCGCAATCTGCCGGCATGATCCAAACCAGTTCCGGCTGCTCGTCGCCTGGCTGGAGACCCGCGGCCGCTCGCGCAACGGCGCGTTTTGGGGCGGGTCGTCGCCGACGCCCTTGCGCCTCGTGCGCCGCTTCAAGCCTCGCGAGGTCGCGCATGGCTGACGCCGCCCGCCTGATGGCTCGCGAGATCGAACCCGACGTTCATCTGCCTTATGTCCGGCATGTAACCGAGACCGTCATCAGCCTCTCGACCCGCGCGCTGATGACGACGATCCGCCTCGACGGTATCGCCTTCGAGACCGCCGATATCTGCGACCTCAACGATCTGCACGCCAAACTCAATCTCACACTGCGCAATCTCGCAGACGATCGGCTCGCGATCTGGACGCATCTGATCCGGCGGCGGGATACCGGCTATCCCGAAGGCGAGTTTTCCTCTGGCTTCGCGCGCGATCTCGATGACGGCTATCGCGAAGCGCTTCAGGGCACGAAGCTGTTTCGCAACGAACTCTACCTGACCATCATCGCCCATCCCGGCCGCGATCGCGCAGAGGCCGCTGCCGGATTCGTCTCACGCCTCGGCCAAGCGCGCCGCGGGGGAGGGGAGATCGATGCTGTCGCGCTCAAGCGGCTGAACGATGCCGCTCGCGACATCACGGCCGCGTTTGGCCGCTACGGCGCGACACAGCTCGGCCTCGCCGCGCATGATGGTCTGCTGTTCTCGGAGCCGATGCGGCTTTTACATCTGCTGGCCTCCAGTGAGGATATTCCGACGGCCTTGCCGCAAGGACGTGTCGGCTCGGCGATCTACACCAACCGCGTCATCTTTGGTCGCGAGGCCATCGAGATCCGGGCCGCCGGCGGCTCGCTCTATTCGGGCATGTTCGGGCTGAAGGAATACCCGGCCTCGACCAAGCCGGGAATGCTGAACGGTCTGCTCTCGGCCCCGTTCGAGTTCGTGCTGTCGCAAAGCTTCGCCTTCCTGTCGAAGGCCGACGCGAAAACGGTTCTGACGCGCAAGCAGAACCAGCTCGTCTCGACCCAGGACGTCGCCGCTTCCCAGATCGACGACCTCAACGACGCGCTGGATGATCTCGAATCCAACCGCTTCGTCATGGGCGACCATCATCTGTCGCTGCTGGTGCGGGCGGAAAACCCGAAGGCTCTGCTGGAGACGATGGCGCAAGCGCGTCGCGTGCTGGCCGAAGCCGGCGCGGTCGTCGCGCGTGAAGATCTGGGGCTCGAGGCGGCTTACTGGGCGCAAATGCCAGGCCTGTTCAAGCATCGGGCACGGTCTGGCGCGATCACATCTCGCAATCTTGCGGCGCTGTCGCCCTTCCATAGCCATCCGGCCGGGAAAGCCACTGGTAATCATTGGGGTCCGTCCGTCGCGATGCTGAAGACGGCGTCCGGCTCGCCCTATCATTTTTCATTCCATGCCGATGATCTCGGCAATGCCTTCATCTGCGGGCCGTCGGGCTCCGGCAAAACCGTGCTGCAGAATTTCCTGCTCGCCCAGGCGGAAAAGTTCGGCTGCCAACGCGTCATGTTCGACAAGGATCGCGGCGCCGAAATCTTCGTCCGCGCGTCGGGTGGAACCTACCTCACGCTGAAGAACGGCGTCTCGACCGGCTGCGCGCCGTTGAAGGCCCTTGAGCTGACACCGGCCAATCTTGCTTTCCTCGGCGAGCTCATCCGCACGCTCGTCACGGTCGAGGGCAGGGCGCTCTCCGTCGTCGACGAGGAGCGAATCGATTCCAGCCTCGAGGCGATGCGGGCTCTGCCGCGCCAGGAGCGCTCGCTGTCGGCGCTGCGCGCCTTTCTCGGGCAGCAGGATCGCGAAGGGATCGGCGCGAGGCTCGAACGCTGGTGCCATGGCGCACCTCTCGGTTGGGTCCTCGATGCCGAGGAAGACGCGATCGCGCTCGACGCCAGCTTCATCGGCTTCGACATGACCGATGTGCTCGACCATGCGAGCGTGCGCACGCCGCTGATGATGGTGCTGTTCCATCGCGTCGAGCAGCTCATCGACGGCCGTCGCATCATCATAGACATCGACGAGTTCTGGAAAGCGCTCGGCGACGACGCCTTTCGCGCGTTGGCAAACGACAAGCTCAAAACCATCCGCAAGCAGAACGGCGTCATGGTTTTTGGGACGCAGTCGCCGCGCGACGCACTGGCGTCCCCGATCGCCCACACCATCGTCGAGCAATGCCCAACGCAAATATTCATGCCGAACCCCCGCGGTACGCGCTCGGACTATGTCGACGGTTTCCACCTGACCGAGACCGAGTTCCGGCTGATCAAGGAAGAGCTGTCGGCCGAGAGCCGGCGCTTCCTGGTCAAGCAGAACGGTCACTCCGTCGTCGCCGAACTCGACCTTGGCGGAATGGATGACACGCTCGCCGTGCTGTCGGGCCGCACCGAGACCGTCGAGCTGCTCGACCGCATCCGCGCCGAGGTCGGCGACGACCCCGCAGTGTTCCTGCCCCGCTTCCATGCCGAGAGAAAGATCGATCGATGAAAGTGTCTCGCCTCCTGATTGCCGGAGCACTGGCTGGACTGCCCGCACATGGTTTCGCGCAGCAGGGCGTGCCGGTATTCGACGCCGGCGCAATCGCAAAGCATGTCGAGCAGATCGGCAAGCTGACCGAGCAGATCAAGACGATGGAGGCGCAGCTCACGCAGGCCAAGCAACTCTACGAGAGCTTCAACAAGCTGACTGACGTCAACGACATCGCCTCTCTCCTGAGCAGCGAGGAGTTCCGGAAGCATCTGCCGAAGGAGTTCGGCGAGATCGAGAAGCTCGTCTCGGGCGGCGGCGGGTCGCTGACCGGCACGGTCGATCGCTATCTCGATCAGAACCGCGCCTACCAAGGCGGCGACGCGAACTCGTTCTATCGCACCGAACTCGACCGCATCGCGCGTCAGACCGGCGCGAAGCATTCGATCGGTCAGAGCGTCTACGACACCGCCTCCAAGCGCATCGATGGGCTGGAAGAGCTTCGCCAGAAGATCACCGCGTCCAAGGACGCCAAGGATGTGCTGGATCTCTCCGCGCGCATTCAGGCGGAGCAGGCGCTGCTGCAGAACGAGGTGCTGCGCATGCAGGGGCTCGCCATGGTGCAGCAGGCGCGCGGCGACATGGACGGCCAGCGAGCGGAGGAACGCCGCCGCCAGTTGGTCGATGAAATGAAGGCTGCTCTCCAATGAGCCGGCCTCTGGTTGCCGCCTTCTTGACGATCGCTCTCTCCGGCTGTGGCGACGAGCACGCCGAGCACGCGAAGCCGGCGTCGATCCGTGACGTGCCCTTCTTCCTCGCGAACGCATCCGATCACGAAGCTGCACTGGCGCGCTGCCGAGCCAATCCTGGCGACCTGAAGTCCGATGCCACCTGCCGCAATGCTGAGGAAGCCAATCGCAAGGTGATGATCTGGGGTCGAGAGGCTGCCCTGCAGCGCGCGAGCAATTGAAATGGCGATCAACGTCTTCGACGAGTTCCTGAAAGAGTTCGAGCAGCCGATCACGACTTTCGTGTCGACGTCTGTCTCGAACCTCGCGACCTTCGTCGATGGACCGCTACGGGTCGCTGTCCTCCTCTATGTCGTGCTGTACGGTTTTGCGGTCATGCGCGGCGCGATCGCCGAGCCGATCCAAGAGTTTGCCTGGCGAGCGATGAGGCTCGTCCTGATCGTGCTCCTCGCATCGAATGCGACTTCATTCCAGCAATACGTCACCGACCTCTTCTTCACGTCGCTGCCAAAGGAGATTGGAAACGCTCTTGCGGGTTCGGCCCTTGATGCCAACTCGGGTGCGCCCTTCGACAAGCTGTTGAACAAGGGAATCGAGGTCGCCCAAAAGATTTATGATCGAGCAGGTCTCACGGACATTGCGCCAGCTTTGATCGCCGCGATCCTTCTCGTCTTCACGGCCGTTTCAGGCTTTCTGCAGTTCGCGATCCTGCTCTACGCGAAGGTTGGCTTGGCGATTGTCATCGCGCTCGGGCCAATCTTCATCGCTTTGGCGCTGTTCGACGCGACGCGGCCCTTTGCTGAGGCTTGGACACGTCAGGTTGCTAACTTCCTGATCCTGCATGTGCTCGTTGTCGCTCTTGTCGGCTTGATGCTCACTTCGGTCCAGGGCTTCGTCGAGAAATATGGTGCTGATGCCGCGTCCGGCGGCGCGATCATCGTTGGCGCTGTCGCGATCAGCGCCGTACTCGGTCTCGCCGCATATATCGCTTTGCAGCTTCCCGCCATCGCGGGCGGCCTTGCCGGCGGCGGCGCCTCGCTCGCAGCACGCATCGTCACCAGCGCCATCACCGCGAACGCAGCCTCGGCCGCCGTTGGCGCTTATGCCGGCGCGCGAACCGCGGCGAGCCGCACGGCAGCAAGAATCCGCGAGCGACGACAGGGCGGCGAGATCAGACGCGTCTGAACGTCCCTTTCACACCAGGAACAACCGCATCCGCGCAAGGATGCCGAGAAGGATTTGTCTCGATGAATTGTCGCGTGATCGCCAGTCTTGTGCTGGCCACGATGGTGACGGGCTGCGCCGGCTGGAGCAAGGGCGCGCCGTCCTGTGACGGCTCGGCCAAGCGCCCGCTCAACCGATCGCTCTGGGACTGGGAAGCCACGCCTCCAGCTTCGCCGCAACCTGATGCGCCTGCCGTCAAACGGCTTGGCCAGGCCCAGCCAGAGCTGCCTGCTCGTGGCATCGAGCGGGCTGCCACGGCCTGGTCCACCTTCGACATCACGCGTTCGTTCCGATCCTGCAGCGAGGCGACGCGCCATGGTTAGGCCTGACGATCTGAAGGATTACTTCGACAATGCCCGGCGCTGGGAACAGGATCTCCTGCTGACGGCGCAGCGCTCGAAGCGGCTGGCCTGGTTCGTCGCGACCGGGGCTTGCGTGCTCGCGACGGCCGCCGTCGGCGCGGTCGCGGCGCTGGCGCCGCTGAAGACCGTCGAGCCCTTCGTCATCCGCGTCGACAATGCTACCGGCATCGTCGAGACGGTCGCCGCGCTCGGGACATCGCCGCGCAGCTACGACGAGGCGGTGACCAAGTATTTTTTGGGGCGCTATGTCCGCTCGCGCGAAGGTTTTAGCCAGGCCGAGGCCGCTAGCAATTTCCAGACCGTGGCGTTGCTGTCATCGCCGGCCGAGCAGGCGCGCTTTGCCGCCGTCTACCGCGGCTCGAATCCGGAGAGCCCGCAGGTGCTGCATGGCCGCTTCGGTGTCGCCGAGGTGCGGATCAAGGCGATCTCGCTGCTCGCCGATAACCTCGCCTCCGTCCGCTTTTTGAAAGAGAGCCGCAAGGGCGAGGAGATCAAGATCACGCATTGGATCGCAACGCTGACCTTCGCCTATGTCAACGCGCCGGTCTCATCGACCGATCGCTTGATCAACCCGCTCGGCTTCCTCGTCTCGGAATACCGCGCCGATCCGGAGGTCGCCCCATGAGCCGTCGCGTCATCGCAATCGGGTGCGGACTGCTCTTGGCTCTCGGCCTTGGACTGCCATCGCTTGCCCTGCAACTTCCCACCGCCGGCGCGCGCGACGAGCGCGTGCGCTTCGTCGCCTATGACCCTGCCAATGTCGTCAAGGTCAACGGCGTCATCCGGGCATCCACGCAGGTGATTTTCGCCGAGGATGAGGAGATCGCCCATGTCGCGATCGGCGACTCGATCGCCTGGGAGGTCGCGCCGGCCGGCTCGATCCTGTTCCTCAAACCCCGCGAAAAGCATCCCCCCACCAATCTGCAGGTCGTGACGACGCGCCGCGACGGCCGCAAGCGCTCCTACCAGTTCGAGCTTTCGATCACGGAAGCCTCGCTGAAGGAGAGCTACTTCGTGGTGAAGTTCTCCTATCCGTCCGACGAGGCCGATCGTCGTCGCGCCGAAACCGAGGCGCGCGGCCAGCAGCGCGAAGGCGCGGTCATCGACCAGACGTTTGATCTCCACCAGCAATATGGCGCGCGTAACTGGCGGTTTTCGGCGCAAGGTCCGGCCGACCTCGAACCCGATGGCGTCTTCGACGACGGCAAAGTCACGAGCTTCCGCTTCGCCGGCAATCGCGAGGTGCCTGGGATCTACATTGTCGGGTCGGACGGCGCGGAAAGCCTCGTGCCCAAGGACGTGCGTGGCGAGGTCGTTGTGGTGCATGCGACCGCGCGGGAGTTCCGGCTGCGCCGCGGCAGCGAGGTGCTCTGCATCTTCAACGAGGCCTTTGACGCCGTCGGCGTGAACCCTGGCACCGGCACGACGAGTCCGAGTATCGCCCGCACGCAAAAACAGCCAGCGCCGGCGCAGCGTCGCTGAGGAGCATCGCATGACTGATCAGAACGCGTCATCCGGCGTCGAGGGCGAACGCGGCATCACCCCCGTCTCTGGACCCGTCGAGGGCTCGGGCCGGGCGCTCGCCAAACGCGGCATCGGCGCGGCCGCGCTGATCGCGTTTTCGGTACTGGTGATCTGGAGCACCTGGAAATCGGAAAAGCCCGTCGATCAGGGCGGCGCCAAACCGATCATCCGCCAGACCACCGCGTTCGAGCCGGCGCGCGAACCGCCGGCGCCGCCTCCCGTTCAGCAGGCTGCCCTGCCGGTCCTGCCGCCTCAGCTAGCGCCGGCCGCCGCTCCGCCGCAGACCGACAAACTGATGGAGAGCGCCCGCCGTGCGCCTGTGCTCGCCTTCAACCGGCCAGGGCGTGGCCCATCAAGCGACGGGGCAGGGCAGGGCGCCTCTCTGCCGGGATCACCTCTGCTCGCCGGCGCTACCGAACCGCGCAATGAACTCGCCGATAAGCTGAAAGCCACCACGATCGAGGGTGTGCGCGCCGCGCGCCTGCCCAACCGCAATCTTCTGGTGACACAGGGCACGGCGATCCCTTGCGTGCTCGAGACGGCGATGTCTTCGGATGTGCCGGGGTTCGTTTCCTGCGTCATCCTGCGCGATGTCCTGTCGGATTCCGGGCATGTCGTCCTGATGGAAAAGGGCACGCAGATCGTCGGCGAATATCGCGGCCAGGTCCGAAAGGGCTCCAAGCGCATGTTTGTGCTCTGGACGCGGGCGAAAACCCCGACCGGAGTCATCGTCGCGCTGGCCTCGCCCGCGACCGACGCGCTCGGCCGCGCCGGCTTCGACGGCGAGATCGACACACATTTCTGGGAGCGCTTTGGGGCGGCGCTTCTGCTTTCGATCGTCAGCGACGCTGCCGCGATCGGCCGCCAACAACTCGAGAATGCCGATATCGAGATCCGCAACACGTCCGGATCGGCCAACACGGCGGCGGGCATCGCCGTCGAGCGCTCGATCGACATCCCGCCGACGCTGAACAAGAACCAAGGCGAGCGCGTCAACATCTTTGTCGCCCGCGATCTGGATTTCTCCTCGGTCTACGATTTGAAGCGGATCGAAAGCCGCGCGCGGATTTTGGATCGCACGGTGCCGGGCGTTGACGCCGTCGTAAGCACTGGCTCACGGGTCACGAAGCCATGACGGCACTCGCGCGTGGGCCCGCCGCAGCCGATTGCGTCGCTATCGTCGCGCCGGCTGCGCCGACCGCCCCGACTGCTTCCGAACGGCGCGCCAGCCGCATCGTGCTCGAACGCTATCTGACGCCGCTCGCGTGCTTCCTGTCGCATCCGGACCTCACCGAAATCGTCGTCAACCGCCCGGGCGAGGTGTTCACGGAAGGACCGGGCGGCTGGCATCGCCACGAGCTTCACGATCTGAGCCATTCGCATCTGATGCATCTTGCGACGGCCGCCGCCGGCTATACCCGGCAGGACATCGGCCCCGACCATCCGATCGTCTCGACGACGCTGCCGGGCGAGGAGCGTTGCCAGATCGTCGTGCCGCCGGCGGTCCCGCCTGGCACCGTCAGTCTGACCATCCGAAAGCCTTCGACCGTCACCATGACGCTGAAAGATTTTGAGCAGCGGGATCTGTTCTCCGACATCCGCGTCACCAGCGACGACCTCTCCGAAGACGAGACGGAGCTGGTGCGCCTGCGCGACGCCGGGCAGTGGCGCGAATTCCTGGCGCTGGCAGTGCGCAGCCGCCGCAACATCATCATCTCGGGCGCGACCGGCTCGGGCAAGACGACGCTGTCGAAGGGTCTGATCGCCCAGATCCCGGCGAGTGAGCGCCTTATCACCATCGAAGACACGGCCGAGCTTGTGGTGCCGCAGCCGAACCATGTCCGGCTGCTGTACGCCAAGGACGGGCAGGGGCTCGCCAAGGTCGGACCGCGCGAGCTGCTCGAATCCTGCCTGCGCATGCGGCCCGATCGCATCCTGCTGCAGGAGCTGCGCGACGGCACCGCCTTCTTCTACCTGCGCAACGTCAACTCCGGACACCCGGGCTCGATCACCACGGTCCATGCCGATTCCGCCCGTCTCGCCTTCGAGCAGTTGACGCTGCTGGTGAAGGAGAGCGCGGAGGGCCGGGACCTCGCGCGCGACGACATCCGCAACCTGCTGCGCCAGACCGTCGACATCGTCATCCAGATGAAACGCGAGCACGGCCGCTTCCGCATCACGGAGATCGACTATGACCCCGTTCGAAAGCGCCTCGCCAGCGCGTAAAGTGGCGCTCCGGATCGCGCTCGCGGCTGCCGGCATCGCCATACTCCTGTTCGTCGGCTCCAATGTCCTGCTGCTCGGCCTGCGCAGCCATGATGGCGGCTTCCACTGGAACGAGCTTGCGATCGCCTGGCCCCATTACGGCACGAACGAGCGCCTCGACCGCTGGATCATTTTTGGAACGCTCACCGGCACGATCGCCGCCTTCGGGCTGATGGGTTTGATCATGCGGACGAAACCGCGCCCGCTGCACGGCGAGGCGCGGTTCGGCACCGAGCACGACATCCGCAAGGCAGGTCTGAGGTCGAAGCAGGGAATTTTACTCGGCCGGAAAGACGGCAAGTTCCTGTGCTTCGGTGGACCTGAGCACGTCATGGTCTATGCCCCGACACGATCGGGCAAGGGCGTCGGATACGTCATTCCAAACCTGTTGAACTGGCCGGACTCCGTCGTCGCGCTCGACGTCAAGAAGGAGAACTTTGATCGCACCGCCGGTTTCCGGGAGGCGAGCGGGCAGGCCGTCTTCCTGTTCGATCCGCTCGACGAGCAAGGCCGTACGGCACGCTACAATCCGCTCGCCTATGTCCGCCGCGATCCGGTCGACCTGTATGACGATCTCCAGCGCATCGCGGTGATGCTGTTCCCAGCCGAAAACCGGGCCGACCCGTTCTGGTTCGAAACCGCGCGTTCAGCGTTCGTCGCGATCGGCGGCTATGTCGCCGAGACGCCGGGCCTGCCGCTCACCATCGGCGAGATCCTGCGGCAGCTTTCCGCCTCGAGTGATCTGAAGGCGCATTTTCTAACCACGATGAAAGAGCGCGCCAAAAGCACGGCGCCCCTCTCGTCGCATTGCATCGGGGCGCTGAACGACTTTCTATCGGCGTCCGAAAACACCATGAATTCGGTCCGCAAAACCACGACAGCGCGGCTCGGCCTCTGGCTCAATCCGAGGATCGATGCCGCGACGTCCGCCAATGATTTCGACCTGCGCGAGCTGCGCTCCCGGCCAATGTCGATCTTCCTGGGCGTGACGCCAGACAATCTCGACCGCATGGCGCCGCTGCTCAACCTGTTCTTCCAACAGGTCATCGATCTGAACAGCCGCGAGCTGCCGGAGCAGAATCCGAAGCTGAACCGACGCGTGCTGCTTCTCCTCGACGAGTTCCCGGCGCTCGGCCATGTCGGCGTGCTCGCGAAATCCGTCGCCTTCGTCGCAGGCTACGGCATCCGCCTGCTCACCATCATCCAGAGCCCGGCGCAGCTGCGGGCGATCTACGGTCCCGATCTCGCCAAGACGATCATGACCAACCACGCGATCGAGGTCGTGTTTGCGCCAAAAGAGCAGGACGTCGCCAACGAGCTGTCGGAGCGGATCGGCTACGACACGGTCCAGGCGAAAAGTCGTTCCCGGCCGTGGGGGCTGTCGGCGGGCAAACGCAGCGAGTCCGTCTCGGACCAGCGTCGCGCGCTGATGCTGCCGCAGGAACTCAAGCTGATCCCCTCGTCCAAGGCGTTCATCCTGGCGGCCAGCGTGCCCCCGATCATCTGCGACAAGATCATCTACTATGACGATACCGCCTTCACAGCGCGCTTGAAAGTGCCGCCGGTCATCGCGCCCAACCGTGGCCCGTCGAACATGCTGCTGGCGAGCGAGATCATCGAGCTGAAATCCGCAGTCGCCGAGTTGCAGGCGACGTTTCGGACCCGGCCGATGACGGATGAGGAGATCGCCGATCCGTCGCTCATCCCCGACGATGCGACCTTCGACTTTGGCGATGTGCCAGTCAATCTGGAAGGCCTGTCCGAAGATGAGCTCAAGGACTGGTGCTCGCAGGTGATCGACGCTGCCATCATCCCGACGAAGGAGACAGGCGGATCTGTGAAGGAGATGCGTCGTGCCAGGTAAGCGCCAGGATCAGAGCGAATTCACGATCGAACGCGGACAAGAGAAGGTTGGCGGCGCCGATAGAACGTCAGCGCGCAACGCTTCGAGCGTGCCTCACGGTGAACATCGAGCCGGCCAGGCTGAGTTCGATCTCGGTGGCACAGCAGGACGCCAGGCTGAAAGCGGAATACCGGAGCGGCTCCGCCAAAAATACTATGTCGCAGAAGCAGACGCGGGCGACGAGGCGAAGGTCTATGCCGACCCACGAGGCGAGTACCTCGCCTTCAAGGTCTCGACCGACCGCATGGCAACGCGGCTTGAAGACGCTGGCGTCGTTCGGGACATGGTTTCGGTCGCGCAGCACCGCGGCTGGAAGGAGATCGACCTTCGCGGATCGGTGGAGTTCCGGCGCACTGCCTGGCTCGAAGCCTCGGCGCGTGGGCTGTCGGTTCGCGGCTATGAGCCTGATCCGGTTGATCGGGCCGCCTTGTCGTTTCGAACGAAGGCGGAGGACCGGCCAACGCGAGCGCCTTCGCAGTTCCGGCGGCCCGAACCCGAAGCGTCAGAGACGATATCCGTCGCGGGAGTTTCGACAAGAAGGCCTATCGAGGTAACGGTCCTTCCGCCTGAGCGCAGCACGGAGAAAAGACGCCAGCGCGAGGACGATCGAGCACCATTCCAGGGGCCGCTTCGCTCAGATCGAGCGTCGTCGGGGGGTGCCGGAACTACCGGGGAACGCCCCGCACACCGGCCAGCCTTGACGATCGACGTGGTGGCGCTGCGATCGGACACGCCCCGTCGATCGTCGCGCTCGACGGGGCAGCGTCGCGCTGACGTGTTTCGTTCGGGCGAAGATCGGCAGAGTGTAGGCGATGACGTCATCACGGCGGCCCGCTCTCAACTCGCGGCGATCGAACGGGCTTTGAATAAGGCCATTCGCGACCCGAAGTTACGACACTCCGTTCTGGCTCACGCGAAGGAGAGAATTGCCAAACAACTTGAGAAAGGCGGAGCATTCAAGCACGCAGAATTGCGAGAGCGATCGGTGCAGCGTCAGTCTTCCCCGGAAAACAAGCTTGAGCCGAAACGTCATCATCGTTCAAATGCGGCCGAAGCTTATCGGGAACGGTAGAGTCAACCAAATCGGACTTAAATCAAGCGGCTCTTGATGAACACGAAAACCGCACCGAAACAGCGAGGCCAATGATCTCGTTACCTAGGCAGACGGTGGAGCCAGCACCAGGCTGGCACGGCGGATCATGGCGACGGCCTCTTCATCCAACGCGCGATCGCCTGAGGAGCCAGTGCATCGGGCCGGCTCCAACTTACGAGAACATAAGATGAATAGAGAGGCCGGATCATTCGAACAAGAATCGGATGGTGTGCCCGTTCACGAAGCCCCGCAGGCGTGCGCAACTGCCACGGGCACGGCCACGGAACTTAACAGATCAACCTCGCGTTGAGCCGCCAGAATGTGACACCGTCTGGAGAAATCCCATGGCGAACGAGCAGAGCGGCTTCAATAAATTGACGGAAGTCGCGGGCGATCCTCTGGCGCAGAATGACATGGGTGCCAGCATTGCTGCTGGTGCAAAGGTTATGGCCAATCAAGCCTCGCAACGGCTCAAATCGGCGGGTATCGATGCCGACGCCGCGTTCGAGATGGCTGAAGAACGCGCCAGCGACCTGCAGGACATGCTGATGGAAGAAGTTCGGGAGCGGCCGCTTCGGGCGCTGGGTTGGGCTGTTGCCGCCGGCTTCGTCCTCGGCATCATGTCGGCGCGGTAAGCCGATGCTCGGCGCAGGCCTCGCATATCTGCTCACTCAGATTAAAGCCTTGCTGCAGCGGCAGGCGCTTATCTACGGTTTGATGGCGGCTGGCGGGTTGATCGTTATCTTCGCGGCCGGATACGGGCTCGATGCGGTTCGTGAAATGCTCGTCGTCCGCGTTGGAGGCGTCTACGCGAGCCTGATTGTCGGCGGCGTTTTGCTCGCACTTGCGCTGATTTGTGTCGGCATTGCGTTTTATCTCGGTCGCTCGCCAGGCCCCGCCATGTCTGCGCGCAAGGCATCATCGCCTTATGCCAACCCGCCGCGCAGGCCGCTTGTGACGGGATCGGCGATGCTGGCGGGCGGAGCCGTGGCGGGCTTGATCGCCGGCGTCCTCGCGGCAAAGCGGCCATGGCGAAACCCAGACCACTTCAGCGCTGAAACTGACGACGAGCGAGTGCACCGTGCGCCGCCTCGCTGATGCTTTCCCGATAGCAGTCGATCGGTGGCAACAGGCCTTGCGCCTTAAATCGCCTGCACTCGACATCGCTCTCGCCTTTACGATCGGCATTGGATCCGTGCTTGTCATCTCTGTATGGCAGCGTGGTTCTCAGAGCGCGCGCGACGCCGAGCACGAAGCAAAATCCGAGCATCAAACCCAGGCAGGCGAGGATGCTGAACAACCGCAAGACATACCCGCGAGGGGCTGGTGGGACGTTGCGCGCCGGACCTATCACGAGATCGATAAGGACCGGGTCCGGGCCGTCGCCGCAGGCGTGACCTTCTACGCGCTGCTGGCACTGTTCCCGGCTCTAACAGCGCTCGTATCGGTTTACGGGCTTGCCGCGGAGCCGGCGATGATTTCCGAGCATGTTGCGGCGGTCGAAGGCTTCCTGCCGGCGGGATCGGGCACCTTCCTACAGGATCAGATTGGGCGGATCGCGCAGGGTGGTGAGGCCAAACTCGGCTTTGCCTTCGTGATCAGTCTTGGTTTGGCGATCTGGAGCGCTAACGCTGGCGTCAAGGCAATCTTCGATGCGCTCAATGTCGCTTACGGCGAAGTTGAGAAGCGTGGCTTTGTGAAACTCAACGCCGTGTCATTGGCGTTCACGGTCGGCATCCTGTCGTTCGTGTTGCTCGCAATCGCGGGCGTCGCCGCCGTCCCGGTGCTGCTCGATTACCTGTATCTCGGCAGCACGGCTGAGTGGCTGATTTCGATCGCTCGCTGGCCTCTCCTGATCATCGCCCTGATGGCCGGTCTGTCGGCACTCTATCGCTTCGGTCCCAGCCGAGACGAGGCTCAGTGGAAGTGGGTCAGCCCGGGGGCCATTTTCGCGAGCCTCGCATGGCTCATCGGCTCGCTGCTGTTCTCGTGGTACGTCGCGAATTTCGAGGACTACAACAAGACCTACGGGACGATCGGCGCGGTCATCGGCCTTCTGTCATGGATGTGGTTGTCGGCCACCATCGTGCTCGTTGGCGCGGAGCTGAATTCGGAAGCGGAACGTCAGACCGATCAGGACACCACGAAAGGCCCCGCCAAACCAATCGGACTACGCGGTGCAGACGCCGCCGATCGCAAGGGCTGATCAAGAAGATTGCGGAATTGGCGAGCGGATAGGCTCCAGATGGAGCCGTGCAGAACTAGATCGATGCCTCGATCAACGACGCATTCAAACTGGCACTCGCCAAACTTCTGACCAGTCTTGGCGAGATGCACTGTCAGGTCTGAGGTGAAAAAGATCACGACGTACGCCGGAAGGTCCCAGTGCGAGAACATGCGCGCAGTCTCAATCCGGACACGATCGTCGGCCTGCGCTCAAGGAATTCAATCGGCGCGGAATGAAGGTTAGCCAGCTCAAGGCAACCGCTACAGCTACGGAGGTCGCCCTCCAGCGCCGTTGATACTGGCGAGCGTATGGCCGTCATGGCATCGCGCCGGAACACAACCAGTGACTCGCCGGTTCAATGAGCCGAAGAAATCGTAGGAGAGGATCAATGGGTGTATTCGACACTATCAAGAAGGCGATTTTCGGCGAGGCCAGAGCCGAGACCGTAGCCGTCCCAACACCTGCGCCCGCCCCAGGCGCGGTCGTGCCGCCTTCGGGAACGTCCACAGCTCCCGCCACGTCCCCAGCAGGCACGACCGGCGGCCAGTCAACCACGGGCATCGGGTCGCCCTCGTCCTCGGGAGCCACAACGCAGTTCGTCGATGTCGCGCCGATCTTGGACAGGGCCGTTCAGGCCAGCGGGCAGCAACTCGACTGGAAGACTTCGATCGTCGATCTGCTCAAGGCGCTCAAAATCGACAGCAGCTTGGGATCGCGCAAGGAGCTGGCGCGAGAGCTTGGTTACTCGGGTGACACCAATGATTCCCCCACGATGAACATCTGGCTGCACAAGGCCGTCATCAAGAAGCTCTCGGAGAACGGCGGGAAAGTGCCTGCGGATTTGTTGGACTGAAGCATCGGGCCCCGCCCGGCGACGATTGACGGGGTTTCCAGACTTTGTAGTTTCCGTAAGAGAAGAGGCCCGTCTCACGGCGGGGCGTTTCTCCATCATGATCTGGAGCAGACCGCTAAGGGCTTGGCGCTCGGGCCGCCGCCACCCGCCGGGTTCGGGGTCCCGGCAGGAGCGGACTGCGCAGGCGAGGTCCCGCTTGGACTGGCCGAGGTGTTGGCGGTGCGCAGCGTTTCCGTGTCAGCAAGCCTCACCCCGCGCAGGCCGGCAGCGCCAAACCAGCCACCGCGACGAGCAGGACGGCGACACCGGACAGGCCGTCGAGACCGATCCGCAGACGCGTGAGGAACCGTTCCGCGTTCTCCTGCCGGCAAAGCTGCCGTTGGACGACCAGATCGCCGAGAATCGCAACGAGAGCGAGCACACTTGCGACGGCGACCAGCCATGTATGCGCTCGCGCGTCCAGCAGGCGGCAAAGCACCGATTCCGACGTATAGACGATCAGGAAATGCGCGGCCCAGACCAACGGGCCAACCAGCGCCCCGCCTGCGCGCCTCAGCGACGACTTCTCGGCCGTCATGATCCGACGAGCCTCGGAAAGCCGTGGGTGACGACGAGCCCCAGCGCCGCCTGCCCAATCGCATACGCCCAGAACAGGGCAAGATTGTCGAAAACGACGTGACGGATCCGATCGAGCCGGCCGAGCAGGATCCGCGCGACCGCAAACAGCGCCATCACCGCGACGGCACCGGCGATCTGCACTTGCAGGGCGGCATTGGCATAGACCATTGCGGCGTGGCTGTCCGCTTTAGGCCGCAGGCCGGCACGCCATTGCGACAGGGCGTCGATACCGAGCGCCGTAATCAGTGCGCCGACGCCGAGCAGGACGAGCAGAGCGAAACCCGCGCGTGACGGTTCGCTACGCGTCAGCATTTTGCCAGCCGCCCAGAGCGCAGCGGCGCTTGTCAGCAAGGCGCCGGCGGCCGTCAGCGGACCGGCGAGCACCGGAATGGCGGCCAGCTTCGGCCAGACCGCGGGCGAGATCGTCCAGAGATAGAGGTAACCGAAGATATAGGACGCATAGAGCGCGGCGGCCACCAGCATCAGGATCACGATCGCCCACCAGCTATGCGACAGGCTGCCCGAAGCGTAGGTCGGCAAAGTGATGCCGCCGCCGATATCGACCGGTTCGGTCGGGGCCGGGTCGCTCTCCCACATCCAGACGAGAATTGAGGCGACGGCTAGCACGCCGCAGATCACGGCCAGCTCGGCGGCCTTGACCGTCAGCAGCAGAAAAAAGCCCGCCGTGAAGACTGCCGCCGCGAGATGGGGCCAGCCTGGACCGGGCAGCCGCATGACGTATTGCGGCCGCGCCTCCACTGCCGAGGTCACGATCGTCTCGCGAACGCCGGTCGCCGAGCGCGGCAGGTAGTAGCGCCCGGCCTCGACTTCGCGCGCCAGTTCCGGGTCGCTCCAGAGCGGCTCGCGGCTAGCGACGCGCGGCGTGCTGCGCGCGGCGAATTCGTGGTTGGGCAGCCACTCCAGCGTGCCGGCGCCCCAGACATCGCCGGCCGGCTCGCTGCCGGTCAGGCGCATGTTGCGCGCGACGTCGACGAGGAAGACAAGGATGCCCGCCGCCAGCATGAAGGCGCCCAGTGTCGAGATCAGGTTGAGCGTGTCCCAGCCCATTCCGGCGGGGTAGGTATGGACGCGCCGCGGCATCCCGATCAGCCCGGTGATGTGCATCGGCAGGAAGGCGATGTTAAAGCCGGCGAAGATCAGGCCGAAGGCCCATTTGCCGAGGCGCTCCGACAGCGGCCGCCGGCTGAAAGCGGGCGTCCAGTAATAGATCGCCGCAAACAGCGGAAAGACCATGCCGCCGAAGAGCACGTAGTGCAGGTGAGCGACGACAAAGTAGCTGTCATGCGCCTGCCGGTCGAACGGCACCATCGCCACCATGACGCCGGTCAGGCCGCCCAAGGTGAAGATCGTCAGAAAGCCAATGATGAAGAGCGAGGCAACAGTGAGTTTCAGCCGGCCCGATGCGATGGTTGCGATCCAGGCGAAGATCTGGATGCCGCTGGGGATCGCCACCGCCATGCTCGCGGCCGAGAAGAAGCCGAGCGAGCGGGCCGGGATGCCCGTGGTGAACATGTGGTGGACCCACAGACCGAAGGAGAAGAAGCCGACCGCGATCAGCGCCACAACGATCAGCCGGTAGCCCACGATCGGAACGCCGGTCATCGTGGGGACGATCATCGAGACCATGCCGGCCGCGGGCAGGAAGATGATGTAGACCTCCGGATGGCCGAAGAACCAGAACAGATGCTGCCAGAGCAGCGGATCGCCACCGCGCTCGGCGATGAAAAACGGCCAGTCGAAGGCGCGCTCGAGCTCGAGCAGGATGGTCGCCAGGATCACAGCCGGGAAGGCGAAGACGATCATTCCCGCGAAGATCAGCATGGTCCAGGCGAAGATGGGCATGCGGGCGAGCGTCATGCCCGGGGCGCGCGTCCTGAGGATGCCGACGATGATCTCGATCGCGCCGGCGATGGCGGATATCTCGATGAAGCCGATGCCGAGCAGCCACCAGTCCGCGCCGATGCCCGGCGAGAAGCGCGCACCGGTTAGTGGCGGATACATGAACCAACCACCCGACGGCGCGACGCCGAAGAACAGCGTGCAGAAAAAGACCAGCCCGCCGACGAAATAGGCCCAGAAGGCGAAGGCACCCAAACGCGGAAACGGCATGTCGCGCGCGCCCAGCATCTGAGGCAGCAGCAGCACGCCAGCCGCCTCGACCGCCGGCACCGCGAACAGGAACATCATCACCGTGCCATGCATGGTGAAGATCTGGTTGTAGGTCTCCGGCGACAGAAAGTCGTTGCCCGGCGTCGCGAGCTGCAGGCGGATCAGGAGTCCAAGCACACCCGCCAACAGGAAAAACAGGAAGGCGGTGGCGATGTAAAAATAACCGATGACGGTGTTGTTGACGTCGCTGACGATGCGCCAACCCTTGGGGCTTGCCCATATGCGTTTCAGCGCGGCGAGCTCGCCCTCGGGGCGCGGTAGCGGGCTGGGGAATGCGCGCTCGGCATCACGGGGCTGGCTGCGTTGCGCTGTCATTTTAGGCTCGTCAGATAGGCGGTGAGCGCCGCAAGTTGCTCGGGCGAGAAGACGCGAAATTCGGGCATAGGGTTGCCGGGCTTCATCGTCTGATTATGGGTGATCAGGCGGCCGAGGTTTTCCGGCGTGTTGGGAATGATCGCGGCCGCCAGGAAACGTCGGCTGCCAATGCGGGAGAGATCGGGGCCGACGACGCCGGCCGCCTGCGTTCCGCGGACGGCATGGCAAGTTCCGCAGCCGGCGGAAAGGAACAGTGCAGCGCCGGCAGTCTCGCTCGCCTGCCGGGCGAAGGTCGGCCGCACTTCCTCCTCGAGCCAGTGCTCGAACTCGGCGCCCGACACCGCGACGATTTCGAGCGCCATCAGCCCGTGCGGGCCGCCGCAATATTCGGCGCATTGCCCGCGATAGATTCCAGGCCGGTCGGCCCTGAGCCTGAGCGTGTTGGTTCGGCCCGGGATCATGTCGAGCTTGCCGCCGAGGCTCGGAATCCAGAAGGAGTGGATCACATCGGCGGAACGAAGTACGAAGTCGACCTCGTGCCCGACCGGAATCCTGATCTCATTCGCCTCGGCGACCGTCACATTCCGGCTGGAATAGGCGACGCGCCACCACCACTGCTCGCCGGTAACCTCAATGCGCAAGGCCGTCGGCCGGTCCGACGCAATCGTCTCTCGCATCAGCCAGACGCCGTAGCCGAGCAGGATCGTCAGAGTCACTGCCGGGAAGACGACGCCGCCCAGGCGGATGGCCCGGTCGGATCCGAGCGCGCGGCGCGCCCGGTCCGATCCGTCGATGGCGAGGTAAAGCGCCACGCAGACGATCAGCAGGATCACCGCCGCGCCGCCGAACAGGATCCATGTCAACAGGGCCACGCGGCCAGCTTCGTCGCTGGCGGGCGACAGAGCGGACTGCGCGCCGACGCAGCCGCCGAGAACAAGGCAGGCGATTGCGAGAGATACCGGCACGACCCCTCTCAACGAGCCGTCCCCTGCGCGGCCGGCAGGCTCTCGAAATAGGCAGCCAGCTCAGCCGATTGCTCCTTCGTGAGCCGACGCGCGATCGGTGCCATGACCGCGCCTGTCGGGGTCTTGTCGTTGAGGCGGCTACGCCAAGCAGCGAGCTGCCCTTTGAGATAGCGCGCCGGCTGGCCGGCAAGGCGCGGATAGGATGACAGCGCATCAGGGCCATGGCAGCCGAGACAGGCCGGGACGCCTCGCGCGGGCAGGCCGTCGCGGGCAAGCGTCTTGCCGCGTGCGATCGCGGCGCTGTCGTGCGGATCGGCGGTCAAGCGCTCCGGCCGGGGAAGACCGGCATAATACTCGGCCAGGCGCGCGATGGCGCGGTCAGACAAGCCGCTCGCGGCGGTCTGCATTACGCCGCTGGCGCGCTCGCGGCTACGATAGGCCCGCAACGCCGTCGCCAGCATTTCCATCGGCTGGCCGTGTAGCACCGGCACGAGCCGGCTGGGCGGCAGCGCCTCCGCGCCATGGCAGCGGGCGCATGCGCCGGTCGCGCCCTCGGCCGTCTGACCGGTCGCGATCTCGTGGCCGCTGTCCAACTCGAGACGGACTTCGCCCATGGCGAGCGCGCTGTAACTCTCCCGGTCGAGGCTCGGCAGGCGGCGCAGGAAGGCGACGACTGCCCAGACTTCGTCCTCCCGCTCCATCGCGGGCCAGCCTGGCATGCCGGCATACTTCAGCCCGTGCTTGACGAGCCAGAACAGCTCGCCATCGCGCCAGAGCGAGACCTTCTCCTTCAGGTCAGGCGGCGGCGGCAGCATATGGGCCGCGACCGGGCTGATCGGAATACCCGGCGCGCCGTGGCAATAGGCGCAGCCGGCGTGGAAATGACCGGCACCGAGGCGGATCCGGTCCTCGTCTTGGCCTAAAAGGGCAGTGTTGGGCGCACGCGCCTTGACCGAATTCTCCATACCGAAGCGCAGCAGGACATCGACGATCCGCAGATGGCCCTTGCTCGCCGCAACGTCGTAGACGCCGAGCCAGGCAAACAGCAAGCCACTTGCAAGGGCCGCTACGCCGAGGCCGGCCACCACGGTCAGCAGCCGGCGCCAGCTCGCCAGCGCCCAGGCGGCCGCCGATCTAACGCGTGCGAGGACTGACATCGTCTTCCTCCGCGTTGCGATCGAGCCGTCTCAGCATCCCGGACGCCAGCACCACGCCGGCCACGAGGTAGCTCAGCGGACAGGCTGTCACCATCAGCAGGCCAGCCAGCTGCTGGTCGCCCAGATTCGATGGCCCGGTCTGGCACCATGCGAATGCGACGCTGGATAGTTGGTAAAGGTCGCGGGGCGCGAAGATCAGAAGCGCGCCCAGAAGACAGGCGATCTTGCCGGTGAGCAGCAGGGCCGCCAGCGAACGCCAGCCGGCATCATTGGAGGCCGCAAGCACCGCGCGCCAGAACCAGAGCGCGGAGATGCCGAGCAGCAGCGCCGCGCTGGCCTGGCCGATTAAGGATTGCGAGGTCGCCATTTGCAAGGCCGGCGCGTGCCAAGCCCAAAGCAGCAGCATCTGCAGAAGGCTCGCCCCCCAGATTTCCGCGCTGCCGCCATGGTCTCTTGGCGGGAGCAAGGTGGCGGCAAGCGGGGCAAGCACACTCATCAAACCGAGATGCAGCAGCATCTGCAGCGAGAGCGGGCCGGTCTTGACAAGGACCACCGTCAAAACCCCGGCCGCGACGAGGAAGATCGCGCTCGCCCGCAGAGCGCGTACGCCGTCATGCGCTGCCGTCACAATCTGATCGCCTGAGCGCTGCAAGCAAAACTCCCCGGCCGCTTAACCTGCCAGACATTGTGCGGTTCCCGGCAGCGTCGAGCCAGGTCGATGTTCAGACCGAACAAAACGCGCGGCCTGACGTTCAACTACCTCAAACATTGTGATGCGCGCGCGAGCGCTCGACGACAGGAGATCTCACCATGGCCGCTCCGCGCAAAGCCATTCTCATCGCCGGCATCGCGACATCGGCGCTGGCTCTCGCCGCTTGTGACAACAAGCCGGCGCTGACCGAACAGGCCGGCTACGGTCCGAATCCGACCCTGCCGGAGCCGACATCGTCCTGGCTCCCCACGATCAATGTCGCCGAGGTCGTCGGCTGGAAGCCGGGCGAAAAGCCGGTCGCGGCCGGTGGTGGACAGATCGCGGCCTTCGCCACCGGCCTGCAGCATCCGCGCTGGCTTTACGAACTGCCGAACGGCGACATCCTCGTCGCCGAAAGCGACGCGCCGCCCAAGCCCGAGGGCAAGAGCGGCGGCATCCGCGGCTGGGTCCAAAGCCTGTTCATGAAGAAGGCCGGCTCGAAGACGCCGAGCGCCAACCGGATCACCCTGCTGCGCGATCAGGACGGCGACGGCGTCGCCGAAACCAAAAGCGTCTATCTGGAGAACCTGACCTCGCCCTTCGGCATGGCGCTGGTCGGCGACCAGCTCTACATCGCCAACGCCGACGCGGTCGTGCGCGTGCCCTATGTCGCCGGCGAGACGAAGAATGCGGCGACGCCGGTCAAGCTCGCCGACCTGCCGGCCGGCCGCAACCACCACTGGACCAAGAGCCTGGTGGCGAGCCCCGACGGTAAAAAGCTCTATGTCGGCGTCGGCTCCAACTCAAATGCCGGCGAGAACGGCATGGCCGAGGAGGAGCGCCGCGCCGCCGTGCTCGAGATCGGCACGGCAAGCGGCGCGACGCAGGTCTTCGCGAGCGGCCTGCGCAACCCGGTCGGGATCGACTGGAATCCTGCAACCAAGGAACTCTGGGTCGCCGTCAACGAGCGCGACGAGATCGGCGACGATCTCGTGCCGGACTACACGACCTCGGTGAAACAGGGCGGCTTCTATGGCTGGCCGTACAGCTATCACGGCCAAATCGTCGACAAGCGCGTCGAACCGCCGAGACCCGACCTCGTCGCCAAGGCGATCAAGCCGGATTATGCGCTGGGATCGCATACGGCCTCGCTCGGCCTGACCTTCGTCAAGGATGGGCGACTGGGGCAAAGCTACCAGGGCGGCGCCTTCGTCGGGCAGCATGGCTCGTGGAACCGTAAGAGCCCGGTCGGCTATCGCGTGATCTTCGTGCCCTTCGTCGACGGCAAACCATCCGGCATGCCGAGGCCTGTAATGACCGGCTTCCTCTCGGACAAGGGCGAGGCGAGGGGGAGGCCGGTGGGCGTCCTTGTGGACCGAAGGAACGGCCTGCTCGTCGCCGACGATGTCGGCAACGCGATCTGGCGGCTGACCGAACCGACGAGCTGAGATGAAAAGCGATCGCCGCGCGCTGCGGCAGCTGGGCGACGTTAATCGCCCTCCGGTTCGATGGCGTCGGCCACCTGCCGCTTCGCTCGTCCAGACAGTAGCGTCATCGCGAGAATAAAGCTCGCAAGGGCGAAGCAGATCGCGTTGGTCAGAATCAGCGGCCATTGGCCCTGAGCGATCCCGTAGATCGTAAAGAGCAGGAAGCCTGCCGTCGTCAGCGCATACATCGGCGGCGACAGGGATGAGGTGTCGCGCGTGCGCACAATCTTCCAGGCCTGCGGCACGAAGCTCGTCACGGAGCAGGCGGCGGCGAGGAAGCCGCTGAGGGTAATCATATCCATGTCGATTAACTCGGTTTCAGCAGGGCAATGCTCAGCTCATCGACCTTGCGTCGCCGCAAATGGCCGGGCATCTCCGTAACAATCACCTCCAGGGTCGGCCGCACCAGCCCCTCGAGAAGGTGCCCGCCTCTTGTGGAGCCGTCGCGCAGGCCGAGGACGACATGGGGATGGACGCTGGCCTGCCCGTCATCGCCTTCGGAGATGTCACCGATTAGGCTCAGCACTTCCGACTGCGCATCGACCGCAACGTGCTCATAGGATTTTGTTGCGAAGTCGAAAAAGCCAATGGTGGCCAGTTCGAATGCGCCGACCGCAGTCAGCGAGGCTGCGGTCATGCGTGTGTCGGCGGCGAAGCGGGTGATACGGGCGAAGGCCTCTTCGCCCGTATCCAGCACGAGCGCGAAGACGCGCTTGCCGTCATTGTCAGCCAGCGATGTGCTGTGCATCGCTATCCTCCGTTTATGCGCCGAGAACTGACCCTGCCCCCGAGATGCGCCCGGCCTCCCGCGACGGTCGCCCACGCATGACGTAGGCATCACTGCGTTCGCGATTGGTGAGCTGTCCGACACGGTCATGGAATGGCGAGAGCACACAGACCGGGTCGGCGTTGCGCGGGTCGCCGGTCAGCGCCATGGCCTGGCAGCGGCAGCCGCCGAAATCGATCTCGCGTCGGTCGCATGTGCGGCAGGGGTCACGCATCCACTCGGTGCCGCGATAGGCCGCGAAGGCTGGCGAGTTCTTCCAGATCTCGGCGAGCGAGCGGTCCTGGACGCTCCAGAACACCAGGCCGGGAATGGTCTGCGCGGCGTGACATGGCAGCACGAGACCGCGCGGCGTGACGTTGAGCGACTGCCGGCCCCAGCCGTTCATGCAGGGCTTCGGATAGCGGGCGAAATGGTCGGGCGGGACGTAGTCGATGGTAATCCGGTCGGCTGTTGCCTCGCGCAAAGCGGCGACCGTGTCGCGGGCGGCGAGCGCGTCGACCATTTCGGGCATCAGGGCGTCGCGGTTGCGTTCGGCCCAGCCGTAATATTGCGTATGGGCGAGCTCGATCCGCCTCGCGCCCATGACCATGGCTTCATCGACCATGGCGGCCATGCGAGATAGATTGCTGCGATGCAGGACGGCATTGATCGTTAGCGGCAGGCCAGAGTCGGTCACCAGTCCGGCGAAGGCGCGCTTGCGGCGATGCGACCCGGCAAGGCCCGCGACCCGGTCGGCATTGTCGGCGTCGGTGTCCTGGATTGAGAGCTGGACATGATCGAGGCCCATATTGACGAGGTCCGCCAGCTGATCGCTATCGAGCCCGATGCCTGAGGTGATCAGATTGGTGTAGAGGCCAGCGCCGGCCGCTGCCGCGATCAATTCCGTCAGATCGTGCCGGGTTGCGGGCTCGCCGCCCGAAAGATGCACCTGCAGAATGCCGAGTTCCGCCGCTTGCGCGAAGACGCGCGCCCAGTCGGCGGTCGAGAGTTCGTCTGCCTTGCGATCAAGCTCGATTGGGTTCGAGCAGTAAGGACAGGCGAGCGGGCAGCGATGCGTCAACTCGGCCAGCAAGGCGAAGGGCACCGGCGCGCTCATGTTTCCACCATGCGCCTGGAGGACAAATCCTTGATAAGCGCAATCGTGTCGCGTTCGATGCGGCTACGATCGACCTCGTATTCGGCGGCGAGTAGATCGGCGATGTCGCCCACGCGGCGGACGCCGTCGCACAGGTTTAGGATCGCGGCCGACGAGGCATTGACGCGCAGCACATGCTCGGGCGCGAGCAGGTTGAAGCCGCCGCGAACGCGGTCTTCGCTCAACCTGACGCCGCTGGAAAGCTTTGGGCGGACATCCGTGCCGATCATTCCCGCGCTCCCGGATCGAAGGCACCCGGCGGGATCTGGCCGGCCTCGCCATAGGCATGGTCGAGCGCGTCGAGCATCGCCCAGAGCACGTCGCATTTGAACTCGAGCGCGGCCACGACCGCGTCCTGGTCGGCCGGCGTCAGCGCATGCGCGGTGACATAGGCGAGCGCGTCTTCGACGTCGCGCGAAGCCTGCTCCGGGCGCGCCGTGAAATAGCTCAGGCTCTGGGCGCTGACGAAATCGTAATGCGCCAGCATGCCGGCGACGCGCGTCTTGATAACCTGCGGGGAGAACAGCTCGGTCAGCGATGAGGCGACGGCCTCGAGCAGCGAACGCTCGCGCACAAAGGCGACATAGGCGCCGACCGCGAAGCGCGTTGCAGGCAGCACACCCTTGAACGCGATCACGTCGGCCCTGTCGAACCCGAGGCTCTCGCACAGCCTGAGCCAGCGCTCGATGCCGCCTTCGCCATCGGCCGGGCCGTCGTGGTCGACAAGGCGCTGCCGCCAGGTCCGCCTGAGCGCGGGATCGTGCAGCCGCGCGATCAGGCTCGCATCCTTGCGTGGGATCGCGGCCTGATAGGCATAGCGATTCAAGGCCCAGGCCTGGACCTCGCTTTTGCCGCAGCCACCGGAATGCAGCCGCAGATGAAAAGGGTGCTTGTCGTGATAACGCGCCTCGCCGATTGCCTGCAGTTTTTCGACCAAGGCGGCGGGCGACAAAAGGCTCATAGCGCGAGTTCCAGCCCGTCATAGGCGATCTCGATGCCGGCGGCCTCGACTAAACCCCGCTCATGCGAGCCTTCGATCAGCACGGGATTGCTGTTATTGATGTGGCTGTAGATTTTGCGCCTCGCGGACAGGCCGGCGAGCCAATCGAGCGAGCCGCCTGGGCCGGTCATCGGCATGTGCCCCATGCGCCGACCGGTCTTTTCCCCAAGCCGTGTGCGCCGCATCTCCTCGTCATCGAAGAGGGTGCCGTCAAAGATCACAATATCGGCTCTCGCCGCCCACGCCGCGACGTCGTCGGTCAGCTCCGCACAGCCTGGGATATACACGAGTGTCGCGCTACCGCCCGACACGAAAACCCCGGCGGCCTCGCCTTCATCGTGGTCGGATTGTGGTGTGCTGCCTTCCAGATAAAGCGGAACCTTGCCCGGCACTGCGAAGAGCGTGAGATGCATATCGGCCGTGGCATTAAAGGGCGAACCCGCACGAGCCTGCACACGTCTGGCTTGCAGCGGCGTAAACATAGGATTGCCGGCGATCGCGGCGTGGACCGGTGGGAATGCGACGATATCGAAGTCGTGTCGCTCGCGCAGGGTGATCAGGCCGGCCACATGGTCGATCTCCGCGCTGGTCAGGATTACCGTACTAATCGGCGAATGGCGCGTCTGCTTGGGCCAGAGTGCCGGCGTCCGGCGTAGTTGCTGCCCGAGATCGGGAGAAGCGTTGATCAGCATAGCGGCGTCACCGTCGATGAGTGCCAATGACGATTGCGTTCGCCAGGACGCACGACTGTCGCCCGCCCAAGCCAGCGAGCAATTGGCGCAACGGCAGTTCCATTACGGAAAGCCGCCGCCCGCGGCCGAGCCGAGAACGACGGCCTTCATGCGGAATCAGTTGTCGCAGTTTTCCGTGATCGCGACAGCCGGCGCGTTGTGAAGGTCATCGCCTTCGCCCGCCGGCGCATAGGCGGTCACTTCCATCCCGCAGGCGATATCTTCGATGACGGGTGTTTCCCAGGTCATGTCTGTCTCCTTCGCGTTTGGTGTCGATGCAACGCGTGAGGCTGGGGATTGATCCAATCATCGCGCAAGGGGATCCTTGGGGCGATTGGGCTCGGAAAAGACCTCATCATTCCCCCTGCCGGCCCAACGCTCGACGGAGTGGTCGATTGCGAGCAATACGACTGCCAGCGCGATGGCGGTCAGCACGATGGGCCAGTCGCCACGCCCGGCGGCGCAGCCTAGCGCCGCCGTTACCCAGATCGCGGCCGCCGTCGTCAACCCCCGCGGCGTGCGGCCTGCCTTGGACATCGTAATTACGCCAGCCCCAAGGAAGCCGATGCCGGTCAGCACGCCTTGAACGACGCGGCTTGCGGCATCGGCCTGGCCCTCACCGGTGAAGATCGCTGCGGCGGTCGCGGTGCCAAGACCGACGAGGCCGAATGTGCGGATTCCCGCGCTCTTCTGCTTGAGCGTTCTCTCCCAGCCAACGATGACGCCCGCCGTCATCCCGGCGACGAGGTGCAGGATCGGGTCGAGTTCGCGCCAGACATCGATGGTCATGTCGAGGATACTGTCTTTGCGCCTTCGAGGCTCGCGGCGGGCTTTCCGCCATACCAGGCCGGTGCGCTATTGCTTGCGATAGAAGACTGACAAGGTCGCGACCTCGACACCGAGCTTGGTGACGAAGGCGCGGGCGATCAGCGTCTGCTCGTCCTGCAGCCAGAACCAGTCGTCAAACCCGTTCGTGCTTTCCGAACCGTCCTTGGCCGGCACGCGGCGACTATAGGTCCAGTGGAACGCGTTGCCGGCCTGCTCTCCCCGCGCCGTGCCGTCGATACGCGGCTCCCCGCCTTCATATTTATCGCCATCGCGCTTCCTGATGGTCCATTCCAGCTTGTCGACATGGCCGTCGTCGAATGTGTAGATCTCGGTCAGGCGCAGCGTTTGCGAGCCCTCCTCCCAGCGTCCGGTCGCCTCGATCCTGAACTGCTGCTGGAAGGCGCCGAACCGGCTCTGCATCACGCCCCAGCCCTGCGTGCGCCCCTCGAAGAAGCGCTCGAGCACCAAGGCAGGCTGCTTGCCCGCGAAATCGCCGATCTTCATGGGCGCGCATCCTCCGAGCATAATGGCGACGATGACGACGAGAGCATTGAGCATAGGGTCTCCGCTTGCTGCCGCAGCAACGCGGCTGCGCGCGAGGCGTTCCGTGGAACCACTAGGAACTACAACCGTCGACGCATCGTTGACAGGCAACAGCCCTACTTCCGGAGGATGATGCGATGACGAGCGAACCCAAGACGAACGCGAGGATTGATGCGCCGGCGCAATACCGCACGCCTCAACGGCAGGGCCAGACTGGCGATGCGGCAGAACGGCAAGACCGGCCAAGCCCCCGCTCCAGTCATCCGACAGGGCCGCATCCACCGTATGAGTCCTACGACACTGAGGGGCGGGCAGCGGACAAGCGCGTGTGAGTGACCGCAGCCCGGACGGACAACCGGCGTTAGGGCGAGGGAAGACGCCGAGCGGCACGATTTCTATCACAGAAAACGACGACCTTCATTTCGACTGAGCCTGCCGGCCGGGCCATTCCGGGCCGTTATGCCGTTTCAAGGGTGCATGCGATGATGAACTGGGTTTCGCGACAGGAATCAGGATGGCAGCCTCGGTGGCAGTGGCGGCCTCGCCATTCCGCTGGGAAAAACGCGTCATCGTCATTCGCACCGATACAGCGAGCAATGCCAAGTTTGAGGAGCAACGTGCACTGCTACTCGTCGATCGAGATGCGCTGCGTGAGCGCGACCTCGTCGTTTTTGCAGTCCTCGGCAATGGTGCCATTGAGCCCGTGTTCGGGCGGGCGCCTACACAGAGCTCAGCGGAGCCGATCGCGAGGATGTTAACTCGAAGCGGAGATTTCCAAGTTGCCTTCAGCGGCAAGGACGGAGGCGTAAACACAACAGCAACGGATCCCATCAAACTGGACGACCTGATGCAGCTGATCGACGCTATGCCGATGCGACGTCAGGAACAACGGAAGTGAGTGATCGAAGCTGTTCGTAAGTTGCAGACACGCTTAGGCGAGGCAGTCACGCACCAAGATAGTGCTGCAGAAAGGCTGCGGTGCGGGTTGCGGCGTCGAACTGCGCCGCTGGACTGAAGCCGTGGCCTTCGCTCGGATAAATCTGCTTCTCGACGACAACGCCCCGTTGCCGCAGCGTCGTTTCAATCAACGCTGCATTCCTGACCGGAACGAGACGATTGGCGTCGCCATGCAGTATCAGGGTGGGCGCTCGCGCGATGCCAGAGGCGAGGTCATCTGGCCGAAAGCCGAAATAGCTGATTATGGCTGCGAGGCGGGGCCCGCGACGCCAGCGAGAGGGCCAACGCGCCGCCGAGAGTGATGCCAACGACCGCGAGCCGGCGGGCTTCGATCGAGCGATCTTGGACGATGGCGTCTAGGACTGCGCCAAGCGACCGCAGCCAGGTCGAATACTTGATCTTGATATCGCCATAGGAAATACGGCGATCTCCCGTTGATTCGAAGTAATGTGGAAACAGGACGGTATAGCCCTGCGCCGCCAGAGCGTTCGCGGCAAAACGATACTGGGACAGGCGCGTCACGCCATCCGAGCCATGCAACAGCAACACAGCGGGGCGCGGTCCCACGCCCTCGCCAACCGTCCTGTCGACGGTAACAGGCCCAACCGCGCGTGCGCTTCGATATGGCACGCCGGCAATCACCGAGCCGGCGAGCGCCAAAATGGCCATACGTCGATCCATGAGACGTTCTCGGTAAGACGGGGAGGCAGCATGCGTCCGGTCGGCCATGAGCAGCGGGGGCCCGCCCTGCCGGCAATCGTCACATACTGCCAAAGGCCTTCTTGATCTGACCAGCAGCGAAGTCCTGCGCTTCCTTGGCCTTCGCCAGGCCGCCTACCAAAACTCGGCGCGCTTTCGTGCCGAACATGGCGGCTGTCCGATGAGGCCGCCGAAGAACCTCGCTGACGTCGAGCTACCTGCATAATTGGGTGAAGCGGGCGATTGAACGATATCGACGATCAACCGTTACATGAGGCATGTCTGAGTTCAGATAGTCACGCCCAGGATACATGATGGCCGCGAAACTCAAACTCCTTGCCTTGAACTGCACGCTGAAACCCGAGGGCGTGTCATCAACGGACAAGCTGCTTGCCGAAGTCGTGTTGGAGATGGGCACCGACGTCGACGCCGAGATCATTCGGGTCGCGTCTCTGAACATCAAGCCGGGTGTCTCTTCAGACGAAGGCGAGGGCGATGACTGGCCCGCCCTGCGCCGCAAGATCGATGCCTGCGACCTGCTCATCATCGGTTCGCCGGTCTGGCTGGGACAGCCGACGAGCGTCGCCAAGCGCGTGCTCGAACGCATGGACGCCTTTCTCGACGAAGCAGACGAGAAGGGACGCACTCCGGCCTATGGAAAAGTGGCAGCCGTGGTGAGCGTGGGCAACGAAGACGGGGCGCATCACGTGTCGGCCGAGCTATTTCAAGCGCTGACGGATGTCGGGTTCACCATCGCCGCTGGCGGCCCGACCTATTGGGTCGGCGAGGCCATGGGTAGCGTCGACTACAAGGATCTGAAGAAGTCGCCTGAGGTCGTCGCCACCGCCACGAAGATGGTCTGCCGCAATGCAACGCATCTTGTTCGACTTTTGAAAGCCAAGCCATATCCCGGCTATCTCTGACAGCTAAGCGCGGTCTATTTTCCTGCAAGCACACGCACCGGCACCGACTTCACAGCCGGCGTCATCGAATGGGCCTCCCGATGCCACATCGGCACGAGCACGTTGCATTCCGGGAAATAGGCGGCGACGCAGCCTTCGGCGATGGCATAGGGGACGATGCGCAGTCCGCCGAGCTCGCGCTTTACGCCGTCGTCCGACACCGTCGACAGCTTGACCGTCTGCGCATCTCTGAAGCCGAGGCGGGCGATGTCGGTACTGTTCATGAACACGACCTGTCGCGTTCCTTCGACGCCGCGAAAACGGTCGCTGTATCCATAGATCGTGTTGTTGAACTGATCGTTGCTGCGCGTCGTGATGAGACGCATGACGTCGGCCTGCGCACGTGTCTGCTCCAAGCCGTCTGACACCAGCGCGCCGGGAACGATAAAGTTGGCGCGCCCTGTCTTGGTCCGCCATTCGCGTTTGCGCGCAGGCACCGGCCGGGGAAATCCGCCAGGCGTCCAAAGTCGCTTGTTGTAGTCCTTGAACATCTCCGGCCACGTCTTCTCCATCGACCTGCGAATCGAGGCATAGTCGGCCACCCAGGCATCCCAAGGCACTTTCGTCGCCTCTTTGGTTATCGAGGCAACGGACGACGCGGCGCCGATGTTCCGAATGATTTTTGCTATGGTCCGCGTCGAGATTTCTATCGGTCTCCGGTAAACTGGTCACGCAACTGCATCACCTCCTGGCCGACAAGACCTGTTTAGATAGGGGACGGAACAAGCCCCTAACGTAGACGATAAAAAGCTTGAGACGGACGGCCGTCCGTTGCCTGTCCGATCAAGAACCCTGCAAGCCGCAATTGTCCCTGTCGTCTACCGTGTCGCCCGCCTTCCAGGCATGGAAATGCCGCCGGTCGTCAAATTTCGTTGACCGGTGCCGATCCATGTCTTTTGCCATTGCCTGACCACGCGTCGCCGTATTCCATCGACCTTGGCCCCGTCCCAGGATAGGGTCAGACTAGGCCATATATTCACGGCCGTCCTGAGCGGGTCGTTGAGTTACGTTGATTCGATGCGAGGGTCGAGCTCGATGGAGTTTCTGGACAGACATGCCGCGTCGCCCAGCACGGGTTCGTCGGCGACATGAAGTCGCCGGTCGACGTTAGCTACCTGGCCGACACGGTCATCCCGCTGCGTTACCTCGAGGCGTTGGGCCGCGTCCGGCGCGCCATTTCGATCGTCAAGAAGCGCATTGGCGCGCATGAGGACAGCATCCAAGAATATCGGATCGACGGCTGCGGGATCACGCTCGGCGACCCGCTCGTCAACTTTCAGGGCGTGTTGAGGGGCGTACCGACGATGGTCGGTGGCGGCCTGCAGCTTATGCCGGCCGAGGACGCGTGAACAGGTCGGACACCTCGGCACGCGTGCTCGTCCTGGCGCCGCGTGGCCGCGACGCGGCCATCGTAGCCGCGATGCTCGGCGAGGCCGACATGACGGCTGAGCCCTGCGCCTCTCTGCCCCACGTCCTCGATGAGCTTGACGTCGGCGCCGGCATCGTTGTGCTGACCGAGGAGGCGCTAGCGACCACGGACCTCAACCCACTCGCCGCCTGGATAGCGGCTCAGCCGGAGTGGTCGGACCTGCCCTTCGTCCTCCTGACAGGCAAGGGCGGTGGGATTGAGCGAAACCCGGCGGCGCGCCGCTACCTCGATGTGCTCGGCAATGTGAGCTTCTTAGAGCGCCCGTTCCATCCGACTACGCTGGTCAGTCTCACCCGCGCGGCGCTACGAGGCCGGAGCCGCCAGTATGAAGCGCGGGCAAGATTAGAGGCGCTGCGAGCCGGCGAGCAGCGGCTTCAGTTTGCGCTCGAAGCCGGCGGCATGGGTGCGTGGGAGTTGGATCTCCGAGACCTCGTGCTAACGGCCTCCGATCATTGCCGGGCGAACTTTGGCTTCGCGCCCGGTTCCGCCTTCAGCTACGCCGACCTGCGCGAAGTTATCCATCCCGATGACCGGGATCGGCAGGATGCCGCGGTTCACGACGCAGTTGTGGGTTGTCGGGACTACGACATTGAGTATCGCGTCCGGTGGCCGGCGACGGGCGAGACCCGTTGGGTTGCGATCCGTGGCCGCCCGACCTATGCAACAGATGGATCGCCGAGCCGCATGGCAGGCGTCTCCTTCGACATCACGGATCGCAAACTCGCCGAGGATGCCCTTCGCCATAGCGTGGCAAGGCTCCGCTTCCTCGGGGACCTGGACGAGGGCATGCGCGCCGAGAGCGACGCGCCGGCCGCGATGCTGACGGCCGCGACTCTGCTAGCGGGCCGGCTCGGCGCCTCCCGTTGCGCCTACGCCGATGTTGACGCCGACAACGATCGCTTCGTCATCCGCAACGATTACACCGCGTCGGGGATTGCCAGCTCCGCCGGGTCATACAGTCTCGACTTGTTCGGACCCCGCGCCGCCGCCGACATGAGGGGCGGCCAAACGCTCGTCGTCCGCGATGTTGCCGGCGAGCTTGCGCCGGGCGAGGGGCGCGAGACGTTCTTGGCGATTGGCATCGGCGCGATCGTGTGCTGCCCACTGGTGAGGAACGGTCGGCTTGCGGCGATGATGGCGGTGCATCAGGACGCCGCGCGCAACTGGCTGGCCGATGAAGTAACCCTCGTCAGGACAGTGGTCGAGCGCTGCTGGTCGCATGTGGAGCGGGTCGGTGCGGAAGCGCGCCTGCGCGAGAGCGAGGAGCGACTGCGCCTGGCGACGGAGCACGCCGACATCGGGTTCTGGGACGTTGACCCGATCCACGACCGGCTGGTCTGGCCGCCGACCGTCAAGGCCATGTTCGGCATCGCGCCGGACGTCGATGTGTCCATGCGGGACTTCTACGACGGGCTGCACCCCGACGACCGGGAAGCCACAGGAGCGGCCTATGCTGCAGCCGCCGACCCGGCGCTCCGCGCGCTTTACGACGTAGAATACCGCACCGTCGGCAAGGAGGACGGCGTCGTGCGCTGGGTGGCCGCGAAGGGTCGCGGCATCTTCGTGGGTGACCGGTGCGTACGTCTGCTCGGCACGGCTGTCGACGTCACGGCGCGCAAGGGGATCGAAGAACGGATACGTGACCTCAACGAGACCTTGGAGCGCCGCGTCATCGACGAGGTGGCAGAACGGACCAAAGCCGAGGACGCGCTTCGCCAGGCGCAGAAGATGGAAGCGGTGGGCCAGCTGACGGGCGGGGTGGCGCACGACTTCAACAATCTCCTCACGATCATCAAGAGCTCGACCGACCTGCTGCGTAAGCCAAACCTCGCGGAAGAACGCCGCCGGCGCTATGTCGACGCCATCTCCGACACGGTGGACCGGGCCGCCAAGCTCACCGGTCAACTCCTCGCATTCGCCCGTCGCCAACCTTTGAAACCCGAGGTCTTCGAACCCCCCGCGCGCGTCCGCGCCATCACCGAGATGCTAGGCAGCATCGTCGGTTCACGCATCGAGATCGTGACCGACATCCGTGCGGAGGATTGTTTTGTGGAGGCCGACGTCAGCCAGTTTGAGACGGCGCTCGTCAACATGGCCGTGAACGCGCGCGACGCGATGGACGGCGAGGGTAGGCTGACAATTATCGTCGAAGACATGCCGCAAATACCGCCGATCCGCGGCCATGCCGGTGGCACGGGCGCATTCGTCGCCATCTCGCTCGCCGATACCGGCTCGGGGATCGCGCCCGACAAGCTCTTGCAGATCTTCGAGCCGTTCTACACAACGAAGGAGGTCGGCAAGGGGACCGGCTTGGGGCTCTCGCAGGTCTTCGGCTTCGCCAAGCAGTCGGGCGGTGACATCGACGTACAGAGCAAACAGGGCCGCGGCTCAAGGTTCACGCTCTATCTGCCGCGCGTCGAACGCGATCCGGCCGTCCACGGTGACGCCGAGCCGTCCAGGCCGGCGGCGGTCGTCGGCGGCGGCGGAGGGCAGCGCGTATTGGTCGTTGAGGACAACGTGGATGTCGGAACCTTCTCGACCCAGCTCCTACGCGATCTGGGTTATGAGCCGATGTGGGCGGCCAACGGCAACGAGGCGCTGAGACTCCTGTCCGAGGGCGAAAGGTTCGACGCGGTATTCTCCGACGTGGTCATGCCCGGCATGGGCGGCGTGGAGCTCGGGCTAGAAATCCGGAAGCGGCACCCTGGCCTGCCCATCGTCCTGACGTCAGGCTACAGCCACGTCCTGGCCGAGGAGGGACGCCACGGGTTTGAGCTGTTGCTGAAGCCCTATGCCGTAGAGGATCTTTCGCGAATCCTACGCTTAGCCATCCGAGGTCAGCCAAGCCGTGGCGGCGACGCTTCCTGAGCGCCGCGATCGCCCGCTTGGGAACGTGGACCGTCGTCAACCGGCTAGGCAGGCCCGCAGCGCGTCCTCGACGTGCTGAATCGCATAGGGCTTCGCCACCATCCGGCACCCGTTCGGCAGCCCGGATACGTCGCCGCCGTACCCGGTCGCTACAATCACCGGCACGCCCCGCCCGCGTAGGGTCTCGATGAGCGGGTTCGCCATCGTCCCGTTTAGGTTGAGATCGACGATAGCGGCGTCGCAAGGCCCTTGCTCAAGCAGCTCGCGAGCCTGGATCAGGTTGGCCGCCGGTCCCACGACGCGGCAGCCCATGTCGGTCAGGAAATCGTCGAGCATCATGGCGATCATCGGCTCGTCTTCGACGATCAGGACCGCCTTATTCTCAAGCATTCGCATCCCCCTCGCCTTGGCTCATCAGCATGTCAAATACGCATCCGGCACGTCAGTCTCGCGGGTTTCTAAACTCATGGCGGCCCGCGCCTGGACGAAGTCCGGCTCGAAAGGAACCTCGGCGGTCTCCCATGGTTCTTCGGCTATTCCATTCCTCGCTCAAGGAGAGACACGATGGCCACCGCACCAAAGCCGCTCGAAGAGATGTTCCACGATATGCTGAAAGACGTGTACTACGCTGAGAAACAAATCCTCAAGGCCCTGCCCAAGATGGCGAAAGCGACGAACACCCCCGAGCTCAAGAAGGCTTTCGAAACCCACAAGGCCGAGACCGCTGAGCAGGTTGAGCGCCTGAGCCAAGTCTTCGAGCTGATCGGCAAGTCGCCGCGGGCCAAGACCTGCGACGCCATCCTCGGAATTCTGAAAGAGGGTGAGGCGGTCATCGAAGACTATGCCGACAGCCCGGCCCTCGACGCCGGCTTGGTTGCTTCAGCGCAGGCCGTCGAGCATTATGAAATTGCGCGTTACGGCACGCTGAAGGCCTGGGCGCAGCAGCTGGGTCATAAGGATGCCGTTAAGCTCCTCGACGAGACGCTGGCCGAGGAAACCAAGACAGACAAACTGCTGACGCAGCTCGGCGCTCCTGCCAACTCCGCGGCGGTCGCGAAGGCGGCGTGATCAGCGTTCCCGGGTCGGAAGAGTTAACTTCCCGCCCGGGAACCACTTTCGGTTGACGGCAATCCAGCGGCTCAGCAATCGAAAGGTGGCAAACGCGATATAGAGTTTGGATGACCAGATCGCGGGCTACAACTTTCCATTAGGGTCGCTACATCCCTGGTGAACGGCATCAACGGGCCGTCATGTGCTTCTTCGCTGATTGGAGAAACGCGGCCGGACATTGTCTGCCACAGGAATTGAAGGAAGTAACATTCGATTTCCACGCGCCGTGATCGAGAACGGGAAAGCTGCTCCTGAGCGCGACCAGGAGTCGATCAAGACGCGCCGTGGCCTCAAGGTGATCCCATCGTCGACGAGAGCCGCCACATCGAGACCGCCACTAGCCGTTGCCCGAGACCGAGTTCGATTGCAAGCTTCGGTCGGCCGAGCTGGCGCGCAAGTTCGTCGTTCAACCGACTTGAGCACTTCCACAGACACTGCCTCGATGCGGGCCAGGAGGCGCCATGACCATCCTGTTCGACGGTCCAGAAAACGCGAATACCACGATCATCCTCGCTCATGGCGCAGGAGCGTCGATGGACTCAGCAAACCTGACGGCGACCGCCGAGGCCTTGGGCAGGGTGGGGATGAGGGTGGCGCGGTTCGAGTTCGACTTCATGGCGAGTAGGCGAACGGCATCCTGTCGCAAGCCGCCGCCGCGAGCTGAAAAGCTGAACCCGGAGTATATCGCGGCTATCGACGCGATCAGCGCAAATGGGTCGCTCCTCATCGGTGGTAAATCGATGGGTGGCCGCGTGGCCAGTATGGTCGCCGATGAACTCTTTGCCGCTGGCCGCATTCGGGGCCTCTTATGCCTGGGCTATCCCTTCCATCCGGCCGACAAACCAGATCAGGTCCGGACGAAGCACTTGGCCGATTTAAAGACACCCACGCTGATCGTGCAGGGAACGCGCGATGCGTTCGGCACTCGGGCGGACGTCTCCGGTTATCAGTTATCCTCCGCGATCGAGTTCCTATGGCTTGAAGACGGCGATCATGACCTGAAGCCGAGAAAGCGCATCTCAGGCCTAACAACGGCTGATCATCTCAAGACGATGGCCGTGGCAGTGTCGGCGTGGGCCGATCGGGTCACGAGCCAGCCCGGGCGATGAAGATGGCGACGTTCAACGTCAATGGCATCAATGGCCGCCTGCCGGTGCTATTGCGCTGGTTGGAAGAAGCGCAGCCTGACATCGTCTGCTTGCAGGAGCTGAAAGCGCCAGACGTGCGCTTCCCGAAGAGAGAAATCGAAACGGCCGGCTATGGAGCGATCTGGTACGGTCAGAAGGCCTGGAATGGCGCCGCGATCCTCGCGCGCGGTCGGGAGCCCATCGAGACACGGCGCGGCCTTCCCGGCGATCCCGACGACGATCAGAGCCGCTATATCGAGGCAGCCGTCGACGGCATGCTGATCGGTTGCCTGTACCTGCCGAATGGCAATCCGGCGCCCGGCCCCAAGCTCGACTACAAGCTGCGCTGGCTAGAGCGACTGACGAGATACGCGTCCGAACTGCTTGATCTGGACGTTCCGGTCATGCTCGTCGGCGACTTCAACGTCATCCCGACAGATCTTGACGTCTATAATCCGGCGCGATGGCAAAAGGATGCGTTGTTTCTCCCGAAGGTCCGCAACGCCTTTGGTGCTTTGGCGGCCCAAGGCTGGACCGATGCGGTGCGAGCACTCCATCCCGACGAGCCTATCTACACCTTCTGGGACTACCTGCGGAACGCATGGAGCCGGGACGCCGGGCTTCGCCTGGATCATTTTCTGCTGAGCCCGCATGTCGTGAAGCGTCTCGTTGCCGCCGGGGTCGACCGTCATGTGCGCGGCTGGGAGAAGGCGAGCGACCACGCGCCGGTCTGGATCGAGCTCTCGGCGACGGTCGTGCCAGCGCGACGCCGAACCGTAAAGTCGCGTCAACCGGACGCATGAGTGGCAACTCGCTGCGGCGCTGTCGTAGATAGGATGTCGATGTCCGAACTGGATTTCGACTGGTTCCCGTCGGACGCCGGCTCTTTCGATGGCCGATCTACTGCATCTGGCTTGGCGCTGTCCTGCCGATCGACGCCTCGCGGTGAGCAGCATCGACAAAGAGATTAAGTGCCTGCTGAACAGCCTTCGTTAGTTCGACATCGTCGCCGCTCTCGGTCACGCCGCGGATCATGAGGCGATCGATCTCGCGCCTGAACGCGGCCTGCAGATCGCCCGTTCGCGGGACCGACCAAAGGTCCTTCTCGTGTGCGAACGCCGTCACGAGAAGCCGGCGCAAGCCTGCATTCAGGGCTTTCGCGATGACGGCATCGTCGTTTGGCATCGGACTGGATTCTCTCTAGGAGGACGAATGCCGCTGGAACCATCGACATCGTCAGCTAGTTCCTCGCGAGCGTTGGCTAGGTGACGCGGTTGGGGAATGGTCATGGCTCCGCGCGCTGTCTGGAAGGGCGTTCTCAAGATCGCAGAAGTCACGTGCCCGGTTTCGCTTTACACCGCCGCCTCGACGTCGGAGCGCATCTCGTTCCACACCATCAATCGCAAGACCGGCAACCGCGTCCACCGTCAATTCATCGACGAGGTCTCGGGCAAGCCCGTGGAGACCGAGGATCAGGTCAAGGGTTACGACAAGGGCGACGGCGACTACGTCATCCTCGAACCCGATGAGATCGCAGCGGCTATCCCTGAGAGCGACAAAACGCTGACCGTCGAGACGTTCCTGCCCTGCGACGAGATCGACGACATCTTTTTCGATAAGCCCTACTACGTCTCGCCAAGCTCGCCTGTCGCCTCCGAGGCCTTCGCGCTGATCCGCGAGGGGATGAAGGGTCAGAAGTCGGCAGCCCTGGCTCGGACGGTGATCTTCCGCCGCATGCGCTCAATCCTGATCCGGCCACATGGCGAGGGCCTGATCGCGACCACCCTGAATTTCGATTACGAGGTGCGATCGGCACAGGACGCCTTCAGAGACGTGCCCAAGATCAAGATCGACGACGAGATGCTCGAGCTGGCCGAGCACATCATCAAGACGAAGGCCGGCGAGTTTGATCCGAAGGAGTTCGACGACCGCTATGAGAGCGCTCTGGCCGAGCTCGTCCAGGCGAAGATCGAAGGGCGCAAGATCAAGCCGCAGAAGCAGCCCGAGCCGACTAAGGTGGTCAGTCTGCTCGATGCGCTGCGTGAGAGCGCCAAGAGCGTGTCTGGCAAGAAATCGGCAAAGGCACCTGCCGCCAAGGAAGCGCCACGGAAAAAAGCGGGCTAATCACTTCTTCCGAGGTTCGAGGCTTCGCTTGAGCGCATCCATGATGTTGACGACATTGCCCTCGCTGGCTTGAGGCTTCGCCGCCTTCGTCGGCTTGCGGCCCTTCTGCTTGGCCTTGATGATCGCGAGCAACTCATCCTGGACAGGGTCTTTTGCGAGATCCGGCGACCAGTCCTTAGTCCGGTTAGTGATCAGCTTGTCCATGAGCGGCCGAAGATCGCCATCGGGCTCGGCATCCTTGATCCCGGCAAAATAATCCTTCTCGGGCCGGACCTCGTCGCCATACCGCAGGGTCCAGAGGACGATGCCGTTGTCGCGCGCGTCAAGCAGCACCGCACGTTCGCGGCGATAGAGCACGACGCGGGAAATCCCGACCGTCTTCGTCCGCTTCATCGCTTCCCTGATGACGGAGAACGCCTCCTCGCCGACCTTGGAGTCTGGCACGAGGTAATGGGGCGCGTCATACCAGATCCAGCCGACCGAGGACCGCGGCGCGAAGGTCTGGATATCGATCGTGCGGGTGCTTTCCAAGGCGACGGAATCGAGCTCGTCATCCTCCAGGATGACGTAGTCGTCATCGCCCTTGGGATATCCTTTGACCTCGTCGTCATCGGCCACGGGCTTGCCGGTGACCGCGTCGACATACCGGCTCTGGATCCGGTTTCCGGTCTTGCGGTTGAGGGTGTGGAAGCGGACTTTCTCGCTCTCGGACCGGGCCGGCATCATCGCGACTTGGCATGTCACCAGGGACAGCTTCAGATAGCCCTTCCAAAACGTCCGCTGCGCCATGGTTCCATCTCCGATTGTCCCGGTGAACGCGGGGTCTCGTCTCTTCGTTCCCGCGTCCTCCGACCGGGAGCCGTCAGGCGGCAGCAGCTCGCTTCCCGAGCTTCTTGATTGCGTCGGCGATCGACCCCGCAGCGTCGTCGTAGCCCTCCCATGCCTTCGTCTTTTTTAGGAGCCCAGGCACCGTCCTCACCGTGAAGCGGCTGGGATCGAGACCGGCCTTCACCTGCGACCATGTCAGCGGCATTGAGGCATGGGCGCCGGGCCGGGCCCGGGGTGAAAGCGGCGCGACGGCGGTGGCCATCCTGTCGTTGCGGAGATAATCGAGAAAGATGCGGCCGTTGCGGAGACGCTTGGCCATGTTGACGACGTAGCGCGACGGCTCGTCGCTCGCGAGCTCCGCGCAGACCCCCCGCGCGAAGTCCTTGGCCTCTGGCCAGTCGCATGATGCACGCTTGCCGGATGCTAGCGGCACCACGACGTGAAGGCCCTTGCCGCCCGTCGTCTTGCAGAAGCTGACCAGACTGAGAGCTTCGAGCCGCTCGCGCATCTGCTTGGCCGCGTTGATCACGTCGCCGAAGGTCACGCCCGGGCCAGGATCGAGATCGAAGACGAGGCGTCCGGGTATCTCGGGAGAGCCCGGCACGCAGTTCCACGGGTGGAGTTCGATGCCCCCGACCTGGGCTGCGGCGGCGAGCGCCTCGATCCGGTCGATCTGCAGATAGGGCTTCCTGTCGCCTGAGACGCGGACGAGCTCGAACAGGTTCGACGTGCCCATGCCGGCATGGCGCTGGAAGAACGTCTCGCCCTCGATCCCGTCGGGCGTCCGGACGAGGGAACAGGGCCGGCCCTTGATATGAGGTAGCATCCATTCGCCGATGGCTTCAAAGTATTCCGCAAGATCCTGCTTCGAGACGGGCCGGTCGTCCTCCGCGTGTGGCCACAGCGCCTTGTCGGGGTGGCTGATGCCGACGCCCATGACGACGGCGCGACCGCCGCGCCCGCGCGATCGCGACGGTTCGGGCTCCGGCGTCTCGACCGTCTCGGGATTGGCCGGCAGGTCGGCCTCGATCTCGTCGGCCGGCTTGTCCTCGCGCAAGCCCTTGAAGGCAGCCTGTCGGACCATGCCGTCGCCGGTCCAGCCGGCAAAGGCGATCTCGGCGACGAGCTCGGGCTTGAGCCAGGTCACGCCAGCCTCGCGCTTCGGCGCCCCGATGCCCGTGAAGGGCGACGTCTGGGCCGCCACAGCCTTGAGCTTGGGCATTAGAGCTTTGATCTTGGCCGCGCTGTAGCCGGTGCCGACCCGACCGACGTAAACGAAATGCGAGCCCCGGTTGACGCCGACCAGAAGCGACTTGAACTTGCCTGCCGTCGTCGACCATCCCCCGATCACGACCTCATGCCCGGCGCGGCACTTGGACTTCGTCCAGCTGTCGCTTCGCCCGGAGACATAGGGAACGTCGGTCGCCTTGGAGACGATGCCTTCCAATGAGAGCCGGCAGGCCGATTTCAGGACCGCGTCGCCGCCGGTGTCGAAGTGCTCGACATACCGCAGCGTCACGCCGTCGGCATGGTCTTCAAGAAAGCTCTTGAGCCGTTCCTTCCTTGCGAGCAGCGGCTCGCCGCGCAGGTCGGCGCTCGCGTCGAACAGCATGTCGAACCCGAAGAAGACCAGGTCGTCCGTCCTGTCCTCGGACAGGGCTGCCTGCAGCGCCGCGAAGTCCGGCGAGCCATGGTCGTCGAGCGCGACGATCTCGCCGTCGATGATCGCGTCAGGCAGGCCGGCCGCAGCCTTCGCGATCGCGCCGAACCGCGCGGTCCAGTCGAGACCCTTACGGGTCTTGAGCGTGACGATGCCGCCCTCGATCCGCATCTGGATCCGGTAGCCGTCGAACTTGATCTCGTGGACCCAGTCTTCGCCGCTGGCGGGACGTTCGACGCTGCGACAAAGCTGCGGCTCGATGAAGGCGGGAAGCGCGGTGGCCGCGGCGGACTTCTTCGACTTGGCAGCCGTGGCCGCGGAGGATTTGGGCGCGGAGGATTTGGGTTTGGCGGCAGGCTTCGCCTGCTGGCGCCTTTCGCTCGCGGCGAGCCCTCTGCGACTGTCCCATTGCGCATCGGGTGCGAGAATGTCCTCCTTCAGCATAAACGGCGTCGGCGAGCGGCCCTTGCCCGCGGCGATCGCTGCCATGCTGCGTCCTGACGCCACCGACTTGTCGTCGGCGAGAACCGCGTCGCCACGGCTTTCGACCGCATATTCGTCCCGGTGCTTGATCAGGAGCCAGTTGGTGCGCTTGCCGCCATCGCGGTCATGACGCATGCGGACGAGAACGAAGCTGCCTTGCAGGCGCTCGCCGTCGAGCTGGAATTTCAGCTCGCCCTTCTCAAGTTGCTTCTCGGCGCTGAGCTTACCCGCGGCCTGCCAGTGACCACGGTCCCAGAGTTGGACCGTACCGCCGCCATATTGGCCCTTCGGGATCGTGCCTTCGAAATCCCCGTAAGGCAGGGGATGGTCCTCGACCTCCACGGCAAGGCGCTTGTCGGACGGATCGAGCGAGGGTCCCTTAGTCACAGCCCACGAGCGGAAGACGCCATCGACCTCCAGACGAAGATCGTAATGCAGGCGCGTGGCGTCATGCTTCTGGATCACGAAGCGCAGCCGATTGGACGCAGCGACCGAAGCGTCTCCATCCGGCTCCCTGGTCTTTTCGAAATCGCGTTTCTGGCGATAGGCCTTCAGCTTTTCCAAGGCACGCCTCCGCCACGCCGTCGAGATTGCAGCGGCCAGGTCAGGCCGCGATCGCGCGATGCTGCGTGGCCGAGGTCGCGAGCCGATCGGCGCGGTTCAAGTCTTCCTGCGACCAAGCGGGGATAGGATCTTCGAGCAGCGCCAGCAGGACCTCCCGGTCGATCTCTCCGTTCGCCACGATATCGGCGATGGCTGCCCTGGTCTCGCGCTCGGCGCCGAGTTGCGCCGCGAGCGCACGGATGAGCCTGTCCCTGGGATCATTACGCATGACCAACTCCCTGTTCGGAAGCCAAACGATGGCGGCCGGGGTCTGTTCCGTCTTCATGTTCGCGATCGGACCAGTCGGCCTGCTGCGTCATCGGATATTGCGAACAAAACCGGAAACTGGTCGAATCCGGCGCATGCTCGCCATCGATTCGCCGCCGCTTGCCACGCCGTATCTCGACACGCTCAACCTGTCGCAGCGCCGGGCCGTCACTCATGGCATCGGCAGCGACTGCGCCGCGCCACTGCTGGTCATCGCGGGCGCAGGCTCCGGCAAGACCAACACGCTGGCCCACCGCGTCGCCCATCTGATCGTGACGGGCGCCGACCCGCGCCGCATCCTCCTGATGACATTCTCTCGACGGGCCGCGGCCGAGATGACGCGCCGCGTCGAGCGCATTGCCCGCAAGGTCTTGGGCGAGGGCGCTAGCGTCATGACCGACGCGCTGAAATGGGCCGGCACCTTCCATGGGCTTGGCGCTCGTCTCTTGCGAGACTATGCCGATCAGATCGGGCTCGATCCCGCTTTCACGATCCACGATCGCGAGGACGCGGCCGACCTTATGAATCTCGTACGGCACGAGTTGGGATTCTCGAAGACTGAGACTCGCTTTCCGGCGAAGGGCACCTGCCTTGCCATCTATTCGCGCTGCGTCAATGCGGAGATGCCGATCGAGGTCGTGCTGACCCGGTCGTTCCCGTGGTGCGTCGCGTGGGCGGCCGAGTTGCGAGAGCTGTTTGCCGCCTATGTCGAGGCCAAGCAGCGCCAGAACGTGCTCGATTACGACGACCTGCTGCTCTACTGGGCGCAGACGATGGCCGATCCCGATCTCGCCGCCGAGATCGGCGCGCGCTTCGACCACGTCATGGTCGACGAGTACCAGGACACCAACCGGCTGCAATCCTCGATCCTGCTGGCGCTGAAGCCTGACGGGCACGGCCTCACTGTCGTCGGCGACGACGCGCAGTCGATCTATTCGTTTCGCGCCGCGACGATCCGCAACATCCTCGACTTTCCCACAGCCTTCTCGCCGCCGGCCGAGATCATCACGCTCGACCAAAACTATCGCTCGACTCAAGGCATCCTGAGCGCCGCCAACGGCGTCATCGACCTCGCCAGCGAGCGCTTCACAAAGAACCTCTGGACCGACCGCGCGACGGGCGCTCCGCCGCAGCTGGTCAATGTCCGCGACGAGGCCGACCAGGCCCGTTTCATCGCCAGCCGCGTGCTGGAGAACCGCGAGGCCGGCGCGACCCTGAAGCAGCAGGCAGTGCTGTTTCGGGCCTCGCACCATAGCGGCCCCCTCGAGATCGAGCTGACCCGGCGCAACATCCCCTTCGTCAAGTTCGGAGGGCTGAAGTTCCTCGACGCCGCTCATATCAAGGACCTGCTGGCGCTGCTGCGCTTCGTCGAGAATCCGCGCGACAAGGTCTCGGGATTTCGGGTGATGCAGCTCCTGCCCGGCGTCGGGCCGACCTCGGCGCAGCGTGTTCTGGACCATATCGCGGCGGCGACCGATCCGATGGAGGCACTCGCCTCGGCCCCGCCGCCGCCACGGGCGGGCGACGATTGGACGGGATTCGTGGGCGCGATCGAGGAACTGCGCTTAGGTCGGGCGGGCTGGCCGGCCGAGATCGAACGGGCGCGGCTCTGGTACGAGCCGCATCTGGAACGTATCCACGAGGACGCCGCGACGCGGCAGGCCGACCTCGTCCAACTCGAACAGATCGCCGGCGGCTATCCCTCGCGCGAGCGCTTCCTGACCGAGCTGACCCTCGATCCGCCGGACGCGACCAGCGACCAGGCCGGCGTGCCGGTACTCGACGAGGACTACCTCATCCTCTCGACGATCCACTCGGCCAAGGGCCAAGAGTGGACATCGGTCTTCGTCATGAACGTCATCGACGGCTGCATCCCGTCTGATCTCGGCGTCGGCACCAGCGACGAGATAGAGGAGGAGCGCAGGCTACTCTATGTGGCGATGACGAGGGCCAAGGACGATCTCCATCTCATGGTGCCGCAGCGCTTCTTCACGCACGGCCAGAGCGCGACTGGAGACCGCCACGTCTATGCGGCGCGCACGCGCTTCATCCCCAATGCACTGCTAGGGCGGTTCGAGCGCACGGCCTGGCCGATCACAGCGCCGGATGCCGCACGCGCGGCGAGCCAGGGCCCGCGCATCGATGTTCGCGCCCAGATGCGTGGCATGTGGCGCTGATGGGTGGCGCAGGAGCCGCATGGACGACGCCCCGCTGATCGTGATGCTGCGCTTCGACGAGACGAGCTTCGCGAGGTTCGATGCGGAGCGCAGGCGGCATTTTCCGCCTGCACGCAACCACATCCCGGCCCATCTGACCTTGTTCCATCATCTGCCGGGCAATCACCATGGCGAGATCGCCGAGGGGCTGGCTTCGGTGGCGGCCAGACAGGCGCCGTTCCATCTCGTCGTGTCGTCGCTGCGCTTCCTGGGCCAAGGCACGGCCTACGCGATCGACAGCCCGAAGCTCCAGCGCCTCCGGGCCGAGATCGCGGGCGGGTGGTCGGCGCATCTGACCCGACAGGACGCGCAAGGCTTCCGTCCGCATGTCACGATCCAGAACAAGACCGATGCGGCGACTGCCAAGGCCATCTTTAAGAGGCTCTCGACCTCGTTCATGCCGTTCCAGGCCCTAGCGACGGGCTTGCTGCTCTGGCGATATCGCGGAGGACCCTGGGAGGCTGCGTGCGAGTATCGTTTCACTGGTCAGCGCTCCGTCTAGAACGCGCGCGCAGCGCCGAACCGAGACAGAGCGTCGCTCCTGACTTGTATCGGTGCCTCGCGATGGTGATCTCCTGCCCATGATCAGCACGCGCGTCCGCGTCATTGACCTTGAGACCGCCGGAAACGGACCGCAGGACGTCTGCGAGGTCGGATGGTAGGACGTCGTGCTTGGGTTGGACGGCTCATGGCGCGTCGACGAGGACCGCGGAGCATTCTTCATAAATCCCGGCCGGCCGATCTCGCCCGATACCATGGCGGTCCATCACATACGTGACGAGGATGTCGTTGGCGCGCCGTTCTGGAAGGATGTCGCGCCCTCCGTCCTGCGTCCCCACGGCGGTGTCATCGCTCTGGCAGCCCATCGCGCTGCGTTCGAGCAGCGCTATTGCACTCCCAAGCTGAGCGGCGCCGCAGACTGGATCTGCACTTGGAAATGCGCCTTGCGGCTTTGGCCGCATCTGCCGCGGTTCTCGAACCAACTCCTGCGCTATCAGCGCAGGCCGGCCGGGCTGATCCATGAGATCGGGCTTCCGGCGCATCGCGCCATGCCCGATGCCTATGTCACCGCGCACAATCTGCGCGACATGCTAAACCAGACCTCGCTTGAGCAGCTTCTGGCCTGGAGCCGCCAGCCCGGACTTCTGCCGCGCGTGCCGTCGGGGCCTGATCGGGGCAAGAACTGGGACGATATCACGATAGGTTCACTGCGTGAGTTGGCCTCCGATCGTGATATCGACCTGCGCTTCAGTGCCGAGACGGAGTTGGCCCGACGCGGGGACGTGCAAGGTGTCCCGGCAAAACCGGCCGTCCAGCCGCGGCTGCTATGACGCAGACGAGGCATTGATCATCGCAGAAGCGGAACAGGCGTGATCGGCTGATGTTTAACATTCGTTCTCTCGATTCCCCGTCAGCATGACGCCTTCCCAGAAGCCTGCCTCCGACGCAACACCCGGGCTCATCGCCGAATGGCCTCTGCCGTCCGCGGCGACGCTGGGCTCTTCCATGCGGCTGAAGGGGATCGAGCAGCAGCTTCGACGTCGCCTTCCTTGGACATCGAGGACGTGCGTCGCCGCTACGAGCGGCCGCATCGTCCTACGCATGGATAACGCCGAGGAGGACGCGTTCAACGCCGCCTCGAAGATCATCTCCAACGCGCTGGACGGGATCGAAGCTTTGCCGATCATCCCGCGCGAAGTGGAGGACATCCTTTCGATGTCCGCGCGGGAGCGCCACAAGTGGCTTGATGACGGGCGCCTGAAAAGCGCCGGAACGCGCACCGTGAAACTGCGTGGTCGCGCTAAGGCCGTGACGTTCCATGTGTTCGACCCGCGTTACATCGAGGACGTCCTCAACCAAGACCTTCCGATCGTCTGGCGCGAGGACGATGCGCGCAAGGCGGCCGAGAACCGACGACGCGCCGCTGGCAAGGCTGCACTTGCGCGTGCGGCGAAAAGTCGGGGCATGGCGAGCGGTATCAGCACTACCAGCGGCGACATTACGCGAACTCCGTTGGAAGGCTGGGACGCCTTCGACGCTGATGGCCTGCTGCGTTGACGGCGTCCATCAGCGCGCGAGGGTCAAACGCGGATAGCGGCTCGGCACGCGCTTTGACGGCAAGTCCATGAATGCACCGAGCATCACCGACAGGGAGACACACAGATTGGCCGATAGGATCTACCCGACGACGCCCGACGGCCGTTACTTTATGGTCGCGGGCAGATTGTGGAGAGCGACGAACCCTGCGATCGCCGAGGCGAAGCGGCAGCAGTTGGTCAGCCAGCTGATGGATGCCCGGCGGGCCGTCAGATACGCCAAGGCGGGTCAAGGCGACTTGAAGCTGGCAAGGGCCGAGGTCGATGCCGCTAAAATTGCGCTCGGAGAGCGCGGGCCGGTATGGTGGGACGACGGGGCGCCAGACCTCAATCGGAAATTGGCCAATAATACGCCATATGCGCAGTGGGCGCTGGAAGCGGGGTGAATTCCCACTCGCTGTCGGGACGTGCTCCCTTCGAGCGACCGGGAACAAGGCCTGTTCTCGCGTCCACCCGGATGGAGTCGCCTCCACAAAACCAGCCGCGTCGGCGTCGCAGCGCTCTCGCGCGAGCCGAGCAACCTGGCGCGCGGTATAGAGTATCCGGCGCCGCCCTCGCTCTAGATTAATGCTGTCGCCTCTTGGTCGAGATGCTGATTGAATGCATGGCGTCGGGCGAGCCAGGAGCTTCTCATGTGCAACCTCTATAGCCTGACCAAGGGCCAGGCCGCCATCGTCGCGCTCGCCCGGGCCATGCGCGACACGACCGGAAATCTGCCGCCACTGCCCGGCATCTTTCCGGATTACCCAGCGCCGATCGTCCGGAATGCTCTCGATGGCACGCGAGAACTCGCCATGGTGCGATGGGGCATGCCGTCGTCGAAGAAGGCGATCTTCGAGTTGGCGAAGAAGCGGGCCGGCAAGCTGGAGGCCAAGGGGAAGGCCGTCGACTTCGACGAGCTCTTGCGGATTGAGCCCGATGGCGGAACCACCAACGTTCGCAAGACCACTTCGTCGCACTGGAAGCCCTGGCTTGGTCCGGCGAACCGTTGCGTGGTCCCACTCACCAGCTTCAGCGAGTTCCACCATGGGTCGAAGCTCGATGTCTGGTTCGCCCTCGCGGAGGACCGCCCGCTCGCGTTCTTCGCCGGAATCTGGACTGCGGGATGGACCGGGGTTCGCAAGATCAAGAACGGCGTGGAGACGACGGACCTGTTCGCCTTTCTCACGACAGACCCGAATGCCGAAGTCGGCGCCGTTCATCCCAAGGCGATGCCGGTCATCCTGACCGAGCCCTGGGAAATCGAGATGTGGATGACGGCGTCATGGGACCAGGCCAAGGCGCTGCAGCGGCCGTTGCCGGATGGCGCGCTGACGACGGTTCAGCGGGGCGGCAAAAAGGATGACCTTGCTCCGTTGTCGTAGCGCTCTTCTGCGAACCTGACGGTGGCGGGAAGATGGAATTAGGTGAGTTCGCCAGCTCCGAGGAACGCCTCGACGGCGGCGGCCGATAGATCGCCGATGGATCTCGATCGATCCGACATCAACCGCACGACGATCCCGCCAAGGCGCGCCTTCGCCGCGTCCTTATCCGTAACGGCGTCCGTGCGCTCGAGGCCCAACGCGTTCGACGCTCGGGCAAGTATCGCTTCGGCAATGAGAAGCTCCTGTGAATTCAGAACGCCGGGAAAGCGGAACGAGGGGGTGGGCATGCGCATGATCTCGACGAGGGTGAGCCGACAACGCCGCTGATTGGTGGAGGTTCACTGAACGCTCTTCGCTCAGCGGTCGCGTGGCGTGTTGCATTTGCGTGTCTTGACTCGCACGCCGTTAGAAAGAACAAAAAGCGAACATAATTCAGGAGCGAGATCAAGTGGCTTGCGAGCCCGTCATGGCGCGCCTTCGGGAGCAAATCGACCGGATCCAGGGTGGGCCATCCCGCCAGCGGCAGGTACTGAGCTTCGGTCTTCGCGCACTCGACGAGCGGCTGCCGGCAAAGGGGTTGGAGCTCGGCGCGCTGCATGAAGTCGCCGGGGGTGGCAACGGCGCCACCGACGGGGCGGCGGCCGCGCTTTTCGTCGCCGGCATAGCGGCACGGACGACGGGCAAAGTCCTCTGGTGCCTCACACGCACCGACCTGTTCGCCCCGGCGATCGCGCAGGTCGGCCTTGCCGCAGATCGCGTGATTTACGTCGAAGCCGGCGACGACAAAGCGGTTCTAGCCTGCGCCGAGGAGGGCCTGCGTCATGGTGGGCTGGGTGCCGTCGTTGGCGAAATCGGGCGGTTGTCGATCACGGCCTCGCGGCGACTTCAACTCGCAGCCGAGGGCTCAGGAACGATCGCGCTGGCTATCCGCCGATGGCGGCGACAGGCGGACGCGGTCGATTTCGGACAACCGACAGCCGCGGTGACGCGGTGGCGGGTTTCCACTCTGCCGTCCGCTCCACTTCCGGTGCCCGGCGTAGGGCGACCGCGATGGCTGATCGAACTTATCCGTTGCCGCGCCGGCGAAAGCGCCGATTTCGAACTGGAGGCCTGCGATGGCACGGGTCGTCTCGCTCTACCTCCCGACCTGGCCAACCGACCGGTGGAAAAGGAGATCTGGCGCCGCTTCGCCTCAGCTTGAGGGTGGGCTGGCTCTTGCTGCCCATGACGGACGCCGACGCGTCGTCGTCGCTGCCGATAGCGTGGCTCGGCAGGCCGGCGTGCGCATCGGCATGCCCGCGACCAGGGCGCAGGTCCTGGTGCCCGGGCTGACGCTTGAAGACGCCGACCTCGCGGGCGATCTGAAATCGCTCGACGCGCTGGCGGGCTGGATGCTGCGTTATTCCCCCATCGTCGCGGCGGACCCGCCAGATGGCGTCGTTCTGGACACCACCGGCGCCGACCACCTTCGCGGCGGCGAGGAGGCCATGTTGGAGGGCCTGATCGTGAGGTTGGCGGCGTCGGGCTTCGATGCTCGTGCTGCCGTCGCCGACACTTGGGGCATCGCCCATGGGTTGGCGCGGTACGGAGCGGCCTCCCTCGTCATCGTAGATCACGGCGTCCATGAGGATGCGATCGGGCGGTTGCCGATTGCAGCATTGCGTTTGGCGCCAGACATCGTCGCGGGTCTGCGGGCGTTAGGCTTCAGCACAACCGCCGATCTTCTCGCCCAACCGCGCGCGCCGTTGATATTGCGCTTTGGTCCCGAACTGAACCGTAGGCTCGACCAGGCTCTGGGAATGGTGCGTGAGCCTATCGAGCCGATCCGGCCGCCCGACATCATCGAGGTCCGGCGCGCCTTCGCTGAGCCGATCGGGGCGGCAGAAACGATCGCTCGATATATCGGTAAGCTCGTGGGCGACCTCTGCCAGCGGCTCGAGGCCAGAGGCCTAGGCGTCAGGCATCTCGACCTGATCTGCGAGCGCGTCGATAGCCGCACCGAAGCGGTTCGAGTGATGACCGCCGCGCCGGTTCGCCACATCCGGCGGCTGACGCGCCTGCTCACTGAAAAGATCGAGACGATCGACCCTGGGTTCGGGATCGAGATCATGTCACTTGCGGCGACGCTGGCCGAGCCCCTAGCCAACACACAGCACGTTGCCTCGCTGGTTGAGGCCGCGATACCGGACGTTTCCGGCCTGATCGATACGCTCGCCAACCGGGTCGGGGAGCGCCGGCTCTATCGTATCGCCGCCATTGCCAGCGATGTCCCGGAACGGTCCGTCCGCAAGGTACTGCCGATGGCGACCGCGACCGGCGAGAACTGGAACGGCGAGTGGCCTCGACCCTCGCGGCTTCTGGCACCGGCAGAGCCGATCGAGACGGTCGCGCTGCTGCCCGACCATCCGCCGGTGACGTTCATCTGGCGCGGCGTCCGTCGCCGCGTCAAGCGTGCAGATGGGCCCGAGCGAATCTTCGGCGAGTGGTGGCGCCGCGATGCCGAGCTCTCGGCCGTGCGCGACTACTTCCGCGTCGAGGACGAGGCCGGCGAGCGCTACTGGATCTATCGTGCCGGCGACGGCGAGAACCCGGGCACCGGGTCGCACCGGTGGTTCATCCATGGGATCTTCGGATGACCGCGCTCACCCGATACGCCGAGCTGCAGGTCACCTCGCATTTCAGTTTCCTGCGCGGAGCGTCCTCGGCCGATGAGCTCTTCGCCACAGCCGCAGTGCTTGGTATCAAGGCGCTGGCCGTGGTCGATCGCAACAGTCTGGCGGGCATCGTCCGGGCGCATGAGGCGGCCAAGTCGACCGGCGTACGGCTCATCGTCGGTTGTCGCCTAGACCTCTTTGAGGGGATGTCGGTCCTGGTTTACCCGACGGATCGAGCCGCATACTCCCGGCTCTGCCGTCTTTTGACCCATGGCAAAAAGCGCGGCGGCAAGGCGCGCTGCGTGCTTGAGTGGGCCGACCTTGTCGCCTATGGCGAAGGCCTGATCGTGGTTCTGGTCCCCGATCAGGCCGACCAAATCTGCGGCGTCCGTCTTCGCAGGCTTCGCGACGCCTTCGGCGATCGCGCCTTCTTGGCGTTGACGCTGCAGCGTAGGCCCAACGACCAACTGCGCCTGCATGATCTGTCGAACCTCGCAACTCGCATGGGGGTCCCGACGGTGGTGACCAACGACGTCCTTTTCCACGAGCCGGGCCGCCGCATGCTGCAGGACGTCGTCACCTGCATTCGCCACAACGTCACCATCGACGAACTTGGACAGCGGCGCGAGCGGCACGCCGACCGCTACCTCAAGCCGCCCGAGGAGATGCAGCGCCTTTTCCAACGCTACCCGGAGGCTCTATCGCGAACGAGCGAGATAGTGGAGCGATGCCGCTTCAACTTGGACGAGCTCGCCTATCAATATCCCGAGGAACGCGACGACCCGGCGCTGACCCCGCAGGAGACGCTTGAAAGGTTGACCTGGGAAGGGGCGCAGGCGCGCTATCCGGAAGGACTACCCGACCGCGTCCGCAAGGCGCTTGAGCACGAGTTGCGGCTGATCGCCAAGCTCGCCTATGCGCCTTATTTCCTCACCGTGAACAGCATCGTCCGCTTCGCCCGTTCGCAGGAGATCCTGTGCCAGGGCCGTGGCTCCGCCGCGAACTCCGCCGTCTGCTTCGTGCTCGGCATCACCTCGATCGACCCGGGCCGCAACGACCTGCTGTTCGAGCGCTTCGTTTCTGAGGAGCGGCGCGAGCCACCCGACATCGACGTCGATTTCGAACACGAGCGCCGCGAGATCGTGATCCAATGGGTGTTCGAGACCTACGGTCGCGATCGGGCCGCGCTGTGCTCGACCGTGATCCGGTATCGCTCGAAGGGCGCGCTCCGCGACGTCGGCAAGGCGCTCGGCCTCACCGAGGATCTGATCAGGACGCTATCGTCACAGGTCTGGACGTTCTCGAAGGACGGTGTCGGTATGAGGGAGGTCAAGGACCTCAAGCTCGTTCCCGATCGCCGCCTCCTCCTCGCGCTCGATCTTGCCCGGCAGCTGATGGGCGCGCCGCGACACCTGTCGCAGCATCCCGGCGGCTTCGTCCTGACGCATGATCGGCTCGACGAGCTCGTGCCGATCGAGCCTGCCGCCATGGCCGATCGCCAGGTCATCGAGTGGGACAAGGACGACATCGACGCGCTGCGCTTCATGAAGGTCGATGTGCTGGCGCTCGGGATGCTCAGCTGCATGAAGCGCGGCCTTGACCTTCTCGCCGAGCACAAGGGCATCACGCTCGACCTCGCGACGATCCCCGCCGAGGATCCGCGCACCTACGCCATGATCCGCAAGGCCGACACGCTCGGCACCTTCCAGATCGAGAGCCGGGCGCAGATGTCGATGCTGCCGCGGCTCAAGCCCCGGACCTTCTACGACCTCGTCGTCCAGGTCGCAATTGTCAGGCCGGGGCCGATCCAGGGTGACATGGTGCATCCCTACCTGCGCCGTCGGTCCGGCCAGGAGCCGGTCCACTACCCGACACCGGCGCTGGAGAAGGTTCTAGGCAAGACGCTCGGTGTGCCGCTCTTCCAGGAGCAGGCCATGCGGGTCGCGATCGAATGCGCCAGCTTCACGCCTGGCGAGGCCGACATGCTGCGCAAGTCGATGGCGACATTCAAGTTCACCGGCGGGGTCTCGTCGTTCAAGGACAAGCTGATCGATGGCATGGTCGCCAATGGCTACGAGCGCGCCTTCGCCGAAGGTACCTTCAAGCAACTCGAGGGCTTCGGCTCTTATGGCTTTCCAGAGTCACATGCGGCGTCCTTCGCGCTCATCGCCTACGCCTCGAGCTGGCTCAAGTGCTGGCACCCGGACGTGTTCTGCGCGGCGCTGCTGAATGCTCAGCCGATGGGCTTCTACGCGCCGGCGCAGATCGTACGCGATGCACAGCAGCACGGCGTCGAGGTTCGGCCGGTCTGCGTCAACGCCTCGCGCTGGGACTGCACCTTGGAGCCGACCTCTGACGAGGATCGGTTCGCGGTCAGACTCGGGCTTCGAATGGTGAAAGGCCTCGCAAACGCGCACGGAGGTCGCCTGGTGACGACCCGGGCCACGCTTGCATTTCAGTCGATGGATGACCTTTGGCGGCGGGCAGTGGTACCGGCGTCGGCCTTGGCGCAATTGGCCGAGGCCGACGCGTTTCGGCCAGGGCTGGGACTTGCACGGCGGGAAGCCCTATGGGCGATCAAGGGGTTGCGGGACGAGCCGATGCCTCTGTTCGCCGCAGCCTCGGTCCGCGATCAATCAGTCATCCCTGAACTGGACGAACCGGAGGTGGTGCTTCGTCCGATGACGGCCGGCGGCGAGGTGGTCGAGGATTACTCCCATGTCGGTTTAACGCTGCGGGATCATCCAGTTTCCTTCCTGCGGAAGGACCTTGCGCGGCGGCGCATCGTGACCTGCGCCGCCGCGATGACGTCGCGCGACGGGCGTTGGATCGAGGCGGCAGGCCTTGTGCTCGTCCGACAGCGTCCCGGCAGCGCCAAGGGCGTCATGTTCATCACGATCGAGGACGAGTCGGGCATCGCCAATCTCGTCGTCTGGCCAAAGGTGTTCGAACTGAATAGGCGCGTCATCCTCTCGGCCGGGATGCTTGCGGTCAGGGGCCGGATCCAGCGCGAGGGGGAAGTGGTTCATCTCGTGGTTCAGCGTTTGACCGACTTTTCGAGCGAGCTTGCAAGCGTCGGCGAGATGGCTAGGCCTCTTCAGATGAGGCACGGACGTGGCGACGAGTTTCATCACGGAAGCTCCACGCCCGATCCGCGCGACCTCCCACCGAAAGGCCTGCGCACAAGGGACATCTACGTTCGCGACCTGCACATCGATACCATCAAGGTGAAGACGCGAGATTTCCAATAAAAATCCGTTTGCCTTGGAACATCGTGTATATCAGCACCGCTAAAAAGTTTTAGTGGCGAAGACAAATTGCCGACGTAGTTCCATAATCTTGATTATGCGAATCGGAATTGTAGACGCAATATTGAGATGACACCCCTCTGCAAAGTTCAAACTACACTCCACCGCGTTTCGAGGGTTGCGGAGGTCGTGTGGCATGACGGTCATCTCTATGAGCAAGAAGGAGTTTTCCCGGCTCGACATGCTTCTCAATATCGAAGCCGGTCGAGTCACGATCGCCGATGCGACACGCCTCCTCGGCTTGAGGCGCCGCCAAGTGTTTCGGATTCTGGCCGGCTTTCGAGAACACGGTTCGGCCAGCTTGATCTCAAAACGCAGAGGTCACCCCAGCAATCACCGCCTACCGAATCAAGTGCGTGAGCTCGCCATGTTGCTAGTCAAAGAGCGCTACGCCGATTTTGGGCCGACGCTCGCTAGCGAGAAGCTGAGCGAGCTCCATGGGTGTCACGTCTCACGCGAGACCCTGCGCAAATGGATGATTGAAGACGGTCTCTGGCTGGATCGCCGACAGCGGCTGCCTTCTGTCCACCAACCACGATACCGCCGTGAACGTGTCGGCGAGCTGGTGCAGATCGACGGCTCGATTCATCACTGGTTCGAGAACCGCGGTCCCGAATGCACCCTGCTCGCCTACATCGATGATGCCACGAGTCGCTTGCAGCATGCCGCTTTCGTCGCTTCGGAATCAGGCTTCGACTACATGCGGCAGACGAAGGCCTACATCGCCAAACACGGCCGGCCGATCGCGTTCTATTCAGACAAGCATGCGATCTTCCGGGTCAACAACCGCGATGCAGCGGGTGGCAGCGGCATGACCCAGTTCGGCCGAGCACTGCACGAACTTAACATCGACATCATCTGCGCCAATACGCCATCAGCTAAAGGGCGCGTAGAGCGATCGTTCGGCACCCTTCAGGACCGCCTGGTCAAGGAACTGAGGCTCGAAGGCGTGTCAACGGTCGATGCGGCCAACGATTTTCTAGGCCGTTTCCTGTTTCAGTATAACTCAAAATTCGGAAAAGAGCCGTTGGATAAGGTCGATTCACACCGGTCGATCTCGGACAATCTAAACATGAATGACGCCATGGCCTGGAAGGAGGAGCGCACCGTCTCCAACAACCTGACACTGCAATATGACAAGATCCTCTTCATGCTTGAGCCGAGCCCGCTGACGCGTCCCCTCGCCCGCCAGCGCGTCACTGTAATCGACTACCCGGATGGAACGCTGGCGATCAAACATTGCGGCATGAGCCTGCCCTACCGGATCTTCGACAAGCTGCAGAAGGTCGACCAGGCGGCGATCGTCGAGAACAAGCGCCTCGGATCAGTGCTTGCTTACATAGCAGAACAACAAGCGGAACGAGAAAACACGAGATCTTCCAAGGCTCCACGCCGTCAGGGGCAGGACGCCCGACACATGTTCCGGTCTTGATGATAAATCACTATTGACTTATCATCCGGATTTCCTAGGGCGATGCAACCCTGACCAGCTTCGCCCTAGGAAATCCTGACCGTCAGCGACTCATCCAACGCGAAAGTGTCATCTCAACTTTGCGCGCACGGTGCCATTTCTAGCTTGCACCGACAGGAATATGTCCTTTAGCGCCAGCACGGATGCGATAAGTCAGCGCTTTTTGTCATTGACGTCATGCGCGCTTCTGTCCGTCCGAGAGCGCTGAGCATCTCTCGCCAACTCTCGCGTAAGCTGCTCCCGCCGCGTTTCCGGATCCGGCATCTTCGCTACGAATTTCCGCACCCTAGAGCGGATTCCGATCAGTCCGGATCATAGCCGCACGAGCTGAAGTAGTTGGCGCATTCCTACGGCTGGAACAGGCGACCAGATTGCCGATAAGGGACCAGAGCCCGAACACGGTCCGCTCGCCGGCCTTGCGGAGCATGGCCTTGAGGCGGGAGAATGCCTTCTCGATCGGGTTGAAGTCGGGGCTGTAGGGCGGGAGGAACAGCAGGCGGGCGCCGACGGCTTCGATAGCCTCGCGGACGCTGGCCCGCTTGTGGCTGGACAGGTTGTCCATGATGACCACGTCGCCGCGTCCGAGGTCGGGCACGAGGACCTGTCGGACATAGGCTTCGAACCAGTCGCCGTTGATCGGGCCGTCGAGCACCATCGGCGCGACCATGCCCGTCATGCGGCAAACCGGCGACCAGCGTGGTCGTCTTGCGATGGCCGTGCGGGTAGCCCATTCGCAGCCGCTCGCCCCGCCGACAGCGACCGTGGCTGCGCGTCATGTTGGTCGCTGTCCAGGTCTCGTCGATGAACACCAGCCGCTCGGGATCGAGGTCGAGCTGGCCATCGAACCAAGCCTCGCGCTGGCTCAGGACGTTGGCACGGTCCTGCTCAATCGCGTGCCCGACCTTTTTTACGCGTGATCCCGTGACGTGCGAAGAAGCGGTGCAGTGTCGAGATCGCCACCGTCACGCCCGCTTGGCCCAGTTCGCGACGCAACTCGTCCAGCGTGATGTCGCGCCGTGCTTCGTGTAGCGCCAGCACCGTCTCCCGATGCGCCTCGATCCGCCGCGACCGCGTCTCCCCACCCTGCGGCTTGGCGGCATAGGTGCCCGTGCTGCGGCGCTGGACGTGCCACCGGATCACCGTCGCGGCTGCCACACCGAACCGCACCGCCGCAGCCCGGCAACTCATCCCCTCGTCAACCGCGGCCAGCGCCCGCGACCGCAGATCCATCGACAACGGCTTGCCCATCCATGCCGGCCTCCATCCAGCCAGTACCGTGAATCAGATCAGCGCCACCGTGTGAATCCCCCACTCGACTCAGGTCGGCCGGAAATCGCAAGCGCACGATCGCTAACCCTTCCCGGTCCGCTCGAGCTCCTTGGCATGAGCCAGGTACTGGGCTCGAATTTTGGCCTGCCGCTCACGAGCCTTTATCTCCCATGGCCGAACGCCGGCGCCGCCCGCTTTCGCCGCCGGACGACATCGTCTCGCGCACCCTTGTCAGTCTCGGGAACGACGCCGCGCCACCACCGTCGCCTTGTCGAGCTTGCGCACCTTTCCTCTCGTCCGCCGCGGCGTCGCCTCAGCCGCGACGCTACGTAAGCGAAGCTCGCCAGCGAACCGCTCGCGCCACGTCGCCAGATCAGCCTTTCGCGGATTCAGGCGCTTCCCATTGTAGCCCTGCGAGCGAACCGTCAGATGCACATGGGGGTGCTTGTCATCGAGATGCTGGACAAAAACGAAGTCGTGGTTAGCTCCGAAAGTCTCGATCGCGAACGCCCGAACGGCATCTTTCACAGCGATCGGATCGGTCCCGGGCGGCATCGACAGGATGATGTTGACTGACACCGTGCCGTTGCGGCGCCGCTTGTCGTCGAGCATTGTGTCCTCGGTCCAACGCGACTGCAGGTCCTTAAGACCTTCCCTGCCCTGCATGAGCGAGCCCTGCTCCGCTTTGCGATGGCCGGGCTGTTCAGCAGCGCGATCAATCTGCCTTATCTTAGTTCGCCGCTCTACCTGATGCAGGTCTATAACCCCGTCCTGGTCAGCGAGATCGTTACTACTTTGGTGATGCTGACCCTGATCCTGACGATCACACTGGCGACGATGGGTTTGTTCGACACCGCCCGCTCGCAACTTCTCATCCGCTTCGGCGCGAGGCTCGACGCGCTGATCTCCCGCCGTCTCTTCGAAGCTATCGTGGGGTCCGGAGAGCTCATCGCGGCGGAGATACACCAGCGTCAGCGCCAGCACGCCGAGCTCCGCGGCGGGTACAACGCCGGTCGGTAAGAAGAAGACGTGAGCGGCGATGGCACCGAGCATGACGAGGAAGGCCCAACGCGGCCAGTGCGGTCCATCCGGGTATGAACAGCCCAATTGCACACCGGCCACCTCTATGACGCCGACGACGATCAGACGCCATTGGCCGACGCCGATTTGAACGAAGGCTTCCGCTATCATCGCCGCACCCACCAGCTTAGCGCCGTCGGCTGCCAGAAATGCGCCGCCCAGTGCCAGTTTCAGAGCTCAAACGGCTCCTCGGATGCCTCTCGACGACGCAAGCTCGTTGGCGAGTGTCTGTTCCCTTTGTCTCTTTCCTGGTGAACGTGAGATATCTTTAGGGGTTAGGTTCCAACGAGCAAACTCGCCCTTTTTCGATCCAGACCATCGCTTTTGCCGATACGTCCCAAGGCCCCGGCGACTTTGAGCCGAAGGACGTACCCATGGAAGTCCACGTCGCAGCCTTCTCATGGTCATCCAGGTCGACGCCCCCAAGCCGTGATCGCCTCCGCCGCCGAAACCGATTGAGGCTTGACGCCCACCCTTGAGGGCGTGCCAGAAAATCGAGGGGCAGGCGCCGGCTGTGCCACCCCGTCGACGACGAGGTACGACCCACGCGAGACCATGTGATGGTGCGACATGGCCTCCGAGGGCATCAGCACCGGTGCGACGCACGCATCCGACCCTTCGAACGTCCGAGCCCAATCATCTCTTGAACGAGTTCTGAACACGGACTCGAGGCGAGCGTGCAGGGCAGGACGCCGGCGGACGTCGTCGCGCTCGTCCACGTCGCCCGTTTCGATTCCGGCCTCGACGCAAAGCAGCTCGTAGAACTTCGGTTCGATCGCGCCGACGGCCACATGCTTTCCGTCCGAGCATTCGAATGTCCGATAGTACGGCGCACCCCCGTCGAGCATGTTGGATTCGCGATGGTCCGACCATTCGTCCCTCGCCGCAAGGTCGTGGACCGTCGACATCAGAGAGGCGGCGCCGTCACAGATCGCCGCGTCGACGACCTGCCCCTGCCCCGTCCGCGCCGCGGACAAGAGCGCAGCAAGCACCCCCGTCACGAGATAAAGCGCGCCGCCACCGTAATCGCCGACGAGATTGAGCGGAGGCATAGGTCGATCGCGAACCCCGATCGCCGACAATGCCCCGGTGATCGCGATGTAATTGATGTCGTGCCCAGCAGCATGGGCCAAGGGCCCGACCTGTCCCCAACCCGTCATCCGGCCGTAGACGAGCCGGGAGTTGCGGGCCAGGACGACCTCCGGTCCCAGTCCGAGGCGTTCCATCACGCCGGGTCGGAACCCCTCGACGAGGGCGTCCGCGCGCACTACGAGATCAAGCGCGGCGTTCATGCCTTCGGGGGACTTCAAATCCAGTACCACTGTCTTGCGGCCCCGGGCGACGATGCCGTCCGCATACCGATCGACGCCTCCCGGCCGGTCGATCCGAACGATGTCGGCACCCATGTCCGCCATCAACATGCAGGCGAAGGGGCCGGGACCGATCCCCGCGAACTCGACGAGCCGCAAGCCCGCCAACGGTCCTTGAGGCTGCAGTCGGTTCTCTACGGGATCATACGCGGTCCCGGCATCCGTCATCTCGTGCTTCTTTCCGGGACCGTCGCAATCGGGTCTTGGTCTCGCGCGGGTGTGTCCGAACCGCCGCCTTCCATGGTTCGGCCGATCCTGTCGCGCTTGATGGTGACGCCAGCGGCTTCCCTGTCCCAACTTTCCGGCGTCACTCCGGCGCTGCGAAGGATATGCTTTTGCACCTTCTGCGTCGGCGTCTTGGGCAGATCGTCGAGAACGCGGATGTAGCGCGGGATCATGAAGTGGGCCATGCGCGGGCGCAAGAAATCGATGAGCTCCAGCGGATCGAGAAGCGCGCCCTCCACCAGCGAGACCGCGACCAACACGTCGTCCTCGGCGACATCGCTCGGCACGGCGACGGCGGCGGCCTCCCGCACGGCGGGATGGGCGCAGATTTCCGCCTCGACCTCAAAGGAGGAGATGTTCTCGCCACGCCGTCGGATCGCGTCCTTCATGCGGTCGACGAAGAAAAATTCGCCCGCCTCGTCGACGCGGAAGCCATCGCCAGTGTGGAACCAGCCATTGCGCCAGGCGCGCACGGTGGCCTCGGGATCCTTGTAGTAACCATGATTCAACGCCCATGGCCGATCGGTGCGCACGATCAGCTCGCCGATCTCGCCCGGCGCCACAGCGATATCGTTCTCGTCAACGATCCGGACCTCGACGCCCGCGCGCGGCCGACCTGCGCTTGCCGCTACGTCCGGATTTTCGCCCGACACCAGGGGGCAGGACACCTCCGTCATGTTGAAGATGGTCATCCAGCGCAGTCCGTAGCGCCGGCCGAAGGCGATGGCGCCCTCATCGAGCGGCAAGGCGACGACCGAACGCAGCCGGTGGCCGGCCGAGGCGCCGTCATCGGGCCGTTTCATTAGGAATCCGGCCATGACGCCGAGCAGGATGAGCGTGGTGACGCCGGTCTCGCGGACGATCGGCCAAAACTGCTCCGTCCTGAAAGAGGCGACGAGCACAATCGAGCCGCCGCGGCAAAGCATCCAATAGACCGGCCCGGTGCCGCCGGCATGGAATAGCGGCAGGTTGACCAAGAACCGGTCGCCGCCATCTACCAGGGGAAAGCCCTCGCCCATCGCATGCAGGTGCAGATATGAGGAGAGCACCCCCTTGGATAGGCCGGTCGTGCCGGAGGTGTAGAGGATCGCCTGCGTGTCCCAAGGCGCGATCGGCCGCTCAATCGGGACAGGGAGATCGCTCGCCGCGCCCAGCGCCGAGGCTTCTAGGAGCTCGAGGCCGTCTATCGCCTCGGCTGTGCCGCCGAGCACGACGACCCGTTCGAGCCGGGCCTTGTCGATGTCGGCCAGGCGCGCGACGAGATCGGCATGGACGACCGCGACCGCCGCGTCCGAATTCGCCACGACGTGCGCGAGAATGCGGCCGCGATAGGCGGTGTTGATCGGGACGTAGACGGCCCCGAGATAATTGATCGCGAACCAGGTTTTCAGGGCATCGCGGCCGCTCGGCAGCCAGACCAGGACATGGTCGCCCTGCGCCACGCCGAGCTTTCGCAGGGCATGTGCGGCGCCGCGGACCTCGCTGCGAAGCTGGCCAAAGGTCCAGCTCGTGCGATCCTCGAAGACGCCGAAAATCGTCTCGGGCGTTTCATCCGCAAACCGGTCGAGCACATCGCGCAGCACGCAATCGCGGGCCGGCGCATGAAGGATATCATCGCTCATCGGCACGCCTCTTCCACGGTAGTCCTGCCGCGACCATCATTTCAGATCGGCGCGATCGCGCGAATTTTCGGCGGCAGGTCACGGCGTCTGCGCGCCGGCGCCCGTTCGAGCACCTCGATCAGCCTCGCGCGGGTCTCGTCGGGTTCAATGACGTCGTCGATGCCAAAACCCTCGGCTGCCTTGACCGACCCGATGCCGGCGCGGATGGCGTCGATCAACTCCTGCCGGCGCGCCTTCGGATCGGGCGCGGTCTCGTAGTCCTTGCGATAGGCGACATCGACGGAGCCTTCGACCGACATCGCGCAGATCTCGGCCGTCGGCCAGGCGAAACAGGCGTCGGCGTCGAAACTGCGCCCGCCGGCCATGGCGAGATAGCCGAGCCCGTAGCCCTTGCGCAGGATGACGGAGATGCGCGGCACCGTGGCGTGGCCGAGTTCGAACAGCATCTTGGCGCTGCGCCGGCCGAGCGTCGAGCGCTCGGCGCCGCTGCCGATCGAAAGGCCGGGAATGTCGACGAGATAGATCAGCGGCAGGCCGAACGCGTCGCAAAGCGCGATGAAATGACCCGCCTTCTCGCAAGCGTCGGCATCGAGCATGCCGCCTTTGACGAGCGGCTGATTGGCGATGACGCCGACCGAACGGCCGCCGAGCCGCGCGAAGGCTGTTATGATGTTGCGCGCAAAACTCGGCTTGAGCTCGAAGACGCTGCCGGGATCGACGAGGCCCGCCACGACCGCGCCCATGTCGTAGGAGCGGCGCGTATTCGCCGGCACGAGGCGTTCGAGGCTCAGGGACTCCGGGGCTCCCGGCGGCGACGACAGCATTGGCGACGGCAAGCCCGCATTGGAGGGCAGGTAGGACAGGAAGCGCCGGATCGCGTCGAGCGCGGCCTCCTCGCTGTCGGCCCCGAAATCGGCCAGGCCCTGCGCATCGACCTGCACGGCCGTCCCGCCCAAGGCCTCGGCCGTGGCTTCCTCGCCGGTACCGGCCCGCACCAGCGCCGGACCGGCCAGCCCCATCGTCGAGCGCCCCTTCACCATCACCACGAAATCGGCCATGGCACTGTAGTTGGTGTTGGCCGCGAAGCCCGCACCGAGCACAGCGGAGACCATTGGCACCCAGCCGGTCATGCGCGCGAATTCGTGGAAGATGGTGACGGCCGCCGCATAGGCACGCGAGCTCTGGCCGTCCTGGATGCGGTGTCCGCCACCGTCGAGCAGCATGACCAGCGGGATCCCTTGGGTCTTCGCCAGGGTTGCGGCGCGCTCCATCTTGGCGCCGCCGAGATGGCCGGAGCTGCCGCCGAAGACGGTAAAGTCTTGGGCGATCACCATGACCGGCCGACCATCAACGCGTGCCGAGCCGGTGACGACGCCGTCGGCCGGAGCCTCGCGGGTGAGTTTCTCGCCGCGGATCAGGCCGCCGAATTCGGTGAAGGTTCGCTCGTCGCATAGCCGGGCGATGCGCTCACGCGCCGTCAGCGCGCCGCGCTTGCGCTGCCGCGCCACGGCGTCGGACCGGCCCTCGTCGAGCAGGCCTGCCCGTTTCGCGCGCAGTTCGCCGAGATGAGCAGCGGCCTCGACGTCTTCAGGGGCCATGGCATTGGCAGGCGTACCAGTGACTGTCCCTAATTCGATGACGATCATGGTCTCGCCCATTGCGACGGCGGCGCCCGCAACGCCATGGACGCTGCGAACCGTGCCGGAGATCGGCGCCGTCAGCAGGTGCTCCATCTTCATGGCCTCGATCACGGCCAAGCGTGCGCCCGCCTCGACCGCATCGCCCACGGCGACATCGATGGCGACGAGCAGGCCGCCCATCGGCGAGACGACGCGCTCCAGCCCGTCCGCCATGGCGAGAGGCTCGTCTGCGTCGGCCGCCGCGCGGTTGGGCGTAGCCTGCGCGGCGAAGCGCGAGATGCCGGGCTGGGCCGCCACGAGCACCCCTGCCTTGCGCCCGACCAGCGTCGTGTCGAAGGCGCCGGCGGCGACCTCGGCGTCGGCAAGCAGGCTCATCAGGAAGCCGCGATTGGTTTCGACGCCGGCGATGCGGAAGCCGCCCAACGCCCGTTCGAGCTTGGCGCGCGCGTCCTCCCAGCGGCCGGACGGCGCGAAGACGATCAGCTTGGCCAGCAGGGAATCGAAGCTCGCCGTCGTCCGGTAGCCGCTGTAGCCGAAGCTCTCGACGCGGATGCCGGCGCCGCCCGGCGGATCGAAGGCCGACAGCGCGCCCCCCGTCGGCAGGGCGGAGCCGTCCGCCACGACGCGCTCCATGTTGATGCGCGCCTGCACTGCCATGCCTCGCGCGACGACCGCCTCTTGAGACAGGCCGAGCTCGGCAAGGTTCTCGCCGCAAGCCAGTCGAATCTGCGTCTTGACGAGGTCGATCCCCATGACCTCCTCCGTCACCGGATGCTCGACCTGAAGGCGCGGATTGGCCTCCATGAAAACGAAGCGCCCGGCCTTGTCGTCGACGAGGAACTCGATCGTCGTTAGGCTGGTCACCCGTCCGGCGCGCGCCAGCGTCAGCGCGGCGTCGCACAGAGCCTGCCTCATAGGTGCGGCAAGATGCGGGGCGGGCGCGATCTCGATCAGCTTCTGGTGCCGGCGCTGCAGGCTGCATTCGCGCTCGCCAAGATGCAGGATGGCACCGGTCGCGTCGCCGATCACCTGCACCTCGATATGGCGCGCCGGGCGGATCAGCTCTTCGACATAGAGCGCGTCCGAGCCGAAGGCCGCGAGCGCCTCCGAGCCCGCCCGCCTGAATGCGTCCGGCAGGTCCTCGCGGCGCTCAACCACCCGCATGCCGCGTCCGCCGCCGCCGGACAGAGCTTTGACCATGACCGGACCGCCAAGCGCGGCCATCTCCGCATCCGCCTCTTCGAACGAGGTCGCCCGGCTGGTGCCGCGGGCCAGCGGCAGGCCGACCTCCAGCGCAAGCCGCCGCGCCGCGGCCTTGTCGCCGAACAGCTCCAACGTCTCCGGCGACGGACCGACGAAGATCAGGCCGGCGTCAGCGCAGGCTCGGGCGAAACCGGCATTCTCCGAGAGGAACCCGTAGCCCGGGTGCAAAGCGTCACAGCCGGCCGCAACGGCGGCCGCGACGATGGCGGCGCCGTCGAGATAGGCAGCCGCGCCCGAATGCGGCAGTGCGAGAGCCTCGTCGGCGCGCGCCACATGCAGGCAGGCTGCGTCCTCCGCGCAAAAAACGGCAACGCTTATGATGCCAAGCTCGGCTGCGGCTTGGGCGATGCGGATCGAAACCTCGCCGCGATTGGCGATCAGAAGCTTGCTGATCATCGCGCCGCCGTCCCGATCCTACGCACGTTCATCGCCTCAGCAGTGGACATTCGCTCTCGGACGCCGGACGGAAGGCCTCCACTCCCGGAATGGTCGTGAGAATTTTCAACGTGTCGCCCGGCGAGGTCGATTCCGACGGCTTCTTGACCTCGCCGAAATACATGTCGCGCAGCAGGCGCCCATCCGGCCTGATGCTAGCGGCCTTGGTCATGAAATCATCGACGGGCAGCCCATTGAAAGCCGCCAGCACCGCGCCGGTATCCTTGCTGCCGGCCTGTTTCACTGCCTTTAGATAATGCAGGGTGCTGCTGTAGACCGTCGCCTGGACATCCGTCGGGATGCGCCCGCCATGGCGGGCCTGGAACCGTTTCGACCAGGCGCGGGTTGCATCGGTCTGGTCCCAGTAGAAATCGGTCACCACCGGCGCGCCCTGGGCGCTCTGCAGGCCAAGCGCCTGGATATCCATCGTCGTGAAGAACAGCGGCACGATTCGCTGGCTGACGCCGAACTCGGCCGCCTGCTTGATCATCGCTTGGGTGTCGGCGCCGCCAGTAGAGAGCGCGATCACGTCGGCCTTGGAGGCCTGCGCCTGCAGGATGAAGGAGGCGAAATCCTTGGTGCCGAGAGCATAGCGGACCGTTCCGACCACGGCGCCGCCATTGGCCCTCACAACCGAGACGGTGTCCTGCTCGAGCGTATGCCCGGATGAGTAGTCGATCGTGATGAAGAACCAGGATTTTCCGCCGGCCTTCATGATGCCGGTCGCCGCGCCCTTGCCGAGCGCATAGCTGTCGTAGCCCCAAACAAAGCCGTGCGGCGAGCACAACTTGCCGCTCAGATCCTTGTTGTTCAGGCCGGAGAAGACGACGATTTTTTTCTTTTCCTGCGCCAAGGCCTGGACCGGCAGGGCGAGGCCCGAGTTCAAAACGTCGACGACGACATCGACGCCCTCGGCGTCATACCAGCGCCGGACGACGCCGACGCCGATATCGGCCTTGTTCTGATGGTCGGCCGAGACGATCTCGACCGGCTTCCCCAGCAGCGAGCCGCCGAAATCCTCGATCGCCATGGTCGCCGCGACCACCGAGCCGCGACCGCCGAAATCCGAATAGATGCCCGACATGTCGCTGAGCACGCCGATCTTGACCGCTCCCTCGGCGGCGAATGCGGTGCGGCGGCCCCCCGCGGCGATTGCGAGCGCCGAAGCCGCGAATGTGCGGCGTGAGATCATCGTCGTCCTCCCTCTGATTTCAGGCCGTTTGACGCCCGTTACGATCAGCTTATTGCACCTTGCAAAATAATCAATAGAGTAATTGATTATGGTCTCGACCTCCTCCCGGATTAAGCTTTTCGCTCCCGCCAGCCACGCCGCCGGAGCCATGACGGACGACGCCTCACGCCCTCGCCCCGCGAAGATCCCACCGCGCAGGCGCCCTCCCGGCCGGCCGCGCCGCGACGAAGCGGGCTCCACACACCGGACGCGGGAGCTCCTGCTCGACGCCGCGATCAAACTGTTCGCTCACCATGGCTACGATCCTGTCACGACGGGCGCCGTCGCCGAGGCGGCGGGTCTCTCGCAGTCGATGGTGCATTATCATTTCGGCTCGAAATCGAATCTCTGGGAGCAGGCGATCAGGCGGATGATGAAGCGCCGCGGCGCGCTCTTCCGCGCCGCGGCGCGCGATCTCGCCGGCCTCGGCCCGCTTGATAAGCTGAAAGCGCTGATCCGGCGGCTGATCGAGGCCAATGCGCGCAATCCGGATTTCGTCAGGATCGCAGTGCACGAGGGAACGGTGCGCAGCCCGCGCCTGACCTGGCTGGTCGAGAACTATTTCGCGGCCGGCTACCATGTCTTCGATGACGTGGTGCGCGAGGCGATCGCGGCCAAGGCAATCCCCGACCTTCCCGTGCACGACGTCACCAATGTGATCACGTCGGCCGCCTCGCTGACCTTCGGCCTGAAGGCGATGGTCGAGGACATCTACGACATCGACCTGCGCGATCCGGTTCGCATCGCATCCTTCGCCGATACCGTCATCCGCATCATCTTCGACGGCATTCTGAAGGCACCGGCCTCAGCGCCGCAGGCTCAGCCGAATGCGACGCGTCGGCCGTCTCGCCGCGCCCGACGGCCGAACGAAGAGGGCAAGCGGTGAAAGCGGACGGCGTAGCGGCGATCGTGACGGGCGGAGCCTCCGGGCTCGGCGGATCGACGGCCAAGCGGCTGGCGGCGGCGGGGGCCCGGGTCACGATCCTTGATCGAGATGAAGCCATGGGCCCGGCGGCGGCGCGGTCGATCGACGGCCAATTCATCCGCGTCGACGTGACCGACGAGGACGGGATCGCGAGCGCGCTGGCCGAGGCCGAACGTCGCCATGGCATCGCGCGCATCCTGGTGAACTGCGCCGGCATCGGCGCGCCGGCAAAAGTGGTCGCGCGGGACGGCTCTCCCCTGCCGCTCGATGCCTTCGCGAAGATCGTCATGGTCAATCTGTTCGGCAGCTTCAACGTGCTGTCGAAATTCGCCGCCCGTCTGCATCGGGCCGAGCCGATCGGAGCCGAGCGTGGCGTCATCGTCAACACGGCCTCGGTCGCGGCCTTCGACGGCCAGATCGGCCAGGCCGCCTATGCCGCTTCGAAAGGTGGCATCGTCGCCATGACGCTGCCGATCGCGCGGGAGCTGGCGCGCCACGCCATTCGCGTCGCCACCATTGCACCGGGGCTTTTCCTTACTCCGCTCCTCGCGGCCTTGCCGCAGGAGACGCAGGATTCGCTTAGCCGCCAGGTGCCGTTCCCGCCGCGCCTGGGCGATCCCGACGAATTCGCGATGCTGGTCGAGGCGATCATCGCCAATCCGATGCTCAACGGCGAGACCATCCGGCTCGACGGGGCGATCCGGATGGCGCCGGCCTGACACTCGGCCGGGCGGCAGCCCAACTGGCGAAAGGAGATGGACAATGGCGGAGGCCTATATCGTGGATGCCGTGCGCACAGCCGGCGGCCGGCGCGGCGGCAAGCTCGCGGGCTGGCACCCGGCCGATCTCGGCGCCGAGATCCTGAATGCCTTGGTCGCGCGGACCGAAATTGATCCTGCCGCCATCGACGACGTGATAGTCGGCTGCGTAACGCAGGGCGGCGAGCAGGCTTTCGCACTGGGGCGCAACGTCGTGCTGGCCTCGCAACTGCCCGACAGCGTGCCGGCCGTAACGATCGACCGCCAGTGCGGGTCCTCCCAGCAAGCGGTCCATTTCGCCGCCCAAGCCGTGATGTCGGGGACGCAGGATCTTGTCATCGCGGCCGGCGTCGAAAGCATGAGCCGCGTGCCCATGTTCAGCAACGTCGAGCTATATCGGCAGGCGGGCATGGGAACAGGGCCGATCAGCCCACGTATCGCCAACCGCTACGGCGTGTCCGGGTTCAGCCAGTTCGAAGGGGCGGAAATGTTGGCTCGCAAGCATGGACTGTCCCGCGACGACCTCGACCGTTATGCGCTCGAAAGCCATCGTAAGGCCTCGGCCGCCTCGATGACGGGGGCCTTTGCGGAAGAAATCGTCACCCTCGCCCTACCCGACGGCAGCGTTCACCAGCGCGACGAGGGTATTAGGACAGATGCCTCGCTCGCCGGTATCGCTGCCGTAAGACCGCTCACCGAGGGCGGATTAACGACCGCGGCCAACGCAAGCCAGATCTGCGACGGAGCCTCGGGCATCCTCATTGCCAGCGAGCGGGCCGTGAGGGATCACCACCTCGTGCCCATGGCCCGCATCCACCATCTCTTCGTTAGCGCGGGTGACCCGGTGATCATGTTGGAAGAGCCGATCCATGCGACCCGCCGTGCGCTCGACCGAGCAGGTATGCGTATCGAGGATATCGACTTGTTCGAGGTTAACGAGGCGTTCGCCTCGGTTCCGCTCGCCTGGCTAAGCCTTACCGGCGCCGACCCGTCCCGGCTCAACGTCAACGGCGGCGCCATCGCGCTCGGCCACCCCTTGGGTGCCAGCGGGACTAAGCTGATGGCGACACTCGTCCACGCCCTGCGAGCCACCTCGAGGCGCTTCGGTCTGCAAACAATGTGCGAGGCGGGCGGAAGCGCGAACGTGACCATTGTTGAAGCCGTCTGATGAGCAGCGGATTTGCGACGTATCCGGCTGCCTGCGCAGGCTGTCATCCCGCTGCGGTTGATCCTGGCGAAGCTAATCTGATCGACTGGAGCTACAAGGTGATCAAGCTTCACGGCCTGCCCGTCGTGGCGAAGGTCCTGCAGATGTGGCTCGCTTATAGCCGCATCCCGATCGTGCGCACCTATTCCCGCGAGACGCAGAAGATGGTCTCAACGCGCATGATTGTGTTTCGGCGTGCAAGTTCGACCCCGTGAGGCGGGGGATCTGCGTCCAATTTTGGGGCTGACGCATTTTCGCTGCAGCTCAGGGCGTCGACGCGCCGATCAGCCGAGCTTGGAGGAGATCGATCTTCCCGCGGCCGTACATCTGCCTTTTGACGAATTTGAGCCTGGTGATCCGACCTTCGGTCTGCCCGTTCGACCATGGCAGCCCGATCGCGGCTCGCACGGCCGCCTCGTCCTTGACGATGCCGCGGCCGAAGGTGGCGACGAGCCTGCCAAGCGCGCGGTCGATCCATGATCCAAGATCGGCGTCGTCCCTCCTGCGGACCATGGCATGGAAGTCGGCGATGGTCTCTCGCACTTCGACGACAGCGGGGAACCGCGCCGCCGTCTGACGGGCCGACAAACCAGCCGTCGAGGCCTTCAAAACCCGCCCGCGAAGATCGTCGCTCAATGCTCGTGCCATCGCCGACCTCTTCGACGCTGACGTTGAACCAGGCCCCGAGCCGTCCATCACGTCACAATCGATTTAACCCAAGCCGGAAGCGCTTTAATTCAAGCGGCGCGACGGCCCATCGATTGCACGGGTTTTGCCTTCGCGCCGTTTGCGGAAGCATGGGTGCAGAAGGTCGCGACCATTCCATCGAGATGCTGAATTTGGTTCAGAAGCGAGGTGGCGCTGGCGGCGCTTTCCTCGGCGAGCGCCGCGTTCTGCTGGGTCATCTCGTCCATATGGGCGACGGTCTGGCTCATCTCGTCGATGCCGTTGGCTTGCTCGGCCGAGGCCGAGGAGATGTCTGAAACCGTGACCTGGACCTTGCGCGAGGCCTCGACGATCTGCCCGAGAGCCTCGCCAGCGGAGCGTACCAGCGCGACGCCCTGCTCTACCTCGCGGCCCGATTCGCTTATTAGCGCGGTGATGTCCTTGGCGGCGTCGCCCGAGCGCTGGGCGAGGGTGCGGACCTCGGAGGCCACGACCGCAAAGCCCTTGCCGGCATCGCCGGCACGGGCCGCCTCGACGGCTGCGTTCAGCGCCAGCAGATTGGTCTGGAAGGCGATCTCGTCGATCACCGAGGTGATGTCCGAGATTTTCTTCGAGGCCGTCTCGATGCGGCTCATCGCCTCGACCGCGTCGGTCACGATGGCGCCGCCCCTCTCCGCGACCGACATAGCCTGCTCGGCGAGCGTCACCGCCTGCCGCGAGGCATTGGCCGAGGCCTTGACCGAGGCCGCGAGTTCCTCGGTCGTGGCGGCGGTCTCCTCCAGCGAGGAAGCCTGCTCCTCGGTGCGCTTCGACAGATCGTCCGCGCCCATGTTGATCTCGCGGGCCGAATTGCCAACATCGGCCATGGTGGCTTGGATGGTGGCGACGGTCTCGCTGAGGCGTTCGACTGCGACGTTGAAGTCGTCGCGCAGCTTTTCGTAGTCGGCGGCGATGCCGGCATCGATGCGGTAGGTGAGGTCGCCCTTGGAGAGCAGGTCCAGCCCCTCGGCCAGGAGGGTCATGACCTGACGCTGCTCGGCGGCCAGGCGCTCCTGCTCTTGGACACGTGCTGCGCGCTCGCGCTCGCTTTGCAGGCGCTGCGCAGCGGATGCCGAGCGCGACGCCTCGGTCTCGGCTTCCAGACGGCGCATTTCCAGGCCGTTGCGCTTGAACACCAGCACGGTCCTGGCCATGTCGCCGACCTCGTCCCGGCGGGTCTCGCCGGCGACGGCGGCGTCGTAGTTCCCGGAGGCCAGTTCGCCCATCGCCTGCTTGAGGCGGTTCAAGGGGCGCACGATCGTGCGTGACGACATCAGCAGCGCACCGAGCAGGCCGAGCAGCATCGCGGCAATGCTGAGTGCGATCACCGTAATGATGGTGTGCCGCACGACGACGCCGAGTTCCGCGCTGTCCGATTGACTTTTCTGCAACAGGCCACTGTTGAAGGTCGCGATGTCGCCGACGAGATCACGGAGCCGCGCGTCGAGCGATTCCATCAGCGCGAGCGCCTGTTCGTCGGCGTCGAATTCTCCGAGCGAGATGGCTTCGTCGACAGATGCCTTGATCAGGTTGACCTGCCCTATCAGCGCATCGACGACATTTTTGTTTTCCGGCAATTTCGAAACGATCGCGGCGAGGAAACCGAGCGTGGTCGTGTAGGCCGTTTCGCCTTGGGCTTTGGCTTCGGTGAAACCCCTGGAGCCGCTGCGATATGCAATGGCCTTGTAAGTCTGTGCAATCAGATCATTGGTCGTCCGCGCCGCCTGTGCGCTGGCGAGGATCGCTGGCGGCCGGCTGTCCAGCATCGCCGCGTAGTCGGCATCCATGCGACCCATACGGGCGCTGCCATACAGGGAGGCTGCAAGGCCTAGCAGGCCGACCAATACGATCGAGAGCGCGATCTTCGCGCCGATTCTGACGTTGCTTGTATTCATGGATTCACAGCCTAATCACCATGTCTTACCGAAGCGATTCCAGCTTCTTTCATCAAGCCAATACATGCGGCAATCCTCGAATTTGCCGTATCATGCCTCGATGATTTATGCCGGTGAAAGCTTATGCCAAGATCGTTAACAATTCATTTCGGCAGATGATTGGCCAAGTATATCACGCCACGACGACGCCCAATATGTGACAATTACTTTCTTATATGGATGACTCTTACGGCTGATCGGTATAAGCTCCTATTCGCAGCGACCTCGGCAATGCATCAGCCGTAAGACGCCGGATCTTGAGCATCCGCGAGAGTGAAACGGGCTGGCCTTTGAGAAGCTGGCCACCATGCAGGGATTACTTGTTCGGCATAAAGCGCGGCAAATTCCCGAAAATGGTTTGAACAGAACGATGGCTGAACTGCCATGCCCCGGATGTCGAGCGGGAGTAGGTATCCATCACATCGGCAATCGTGATCGGCGATGCCGGGAAAGGCGGCGGCCCACTTTGAGCATAGAGCGTCATGATACTTTCGCCGGTCGCAACGTCGTCGGATTCGATGCGGATGCGAAGGTTGGAGATCACATGGCGCGCCGTCCGGTCGAACGCCCGTCTCGCGGTATAAAATCTGGCGATACCCACCCGACCTTGGATGATCGTATCATCGAGTTGCATCACGCCGCCCGAGGCGAAAATCAACGACACACCATCGCCGGATTGATGGTCGACCAGATAGGCGAACTCGATATTCAGCGCCTCGATTGCCGATAAAGCTGACTGCATGACAAGGCTTTCTAACAAAATGCGGATGACGCGTCATAAATTTACAAAGATCGATACTCGGCATCCTTGCTCAGATGCGCGACGATCAGTCTTTGTAGTCGGGGGCCAGACGTTCCACCTTCCGCAACATGGCCTTCCAGGTGTTGACGACGAAAGGGTTGTCGCCCTTTCGAACGAATTCGGCCTGCCTGTGAGTGAGTTCGATCATTTCCTGCGATGGTATCGACAGAGGAACATTGCAGGCCCGGGCCGCCAACTGAGCTTCCATCGCCCGGTTGAGCAGATAGGTCAGCATGAACGCGCCCGCTATCGAATGGGCCCAGAGCATGATCCCGTGCGAACGAAGCAGCACGATCTGCCCCGATCCAAACGATCGAACCAGGCGCTCTCCTTCGCCGGGCCCGTCGAAAAGGCCGCCGTAATTATGCTGGCCGACGGGCCCCAACCACATGGCATATTGATTTGCCGGAATAAGCCCCTCCTCCAGCATCGTCATGGCCGTTGAGGCATCGGTGTGAAGGTGAACGACGACCTTCGCCTCCGGGATGGCCTCGTAGATCGCCCGGTGGATCGGAAATGCAAAGCTGTGAGGCCTTTCGTCTGACAGGTTCACATGTTCGCAGTTCTTGTCGAGCTTGTGGAAGGACGATGCCTTCATTTCCTCGAACAGCAGATGCGACGGGTGCATGATCGTATGGTCGGGATCGTCTGGCGATCGCGCCGAAATATGCGCCGTCAGCAGATCCGCCCAATCGTTCATCGCGACGATGCGGTAGAAAGCGGCGAGATCGCGGCGCAGATTGCGCTCGACCTCGCTCAATGGTCCGGCTGCCGTCGACGGCTTCGTCATGACGTTCATGATTCCCTCGTTTCCGTTGCGTGAGCGAAAGATCAGCAGCCTTCCTTCGGACAATACTTCGAGAACAGATCGCAGGGCGAGACGTAGCGCTCGACCACGCCGTATTCAGCCAACGCCCTCGAGAGCTTTTCGGTCTGGCCCATGCGCGCGACCCTGACCAACCCCGGCATCCGCATTTCGTTTGCGACCTCGATCGCGATATTGCAGTTGCGCGAAACGACCCCGGCGAGTTCGGAGGGATTGGCGATCAGCCATTCGGTGGCGCGGTCCAAGGCTCGGACCAGGCCGCGCGCGACAGCCGGGTTCTTGTCGAGCCAGCTCTCGCTGGCGATGTAGCCGGCCGCCAGATGCGTGCCGAGCGTTTCGGTGGGCGCCCCGAGAACGGTGGCGATGCCTTCCCGCAGCATCGTCGCCGCCTGCGGCTCGAGGGCGAAGGTGGCGTCGACCTGTTTGGAGCGCACGGCCGGAACGATTCCCGCGAAACCCACGGGCAGGAAGCGAACCGAGGCCGGATCGACGCCCACGCCCTTGAGCCAGGCTTTCAGGGTCGCGTCGACATAGCTCTGGAGCGAATGCACGCCGATCGTCTTGCCGGCGAGGTCTTTGGCCGATTTGATCGGCGACCCCGATGGAACGAGTACGAGCGCGTAGGGATGCTCCGCGGCCACGAGCGCCGCCGGGTAGATGATCTTGAGGTCGCTGCCCTTCAGAACCAGGTTCGTCACCTGGACGATGTCAGTGACCCCCAAAGCGTATTGTCCGGCGGCGACAGCCTGCACGATGATGTTGGACGCCACCGCGGAGGCACTCAGATCGACCCCTTCCGCGGCAAAAAAATTCTTTTCCTTGGCGACGAAGAAGTTCGCGCACGAGGCCACCGCCTGATACGCCGCCTTGACCGCTACGGGCTGGGCTTGGGCCAGCGCAGCGGCCGGGAACGTCAGCGGGCCAGAAGCCATGCCCAGCAGTCCGAACTTGACGGCATCTCTTCTGGTCTTGAGCGAGGAGTTATGCATGGCGTCCTTCCCAGGTGTTTGTTTTTCGAATGTAATAATATCAACGAGAGGCACTCTTGTAGCCGCCATACCAAGGCATGACGACATGCTCTGTTATGTTGATCACGCGACTTAGAAAATAACCGACCACGCACAGCGCAAGAACACACGCATACATCTCAGCGGTATTGAATCCGCGCATCATCAGCATTGTCAGAAAGCCAATACCGGCAAAGCTGCCAAGTATTTCTGCGCTGATTTCCAGCAACAGCGCGACGATGATGCTGTATCGAATTCCGGTCATGATATGTGGCGCGGCGGCAGGCAGGATGACCCGCCGGAAGAGACCGAAATTGCGATAGCCGTAGCTTTTGGCAGTCTCGACAAGCTGCGCGTCGACGCTTCGAGCTCCATACATCGCCGCAATGATCAGGATCCTCGCGCAGCCGAACGCCACAAGCGCGATCTTGGAGCCCGCCCCCGCGCCTAGAACGGCCATGGCGAGCGGGATCAATGCCGTGTCGGGCAAGGGCCGGATCGCTTCGATCGTCGGAATCAGCAGGTTGTGAAGCCTTGAGCTGAAACCGATCGCCAAGCCGAGCGGAATCGCCAGCACGGCAGCGATGACGATTCCGGAAAACATGTTCTGAAGGGAAATCAGCAGGTGGCCGGGGATCTCTCCGCTGGCAATGAGGCGGACGAAACTGGCGAAGATCGCGCTCATGCTCGGAAAAAGCATGGGAGACACCAGATGAAGCCTCGCGACCAGCTCCCAGATGCCGATCAGCGCGGCGAACAAGAGCCAGCCGGCCAACGTCGAAAAATCGAATCTGCGCGTGAACCGCATCGTCAGCGCCCCGCTCTCTGAATAATATACCAGCCGACGGCAAGTCTCTCGGTAAAATTGAACAGCAAATAGAGCCCAAAGCCGATTATGGCGATTAACACGATGATCGAATACATCTCCGCCATTCTGGCATTCTCGTTATATTGCTGCAGCAGGAAGCCCAATCCGTCACCGCCAGTATAGACTTCGGTGAAGATCGCTAGGACCAGCGAGACCGTCAGCCCCAGCCGCAGACCGGACATCGCGTATGGCAGCGCCCCCGGCAAGATGATGCGAAGCCAGAGACCGATGGGGCGATAGCCATAGGCGCGCGCCGTTTCCGCCAGCACCGGATCGACGCTTCTGACGCCGTCGATCGCGGAAATCAAAACCGGCCAGAAGCATCCCCAGGCAACGACGAAGACTTTCATCCGGTCGTCTAGACCGAAGAACAGCATGGCGATCGGAATGATGGCGACTGCCGGCGCAGGGCGCAGCATTTCGAGCGTCGGCCGCAGAACAGCGAAGACAACACGCGAATAGCCAATGAGAAACCCTAGCGGCAGCGCGACCGCGACCGCGGCGAGATAACCGAAACCCAGCCTCGCGATCGTCGCGACTGCCTCGCGGATGAACGAGCCCGATATCGCACCGGTCCATAGGACGCTCAGCACGCGATGCAGCGGCGGCAGATACCCTGCGACCAAAGGCGAGGCCGTGGCGGCGATTTCCCAAGCCAGCAGAACGCCGAGCATGAACAGATAGCCGCAGACCGGCCTGTCGAGAATCGACTTAGTCTGCATTGGCGTATTGAGCCGTCTGTTCCGGCGCGATCGCCGCGGGGGCTCGATGGCCGAGACCGAGCGCCTCGTGGATCTGGCGCCGGTACTGGAGAAACGTCGGATGCTCGCGCGTCTCGATCTGTACGCGAGGGCGGTCCAGCTCGATCTTGATGTCCTTGACGACCCGGCAGGGCGGCTTGGACAAAACGATGACCCGATCGGCCAGATAGATGGCTTCATCGATGTCATGCGTCACGAGCAGGACCGTTTGCCTCTTGCGAGCCCAGATATCGAGCAGAAGATCTTCGAGGTCGCCCTTGGTCTGGGCATCAACCGACGCGAAAGGCTCGTCCATCAACAGGATATCGGCGCCGTTCGCGAGGCCGCGCGCGATCGCGACTCTCTGTTGCTGCCCTCCCGACAATTGCCAAGGATACGACGATTCGAAGCCGCTGAGCGCGACGTCGCGCAAGGCCGAGCGCCCCAAAGCGTCGTGCGAAGCCTTGGGGATTTCCTTGCGATTCTCCATCCCGAACATGACGTTGCCGATCACGCTGCGCCAAGGCAGCAGCGTCCGGCCGTACTCCTGGAAAATGACGGCCATCTCTTTCGGCGGGGACGAGATCTCGCGCCCGTCGAGAACTGTCCGGCCATAAGTATTGGCGCGTAATCCCGAGATACAGCCAAGCAGCGTTGTCTTGCCACAGCCGGAAGGCCCGACGATGGATATGAATTGTGATTTTTCGACAGAGAAATTGATATCTTCGAGCGCACGATATTCCTCGCCGTTTGCCTTCAGATACGTTTTCTTGATGTGTTCAAGCCTCAGGTATTCCATTCCGTCCCCGCTTTTTATTATTCGATCATATTACGCGGCAACGCCAAGACTGACATCATCGACGATGGCGTTCGACAGTATGCCGACCCCCTCGACTTCGACTTCGACGACATCGCCGGGCTTCATCCACAGCGGCGGCTTGCGCGCCAAGCCGACACCGGCAGGCGTGCCGCTGACGATGACGTCGCCGGGGTGCAGCGAAATAGCTTCGCTGATGATAGTAATCAGATCGACGACATCGAAGACCAAATCGTTTGTCGAGGCATTCTGCACGACGTTCCCGTTAAGCCGCGTGGTCAGCTGCAAGCCGGCAGCGCCGGCCGGCAATTCGTCGGCCGTGACGAGCTCGGGTCCGAAGGCCCCTGTGCCGTCGAAGTTCTTGCCGACCGTCCATTGAGGACTCTTGGTCTGGTAGTCGCGTACCGACGCATCGTTGAACAGCGAATAGCCGGCGACATGGTCGAGTGCCTGGGCCCGGGAAATACGGCGACCGCCGGTGCCGATGATGACCGCAAGCTCCCCCTCGAAATCGAGCTGATCCGAAAGCTGAGGACGCACGATCGGCTCGCGATGGGCGACGAGGCTCGACGAGAAGCGAGCAAACAGCGTCGGATAGTTCGGCTGCACGAAACCGCTCTCGATCGTGTGATCCCTGTAGTTCAAGCCCACGCAGATGATCTTGCCGGGGTGAGCGATCAGCGGCGCCCAGGTCACCTTCTCCGGGTCCAGCAGGGCCTCTCTCGGAGCGGCGGCCACCGCCGCCTTGATTCCGGCGAGCGCTTCCGATCCGCCCTGCAGGATACTTTGGATGTCCTTGGGCGCGCCGGGCTCGGCAAGCGACAAATCGACGAGACCAACCGCCGTTCGCACGGCGACAAACGATTTCCCATCCCGGGTCAATGTTGAAAGGCGCATTTTGTTTTCCTCGAAGCAGATATGTGGGACGCGTCGGCCTGCACGATCATGCAAACCACGGTATCCGTAGGTAAGCCGGCCCTATCTGGCCGTCGAAATGAACGGCGCGCTCTGCTCGGCATCGGGGGTGGGGCCCCAATCCGATTGGTTCAGCGCCAGGAACAGGTAATCTGCGCGCGCGGGCGCGAAAATATCGATGTTGAAGACGACTTCGTCACCGACCGGCCAGCCCGTATGTGGAACGTCGGGGGGGATGTATACGGCGCTTCCTGGGCCGGCCACGATCTCCTTGTCGCCGATCTGCAGCTTGAGCGTTCCCGAGATGATCAGCGCCAACTGATCGAACGGATGGTGATGCAAGGCCTGCCTGGGAAAACCCGGCTGGAACCAGTTGAACGTCACCAGCGAATCGTTCGTCCGCAGAGCGGTCCGCTCGAACAGGCCCTCCATCAGGCCCTGCTTCGGCATGTCCCCGAACATAAATGCCCGCGCTTCAATCATGAATGACGCCTTTGCTCTCTGCCCACTGATGCGATAAAAATATGAGGTGGTCAATAAAAAAAGATTTTTTTCGCTTCTTTGGAATGATAGGATGCCGAGATCGCAGGAGCGAGGAATTGAGCGTTTTATTGGATAGCCGGCAGACACAAGCATCCGGCAGCCTTACCGAGGCAACTGTCATTCGACTGCGTCGGGACATCGTCGAAGGCATTCTGGCCCCAGGCGCCAAATTGCGGATCGGCACTCTAGCCGAGCAGTTGGGCGTCAATCCGGGAGCAGTCCGCGAAGCGCTGTCGCGCCTCACCGCCGAAAGCCTAGTCACCGCAAAAGCGCAATACGGCTTCCGGGTCTCGGAGGTTTCGGCCGATGAACTGAGAGATATCACCTGGACGCGCATCCAGATCGAGTCGATTGCTCTTCGCGAATCGATGACGCACGGCTCGATTGCATGGGAAGGTCGGATTTTCGCGGCGTTGCACGAGCTTTCCCGGACGCCGACCTATGATGACATGGGAGCGCCGTCGCAAGCGTGGGCCACAGCCCACGGCGCTTATCATTCCGCGCTCGTCGCAGGATGCTTGAGCCCTTGGCTCTTGCGAATCCGAGAGCTACTCTTCGATCAGTCAGAACGTTATCGTCGCCTCTGCCATACTTTGGTCCACGGCACCCGCGATATCGCATCCGAACATCAGGCGCTCGCGCAGGCCGTCGTGGCGCGCGACCTAGAAACAGCCAGCCGGATCCTGAACGAACATTTCAGTTCGACGACGGAAACGATTCTCGATTGGCTATCGACAAAATCCCGTTAGTTGCACGCGTTGTTGATTCTAAAAATATCTATTGTTAACCCGAATTTAATATGAAATTTCCGTCTGGTTTGAATTTAATTCAGGGTCAGGACCCATTGATGTGAGAGGCGCGATCTGATTCAGGTTCTTTGAGGACTGAGGATGAACGACCTTTACTGGCTGACGGATGAGCAGATGGCGCGTCTGCAGCGGCATTTCCCCAAGAGCCACGGCAAGCCGCGCGTTGATGATCGGTGGGTGTTGAGCGGGATCATTTTCGTCAATCGCAATGGGTTGCGCTGGTGGGACGCGCCCAGGGAATATGGTCCAGCCAAAACGCTCTACAACCGGTGGAAGCGGTGGGCCAGATGGGTGTTTTCGTCCGTATGATGGAAGGGCTGGCTGCCGCGGGCGCCGATCCGAAGACGATCATGATCGACGCAACCTACCTGAAGGCGCACCGCACGGCATCGAGCCTAAGGGTAAAAAGGGGGTCTTGGGCGGCTGATCGGCCGCACGAAAAGCGGCATGAACACGAAGCTTCACGCCGTCACCGATGCAAACGGCCGCCCGCTCAGCTTCTTCATGACCGCTGGCCAGAGCAGCGATTATACCGGCGCTGCAGCTTTGCTGGATGATCTGCCCAAAGCACAATGGCTACTCGCGGACCGTGGTTATGATGCCGACTGGTTCAGGGATGCCTTTCAGGGAAAGGGCATCAAAACATGCATTCCGGGAAGAAAATCTCGCACTGAGCCCATCAAATACGCCAAGCGCCGATACAAAAGCCCCAACCGCATCAAGATCATGTTCAGCCGCCTCAAGGACTGGCGCCGCGTCGCCACCCGATACGACAGATGCCCAACGGTCTTCTTCTCCGCCATCGCACTCGCAGCCATCGTCATCTTCTAGCTCTGATCAACGAGTCCTGACCCTATAGGAGCCGCCCCTGAAATGACACGCTTCAGGACCGGCCCCTCGTTTGCCTTGGGGAGCGCCACCACCCCTGCAGCGCGGCGTCGACGACCGTCTCCAGAAATTTTACGGTGACGTCGCGTCCCAACAGCGCGCGCTCTTTCACCAGCGCCCTGAGGATCATCATGGCTAATTCGCGTGCCGGGGCCTCGGGGCGAGTTCGCCCTCATCTCTTGCATTGGCGATAACATCGGTAATGGAGTCGATGATGCGGCCGAAGGGGACGTCGCGCAGGGGGCGGATCTCGCCGTCATGCTCGCTGCGGCCCGCCAGCACGCCCACCGGCGCCATGGCTACCGGGCTGTTGATCTCCGGCAGCCGCTGTCCGAGCTCATGCAGGAGCCGGGTGCGCAGATCACCCTCCGCGAAATCGACGACGAGCGTCGAACCGGCGAGCGCGTCGAGAAAGGAGGTCGGTCAAGCGCGGCTACGTGCAGATGGCTCTGCACACTTAGGCCCAGCTGATCGCATGCGTGAAATCGCAAGTGGCCCGGGTGATGCCAAGGACGAGATCCACGAGCGCCTCGGGGCAGTCGTTGCGGAACATCGCGACATAGGTCACCGGTGGCAAAGACGGATCGGTCTCGACGATCCGTAGACGGCCCTGATTGATGAGGCCCTCGAAGCAGCGCAGCGGCAGATAGCTCACGCCGATCGCCGCGATGGTCATCCCGACCAGGGCGACGAGACTGTTGCTGCTGATCAGATGCGGAATCAGGGTGCCGGACTGCCGAAGCCATTTGTCGAAGATCAGGCCCGAGCCCGAGCGGCTCCCTTGGGTCAGGATGCTGTACCGCGCCAGTTCGGCCAACGGGATCATGTGACGTTCGCGAAACAGCGTCGGACTGCACATCCAGCCGTTCTGGACGACCGCCAGCGGCACGCTGCGGATGTCTTGATGCCAGAACGCATCCGGCACGACGATGAAGTCGACCGTGCCGTTCCGAAGCCTTTCGAACAGATCGACGCTCTGCTCGACCTCCGGTTCGAGACGCACCTCTGGAAGCGCGTCCTTGATCGCCGTGACGAGGTCTGGCAGCCAAGTCAGGGCGGTGAGCTCCGTCACCCCGAAGCGGAGCTGGCGTATCTGCACCCTAGCGCCCGTCGCCACGTCGACGAGTTTGTCGCGCAGCTCGAGCATCTCCTCGCCAGCCGCGAGTATCGCCTGCCCTTTGACCGTCAGGCGTGCTCCTCGCTGGCTTCTGTCGAACACGGCGGTGTCGAGTACGGTTTCCAGCTCTTGGATACGTTTCGAGATCGCCGACTGCGTCGTGTGCAGCCGCTCTGCCGCCTTCTCGAAGCTCCCGAGAAGAACGATCCAGCGCAGAGCTTCAAGCTGCTTCAACGTGATCACTGACGGGCTCCGATCATCGCTAAAAGCGATCATTCTCTGAGAGTTTTAGTCGCTTTTTTCTGAGATTGAAACATGGGAACGGTGGCGAAGGAGGCTGAATAATGAGCAGTACAGTCATGGCCGCCGGCGCCTTGCCGGCCGTGCTGGAGGCTTCGGACGCCGAAGCCCTCCGCGAACTCGCGACGCCGCTGATCAGCGACCACCTCGACCGGCTCACCGGCGTCACGGGGCTCATGCGGTACAACGGGTCGGGCAAGCTCGTCGGCACGGCGCTGACGGTGAAGACGCGTCCGGGCGACAATCTGGGCATGTACCAGGCGATGACCGTGATGCGACCGGGCCATGTGCTCGTTGTCGACGGCGGCGGCGACCTCAACAACGCCCTCTGCGGCGACCTGATGCGGGCGTATGCGGTCTCCCGCGGTTGCGCAGGTTTCGTCGTCGACGGCGCCATCCGTGACGTGGCGACCTTCGCGTCGGGCGACTTCCCCTGCTACGCGCGCGGCGTCGTCCATCGCGGCCCCTACAAATCGGGGCCCGCGCGTGTCGGTGTGCCGGTTTCGATCGGTGGGCAGGTGGTCAATCCCGGCGACGTGGTCGTGGGCGACGAAGACGGGCTCGTCGCTTTTCCGCGCGATCGGCTCGACGCCGTCATCGACGCAGCCCGGGCCAAGGCTCGTGCCGAACAGGCGATCATGGACGAGATCGCGAACGGCGCCGAACGGCAGGCCTGGCTGCACGGCGTCCTCGAAGGTCTCGGCATCAAGGTCTGAGCAGGGAGCAGCAACGTCATGACCACCACCGGGATCGCCATCGCCAGCCGGCCGTCGCGCATTAAGCCGTCGCCCAGCATGGCCGCCAGGGCGCTCGTCATCAAACTCAGGGGCGAGGGCCGCACGATCGTCGATTTCACCATCGGCGAGCCGGATTTCGACACGCCGCGCCACATCACCGAGGCGGCGATGCGCGCGGCGATGGCGGGAGAGACGCGCTACACCGCGTCGAACGGAACCCCGGAATTGCGTGCGGCGATTGCCGAGAAGTTCGCCCGGGAGAACGGCCTCGTCGTCGATGCGGACAGCATTGCCGTCGGTTGCGGCGCCAAGCAGCTCATCTTCGCAGCCTATGCGGCCACGCTCGACGAGGGCGACGAAGTGATCGTCCCGGCACCCTATTGGGTGTCGTATCCCGACATGGCGATCGTGAACGGCGGCAAGCCGGTGTTCGTGGCCTGCGGCGAGGATGTCGGGTTCAAGCTGACGCCGGACCGGCTGGCTTCAGCCATCACGGCGCGCACCCGATGGCTCGTGCTCAACTCGCCTAACAACCCCGCGGGCGCGGTCTATACGGCAGACGAGATCCTTGCGCTTGCCGCGGTTCTGGAGCGGCACCCGCAGGTGCTGGTTATGACCGACGAGATCTACGAGCACTTCGTCTATGACGGCAGGCTGGCCGCCTCTTTCGCTCAGGTCGCTTCCTCGCTGGCCGACCGGACGCTGACGATCAACGGCGTCTCGAAAGCCTACGCCATGACCGGGTGGCGGATCGGCTATGCCACCGGCCCGCAGGTCCTGATCAGGACGATCACCAGCCTGCTCTCGCAGAGCACGACCTGCCCATCCTCGGTCAGCCAGGCGGCGGCGGTCGCCGCGTTGACGGGCAACCAGGCCTTCGTGCGCCGCGCCAGTGACAGCTACCAACAGCGCCGCGACCGGGTCGTCGAGCTGCTCGCGGCGGTGCCGGGAATCACCTGCGCGCGGCCCGACGGGGCATTCTACGTCTATCCCAATGTCAGCGGGCTCATCGGCAAGCGCACGCTCAAGGGCGACATGCTCGGCAGCGACCTCGACGTGACCATGTTCTTCCTGCGCGAGGGCGGCGTCGCCGTCGTCGACGGCGGCGCCTACGGACTCAGCCCGTATGTCCGGATCTCTTTCGCGACCTCGCTCGAAGCCATCGAAGCCGGTTGCACCCAGCTTCGCGAGGCCTGCGCGACGTTGAGCTGACCAAAACCTGCCGACCCATGAATCCATTGAGGAGAAACCCATGAAAGCGCTTGTCCTAGGAGCATCGATGCTTGCCGTCGTCGCGGCTACCGCAGCCCATGCCGACCAGCTTGATGACATCAAGAAACGCGGTACGCTGATCTGCGCAACACTCGGCACGGCCGAGCCTTTCAGCTTCCAGGATTCGGCGAGTCGCCAGACGGTCGGCTACGACGTCGATTTCTGCCAGGCCATCGCCGAGGCGATCGGCGTGAAGCTCGAACTCAAGCTGCTGGCCGTGGAGGCCCGCATTCCCGAGCTGTCGCAGGGGCGCGTCGACGTCGTCGCGGCCAATCTGGGCTACACGCCCGAGCGGGCCGAGCAGATCGACTACAGCGATTTCTACTATGTCAGCCAGCAGAAGGTCATGGTCCGCGAGGGCGATGGCGAGACCGTCGCCGGCGACCTGGCAGGCAAGCGCATCAGCGCCATCAAGGCCTCGACCTCCGAGATCGCGGTGAAGCAGGGCATCCCGACCGCGCAGACCGTCACCTTTCAGGATGCGCCGTCGTCCTTCCTTGCCCTGCAGCAGCGCAAGGTCGCAGGCTTCGTCGCCTCCGAGATCCTGCTTGTGAAGTTTCGCGACCAGGCCGGCTCGGGCTTCAAGATCCTCGAGCCCTCGCTGATGCGCGAGCCCTGGGGCGTCGGCGTGCGCAAGGGCGAGAAGCCACTGCTCGAGGCCGTGAACAAGACGCTGGCCGGAATGGAGACCTCCGGCAAGGCCGATGCGATCTTCGCCAAATGGCTCGGACCGAACACGCTCTATAAGCTGACCCGGGGATTCAAGATCGAACCCCGGACCTGACCTGTCGCGAGAGGGAGATCGGGAATGGGCTATGCGCTGGACTTCTCGAAGATCCTCGCCGCCGACGGCGGCGCCTGGATCTGGCATGGCATCCTGACCTCCCTCGGCCTGACCCTGTGGTCCGGCCTGATCGCGTTCGGACTGGGGATCGCATTGGCCGTGGCGCGCGCTGCCGGGGGGCGCGTGCTCGGCAGCGTCATCGCGGCCTATGTCGAGTTCCAGCGCAACGTGCCGATGCTGGTGCACATCCTGTTTTGGTATTTCGGCGTCGCTGCCCTTCTGCCAAACGGCATCTCAGACTGGATCAACGACCGCGGTAGCGAGTTCGCCTTCGCCGGCATCGCCATGGGCCTGTGCATGGCCGCCTACATCTCAGAAGATCTGCGCAGCGGGCTGCGCTCGGTTTCCAAGGGGCAGTACGAGGCCGCCACGGCGATGGGCTTCGGCTACGGAGCGTCGATGCGCCTGATCATCCTGCCGCAGGCCTTCCGCGTCTCCTTGCCCGGCCTGACGAACCAGACGCTCCTCCTGTTCAAGAACACCAGCCTCGCCATGGCGATCGGCGTCGCCGAACTGACCTATCGGACCCGCGAGATCGAAAGCGCGACCTTCCGCACCTTCGAGGCCTTCGCCGTCGCGACGGTGCTCTATCTCGCCGTGTCCTTCACCATCATGGCGGCAGGATCCCTGCTGGATCGTCGCCTCAGCATCGCGAGGCGCTGACGATGTGGGAGATCCTGCGCGCGAACTGGGAGCTGCTCCTTATCGGGCAGTTCCCCCACGGACCGCTCGGCGGTCTGGCGATGACGCTGATCCTGGCCGTATCCGCGATCGCGGCGGCCTTCGTGTTGGGGACGTTGATTGCACTCGCACGCACCAGCGGGTCTGCGGCCTTGAGCAGGCCGGCGGCGGTGCTGGTCTATCTCGTGCGCGGGCTGCCCCCGGTCATGGCTGTCTTCTGGGCCTATTTCGCACTGCCGGCCCTCATCGGCAGGCCCATCCCGGGCTTCTGGACCCTGCTGACCGCGCTGATCCTGTATGAGAGCGCATATCTCTCGGAGATCATCCGCGCCGGCATCCAGTCGTTGCCGAAGGGTCAATTCGAAGCCTCGCGCGCACTGGGCATGAGCTCCGCCCAATCGACCCGAGATATCGTGCTTCCCCAAGTCTATTACACGATGCTGCCGAGCATGGTCAGCCAGTTCGTGTCGACGATCAAGGAAACCTCGCTCGGCTACATCATCGCCGTCCAGGAGCTGACATTCGCCGCCAACCAGATCAATAACCGCATGCTGACCAAGCCGTTCGAGGTCTTCCTGATCCTGGCGGCGATCTACTTCGCCGTCTGTTTCACCCTGACCTCGGTCGCGCGCCTCATCGAGCACCGGACCTCCAGGCTGCGCAACGCACCCGCCTTGCAAGGGAATGCCGCATGATCACGTTCGAGAACATCGACAAATGGTATGACGGCTATCATGCGCTCGTCGGCGTCACCGCCGAGGTCAACGCCGGATCCGTGGTCGTCGTCTGCGGGCCTTCGGGCTCCGGCAAGTCGACGCTGATCCGCACGATCAACCGGCTCGAGCCGATCGACAAGGGCCGGGTCGTCATCGACGGCATCGACGTCCACGCCCTGCGGGGCAAGGATGTGAACCGCATGCGCAGCCGGATCGGCTTCGTGTTCCAGCAGTTCAACCTGTTCCCGCATCTCAGCGTTCTCGACAACGTCGCCATCGCGCCGAGCCGCGTGCTGGGCGTGTCGCGCGAGGAGGCTCGCAAGCGGGCCCGGCAACTTTTGACGCGGGTCGGGCTCGCGGAGCGGATCGACCGCTATCCCCATCATCTCTCGGGCGGCCAGCAGCAGCGCGTCGCCATCGCCCGGGCGCTTGCGATGCAGCCCCCGGTGATGCTGTTCGACGAGCCGACGAGCGCGCTCGACCCCGAGATGGTCGGCGAAGTGCTGCAGGTCATGAAGGACCTGGCCCGCGACGGCATGACCATGGTTTGCGTCACCCACGAGATGGGCTTCGCCCGCGAGGTCGCCAGCGAGGTCTGGTTCATGGACCATGGCCGGATCGTCGAGACGGGCACCCCTTCGGGCTTCTTCGCATCCCCGCAGACGGAACGCGCACGCAAATTCCTGGCCGAAATCCGGCATTGATCGACGAACAGGACGCAAGCTCACCCGGGCTCGTCTTCGAAGCCGTAGAGCCGCGCGGGGTTGCCGACTGCGATACCGGCGACGGCATCGTCTTAGCCGATGCAAGCCGTCAGAAAATCGATGAGGTCCGACGGGACGGGTTTTTCCGCCTCGGTCGCGTGGGGCTAGTCCGAAGATGAACCGGGGTCGGCGGTCAGGCCGATCAGCCTGCTTCCGTAGCCCACAAGGTCGCCATCGCGCGCTGCGATATCGCTGACCTTTCCACCGACCGCCGCGAGAACGGGAAGCACCAGATCGCCGGCTTCCAGATATGCCACGATGTCGCCGGCCGAGACATCGGCACCCCGCTCCAGCTCGGGCTGAGCGCGAGCCGGATGGGCCGGTCGAAAGCGGGCCGGCACCGGTGCGGTGAGCCATGAAATGTCTGCCGGGGCGAGTGAGATGGGAGTTAGGCCGCTCTGCGCCGGAGTCGTTTCCACCACGAGACGATGACGCATGCCGTCTCTGGAGATCTCGATTTCGTCGATGCCACGCTCCGCCATCCGACAGGCAAGTTCGGCAAGGTCGCTTAGATTCATGCCGATCTCCCGGTCGCGGAGCGCAGGGAAAGCCGCCGGGCCAGCGCGACCGCGCGCGTGATCCGCGCCAGATAGAGGTCGTGCTCGCGCAGGGCATCGAGCGCGGCGTCCCAACGCGTCTCGACGAAGCGCAGGCGGCCGCCCGGGCGAAGCTGCCCGAGGCGCCAGAGATCGGCTCCGATGACGACGCCGATCTTCGGATAGCCGCCGCATGTATTGGCCTCCACGGCCTGGATGATCGGCTGGCCGGAGGGCGGCACCTGGACCACACCGGGCAGGATGCCATGCGACAAAAGCTCGTGCCGTTCTGCTGCGATCAGATCGACGCCTGCCAGCCGCAGGCCCATGCGGTTGCTGTCGGGCCGCATCGTCTAGGGCGTCGACCACAAGGCTTCGCGCGAGGCCTCGGTGAAGAACCGGTACTCCGCCGCCGGCAGCACGCGCACGGTGACGTCGCTCTCGCAATCCGGTGCTGCCGGATCCGCCAGCACGCGTTGCGGAGGCAGCACGCCAAAACCGCCCTCCAATCCCTCGAGCGACCCTCCCGGACCAAGCGGCAACACGTCTCCAGCCGCGACGGCGCGCCCCTCGATGCCGCCGAAGCTGCTCTTCACATCGGTGCTTCGCGCGCCGAGCACCGGCTCGGACGCGATGCCGCCGGCAAGTGCGACGTAGGCGCGCAGGCAGCCCCGCGGCGCGCGCAGGACGAGTTCGGAGCCGGCCTCCGCCCGCATCGTCCACCAGGGCGGCACTGCCCTGCCATCGAGGCGCGCCTCGCCATCGGCCCCAGTTAAGGCGAAGGACGTGGCGGCCCGGAAGCGCAGGCGCAGTGGCGAGAGGGTCGCCTCCAGCGCCGCCGCCTGGGGTGCGTTGCCGAGCATCGCATTGCCAACACGCAGCGCGAGCGCGTCCATCGCGCCGGCGCTCGCGACGCCCAAGGCGCGCCGGCCTGGCCGACCGAGGTCCTGGACCGTGACCAGGGGCGTAGATGCCAGGACCTCGATCGAAGCCGGGACGTCGGTCATGGCTCGAAGCTCTCGACGATGAAGCGCAGACGGTCGCCCGGCGCCAGCAGCACGGGCGGCGAGGCGGAGGGATCGAAGAGCGTCAGGCTGGTGCGGCCGAGGATATGCCAGCCCGACGGGGTCGTAACGGGCAGGATGCCGGCCTGGACTCCTCCCACCATCACCGCACCGGCTCCCACCCTTACCCGCGGCACGTCGCGGCGCGGTTTGCCCAGAACAGGGTCTAGGCCCGAGAGATAGGGAAAACCTGGCACGGCACCGATGGCCAGCACCCGGTACTCCGCTGCGCTATGGCGCGCCACATAATCGTCCGGTGAGAGACCGGCATGAGCGGCCAGATCGGCGAGATCCTCGCCAAAAGCGCCGCCATAGGCCACCGGCACTTCGATGAGCCGGCCGGTCGGACCTTCGCCCTCCGCATCCGACCAGGCGCTTCGCAGCGCGTCCTCAAGATCGGCAACGTCTTCGGCGAAGGGATCGAACAAGACCAGCAGGTTGTTGACCCCGGTCACGACCTCGACGACCGACGGCCAGGCGGCGACGCGCCCGGCTAGGGTCCAAACGCGATGCTGGACCGCCATGTCGAGCGTCCGCCCGCTTTCCAGCAGGAAAGCGGCCTCGCCCATCCGGCTGATGTAGAGCGGCGGTTCGATCATGCGCGATCCACCTTCCTGCGTCGTTCGAGGAAGTGGATCGAGGCGCCGCCTGCGGCAAAGTCCGGATCGGCGAGCAGGTTACGGTGCAGCGGAATGTTGGTCTTGATCCCCTCCACGACCAGCTCGGCGAGCGCGCCTTGCATCCGGGCGATCGCCTCGGTTCGGGTCGCGCCGTGCGCGATGACCTTGGCGATCATCGAATCGTAGTGCGTCGGGACGACATAGCCGGAGGTCACGTGACTATCGACCCGGATCCCGGGACCACCCGGCGCGTGCCAAAAGCCGATGCGCCCGGCTGAGGGCATGAACGTCACCGGATCCTCGGCGTTGATGCGGCATTCGATGGCATGCCCGTCGCGGCGGACATCGTCCTGGCCCAGCGGCAGGGGCTCGCCCAGGGCGACACGCAGCTGCAGCTCGACGAGGTCGAGCCCGGTGACCATCTCGGACACCGTGTGCTCGACCTGAAGGCGCGTATTCATCTCGATGAAGAAGAGCTCGCCGTCCTCGTGGAGGAACTCGAACGTGCCGACGCCGCGATAGCCCATCGCCTTGCAGGCCGCGACACAGCGCCGGCCCACCCGCACGATCAGCGCACGCGGCACGCTAGGCGCCGGGGCTTCCTCGAGGATTTTCTGATGGCGGCGCTGCATCGAGCAGTCGCGCTCGCCGAGCCAGAGGCAATCGCCATGCGCGTCGGCGACGATCTGGATCTCGATATGGCGCGGCTTCTCGAGGAAGCGTTCCAGGTAGACCGTCGGGTTGCCGAAGGCCCTGCCTGCCTCCTCGCGCGTCATCGCGATCGCGCCGATGAGCTCGCTCTCGTCGCGAACGATGCGCATGCCGCGCCCGCCGCCGCCGCCGGCTGCCTTGACGATGACCGGAAAGCCGACGCGGCGGGCGATGGCGAGGCTCGTCTCGTCGGCCTCCAACCCTCCCTCATAGCCCGGCACGCAGGGCACGCCGGCTGCGATCATGGCGCGCTTGGCCGAAATCTTGTCGCCCATCGTCCGGATGGCCGAAGCCGGCGGACCGAGGAAGACCGGTCCCTCCTCCTCGATCATCTGCGCGAAATCGGCGTTCTCCGAGAGAAAGCCGTAGCCGGGATGAATGGCCTGGGCGCCTGCCGCGCGCGCCGCGAGGAGCAACGCGTCCTTGTCGAGATAGCTGCCTGCGGATGGCGCCGGGCCGATGCAGACGCTCGCATCCGCGAGACGCACATAAGGCGCGTCCCGGTCGGCCTCGGAGAAGGCCTGGACACAGCGCAGGCCGAGCCGCCGGCAGCCCCGCTGGATGCGCAGGGCGATCTCGCCACGGTTGGCGATCAGGACAGTGTCGAACATGGCGGCCCGTACATGCTGTCGGTCACGTCACGCGATCTCGAACAAGGGCTGGCCCTCGTCGACGGCGGCCCCATCGGCGGCGAGGATGCGCCGCACGCGGCCCGAGGTTTCCGCCGGAATCTTGCAGAGCGTCTTCATCGCCTCGATGAGGCCGAGCGTCTGCCCGGACTCGACGGCATCGCCCTCCGCGACAAAGGGGGCTTCGCCCGGCGCCGCAGCGCGGTAAAACGTGCCGACCATCGGGGAAACCACGATGCCGCCGGCTACGTCAGCGGCTGCAGTGACTGCCGGCGAGGCTTCGACGATGGAGAGCCGGTGCGAGCCGGCATCGGCCCCTGGCGCAGCGGCAGCGATGGCTGCGCCGCGCTTCACCAGCCTGATGCGTCCGTCGCCACCTTCGATTTCGAGCTCGACCAGGGGTGACGTCGCCATCAGGTCGATCAGCTTTGCGACCCGCTTCAGATCCATGGCTGGAGTTTCCTGTCAGACGGAGGTCGGCACGAAAGACTGAACGACGACGCCAGCGGCCTCGAGACGCTGCCGGACGCCGCGCGCGAGCGCAACCGCATGGGGAGAATCGCCATGGACGCAGATCGTATCGATGGGGCTGGGATGACGCGTGCCGTCGATGGTGATCACGGCCCGGGCCTCGACCATGGCAAGGACATGGGCCGCCGCCTGCTGCGCGTCCTCGATCATGGCACCGGGCCTGCCACGCGGCACGAGCTGGCGATCCTCGCCGAAGGCACGGTCGGCGAAGATTTCGTGGATCACATCGAGGCCTTGCGCCCGACCGGCACCAACAAGTTCGCTCAAGGCGATCGCCGTCAGCCGCAGCGACGGATCGACCGCCTTGATGGCGCGCGCCACCGCAGCCGCGATCTCCGGCTCGGCCGCGGCGATGTTGCCGAGTGCGCCATGGGCCTTCACATAGGTGATGCGATGGCCGGCATAGACCGCGAGCGCCTGTGCCGCGCCGATCTGGTAGGCGACGATCCGCTCGATCTCGCTCGCCGAATACGGCATGCGACGACGCCCGAAGCCCCACAGGTCCGGGAACCCGGGATGCGCGCCGACGGCGACGCCGTTCTCTCGCGCGATCCGGAAGACGTCGGCCATGATCTCGGGGTCGCCCGCGTGGAACCCGCAGGCGACATTGGCCGAGGTGACGATGGACAGCATTTGCGCGTCGTCACCGATGGAATAGGCACCGTAGCCTTCGCCCAGATCCGAATTGAGATCGATTGTCCGCATGGATCGGTGTCCAGGAATGCCGCTTTGCATCAGATGCCGAGATAGGCCCGGCGCACATCCGGATTGTCGCGGATGTCGGCGGCCTGGCCGGACAGCATGATCCTGCCGGTCTGCAGGATGTAGGCCCGGTCGGCAATCTCGAGGCTCTCGACGATACGCTGCTCGACAAGCAGGATCGTCACGCCCGTCTTGCGGATGGTCTGGACCGCTTCGAAGATCTCGTCGACGAGCTTGGGCATGATGCCCTGCGACGGCTCGTCGAGCATCAGCAGTTTGGGCCGGGTCATCAAAGCGCGCCCGATCGCCAGCATCTGCTGCTCGCCGCCCGACAATGTCTCGGCGCGCTGGGGCAGGCGCTCCTTGAGCCTGGGAAACAGGGTAAATATCTGCTCGAGCGGCTGGTCGCGGTCGGGCTTGCCCCGGTGGAGATAGCTGCCCAGGCGTAGATTGTCCTCGACCGAGAGCCTCGGAAAAAGCCGACGATTCTCGGGAACATAGGCGACGCCGCGCGCGGTGATCTGATGCGCCGGCAAACTGTCCAGCCGCTCACCATTGAAGGTGACCGAGCCCGAACGCAGTCGTTCCATGCCAGCGATCGCCTTCAGCAAGGTCGATTTACCGGCGCCGTTGGCGCCGGCGACGACGACGATCTCGTTCTCGGCGACCTCAAGCGAGACGCCGGCTATGGCAATCATGCCGTCATAGGCGACATCGAGAGAGGCGACTTCAAGCAGCACGGTGACGCTCCCCGAGATAGGCGCCGATCACCTCGTCATTGCGGACAATCTCCGCCGGCGTTCCCTCGGCGAGTTTCTTACCGAGATGCAGCACGACGGTGCGGTCGACCAGCGGCATGACGATCTCCATGACGTGCTCGACCATGACGACGGTGACGCCGTCGCGCCGGACCTGGCGGACGAGCTCGACGCCCTGGCGCGCCTCCTGCGGCGTGAGGCCGGTGAGAACCTCGTCGAGCAGCAGAAGCTTCGGCCTGGTCGCCAGCGCGCGGGCCACCTCAAGCCGCCGCTTTTCGGGCGGCGTCAGCAGCCGTGCCTCGATTGTCGCACGATGGGCAAGCCCGACATAGTCGAGCACCTCAAGCGCTGCCCGGCGCGCTGCACTTGCGCTTCGGTTGCGGACGAACGAGCCGACGATCACGTTCTCGACCACGTTCATCGAGTCGAAAGAGCGCGGCACTTGGAACGTTCGGGCGATGCCGAGTTCGCAGCGTTCCGGAGCCGACAGCGCGGTGATGTCCCGCCCTTCAAAAAGAACAGTGCCGGATGTCGGCCTGCGCATGCCGGCCACGGCACTGAACAACGTCGATTTTCCGGCGCCGTTCGGACCAATCAGGCCGAGGATCTCGCCACGCTTCACCTGGATCGAGACGTCGGAATTCGCCAGCAAGCCGCCGAAGCGCTGCGTCACATGCTCGGTTCTCAGAATGACGTCATCGCTCACAGCCGGGCCTCCTGCGTCCCGGCAGGCCGTCCGCGGCCGAACTGGCTGACGAAACTGACAAGCCCCTCCGGCCGCGCCAGGGCCACGACGACGATGAGGCCGCCATAAATCATGAGGTCGATCCCTGAACCCGAACCGCCCAGATAGCTGCGGGTCATCTCGGTGAGCGGGATCAGAATCGCGGCACCGAGCAGAGGCCCCCACAATGTGCCAAGACCGCCTAGAACGGCCGGCAGGGCGAAGAGCAGGGAAAAGCGGAAGCTCATGACACTTTCAGGGTCGATGTAGGAGACGAAAGCTGCATAGAATCCGCCGCCGACCGCGGTGAAGAACGCCGACAGCGCGGCTGCGGCCATCTTGGATTTGAACACGCGCACGCCGAGGCTCTCGGCCGCCTCGGGATTGTCCTTCACGGCCCGCCACCAATAGCCCCAGCGCGAATCCTCAATCAGGAAGGTCGCGAACCAAGTCACGATGACGAGGCCGAGCGCGAAATAGAGATAGGGAAACTTGTTGCGGGCGAATTGCAGCGTCCACCATGAATCGGGCCCGAACGGCCACTGGATTCCCATCGCCGCGCCGAGGTAATCCGAGTTGTGGATGATCAGCAGTCCGCCCTCGGCCACCACGATCGTCGCAATCGCGAAATAGTGCCCCTTGAGCCGGAAGAAGACGTAACCAAGGCCGAGCGCGATCAGCGCGGACAGGAGACCGCCGAAGAGCATGCCGCCCCAGGGCACCAGGCCGAATTTGGAAAAAATCACGGTCGTCGCATAGGCGCCGATACCGAAATAGAGCGCATGACCAAGCGAGATCTGGCCGCAATAGCCGGCAAGGATATTCCAGCTCTGTGACACAGCCGCGTAAAGCAATGTCAAGATGATGACGTTTTGCAGGTAGACGTCGCGGATGCCCAGCGGCAGCAGGGCGATGACGGCGAAGACGGCGGTTGCGAAGACGAGCTGCCGCTGGCGACTGGTCGAGAACCGGTCTACGGCCGCAACCACCGCTTCGGAAGATGGGGTCGAGGTCATCACAGTTTCCCGAAGAGGCCACTCGGCCTGACGAACACGACGGCAAGATACAGTGCGTAGATGCCGGCCGATTTCATCGATGGGGGCAGCACGAATGTCGTCGCCGATTCGACCAGCCCCACGATCACGCCCGCAGCGAGTGCGCCGAAGACGCTGCCGAAGCCGCCGAGCGCGACGGTGACATAGGCGATCAGGCCGAAGGTCGCCCCGACCTGGGGATGGATGTAGTAGAAGGTGGCAAGCACGACACCGGCGATACCGACCAACGCTGCTCCCAGACCCCAGCCGAACATGAAGACGCGATTCCGGTCGATACCGACCAGCGCCACGGCGCCCTGATCTTCGCGGGTCGCTTCCAGCGCCTTGCCGAAGTCCGTCCGCGACATCAGCAGATAGAGACCACCGAACACGATGATCGACACCGCGCCGCCGAAGATCTGCGGCCAAGGCAGAAATATGCCGCCGATCTCCAGCGTCTTGCCGCCCAGCCACGAGTTGCCGATGTTGCGATAGTCAGGCGTGAAGAAGTACTGCGCCGCGCCCTGCAGGAATGTCGCCAGCCCGAATGTGGCGAAGATCTGGACCATCCCCGTATTCGCCGTCGCCCGGAGCGCATGCCTGACGATGAACACATACGACGCTGCACCGACGACGAACAGAAGCCCGGCCACGAGAGGCGTGAGCAGGATCGGGTCGACCATCGACGTCACGACCAGGAAGAACGTCGCGTACATTGCGATCATCAGGAACTCGCCATGAGCGAAGTTCACCACGTCCATCAGCCCGAAGATCAGCGAGAGACCGACGGCGATCAGTCCATAGATGAGGCCGATCAGAAGCCCGCTGGCGAGCACCTGAAGGATTGCCTGCGATGTCATCGATCTGGTCCTCAGGCGTTCAAGACGACATCGGCCAGATCGGCTCGGCGATAGCGACCTCCGTCGGGAAGATCGTGACGAACTTGTCGCCGACCCATTGCAGGAGCACTACGTCGGCAAATGCGTTCTGCCCGTCTTCCCCGAACTTGACGCGCGACCAGGGCATGATCGTCTGGTCGCCGGGGATATCAGTTGCGGTGAGCGCTGACCTGATCTTCTCCCCATCGGTCGACTTGGCGCGGTCGATGGCGTCTGCGAGGACGAGCAGCGACATGAACTGGCGCGCAGTGTTGTCGTTGAGGTCCTTGCCCGAGCGGGCGCGGTAGCGTTGGTTCACAGGCGTGATAGCGGGCCGCTTCGGCGCGAGATCGAGCGACGCGCTGGCGCGGGTGACCACACCGCGCAGCTTGTCACCGACTGCATCGTAGAGCGCCTTTTCGGAGAAACCCGCCGCTTGCGCCAAGATGTTCCTCGGGCGATAGCCGAGATCGGCCATGGTCTTGATCAGCAGGATCGCATCGGTTGTATAGGACGACGGCATCAGAACATCGGCGTTGGCACTCTTGAGCTGCTGGACCTCGGCCGTCAGCGAGGGCGAGCTCGCCTTGTACTTGATGTCGACGGCGATCTTGTACCCACGCTCCGCCGCAAGCTTGCGCTGGACGTTGGCGGAGTCCGTGCCGAAGATGGTGTCTTCGGCGAAAATCGCGATCGTCTCGATGCGATGGCCGCGACGCTTCTGTGCGTCCATTAGGTCGAACATGCCCAGCGTAAAGCCCTCGTCATGAGGGGAGGCGCGGAAGAAATATTTGAGATTGCGCCGGTGCAGGCTCGGCGAAGAGGATTCGGCGCACATGAATGGCACGCCATACCGCTCGCAGGCGACACTGACTGTTGCAGACACCGCCGACTGATAGCAACCGATGACGGCCACGACCTTGTCCTGCGTGATCAGGCGCTCGGCTTCTGCCCGCCCCTTCTGCGGATCGTTCTGATGGTCGGCGAAGACCAGGCGAAGTTTGGCGCCGCCAAGCCCGGCCAAACCATTTCCGCGCGCCGTTGACAGCCTGAGGTCGTTGATGTTGTTGATAAGGTCGAGCGCGGTCTCGTAGACATGCTTGGTGTCGAGACCGATCTGCGCATTGTTGCCGGACATCGGGTAGATCGCCCCGATGACCACCTCGGTTGCGCCTTGGGCCACCGCCTGGCGTATCGCGGCCAGCGGCAGGAGCGCAGCGGCTCCCGCGATAAGTTCGCGGCGGTTCATGACTATCCCCTTTTTGTCTGGACGCCGTTATCGACGTCTCTTGCCCCTCGTGACCCATGTGGCAACGACCGGCATCAAAAGGATTAAATCGTCCGCTTGACTTTAAGATAGGGAGTTATTCTCCGCGCGCGCCATTCCCAAAAGCGATTTGGCATCGGTCACGGACCTTCCAGAACTTGTCGATGCCTATGCTGATGCGATGGCCGTCGATGAGCTGCTCGACGCGATGAAACAGCACCATCATCAGCGGCATCCGCACGATGAGGTGGTCGAGCACGTCGGTCATGTCAAAACCGATGAAGCTGGCGTCGAGCGCGATCGCGTCTTCCTCGGCATCCAGAACCCAGCCGAACGGTGCGCCATTGCACCAGCGTTCGAGCCTGGCGCCGATGCCCTCGCGATCCTGCTGCCCGAGAAAGGCACACAGCGCCGACAGCAACGAAGGCCGCAAGACCCTGCGACTGCGCGATCCCGGCTATGACGCCACCGGGCTGTTCGCGCGCTGGCTGGAGATTTTGGAAGAGGGGGGCTGCCGGCTGCGCTTGCGGCCGCGCTCGCGCTCGACACCTGGCTTTGGCTCGAGCCGTCCGAACGCACGGGCGAGCTTGGGGTGACGACCCCGAGCATTCGGTCCTTGAACCGCGTCGCCAGAGCATTGCGGGCGGCCTTGTATCTCGTTCTGGAAACGGACGCAGATGCGCGCGGATATCGGAAAGATCGACGAAGCGGTCGATGGCTCGCGCCCAATGATCAGCCGGAACGTGACGCTCCAGGCTGAACTCGTAGAACAGCGCTCTTGCGCCACCCGCTGTTTGCCATCATCGCGGCGCCCTCCGCCCAAGAAAGAACTGAATCAGGACTTCATACCCGCGGCAATGACGACTTTTTCAACGGCATCGGCGCAGATTGGGGCTATTCTCTGGATGGGCCAGTGTCAGATCCGTTCGATGTCTACAAGCCCAAGGCTGCGTGGCAGGTTGCGCCATACGGGAGGATTGAGGCTCGTCGGCTTATCTCGGCCCACCTCTTGCCGGATCGACGTCGTTTCTCGCCGATAAACGTCTTGACAGCTAAGCGGCGTCTGTCTTCAATACGATACGGTTTAGTAAAATTGGTGCGCTCTTATGTTGATACCCGCCATCTCGTTTGATCGTGTCGCGCTTCGGATTGCCGGCTCTACGATCTATGAGGACCTGAGTTTCCAGGTCGAAGCGGGAGAGTTCCTTTGCCTCCTCGGGCCGTCTGGCTGCGGCAAGTCCACCGCACTGCGGCTGATGGGCGATCTGATGCCGCATTCGGGCGGGGACATCCGGATCAAAGGTGCGCCGCCGGCTCGTGCCTGGGATCAGATCGCCTACGTCTTCCAGTCGCCGCGGTTACTCCCGTGGAAGAGCGCGCTCGAGAACGCCGCATTCGGGCTTGAACTGCGTATACCGGCGATGCCCGCTGCCGAGCGTGAACAACGCGCGCTGCTGCAGATGCAGCGCGTCGGTCTTGGACAGGACGGGTATAAGCTGCCCGTTGCGCTGTCCGGCGGCGAAAAGCAGCGTGTCGCCATTGCGCGGGCCCTCGCCCTCGATCCTGATATCATTCTGATGGACGAACCGTTCTCCGCGCTCGATCCCAATACCCGCACGCGCCTGCGACGGCAGGTCGTCGAGCTTTGGCAGGGCTCCGGCAAGACGGTCGTCTTCGTGACCCACGACATCGACGAGGCGCTGATGCTGGCAGATCGCATCATCGTGCTGCGACCCAAGCCCGCACGCGTGGAACGAACGCTCATGATAACCGCGTCACGCCCGCGCGACGTCGAGAGCGACGCATCGCTGCGCGAAATGCGTGCCGAACTGGCCGCACTGTTCAAAGAGATGGGCGAATCCGAGCACGAGGAGATCACGGCATGAAGCAGGATTTCACAAGGCGCGCGGCGCTGGGCATGGGGTTGACCCTGCCGCTGGCCACGGCCGCGCGGGCCCAGGCCACGACACTCAAGTTCGGCTATCTCGCAGACCCGTCGCACGAGGCCGCGCTCTGGGCCTTGCGCAATGGCAAGGTGACGTCACCGTCCTTGCGGATAGAGAGCACCCCGCTCGATATTGCGGCGCTCATCCAGGCGACTGCCGCACGCAGCTACGACGTGATCGAGACCGCCGCCATAGCGGTACCCCGCGCTCGCGAGCGCGGGCTCGATCTGCGCATCATCGGCACTGGTCTGCGTTACCACATGTCTGGCGAGGGCTCCGATATCTGGGTCAAGCGCGACAGCCCGATCCGCTCCGCCGCCGATCTCAAAGGCAAGAAGCTTGCGATCTACGCGATCGGCTCGGCCGGGACGACGCTCATCCGCATTGCGCTCGCCGATGTGCACGGCTTAAACGTCGCACAGCGTGGCGGCGACATCGAACTTGTCGAAATGCCGGCACCCGCCATGCCGGCTGCGCTGGCGGCAGGCCGAGTCGATGCGGCGACACTGATCCATGCCCAGGCATTCCAGGCGCAGAAGACCGGCGAGTTCATCTCGATTGCGCGCACGGCCGGCGACATGACGCAGCGCTTCGGCGTCCGCATGGTCTCCGCCGTTCTCGCGGGATATGGCGACAAGCTCGACGCGCAGCCGGCGCTTTACGAGGAGTTTCTGCGCGTACTGCGCGCCTCAGTGGACTACGCCCTTGCCAACCAGGACGAGGTCTTCGCCGCTGTCGGCAAGGATACGCAGACCGATCCGGCCTTCTTCAAGGCCTGGTTCACGCGCTTCTCGGAGTTTCCGGTGACGCTGCTGCCCGACGACGTGAAAGCGATCGACATCCTCTGGAAGCGCTCCGTCGAGATGGGGATTCTGACCAAGCTGCCGCCGCTGAACGAGGCCGTGTGGCAGAAGGTCAATCGCGGCTAATGCTCGTGTCGTCAGCACCAAGGGGTAGAGCTCCCAGCCTCTGGCGCTTGTTGCGGCGCGACATCGTGTTGCACGGTTTCACCCTCGTCTTCGTGGCGGCGTGGTGGGGCTATGCGCAACTGGTGCCGGCCTATCTGCTTCCGGGCCCCTGGCACGTGCTGCAGCGCATGGCGCAGTTCCTGACCGACCCCACCCTGACCGTGCAACTCCTGGCTTCGCTTTGCCATGTCGCCGCCGCGCTCGTCCTGTCGTTCCTGATCGGCGGCGTGCTCGCAGTCGTCGCCTATGCGGTGCCGATGCTGCGCCTGTTGATCGATGCGAGGGTAACCCCGTTCCTCAATGCCTTTTCGGGGATAGGCTGGCTCTTCCTCGCGATCCTCTGGTTCGGGATCAACAGCTTGACGGTCGTCTTCGCGGTCACGCTTATCCTGACGCCGTTCACGACCATCAACATCAGGACCGGTCTGAACGAACTCGATCGCGAGCTTGTCGAGCTCGGTCGTAGCCTAACGCGCAGTCGGCTGCACCAAATCCGGACGCTGATCGTTCCGATGCTCGTACCTTACGTCTTCGCCGCATTGCGGACCGGTTTCGGCGTCGCCTGGAAGGTCGTGCTCACGGCCGAGCTCTTTGGCGGGAACGTAGGCGTCGGCTACCTGCTCAACACGGCGCGGCAGGAATTCGACACCGAGACGATCTTCGCCGTGATCGTCTTCATCATCTTGTTCGTGGCGCTGACGGAAACCGTGCTGCTCCGGCCGCTGCAGCGCCGGCTCGACAGGCGTTATCGCCATGATTGAGCCGCCAACAGCCCGTGCAGGCGCCGCCAATTTGATCTCGCACGGCTTTGCCGAGGGCGCGATCCTGCTCTTTGTTCTGCTGTGGTGGTCGACAGCGCGGGGATTGCCCGCCTTCGTGCTGCCCGGGCCGTGGGACGTGCTGCAGACCTTCGCCACGCTCCTCATCGAGCCCTCGCTGTTCGTTCATGTCGGCGTCAGCTTCGCCCGGATCATGGCAGCGCTCGTGCTCACCATGGCGCTGGCGATCGGCCTCGGGCTGGCGGCGCGGGGCTCCGAGCTCTTCGCGCTGGTTCTGGAGGCGCGCATCCTGCTCGTGCTGAACTCGTTTCCCGGCATCGGCTGGGCGATCCTCGGCGTGACGTGGTTCGGCGTCTCGAACGGCACCGTCGTCTTCATCCAAGTCGCGATCGTGCTGCCCTTCTGCCTTATCGCCGTGCTTGAGGGGTTCCGGCAGATCGACCGCGAACTGGAGGAGATGGGCCGCAGCTTCACACGGCGTCGCTGGCTCAGTTTCACGAAGGTCACGCTGCCGCTGCTCGCGCCCTTCCTGATCGCCGGTCTGCGCGTTGCGACGGGGATCGCCTGGAAGATCGCGCTCGTGGCCGAACTCTTCGGAGCCCAGACCGGGCTCGGCTACCTGCTCGTTCAGGCGCAGTCCAACGCCAACGCCGCGATGCTCTTCGCCATATGCCTCGTCATCGTCGTTATCGTCTTCGCGCTGGACCGGCTGCTGCTGCGTCCGCTGGCGCAGGCCTATTCGCGCAATCAGGGAGGAACCTCATGACAGCCTTGACGACAACCCGCATCGGGCCGGCGCCATTCATCGCCGTAGATCACGCCGGTGAGGGCGACCTCGTCGTCCTCATGCACGGTATCGGCGGCAACAAGCGCAACTGGCACGACAACCTGCCGGCCTTCGCCGGGCGTTTTCATGCAGTTGCCTGGGACGCACGCGGCTATGGGGAAAGCGACGACTACGAGGGCGACTTGGTCTTCCGCGATTTCTCCCATGATCTGGCTCGCGTGCTCGACCATTTCGGCGCCGCCAAGGCCCATATCGTCGGCCTGTCCATGGGCGGGCGGATCGCCATGGATTTCGTGGAGACCTATCCCGAGCGCGTCCTGACGCTCTCGCTCTGCGACACGCATCGCGGCTTTTCGCATTTCAGCGAGGCAAAGAAGGCCGAGTTCATCCGCCTGAGGAAGGAGCCGCTGGTGAACGGCGGCGAGCCCAAGGACATCGCCGGTCCCGTGGCGAAGACGCTGGTCAGCGCCAATGCGAGCCAGGAGGCGCTGGACAAACTGATCGACAGCATGAGCCGCCTTCACAAGGAGAGTTACATCAAGAGCATCGAAGCCTCGGTGCGCACCGGCACCCATGACAGGCTCGGCGAGATCGCGGTGCCGACGCATGTCGTCTGCGGAGGCGAGGATCAACTCACGACGCCCGAGATGGCGCGCGAGATTGCGGCTCTGATCCCCGGAGCCGAGCTAACGATCATTCCCGGCGCCGGTCATCTCGTGAACATCGAGAAGCCGCGCGAGTTCGATGCGGCCGTGATCTCCTTCATCGCCAGGAACAGCGTCGCCGCCGCATGACAGCCCAAATGTCGGTGAAGCCGAAGCGCTTAGCGAACTCCCCGCGCGAACGCGTGGCGATGGTCGCCAAGGATCTGTTCGTCGCGCATGGTTTTGCCGGCGTCAGCGTCGATGAAATCGCGCGTCGCGCCCGTGTTTCGAAGCCGACGATCTACGCCCATTTCGGCGACAAGGAACGGCTTTTCCTGCACATCCTCGAAACCGCTTGCGCACGGCTGATCGAGCCGCTGGTGAGCGAGGATGCACGGGGTCGGCCGATCGCCGAGGTGCTGCGCAATCACGCCCATCACTATTCGCGTGCCGTGCTCGCGCCCGAGGTCGTTGCGTTGCACCGCCTTTGCGTCGGCGAAGCGCTCCGCTTTCCGTCCGTCAGCAGGCGGTATTTCGAACAGGGGCCGGCGATGGCTCACAGGGCACTTGAAGCCTTCCTTCAGGAGCGCGCCGATGCCGGAGAGATCGATTGCGCGGATTGCGATCTCGCGGCCGGGCAGTACGCTTCGCTCGTCATCGCCCCGACCCGTACCCGCCTGCTGTTTCGCGTCGATGACGCGCCGCATTGGCCAGAAATCGATCGGATGGTAACTTCGGCCGTCGAGCTCTTCCTGCGAGGCATCGCGGCCGATATTTGATCGAAGGTTTGAAGATCATCTTGTTGTCGTAAAAGATGATCAGCAGCGAGACGCAGAGCAGTACAACACCCAGCGCGCCGGCAAAGCCCGTGTTGAAACTTGCGCTGACCTGCTGAGTAGATCAGCATTGGCAGCGTCAGAACGTCGGTCCCTCCGAGCGGGACAGGCGTCACATAGGCGCTGATCGACCTTGTTTGAGAATCGGCAAACGGGAGAATCGGGCAGCCTGACCGAAGCGACGGTCATCCGCCTGCGCCGGAACATCGTCGAAGGGGTCCTGGCTCCGGGGTCCAAGCTGCGGATCGCAGCACTTGCGGAGCAGTTGAGCGTCAATCCGGGTGCGGTTCGCGAAGCGCTGTCGCGCCTGACCGCTGAAAGCCTGGTCACGGCCAAGGCCCAGCACGGGTTCCGGGTCTCGGAAGTCTCGATCGACGAGATCAAAGACATCACCTGGACGCGCATCCAGATCGAGACGATCGCGCTTCGGGAGTCGATGAGTCACGGCTCGATCGCATAGGAGGGGCAGATTTTCGCGACGCTGCATCAGCTGTCGAGGACGCCGACCTATGACGACATGGAGGCGCCGTCGCCGGAGTGGGCCGCCGCTCACGGCGCCTATCACTCCGCGCTCGTCGCAGGGTGCCAGAGCCCCTGGCTTCTACGCATCCGCGAACTCCTCTTCGATCAATCGGAGCGTTATCGCCGCCTTTGCCACACGCTGGTCCACGGCACCCGCGATATCGCGGCGGAACATCATGCGCTCGCGCAAGCCGTCGTGGTGCGCGACCTGGAAGCCGCCAGCCTGATCCTGACCGAGCACTTCAACTCGACGATGAAGACCATCCTCGACTGGCTGTGCATGAAGAACGGGTAGCCGAGCGATCAGGTCGATCGCTTCGTCGGATCGGTCGAACCCCTGACACGGCGCAAGGCCGGGCGCCACGGCCGGGCCCCGCCTGTCCCACGCGCATTCACCGCAATGGCGTAAAGGCGGTTTCGCGGGCTTTCATGAGAGCCAACAGTGACACGACCGCGCCAGCCATCATGTAGCCGGTCGGAGCGAGTGAGTTTCCGGTGATGTTGACCAGGGACTGGGCGATCAGGGGAGCAAAGCCGCCGAAGATCACATGCGCCGAATTATAGGCGATCGACAGGCCGGTGACCCGAACGGAGGTTGGGAAAAGCTCGACCATCGCGGCCCCCATAGCGCCGGCATAAAGCGAGAAGCTGACGAGCAGCGCGCAATACGACAAGACGATGATCGCCGTCGATCCACTTAGGATGCCCATGAAGCCCGGGATCGCGGCGATGAAGATCAGGATGCACGAGGCGATCATCAACGGCTTTCGGCCGAAGCTGTCGGACAGCGCGCCCGAAGCCAGGATCGCCGCGATCAGCACAACCAAGCCAACCGTATTGATCATCAAAGCTGTCTGGAACGGCAGGCCGGCGACCGTGGTGAGGTACGTCACCATATAGGTCAGAAGCAGCCAGGACGTGATCGCCTGGAAGGTCGTGATCGAGAAGGCGAGCAGGACTGTCCCGAGATCGTTTCTGAAGACCGACCGAAGCGGCGTCTGGTCGATCTCGCCCTTGGCTTCCGCCTCGGCGTAATGAGGCGTTTCGGGAAGTTTAAGACGGATGAACAGGCCGACGAGCGCAACCACGACGCCGAACAGGAAAGGCAGTCTCCAGGCCCAGGCGGAGATCGCCGGCGTCCCGACGGCGGCGGTCAGCGCGGAGACGAAAAGCGAGCCGAGCAAAATCCCAAGCGCGAGCCCCGCGACGTGCCAGCTCCCGTAGAAGCCCCGTTTGGCCAGAGGCGCATACTCGACCATGAACGAAGCCGAGCCGCCCCATTCACCGCCGGAGGCCAGCCCCTGCAGCAGGCGAAGGCAAACCAGCAGAATCGGCGCAAGGATGCCGATCGACCCATAAGTCGGGATCAGGCCGATCCCGAAGGTCGCCAACCCCATGACGATCATGACCGCCGACAGAGCCGAGCGGCGACCGAACCTATCGGCCCAGATTCCGAACACGATTGCGCCGGCCGGACGCATGACAAATCCCGACCCGAACACCGCCAAAGAAAAAAGAACCGCGTTCGCAGGCGATGTGGTCGGAAAGAATATCTGCGAGATGATCGGAACGAGAAAAGCGTATATCGCAAAATCGTACCACTCCAGAACATTTCCGACAATTCCGGCTATGATCGCTTGAGTTTTCACATCAGTTGTTCCGGAAGAATTTTCAGCAACAGCACTCATCTTTTCCTCCAGTTC
>JAESFU010000136.1_pt1 | contig 106274 bp, 75 predicted proteins | sample 9269461 | NCBI WGS metagenome assembly JAESFU01 (sample SAMN14502556, study PRJNA617107) | algae metagenome | isolation source: Stenomitos rutilans HA7619-LM2 and co-occurring heterotrophs from cave walls | place: USA: Waikapalae cave, Hawaii | collected 2009-07-28
CGTTGACGCTCTCGCGTCTCTGTAAAGTTGTAGTCATGATAGGTAATGAGTGCGTTGTGGAGATGAATGTAACGATTGCAGAAGCAACCGTACACATAACATAACGAAATTCACAAGACTTGTAAAGGGTTTGTTACGATAATTTTTTGATCGCACAGTCAAAACCTTTAAACCTCGCTGTGTCGATCGTGCAACTGTTTTCGCAAACGCAAGGAGAATGAACCTTTGAGAGTGTTAGCCCCGATTGTGTGAAAGTAATTAGTCCTCAGTGAGCATGTGAGCATTCACTTTGAGAATTAGCAATATTTCTCAATTTTCGTCTAACTCATATTAGGTACGAACAGCGTCAACTGAAGGCGAATTTTATCTTTCGGTGCTACCTGTTGCTGCTTCGCTTTCAACGCCCCACTCTCCGCCATGCGTCAAGACAGACTCCCACTCTTCAGCCGATAGGGGTTCTACCTGAAAAGTAGCTCCAAAGCACCCTTCCGCTGCTACCGTCAAAGCGTTGATTACAGTGTCAAACAGCGCTTCTGGTGGTAATGCCAACGAAAGAAGCGGTTGCTTTGGTACCACGCTAAAAACTTGTTGATGTAAGGCAGGATCAGTGCAAAGGCGCATCGAGCCATGCTGTAAGGCTCCTGAACCACGACGCAGTTGAGCACTGCCAATAAGCTTAGACCCATCTGCTAGGACGAGATCTGCACCCGTTGCAGTGCTGAAGCAGTTAGGGTTGTGGATGTAGCTTCGCCCAACCTGCCCATATTGCAACTCGACACCCAGCGATCGCCAACCCTGGATCAAGAATTCGCAAATGCTTCGATACGCCTGCAACCGATTAATCGGCAAACCCGACATAACAACGGCATAGGTTAAATCTCCCTGATGGAGGACTGCACGGCCCCCTGTTGGTCGTCGTATCAATGACAGTGGTTCACCTTGCCAGGTCAAATGTTGCCAATGCCCTGGCCAATGATGCTGATGGTAGCCCAACGAAATTGCAGCAGGCTTCCAGGTATAAAAGCGCAGTGTTGACGGCTGCTTCCCTTGCAGGTGCTGGGCTAACAACCAGGAGTCTAGCGCCATTTGAACACTCCCTGGCGCGTTCAGAGGTGGAATGATCCGCCAGGTTTGCATAAGAGCCACATGGGTGCAAGAACACTCGAAAGGCAGAAACACGCTGAATGCACGGGTGATGCTGTCCTCTGCTTTCCAGCTTCTAGCTCATTCTAAAAACTGGCAACCGACCACGGTTCAGGTTTAGCTTGCGCCAAACTCGGCTTGAAGCGGTTCATCTTGCTCGTCGGCGATCGTTGCAACGAGGGTAATTGCACGTGAAATCTCACCAGGAGAGAGATCAGCCAGCGATCGTGCCGACAACACGACAACATCATTCTGCAAAATCGCGAAGCGAGCTTCTAACGTTCCAGACCAGTTCAACTCAAGCAACTTGCGAGTGAGCTTAGCTTCATCTTTTGCTGGCAGCTTCAAAACGGTTGACCAAGCACTGATGGTGTCTTCATTAGAAAGCCCAGTTAGTTGAACAAACACCTCAACTGTGCCGTACTTGAATTTCCAAATGTAGCCGCCATCAATCGTGCTAACCATCGCGGTGTTGTCGCTATCCAAACTGTCAATCACCGTCTCAATGACATCCACAATATTTGTAGCAGTGATGCTGTCAGTTCTAGAATTGACGACATCTTCATCCGCTGGGGTCTGAGGAGAAGTAGTGGAGCTTGGTTGGGAGGTTGTCATAGAAAGTTCTGTGCAATCACATGGGTAAGCGTTAAACGTAGAGTTGCAGATCAACGCGCATCGATCTCTACCGTTATCTCACCAGTATGGCATTCTGAGTCTACCAGGATTTACGCAAAAACCATTTTGAGGGACGGATTTTTGAGTTTCCGACACAGGTAGTCATCAAGTAAACCGTGCTTGAGCTGATCAATCGATCGCCCATTTAGCAAGGGCATTGAGGCTGACCCAAACCAGAAAGGCACAACTGATATGGGTGCGTTGAATCCGTGCTTTACGGCACTGGCAAGCCTCTAACCCGGTTACCTGGTTGCCCTTGCGCTGCCATTGCTTGATCTTTCAGGATTTTTGCCAGCCAACTATGCCTTCTTCCTTGGCGTAAATCCTGAGATGTATCCAAAAAAAAGCCCAGACACAACGGCCTGAGCTTTTTGAATTATATTTTGAGACGATTGGCGGTAGTAACTGGCTCGATCGCCTGAGTCTCCCTAAAGACGCTCACACATGAAGCGCTCCACCTTGGTAGCAAATTAGTTGCGAGAAAAGCTATTGTTGCGACGACCACCGCCACCACCAAAGGAAGAACCTCTGTCTTCGCGGGGCTTCGCTTTGTTGACTTTCAAATCGCGACCCATCCACTCAGCACCGTCGAGTGCTTCAATGGCAGCCGCTTCTTCAGCGTCACTACCCATTTCAACGAACCCAAAGCCACGAGGGCGACCAGTCTCGCGATCGGTGGGCAATTGAACTCTTTTAACTGAACCATACTCTGCAAACACAGAACTCAGATCAGCTTCTGCAACGTCATAGGAGAGGTTGCCTACATAAATCGACATAGATTGGCTCCAAAATCAGAAGGTCGTAGAGAGTGAGATTTCGGAGAGAAGCCTGCCAATACAAAACGTGAAAAACTCGTCAAGACTAGAAACAAATTCTGCAACCGATTACTTATTCTCACTCGTTATCATAACACTGCCTTAAGTGTTTTCCTCCCTTACAGGTTGCGACACCGAAACAATACTTAACATTCAAATTGTACGTAGTTAACAAACGATCGAAGTCTATAGAAGGCTAGAGGCTAAAGGAGTTGATTGATTGTTGGTTGTTGGAAGAAAACTGACCGCTAGCGGCCGATCGCTCACAGAAGGATTAATGCATGATGAGTAGTACTTATCACATCCTACAAAATTCGGTGTGACTTCATTTTCATTCTTTAGCTTTGCAAAGCCGCTAGAACAACCTTGAGTAGGCTTATCCAGGATGGTGCTGCTTGAAGGACTGTGAACCGTCGCGCGAGTTGCAACAAGTTGCGATGACGAGCAAACCAAATAGGCAGGGGGAAACCCCGAAAGGGTGCTCGTAATACCGACTTCTGTGGGTGGTCAAAGAGGTAAGCATTGTGAACGACGCCACGACCAGAGGTAATATCTTGCAACGAATTGCCAGGAAAAGCACCCCAAGAAAAAATGGGTAGCGAAAAAAGGACGGCTGACCAGACGTTGATGCCGATCGCCCCATAGCGTAACTGCGCGATTGCGTCTTCCATCCCCTTTCCAAGCTGCTGCTCCGTCTGCGGATCGACCAAAAGCGTGCAGGATAAATTGCCCCAGACCTGTTCATTCACAAACGCGATTGCCTGTGACAAAAAGTCTTCTGCATCCGCAGCAGGTAGGCTAACTTCCGCCAACACACCACAAAAAGCTTCCTGGGTCAGCGCATACTCTCCTATTTGTGCAGGTACGTCTAGAATCAGCGTCCAGGGAAGCGTGTCGGTTGGGGTTCCTAACGCGATCGCCTGCGGATACCGCTCTAAAAACGCCTGATAGCGCTCCGATGCTCCAGGATAATAAGCTTTGCGGGCTGGCGTTTGGGCTAGCTCCTGCTGAAGTTTGGCTAAAAAGGCTTCTCGCTGTGTCCAGCCGTTTGCAGTGACGATAACTTTGGCGGCGGCACAGTTAAAGCTGGCGTTATGCGCGACCATCCCAGCAATATGTCGTGCTTGAAAGGCAAGGTCTGCCTCTGACCAGTGACCGGGTACGACAATCACTGGCGTGACGCATCCTAGTTCTGACGTGACGGGTTTTATGATGAGCGGCTGACGCGCTGCCTTGCGCTGGGCTTGTTCATCTGGCGTACTGCCCCAAACGATCGCATCATGAGTGTGATGGGAACCCGTGATATGAATGGTTTCGATCAGGGGATGCTGGCATAGATGCCGACCCAGTTCGGCACCACCATAGACAATCTCTAAAAAGCCATCCTGCCGTAGCGATCGAAACGCCTTCTCCAGAACCGCTCCCATGTAGGCATTTACGGGATTCATTTTGAGCAAGACGACTGCATCTTCTGCAAAAAGCTTGTAGAGAGCATCAAGCGGCGCGATCGACGAGACGTTTCCGGCTCCCAGCACGAGCGCTACTGTTCCAGCTTCTGGTTTTTGCCGATACACCCGTCCCTGGGTTGGTTCGTATTCTGGTTGTAGCCAGACTTCGCCCACAAAGCCCAGCCACAGTAAGCGCTCCATCCAGTTGGCGGGCAAGACTTGCGCGATCGTTTGATTCGCACGAGTTCGCAGTTTGACGGGCCGAGGTTGCCCTTTTGCCTCCAAAGCCACAATGAGCGATCGCAACGCGGCAACGGTTGCGGTGGGGCCTACAAACCATTCTTCCCCTGCCAACGGGCTTGCAGGATCAATGCTTTTCGCACGACAGGCGACGGCTGCCCAATCAGAGGCTACCGTCATCACATCATCCAGACAGTGTTGGAGATAGGTGATGCGATCAGTCAGGCTGATGTTTAACCAGGTATCCTTACGCTGATGCAGGCGAGCAGCGATCGCATCTGCCTGTTCCAGAGATGTTTCATCGATTGAAGGGAGTGGAGTATCAATCATAGGAAGTCATCGCCAGTAGAATAACGACAGCGGTGCCAGCGCCATTCAAGCTACCACGCTTCAGCCTCAGAGGAGATATTTGTGAATCAGCGGGAGATCAAAAAAGAAGCGAACCTTTTATACAAGACGGTGTTACCGCTCCTAGACCGAGAGGGGTTTGAAGCAGTATTCTTGACCGACCTGGCGACGATCGTACAGCTTTGTGGTCGCAGCAATGGGGCACTCACCGCCGATGAATTGCTGGCCTTTCTGGTGCTTTTTGCGCTGGTTAAGCAGGACGCACCGAAGCTTCGGTTGGCGCTTGAAGAGTGGGATCGTTCTTCAGAGGCAAGGCGGGATGCCGAAAAGACAACGGTGAAGCTATTGCTAGATCTGACGGCTTCCCAAAAACAACCCCCACAGTTAACCCTGCCATCTATGCTTAATGCGCTTGATCAGGAAAAGGGGACTCGCTACCTGGAGTCTGTGGTGAACGCGATCTATCGTTTTGCTCAAGCAATGGTGAAAGCCAATGGTACGGTGAGCATGCAAGAAATGGAGGCGCTGTCGCATATCTGGCAACTGCTGCACACGTATCGTCCTCTAGAAAATACGAAAGAAAATCTACCCGATCGCTTCTCCCTCCCGGTGCAAAACGTGGAAGAGGTGTTGGGTGAACTCAACCGTCTGGTGGGGATGGAAAACATTAAGACCGAAGTGAGAACACTCACGAATTTTTTGAGGGTGCAGCAGGCGCGATCGCAGCGCGGTATGACAAGAACACCCACTTCCCTACATTGCGTCTTCAGTGGCCCACCGGGAACGGGAAAAACAACTGTTGCAAGGCTGATGGGCAAAATTTTTAAGGAATTGGGCTTTCTCGAAAAAGGTCATCTGGTAGAAACCGATCGCGCGGGTATGGTGGCCTCTCACATTGGCGGCACGGCTGAAAAAGTAAATGCCCTGGTGAATTCAGCGCTAGACGGTGTGCTGTTTGTGGACGAAGCCTATGCGTTGAAACCGCCCAACTCGACTCAGGATTTTGGGCAGGAAGCGATCGATGTCCTGATCAAACGCATGGAAGACTATCGCAACCGTCTGGTGGTCATCGTAGCGGGCTACACCGACGAAATGGAAACGTTTATTGAATCCAATCCGGGGCTAAAATCGCGCTTTAACCGCTACTTTTACTTCAAAGACTACACGCCGGATGAACTGCTCGCCATTTTTCAAAAGCTGTGTCGTGACGGGCACTTCAAACCGACTGAGGCGACGAATCAAGCACTGTATACCTTGCTCAACACGTTGTACGATCGCCGCGATCGCACCTTTGGCAATGCTCGCCTGGTACGAAACCTCTTTGAGAAAACGATCGAGCAGCAAGCCAATCGCCTAGCAGTGATCACAACTTTGACAGATGAAGTCTTAACCACGCTGGAGCCTGAAGATATTCCGCCGATAGAAACGGTGGTGCCCAGGGAAGGAGAAGGCGCGGAGGGGGTGTAGGGGACAGGGTGTGGAGTGTAGAGCAGCATTTCATGGCAGACTGATCACATCGTCTACAGGTCTTCTCCTATGCCCCTCATCAACGTTCAAACCTCCATCTCTGAACCGGACAAAGCCAGTGTGGAAACTTTGCTCAAAGCCCTTTCGGCAAGTCTTGCAAAACATACAGGTAAGCCAGAATCCTATGTGATGACAGCCTTTAAGCCAGGTGTCAGCATGACCTTTGCTGGCACGCTGGAACCTGTTTGCTACGTTGAAGTGAAAAGTATTGGTAGCTTTACCCCTACCCAAACGCAAGCCATGAGTCAGGATTTTTCCCAGCAGATTGAGCAGGCGATCGCGGTACCCAAGCAACGGATCTACCTGGAATTTGCCGATGCCAAAGGCTATCTGTGGGGATGGAACGGAACGACGTTTGGGTAGATGTGTTTCGATTAGCGGTCAGTGGGCGGTAGAGAAGTTTTGAGTTTTGAGTTTTGAGTTTTGAGTTGAAGAGTGATCAGCAGTCAGTGATCAGTTGTCTTCTAATAATCAACCTCTTCTTGAGCGGTCAGCTTTTTTCTAATACATTTCCCTTTCATTGAGCTACAGATAAGGTACTCTAACCAGCGATACTACGTAGGTTTGGTCACTTAAAACTCAAAACTCAAAACTGGTATTAAAACCGTGTCTCGTATTCCACAACCGCGCGGCTATCTCCCGAAAAGTCGCTGGAACCGCGCAGCAGTAATTGATCATTCAAGCGATAGCGCAGACCAAATTGGGTCGGTTGGTTTGAGGTCAAGATTCTCAACACTGAAAGGGAAATACTGGGCGTGATGTCGAGGGCTGCCTCTGCACCCAAGCCGAGCGTTGAACCGCCGCTGCTCGTATCGCGTGCGCGATCGGGTCGTGTGACGGTGGGGAAAAGCCGAAACTCGCTCAGTCCGAGCGCATTGCCAATGACCCCCTGAATGTTACTGAGCAACGCAGACCCGGCCAGATTGGCAATACCCAGAGCCGTATCGCCTCGCCCTAATGTACTGACGAAACTCGCGCCCAAAAGGGACACAATCTCGGCTTCGCTGCGGGCGGGACTGCTGGTAAGTCTGAGATTATTCACCAACTGGCTGGCTGGCCCTTGCACCTGTGCTTGGATACGCACTGTTTGTAACGAACCATAGGCAGAGGCCGTTGTGAGGCTAGAGTCGTTGACTTCAGAGGAAATGGTTGAAGTGGGCAGGCGACTATTGGTGACTTCAGCAACCGAGGCAATCAGGCGTACATTGAGGTTGGGATCAAGCCCCTGTTTCTCAACAAATTCAGCCGTTTGGGGATAGCCACGAGCCAGCGTGAATTGAGTGGTGTACAGGTTGACTTGACCTGATTTGAGGCTAACCAGCCCTTTGGGGCGCAGGTCATCCAGTGGGCCGTTGATGGTAAGGCCACCTGTGGCGACAAAGCTTAGTAACGGGGCGCTTACCACCCGAACGCCATTGGCTAACGTAATGCTGAGATCATCAAAGGTGATGACGTTATTACCGCCAAACGTGCTCGTTGAGCCTGCGGTTGCTCCACCTGATGTCGCTCCACTGCCTGCACCTGCGTTGCCGCCCCCTGCACTGGTGAGCAGCACCTGTCCATTAGAAAGCTGAATAATACCGCTAATGATGGGATTGAGAGCCGAGCCGACCACTTGAACGTCTCCATCCACTCCACCCTGATACAGCCCTTTGAGACTGATGCCGACCTTGTTCAGGTTCACATTAAGGGGCGTTTGGCGATCGGGATCGTTGGCAGACAAGGCTGCAAAAATGGGCAGCACACCAGCCGCCGTGACATTGCCGCGCGTAAACTGCCCGGTGACATTATCCACCCGCAGTCGATCGCGATCAAACCGAATGGTGCCCGTTACGCCTTTTAGAGGTTCGGGCAGGGCGCGGGCTTGCAGAGTCGCATTTTCAAAGCTAGCGGTACCTGTTGCGATCGGTCGTCTGAGCGTACCCTGCACTTCAGCATTCACCTGACCTTTGCCATCGACCCAGGCAACCTGATTTTGGAGTAAGTTGAGTAGCGCCAGTCCTTCATTTTTGACATTCACGCTGAGCCGAATTTGATCATTATCGGGTTCAACCGAGGCAAACGGTAGTTTTTGCGGAATGCTGCCAGTGAGCGTAATCGGTTCATTGCCGCTAATCAACAGTCGGCTACCAAAGTTGAGACGAGCATTGCTATAGCCAAAGTTGCCCTGGGCTTGCTGAATGTCGGTGCCGTTTAACACTCCATCCGTCAGGCTTAACAGCCCCACCACTTGAGGATTATTCTGGCTACCCGTGATGGTTGCTGTAGCATTCAGGTTGCCTTGCACATTAAGCGGCAGGTTAAATAATTCGGTCAGACGATCGGCGGGAATATTCTCCATACGGAACTGGCCTGACTGCGCTGACCCACCCACCTGACCTGAAAATGTAACCAGGGATTGATCGGACTGGAATCGTAGGGGGAGAAGCGTCACAATGCCATTCTCAAAGCTGCCTCTTGCCACCACTCGCTTGGCGGAAAGCGCGCTGCCCCACTGCCAGTCTTGTCCCCGCAGGTTGAAGTTAGCGCTGATGCCTTTTCGCAACGATCCCGAAGCACTGATGGTGCCACTGAATGCCCCTTTGAGTTCGCTCAATTCGGGGAGCGGTGATGCTTGCTGACGGGCCGCTAGTTGCGCTTTCAGAGCTTGAATTTCAGCGATGCGGCGGATTTGAGTTAATAACGGTGTGCTGGCTAACTCTACGGGTACAGTCTCCAAATCAGCGGCTGTGCCGTAGGTGGGTAATGTTCCACCCCGCGCAAAGTCCGACAACTGAAAGTATTGCAGCAACTCCAGGACATCTTGAAGTTGCCCCTGCGGCACCGTCAACTGCGCTTGAAACTGCGGGTCTATACCAGCAAGCTTAGCGCTGGCATCCAGTTGAAAGCGGCTTTGTCCCCGACGTAGCTCAGCTCCAGAAAGGGTGGCAACACCGTTGGAGAGGCTAACCCGTCCACCGAATTGATCGGCGCGATAGGTGCCGATCGTCGGATTGGTCAAGGTGAATTGTCCGTTGGCGCTGAGCTGACTCAAATCGCCCGATCGCAAGCGGCTTAGATTCACTGCTACACTGCCATTGAGTTCACCCGATAGGGGAAAGAAGGCTGCCGTTGCAGGGGTATTCAAGAACGACAACGGAAAGCGTTCGGCATTGACCAGCAGCACATCGCCCCGTCGCCTCCCTGTTGCCACCGCTTGACCACGCCGAAGGTCAAACGTATTAATCTGGTAGGTTGAATCGAGCGTCAGCGCAATGCGGTCTTGCTGACCGACCAGATTTAACGCCACACCTCTTGCGACGCGCAGAGTTCCTCGCAGCGGCGATTCAAAGGCGGTACCATTGACGGCAAACTGGCGTAAGGTTACGCCCCCGTTGATGTTGGGATTGGTCAAATCACCCGTTAAGCGTCCCGCAAAGTCTACCCGTCCGGAGTAATCAACTGTTTTGGGAATGGGAAGCGCGATCGCCTGCAAGTTGTAGTTGGTCGTGCGGACGTTCAGATCCAGCGCTGTAATGGCTGGGGTGCCCGTCAGACGTGCGTAGATGTTTCCAGCGGCGCTAAAGCCCGGAGCGGTGGCGCGTTGCAGAACAACCTTTTGTCCATCCCAGGCAAACTGTGCATCGAGCGGTTCTGCAATGACCGAAACCCCTTGCGATAGTCGCGCCCGCCCCTGCGCACGCACGCTGGCTGGGCTGAAGTTAGACAACGATCCAGAAAGGGAAACGGCTCCGTTAAATAACCCTCGTAAGCCTGAAGAAAAACGACTGAGCTGCACTTGGGAGCCAGTCACCAGTGCCTGCCAACGTCCATTTGCGGCTCTTGCCTGAGCGCTGACCGTGCCGCCAGCCACCGCAAAGTTGGTATTCTGAAGCGTCGTCACGCCATTGGCGATGATGATTTCGCCTGAACCAGCATATTGCGCTTCGGGTGCCTGCCAGCGAACGAAGGTACGGGGATTGGTGGCCGTGCCTGTGACGATCGCCTGCGCATTCACGCGGCCGATCGCAACGGGCGACGCATTTCCCCCTGTATAGGCACTCGCGATCGGCTCACCCGGAATGCCAACTGCCCGGACATTAAACGCCAGTTGTACCGGATTGCTAAGTTTAACCCGGCCTGCTCCAGTGACTTGTCCACCTGCTGCCGGAGTAGCCTGTACATCGGCGATCGTCAGCGTTTGATTGGCAGTCGCCAGTTGAAATTTAGCGCTGTACTTACTGAGGTCAACACGATCGACCTTCCCTGGTTTCGTATTTCGAGCCACGCCCGTAATGACAGGCTGCTGCGTTGCTCCCGTGACCTTCAAATCTGCCAGTACTTCACCCGATGCGGGTACAGGTAGCTTCAACTGAAAGGTGTCTAGCACTTTAGCAATGCTGACAGGCTTCACCCGCGCTGTAAGGTTAAACCCTTGATCAAAATCCAGTGTGCCGCTTGCCTGAACGGGAATTTTGCTCTTACCAAACAGGGTTTCTGTATTCTCCAGGGTCAACAGCGTTCCTTGCAGTTGTAGCTCACCTTTTGCCTGCGTAAAGGTGTAGGGTACTTTGGGAATCGCCAGCGTTGCCCCTGTAAAGGTAGCAGTGCCCGATAGATAAGGCGTTTTTTGATTGGGGCGAATCTGTACAGCAATATTGCCGTTCGCCCGTCCGGCTGGCAAGTTGACCGGAAGTTTGACGAGGCGATCGATTTCCGTCAAGGCAAAATTCTGCCCCTGTACCTGTAAATTTGTCTGCGACGGCGATCGCAGCGTTTCGCCATTGAGCTTTAACTGACCGCCTGTATCTGATTGCCCTGAGAGTTCGTAGGTAATGCGTTGATTTTGGTCAAAAAAGCTAGCGCTACCGTTCAGTTGAGACAGATTAACCGGAACAGCCTTGCCTCCCGTTTTACCCGCTGCCACCAACACCGCTCTCGCATCTTTAAAGCGAATTGCTTGCAGTTCAGTTTTGACAGGCCCTTTGCTCTCTTCATCTGAGATTTGCACCGAAATCCAGGTGCCATCGGGTGCCTGCTCAAGATACAGTTCTGGCTTGTCCAGTGTGATATCCAGATTCAGATTGCGAGTGAGCAGTAACCGAATCGGGTTAAACGCGACATCGACGGCTTGAACGGTCGCGCGATCGGGATCGGTGGCCGTTGCGGGTACCGATGAAGCCCCAAAGCGCAAACTGGTGAGCGAAAAGCGCTCAACCCGACCTAATTTCACCGGGCGCTTCAGCGATTCACTTAAGTTTGACTCTACCAGTGGAGCCAGCTTTTCGTTGACAAACACCCAGCTGTACCAAGCACCTCCTGCCACGCCAGCCAGCGCTACAACACCTAAAGGAATCCCAACTCGTCTCAGTAAACGCGATCGTGAGCGCCTGCTAGAACCTGAACCAGGGTCGTTATCGGGGCTTGGCAAGTTCGTCATTTGTGGGGGAGGGGTGACTACTGGAGCCAATATACTGCTTACACTTGCGAATCTCTCATACTCTCGCAACTTTTAAATTAAAAATTTTGGCGCAGTAGGAGTCAGCGGTCAGAAGTCAGTTTTTGCCTTTTGCCTTTTACTCTTTACCTTCATCTCTCATCCTTCTGCCTCCCCCGACCCCTGCCTCCCCCGTTCCCTTTGCTCCCCCTATTCCTTTCTGCTCTGCCCCTACCCCTCACCCGTCACTCGCTCAAATCGGTAGAATGATAAAAACCGATCGAGGGCAAATGCCATGATTCCTACCGTCATTGAGCAATCTGGTCGGGGCGAACGTGCCTTTGACATTTACTCGCGGCTGCTGCGAGAGCGGATTGTGTTTTTGGGACAGCAAATTGATGCCGACCTGGCAAATTTGATTGTGGCTCAGTTGCTCTTTCTGGATGCTGAAGATCCGGAAAAAGATATCTATCTGTACATCAACTCTCCCGGTGGCTCTGTCTCAGCAGGCATGGGTATTTACGATACGCTGCGGCATATTCGCCCCGATGTCTCGACGATTTGCGTTGGGTTAGCTGCTAGTATGGGCGCGTTTTTGCTGAGCGCTGGTACCAAAGGTAAGCGGATGAGTCTACCTCACTCGCGGATTATGATTCACCAACCGCTGGGTGGCGCCCAGGGCCAAGCAACCGACATTGAGATTCAGGCGAAAGAAATCCTGTACCACAAGCAGCGGTTGAATGAAATGCTGGCAGAGCATACAGGTCAGCCGATCGAACGCATTGAAGAAGATACCGAACGCGACTTTTTTATGTCTTCCGAAGAAGCAAAGGAGTACGGGTTGGTTGATCAGGTGATCGATCGCCGTCCGTCTGCCACTCGTCCGGCTGTTTTGAAGTAGAGCGATCAGCGGTCAGCGATCAGCCGAACGAGGCTTTAGAGATTATTGTTTGGGATGATGTCACAAAATAGCATCTCTGTAGAGTGCGGCTTTGCGATCGCGCTTTCTCTAAATGCTGAAGACTGACTGCTGACCGCTAACTTCAGCTATTGAGATGTACCTGCTTGCCCCTGACGTTGAGCACGGGTAGCTTTTATCATGTCTTGAATTTTGGTCTTTTGCTCTGGTGTCAGGTCGAGACTTGCTATTGCCTCGCGCATTCTTACGCCCTGTTGCAGTTTTGCCTGGAGTTGCTGCGACTGTTCAGGAGTTAGCACCGCTTCAATCTGCTTACGCATGGCTTCGCGTCGCTGTGCCCGTTCTGGCGATCGAGCCTTATCTGATGGTGCCGCACCGGATGACATCGTATCTGTCTGGGGTGATTCTGACGCATTGGGCTGGGAGCATGCAGAGACGCCGCCAATAAGGAGCATCCCTAGAAGCATTGTGGTCGCGGTCGATCGTTTCATGAAATCACCATCTGTTGAGAGTTCTCACGACGTTAGACGGTTGATGTGCGATGGTGGTTCATGTCAATCATTGGGAGTGAGCGCTCTAGACTTTTTTGCAACCACGATCGTTCAGGCAAAGCCATTGTGTCAAAATGAGGCAACTGTAGTCTTAGACGCATGTCAAATGGATTAGAGCAGGCTGAGGCTGCGTTTGAGCAAGGCGATTGGTGTCTGGTACATCAATGTTTGCAGCAATGGTTGGTTGATCGCACCGCCGCAGAGCTTTCCAACCGCACATCAGAGCGTGCCTTAGAGCTGGCGATCGCCATCCTTGAAGCAGGCGACTTTCAAGAGCGATGGGATATTGCTAAACTGCTGCCTGCCTTTGGGGATCAGGCCATTGATCCCCTAATTGCCCTGCTTCGAGATGATGAAACTGATGCAGATGCGTGTTGGTTTGCAGCCCGTGCGCTGGGTGCTTATCCCCAGCCGAACGTCGTTACAGCGTTGCTGGCACTGCTGCAAACCACCGACCAGGATGAATTGAGAAGCATTGCGGCTGAAGCCCTGGCGCATATCGGTAGTCCAGTGATTGCGGCATTGACAGAGATGCTGGCACAGGACGACACTCGCCTGTTCGCGGTGCAATCGCTGGCGATCATTCGTCGCACAGAAACCATTGATCCGCTTCTTAGTGTGGTGGGTGATCCCAATCCAACTATACGGGCGATCGCGCTCGGCGCACTGGGCAGTTTTCATGATCCCCGCACACCACCCGTACTCATCCAGGGGCTACAGGATCAAAACGCAATGGTCAAACAAGTAGCGGTCGAAGAACTGGGCTTTTGCAACGATTCCGCCCTTCAGTCCGACCTCGTTAGCTTGCTGTCAGGGTGTCTTCAGGATCAGGATGCAGCGGTACGTCAGGCAGCCACGATCGCCCTCGGACGGTTAGGCTCTGATGCAGCCGCAGATGCCCTCTTTGGAGTGCTAAAGGCTCCACAGACTTCAGTGCTGTTGCAAACCGAGATCATTTGGGCATTCCATCGCATTGGCACAACGATCGCGCTGAACTATCTACGACAAACCCTGCATCAATTCAACCAGCCTGCCTCCCTGCCGCTTTATCAAACCGTTCTCACCGCGATCGGACGTTGGGAAACCGACGATGCCAAGCCTCAAGCGGCTCAAATGTTAGCGGAGGCACTGGCAATCCCTTTTGTGGTTGAGCAACCGATGCTGAAGCAGGCGATCGCCAACGGTCTGGGCGCACTGAGCCAATTAGAGACGCTCGAAACCCTGATACAGCTTTTAGCGAGTGAAGAAATGAGTGTACGACTCCATGCGATCGCTGCCCTCAAAGCCCTGGATGCAACCACGGCTCACCAACGGCTCAAAAGCCTGGTCAACCGCTCTGATGTGCCAGAAGCCCTTAAGCAGGGAGCGGCGATCGCGCTTCAGGAATGGTAGCCATTGATGACAGTTGGCAACCCTCAGCTAGCAACCAACCACTAGCAACCAACAACTCCTTTACTCACACCCTTGCACGGACACTGTACAATGCGGCAAACTGACGCTAGTCGATACACTGACTGATTCTGCCTGTGCCAGCCTGCCCTTGGCACTCTCCTTATTCATCCAAGCTGACAATTCATGCTGCTGCCGAATACCCAACGCCGAACAAAGATTGTTGCCACCATTGGCCCAGCGACCAGTAGCCCGGAGGCTCTACGTGACCTGATTGAGGCCGGAGCCACAACCTTGCGCCTTAATTTCTCCCACGGAACGCATGAGGATCACCAGCGTAGTATTCGCCTGATCCGCCAAACCTCCTTTGAATTAAATCAGCCTGTAGGCATCCTCCAGGATTTGCAAGGCCCCAAAATTCGGTTGGGTCGGTTTGGAAATGGGTCGATTATTCTCAACAAAGGCGATCGCTTTACCCTGACCAGCAAGCTTCTAGAAGGCACTCAAACCATTAGCTCCATCACCTATGAACCGCTAGCAGATGAGGTGCCTGAAGGATCGGTCATTTTGCTGGATGATGGCAAGGTGGAAATGTTTGTGGAGAAGGTCGATCGGGCCGCACGCGAACTTCACTGTGTCACGGTGGTTGGCGGAGCGCTCTCCAACAACAAAGGGGTGAATTTTCCCGGCGTTTACCTGTCGATCAAAGCGCTCACTGACAAAGATCGCAAAGACCTGACCTTTGGGCTAGATCAGGGTGTAGATTGGGTGGCCCTCAGCTTTGTCCGCAACCCGCAGGATGTGCTGGAAATTAAAGAACTGATTTCCAGTGCGGGTAAAAACGTCCCGGTCATCGTCAAGATCGAGAAGCACGAAGCGATCGAAGAAATGGAGTCCATTCTCTCCATTAGTGATGGGGTCATGGTGGCGCGGGGCGACCTGGGTGTGGAACTGCCCGCCGAAGATGTGCCCGTGTTGCAAAAGCGGTTGATTGCGACAGCAAATCGGATGGGCATTCCGGTTATTACCGCGACACAGATGCTCGACAGCATGGTGCATAGCCCTCGCCCAACCCGCGCAGAAATTTCGGACGTGGCAAATGCCATTATCGACGGCACAGATGCGGTGATGCTGTCTAACGAAACGGCAGTAGGCAAGCATCCCGTTGAAGCGGTCGCAACGATGGCACGGATCGCCGTGCGGATTGAGCAGGAAAATTGGAAGCAGACGATCGAGGATCGAGGGCGATCGATCCCCAATGCGATTAGCCATGCCGTGAGCCAAATTGCCGACCAACTCGATGCAGCGGCCATCATGACGTTGACCAAAACCGGAGCGACGGCACGCAATGTCTCTAAATTCCGTTCTACGAAACCGATTCTAGCTATCACGCCGCATGTGGATGTCGCGCGGCAGCTTCAGCTTGTGTGGGGCGTAAAGCCTCTGCTGGTGCTTGATTTACCGTCCACCGGGCAAACCTTCCAGGCCGCGCTGAATGTGGCACAGGAAAAGGAGCTTCTCTGCGAGGGTGATCTGGTCGTGATGACGGCTGGCACGCTACAAGGGGTTTCTGGCTCGACCGATTTAATTAAGGTGGAAGTAGTCACTGCCGTGCGGGGTAAGGGTGTCGGCATTGGTCAGGGCATGGTGAGCGGCAAGGCACGGGTCATCCACAGCAGTGCTGACATCAGCCACTTCAGTCCTGGCGAGATTTTGATCGCGCAGCATACAGGCGCTGAGTTAATTGAAGCGATTCGGAAAGCCGCTGGCATTATTGCCGAAGAAGGTAGTTTGACCAGCCACGCCGCCGCGATCGGGCTACGACTGGGCATTCCCGCGATCGTGGGCGTGAAAAACGCCACCTCCGCCATTCGGAACGGAGACATCATCACACTTGACTTGCAACGAGGCTTGGTCTACTCCGGTGCGAGCATTCCCAATCAGGTAGAATCGGCGCTACCCGTTTAGTGGGAAAAGCAGGGGGCAGAGGGCAGAAGCTGACCGCTGATAGCTGACCGCTCAAAACGCTTTCTTCACTTTCCCCACGTCCCCGGCATCTTCCATCCTACTGTCATCCCACTGTCATCGCGCCTTAATTCGCCCAATCTTTTGCCCAGTGGAGCGTCTTGTGGACTTGTTCCAACGTTGCGGCTTCACAGTACAGGCGTAGTACAGGCTCAGTGCCACTAAAGCGAATGAGCAGCCAGCTTTGGTCTGCCAGACGAAACTTGTACCCATCAACGGAGAGGCAGTCGATGACGGCTTGTCCGGCAATTTCGGTGGGCGGGCTGGTTTGCAGTTGGTCGAGCAACTTTGCCCGCACGTCCATTCCGGCAAGGGGAATATCAATGCGATCGTAGCTGGAGAAAAAGCCCGTCCGTTCCTGGAGCCTGCGATAGAGATCACTTAAATCGAGACTAGAGTGTACGATCGCCTCCAGCACATACAGCGCTGACAGCAGCGCATCGCGTTCGGGAATGTGATTGCCATAGCCAACACCGCCCGATTCTTCGCCGCCTAGCAGTACCTGCGTTTCTAACATGCGATCGGCGATGTACTTGTAGCCCACTGGAGTTTCAAAGACAGGCAAGCCATATAGGGCCGCCACTTTGGGCATGAGGTCAGACCCGCTGATAGTCTTGACCAGTTCGCCGTTAAAGCCACGATTGGCAACCAGATGTTCGATTAAAACGGGAATCAAGATTTGTGAGCTGAGAAAATTGGCTTGCCCATCCACTGCAGCGATGCGATCGCTGTCGCCATCAAACACCAACCCCACCGAAAGCCCTGTTGGGTGTTCCTGACGGTAGGCACGAATATGATCAAAAAAGTCCGTGAGGTAGCGTGGCAGTGGTTCGGGTGCGCCGCCGCCAAAGAGCGGATCGCGATCGCTGTGCAATTCTCGAATCGGCGTTTTGAGCAGCTTTTCTAGCCCACCTGCCGCTGCACCATGCATCACATCGGCAAATACAGTGAGCGTCCCTTGCTGAATCGCCTGACGAATCGCGGCAATATCGACCTTTGTTTCTAACCCCTGGCAGTAGCCTTCCCAGGGATCAAGGGTTTGCAGTACTCCTGGTGTGCCTGTGACCGTTTTGCCTTCTGCTAAAAGGGCTTCAATCTGCTGCGTGACCGACGGTGGAACTGAGCCACCAAAGGCACCTTTCACCTTCAAGCCAGAGTAACGACCGGGATTGTGGCTGGCTGTAATCACCAGGGCACCGAGGGCACTGTATTGCTTGGCAGCCCAGCTAAATGCAGGCGTTGGGGCATATCCGTCGGATAGCAACACATCAAAACCAGCGTCTCTCACCGCTTCTGCCGTCGCCAGGGCAAAGTCTTCAGAGAGGAAGCGGCGATCGTACCCCACAATGACCAGTTTATTTGCGGCGGTGGTGCCATAGACATTTGCCAGAACCTGTGCGGCTAACGGTGCCACCTGCGTCAGGCGATCGAACGTAAAATCGGCGGCAATCAGTCCGCGCCAACCATCTGTACCAAACTTGATCGGAGTGGAGCTAACCGACGTTGGAGAGGGGTGATTCATGAACGGGACAGCCTTACGTGCTTTCGATTCTTGCCCTTCGAGTGTATGCGGAGAACTACTCCTTCAGCTACCCTCTAGCCCTGCAAAAAAAGATCTCTGCTAGCGGCAATACAACCGATGGCTGTCGCTTTCAGCATCACGCTTCACAATTTACTGCTACCACAGCTTTATAAAACCTTTACAGAACAGCTTTCATCGCTCAAAACAGCATGAAGAATGAGCCAACACCCCGGTTGCTGCCTTTGCTCCGCTTATAGCAAAAGGCAAAAGGTAAAAGGTTAGGACTTACGCATTTGGCCCCCCAACTCTCAATTCTGGGGGCTTTAATTGGCTCGGTTCCCCCTTTCTTGTAGCTTGCTTCCCAAAGGGTATGCCCAAAGGGCTATGAGTTAGGGGCTAGGCAGTGCTTTAAAGCTTCAATCGTTTCATTGCTGATAGCTTCTGCCCCCTAAATCCCCCAATGCTGGGGGACTTTGAAGCTGGTTTGTAAGCCCTCAAATTTGGGGGTTGGGGGCTTCCGGGGGCTCTAAAGCACGCCCTAGGGAGCGAAAGATGACCGCTTTTGCGTAATTCCTAAAGGTAAAAGGCTGATAGCTGACCGCTAATAGCTGACCGCTGACCGCTCTTTAACTCAAAACTTCTCCGCTAACCGCTGACCGCTAACCCAACCTTCTGCATCTTCCCTCCCATACCTTTAAGGGCATGCTTAAAACTGATAGGTAAGGCTGAAATAGAAGCCTTCATCCTGGGCATCATTGCCCCGATCGCGCAAGTCTACAAACGGAATGGCATAGTCAAGCCGTAGATTGAGGCGCGGCAGCGGTTGCCAGAGCAGTCCTAAGCCGAGCGCGGCGAGAAAACGCTGCGACGGAAGTGGGTTTGGGTTGTCTGACTGATTCCAGATCGTGCCCATATCAAAAAACGGTGCGAGCTGAAAGGTGGGTAATCCGGCTTCATCCCGTCCCAGCGTGATTCGATCTTCAATCGAGAAGCGAAAGCCATTGTCACCAGAGCGTGCGTTTTGACGGTAGCCCCGCAGCGATTGCCCACCTCCAATGACAAACTGTTGGGATGGCAAGAGACTATCAGGTGTGAGCTGCAAATCGAGTTGACCAATGATCAGATTGTTATTCCCCAACCGCTGTACCCGTTGCGCCTGTCCCTGCCAGCTAAAGAATCGGCCATCTGGCGTGGGCGAATCATTTTCGGTAGCGTTGAGAATGCCCAGTCCCAGGTTGAACTGCGATCGAAAGGCCCAGGCTCCCTGTGGATCACGCCTCACATAGTCTTGCCCAAGCCTGAGGACGCGTGTTTTGCTGTTGCCATCGGCATCAGGGCCGATGCCAAACGGAGTACCGATATCGTTAAAGAGAAAGGTCTGCCCATCTTGGATGGCAAACCCAACTGACAGCGCAAATTCCTCACGCGGTGTACGAATCAGTGGTTGGCGATAGCTCAACTCATAGAGGGTGGTCTTGCCGCGAATATCAAACACTGCAAAAGCAGGATCGACAATGCGGTTCTTGCTGGGCGCAATGCGAAGCTGCACCGTACCATTCATCGCATTAATTGGTGCAATGTAGTTAAAGTCGAAGGCATCTGACCCTCCACGCGTCGTACCGAAGTAGGAGGCCGAAAGCTGATCACCAATGCCTGTCAGGTTGCGATAGCTGATGGCTCCACCCAAACGAACGGCACCAACGCTTGGCGGTGAATAGTTATCTGTTTGCAATAAGCCGTCGATCGCCTTGGCTTCTGCTACCCGCACAATTAGAATGCTCTGTCCCAACTTCGTGCCTGGACGTAAACTCGCCTCTACGTTGGTGAACAATGGATCGGCTTTGAGCAAGCGCAACTGATCTTCTAACCGATCGCGGCTGAGCGGTGGCTGAGTGCCAAGTTGAATGCGGCTGCGAACGTAGTTGGGGTTTAAGCGCTGAGTGCCTTCAATATCGATGCGTTCCAGTGAACCCTCGACTACGCGAATCTGCACGATTCCATTAGTCACTGTCTGGTCTGCCAGAATCGCCCGTGAGGTAATGTAGCCCCGATCGAGGTAAAGCTGGGTAATGGCATCAGCCGCTTGTCTCAGTTGTTCTAACGTGACTTTGCGATTTTCTAAGGGTTTGGTAATTGGATCAAATTCTTTTGCACCCAGGATGGTGCTTCCCGTTACTTCGATACGGGTCACATCGAGCTGAGGGGACTGCTCTCCTGGCGCTGTTTCTGGTGGCGCGGATGGCGCGGGCGGCAAAATGGGCTGCTCTGGTATTGGCGGCGTTGGGGTGGGAGCAGGTTGAATCAGGCGATCGCGGTTTGGATCGGGTGACAATTGGCTAGGATCAGGAAGTAGGGGTGGCGTTGGATTCGGTGCCAGGGGTGGTGTTGGCCCTGAAGGCGGCGTTGGTACCTGTGCTACCAGAGCACTTGAATTGTTGACTGTAAAGGCTCTAGAGAGATCTACAGACGTGTTCGCCAGCACTTGTGTCGGCAAGAGCCAGAAAACGGTGCCCACGATCGAAACCCCACACTCAAAACTAAGACCCCTTCGTTGCATGTGTTACCCGTTCTTTTAAGGTTAGAGTTCTAGCAGTTAGAGAAAAATATCTGACTGCACCAGCCTACTCGATGGCGCAGGTACTTGATTAGAAATACTTCCTGCAAACAAATTTAAGGGTTAAGCCACACCCATCCCGCGCTCTTTTTCTCGGACAAGTCCACCGACGAGCAGCCTCAAGCCTAAAATGCCCCAATCATGTCAGGGTTTGACAGAACGAGATGCACCTTCTGACTTCGCTCCATCTGATTTAGCTCAGATTGGCTGCATAGAACCCCTTTGGCTTACAAATCTTTTCACAACACGAGCATAGGAAGCTTAGATGGGACGAATAAGTCTTTAAAGCAGTCAACGGTTAGTTTTTGCCTTTTACCTTCTACCCTCCTCCTGTCCCCCCTTGATACGACAATACTGATGTGATTGCTTTTGAGGATAGGAAAGGTATGCGTTTAGCACATCGGTTCGCGCTGGCGATGCCCTGCTTCGGAGTCTTGTTGAGCGTTGTTATGGGTAGTCTCCCGCCGCTCACAATGGCGGCAGACTTTAAGCCACCTCAGCGTGGGTTGCCGGGACGGCGGGAAGGGGCAGGTACGCGCGATGCGATCGTCTGTATTCAAGCTAGCCCGCCTCAACTCACGGCAATTCTCCCAGAGACCAACTTGGGGCTAACAACCGCCGCCTACCCGCGCTTCTTTTGGTTTGCGCCCAAAAGTAAAGCAAGATTTGTTGAATTTACTTTGTCTGAAGTGAACGAGCAGCGAGAAGACCAGATGCCTGTTTATAAAACCATTTTCAACATTACGGGTATGCCTGGTGTTGCGAGTCTGTCTCTACCCAGCAATGCCGCGATTCCGCCATTAGTTGTAGGCAGAGACTATCACTGGTCTGTAGCGCTGATTTGCAATCCAAACGATCGCACACGCGACATCAAAGTCGATGGTTGGGTACAACGCGTCGCACCAGATGCACGCTTGACCAACCAGCTTGCAAAAGCCACACCCGTCGATCACGTCTCACTCTATGCCAGCAACGGCCTCTGGTTTGACACACTCATGACATTGGCAGACCAGCGCTGCACCAGTCCCAAAGACGCTGCACTGATCAGCAGTTGGGCTGCCTTGTTGAAATCGGTGCAGTTGGCGGCGATCGCGGAGCAACCATTGCTTCAGCAGTGTCAGAAGTAGCTACTAGCGGTCAGCGGTCAGCTTTAAATTCAAGGTTGACCGCTGACCGCTATCAATCAATTAAGTTATGACGCGCAGATGAGAGCGCTGTCAGGTTGCAGAGTAGGATGTAACCTGATTGTTTTGAGTCTGGCTATGTCGCGTCGGCTTCCTGCTTCTCGTCCACTGCTTCGTCATCGCAGAAGGTTATGGTTTGAGCGCCTGATGGCGATCGTGGCCTTAGCAAATCTTGGTTTGGTCATCTTTGACCTGAGCTACGTCCCCTTGCGTAACTTTTGGCTGCTGGGCAAAGTGAAGCTTCCTCTACTGCCCAGTGTGATCCTTCCCATGCCACCCGCCCCGGCTGTGTGCAAACCAATAGGCGAACCTCCCGATAAAGCTACTCTCTTTACGGCTTGTTACGATCGCGTCAAAGGCATCGAAGCCTACCGTGATACGCAGGCATATCTAGAGAATGTCAATCAGCTAGAACAGCTCATTCAGCAAGGTGGCGTCAAGTCCCCTGCGGTCGCTCAAGCGCTTAAAGGACTCCAAGAGCAGAGCACGCGCATGATTGACGAGAACTGGTTCACAGTTGCGAACAAAACTGGCACGCTAGAAAAGATCAAAGACCGTATGCGCGATCGCATCTACAAGGAGAAGGCGACGATTGCCGCTTCACTGGTGAGCATCGATCCTACGCAACGGATTGCTTTTGAAGAAGCCACCCGCAAAAAGGCGAAGCAATCCGCGAAAAAAGCATTTATGCTCTTTTGGACGCCAGACTATCTCGCTCAGGCTGGCGTGCAGCAGGAGCTTACCTGGTTTGATCGACGCATCCGGGATCTGATGCAAACCAATTACTACCGTTCGATTGAAGAGAATGGTGAGTTCACCAATAACTTCTGGTTGCTGGATGCTCCCTTCGTCATTTTGTTTGCGATCGAATTTATTGCCCGCACCTGGTATATCAGTCGCCAGTTTAAAAGCGTGAGCTGGCGTGGTGCTCTTTTCTGGCGCTGGTACGACCTTTTCCTCATCTTTCCTTTTGGCATTCTGTTTTATTCCTGGGCATGGCTTCGCATCATTCCAGTCAGCTTTCGTCTCCATCAAGCCCGTTTTGTTAATCTAGCCCAACTCCGTGAACAGGCAGCGCAAGGGTTTGTTGGCAGCATTGCCGAAGAATTAACCGAAGTAGTGGTGGTGCAAGTGCTGAACCAGGTGCAGCAGGCTGTACAGCAAGGCGAAATTATGCGCTGGTTGCTACAGCCTAAAAGCAATCAGATCAAGGTGAATAACGTTGATGAGATCACAGAACTGGTCTCATTGTTTATCAAACTCACGGTGTATCAAGTATTGCCAAAAGTGCAGCCCGACCTGGAAGCCCTGCTGCGCCACACCATTGAATCTGTTCTGAACCAGGCCCCCGCCTACCAAACGCTAAAAGCCATGCCAGGATTAGGCGAAGCGCCGACGCAGTTGATCGATCGCCTGGTTTCGGACGTGCTGCAAGCTGCGTACAACTCCCTTACAACTGCTCTCGAAGACCCGATTGGTGCACAACTAACTAACCGCTTAATCCAAAATTTTGGACAGGCTCTTGGTGATGAAGTGCAAGAACAGCAGGTGACCAATGAGTTAAAAACGCTGGTTAACGACTTTCTTGAAGAATTGAAATTAAATTACGTGAAGCGATCGGCTGAAATTGATGTTGAAACTCTGCTCGAAGAAACTCGCCAACTTCAGCAAAGCGCTAGAAAACAATAGGTAAAAGCTCTTGATTAGATTGACGTTCTCTCAAAACGGTCAGCCGTCAGTCTCATACAAGGCTATTTCATTCTAGGAACTGAGTCCATTGGGCAACGGCTTTGACCACAGATGAAGCGGATCAGCGGTCTGCTAGCTGTGAACAATCATCCGTTTCATCCGTTCTTACCCGCTGCCAAATAGAATGAAATAGCCTTGAGTCTCATATCGGACTGATGCATTTTGACCAAAACCCCGGAGGTTTAAGCGTCAAGATTAGTCTAAGTTCAACACCTGGTTAAAACCTCCGAGGTTTGCGTAAGGTCAGTCATACAGGTGAGGGCAACGATCGTCCAGATACGAAAAGACTGCACGGGTTTGGGCGATCGCGGTTCGATCAAGGTCTGCTATCAACAGCGTTTCTTCTGCCCCTGCCTGCGCGAGCACCTTACCATCGGGATCGGCTATCGTGCTTAGGCCACAATATTTGAGATGGCCTTCGGTACCAATGCGGTTAGCATACGCCACAAAGACTTGATTTTCGAGCGCACGGGTAGGAATTAAGACCCTGGGAATTTGGGTGTAGGGGAACATGAGGGCAGTGGGCACAGCGATGAGTTCAGCACCCCGGAGTGCCAAGGCGCGGACAGCTTCGGGAAATTCGACATCGTAGCAGATTAAAATGCCGACTCGAACGCCTGCGATCGTGTGCAGCCCCCAGTCCCGACCAGGCGTAAACAGCCGTTGTTCTTCGGCACCAAAGAGGTGGACCTTGCGATAGTTTGCCGCTAACGTACCGTCGGCCTCAATGAGTGCAGCCGCGTTATAAATGGCACCCCCATCCCGTTCAGCATAACCAAACAGCAGCGCTACGTGGTGCTCACGGGCAATCTCAGCCGCTAGCTGGAGCGATCGTCCCCGCCAGGGTTCTGCTAAACGCTTAACGTCATCACCAATGTTGTAGCCCGTTAAAAATAATTCGGGAAAGATGAGCAGCGTAACATTTTGCTTAGCTGCGGTAGCTGTCGTGTGTGCCAATAGTTCTAAATTCGCGGTTACATCTAGCGGTGTCCCCGATCCCTGGTAAAGCCCTACTTTCATCGCATCCCAGCCTCACAGCCACATAGCCTTTCCGCGTTGCAAAAATTCATTTGTTGTTCGATCGTCAGGGGTTGCAATTTTAATACACCTGAACTACAGTACAGAAATACTAATGGGGACAAACGAGAACAAACCGTGACGAACCGCTACGGATTCAGTATAGAGAGGAACTCATGACTTCCGCTACCAGACAGACAAAAGTTAGAAAACCCCCTTCTGCGACAACCGCGACCTATACGCTTGCGCTGGATGCAGGAAACTACGACCTCAAATTTTGGGACGGTGAGTCGCACCCTAAAGCCATTCGCTCAGTGCGCTTCCAACTTCCTCAAGGTCGTGATGCCGTGCGTCACACCGATGCCTCCCCTCTAATTGAGCTACCCGATGGTAACCGCTATCATTTCGGCGCACAGGCTTACAAATATCGCCGCCAACAGCAAACGGTCGTTGAAAACAAGGTTGAACTGTCCCGTTTGCATCTCTACGCCTGCCTGGAACCCCGCGAAAGTGAGACTGAATTTGCGATCGACATTTACGCCTCCACCCCAGAACCCGCCAAGAACGAAGATGCCATTCGTCAGCACCTGCTAGGCATGCATGAGTTCAAGCGCAATGGGCTGGATTATCGCGTCCTGGTAGAACGGGTTGAAGTAGAACGGGAGGGCATGGGTGCATACCATTACGCCCAGCGCTTAGGGCTGATTCCCGATACGGGCTACACGATCGTCGTAGACATTGGTGGGGGTACCTGGTTGACCCGTCTGGTAGATGCTGAAGGTGACGTGATTGACGAAAACGTGATGGATCGCGGCGGTGCCTATGAATTGGCGACGTCCATTAGCTTCGATCGTCGCCTGACCAACGCTTTGGGCACAACTGCCGATCCTAGCCTCATCATGGATGGTTTTCGGACAGGACACAATTACGCCGACACCGAGTTGAGCTGGCAGCCCTGGCTGGAAGAACACCTTGATCCCTGGTTTAAGGGTATCTTTCAAACGGTGAAAGCTCAGTACACTCCCTACATGGCGCGAGTAACGCGCTTTTTGGTTACGGGCGGCAGTTCTCACCTCATTTCAGAGCGTCTAGCGGGTCGTAAACTATTCGCCGTGATGACTGACCCTCAATTTGCGAACGTGCGTGGTTTATTTCCCGTTGTGAATGGAGCACAGCTATGTATGACAACAAAGTAAGGCTTAGCCAGGATGTACTGGAAAAAGCCAGCCTGATTGCCTCGGAATGGGGCTTGAAAAATGCTCGCGCTGCGGTAGAAGCCGTTTTTCGCCGCTACGCTGACGAGTACCTTGATGGCACTGGACGCACACCCCAATGGGCAACCCACGAAGGCTTGCCTGCCAGCATGTTTTTGCTGCCTGAGCGATCGCAGCCCTCTACCTGCGAAGCCCTGAGCGAGCTAGATGATTTGCTAGGGCTGTAACGGCAATCGGTTGTAGACGCTTCGCTTGTGAAAGGGATGGGTGAGTAAGTCTTGTGCTACCTATCCATTCCTTCAAGCTTTTAATCCAACGGCTTTATCAAATGCCCAGTTTGCCATCGGATCGGTGACAAGTGCAGTTAGGATAGGCATAATTTTCTGTTGCAACGCGGCTGTCGCAACAGGAGTGATGTCTCCAGGAACTGTATGGTTAATCAAGATACTGAATCTGCTGCCAACGACAAAGAAACGCCTCTCGTAGCAGACGTTGCCCTAGAGCAACGAGATAGTGCTTTAGGAACTTCATCTGCTCGATCGCACACGTCAGGCAGTCAGTGGGCTTCACCCCCAGAGCCGATTCGCCAGATTCTAGATGCTCCCGCAACACCAGCCGTCCTGATTTCGCCAGGCAATCAATGGTTGGTGGAGTTTGAGCAACCGGCTTTAACCACGATCGCCGAACTGGCTGAACCGATCGTTGCTGTGGCCGGTTTTCGCCTCAATCCCAAACTAAGCTGTCCTGCCCGCCACCACACTTACCGAGGAATGTGGTTACAGGCGATCCCATCCGGTACACGACAAGAAGTTTCATTGCCGGATGATGCTCAAATCAGCTATACGCGCTGGTCGCCAAATGGTCAAATGCTTGCTTTTGTGCTGACGCAGACCACTGGCTTGGAACTCTGGGTGATATCTCTGGCAGATGGCCTTCCCCGTCGGCTCACCGATCCCATTTTGAATGCGACCTACGGCACGCCTTACCGCTGGCTTTCCGATGACGCGCTGTTGTGTAAATTGATTCCAGGCGATCGAGGTGAGCCGCCTGTCAAACCCTCAGTGCCAGCAGGCCCCATCATTCAGGAAAATCTGGGACGCAAAAGCGCGAACCGCACGTATACAAACCTGCTGCAAAATCCTTACGACGAGCAGTTATTTGAGTATTACGTCACCTCAACGTTGATCCGCGTTACGCTCGATGGACAGCATGAGCCGTTAAGTGCGCCTTGCCTGATTGACGAAGCGATGCCGTCACCCGATGGCAACTACATCTTGTTGACAACGCTGCATCGTCCGTTTTCCTACCAGCTACCCAGTTCCTATTTCCCTCAGCGGATTCAGGTGCTCGATCAAGCAGGTCAGATGGTTTACGAATTGGTGGATCTACCGCTGGCAGATTATCTTTCGACCAAATTCGATGCGGTGACTGTTGGCCCCAGACGCACTTGTTGGCGCACCGATCGTCCTGCTACTCTCTACTGGGTCGAAGCGCTGGACGGCGGCGATCCGGTCGTGGAAGTACCCCACCGGGATGTGCTGTATGCACTGGATGCACCCTTCACGGGATCACCGAAAGAATTGTGGCGATCGCAGTATCGGTTTCGGCGAGTGCGCTGGGGACGTGAAGATGTGGCGCTGGTGTGGGAGCGCTGGCACGATACCCGACAGATTAAGCTGTGGAAAATCAATCCAGCGCAGCCAGAAACGCCACCCCAATTATTAGTGGAACGCAGTTACGAAGACCATTACAGCGATCCTGGTATGCCGTTGACCGTGCCAGGAGCGTTTAAGCGGCATGTGTTGCAGTTTACTCCAGATGGCAGCAGCCTTTACTTCACGGGACGAGGCGCTTCACCTTCAGGGGTGTATCCCTTTCTCGATCGCTGGGATCTTACGACAGCAGCGCCCGATCGACTGTGGCAGTGCCAATCGCCTTACTTCGAGTCTGTGGTCAAACTGCTCGACGATGAGGCGCATCAGATGATCACCATGCGCCAGTCCCAAACTGAACCGCCTAACTTCTTCCTGGTGACCCGGCCAGTCGGGCAGTCAGTACCGTTGACAGCGTATCCTGATCGAGCGCCGCAGTTCGCAGGCATTCATAAAGAAGTCGTGCGCTATCAGCGGGCCGATAGCGTAGAACTATCCGCCAAACTTTACCTGCCAGCAGGCTATGACCCGCAGCGGGATGGAACGTTGCCAACCCTCTTCTGGATTTATCCTGAAGAGTTTAAGAGCCGTGATCTGGCGGGGCAAGTAACGACCGCTGAACATACCTTTAGCCGTCCGGGTGGTACCTCGGTGTTGTTTTTGCTCACCCAGGGCTATGCCGTTTTGGATGATCCCAGCTTGCCTATCATTGGTGAAGGCGATGCAGAACCCAACGATACCTATGTCGAGCAGTTGCTTGCAGGCATTCAAGCCGCGATCGACTACGTGGTTGGTCGGGGAGTAGCAGACCGTGCCCGACTCGCGATCGGGGGACATTCCTATGGCGCATTTACAACCGCTAATGTTCTGGCACACAGCAATCTTTTTCGCGCGGGCATTGCTCGTAGCGGTGCCTACAACCGAACGCTTACCCCCTTTGGCTTTCAGGGCGAACAGCGCCACTTCTGGGAAGCCGCAGATACGTATATGCAGCTTTCCCCGTTTACCCATGTGGGCAAGATTACGACACCGCTCCTGCTCATTCATGGGGCAGACGACAGCAACGCAGGCACCTATCCCCTCCAGACTGAGCGGTTTTACGAAGCCCTCAAAGGTCTGGGCGCAACCGTCCGTCAGGTGATGCTACCTCTAGAAGACCACGGATATCGTTCCCGTGAAGCGATCGGGCATGTGCTGTGGGAAATGGTGCAGTGGTGCGATCGGTACTTGAAGGGGGAAATGGAATAGGGGTCGGGAGGTAGGGGATGGGGTGAGAGTTATGAGTTGTGAGTTAAAAGTTTTGAGTTGAAGAGCAGCCAGCTAACCCTGAGGGAAGCAAGCTACAGCGGTCAGCTTCCTTCTAAAAATCACAACTAACAACTCCTTCTACCTTTTACCTTTCATCTTGAGCCGTCAGCCATTAGCTTTCAACGCTCAACTGTCCCGCTTGCTTTTGAAAACCAACAACGGCTTTAGCGATCAGTTCACTCCCCATTCCCCACTCCTATCCTTCTGCTTTTTTCAAAATTCTATGGCTTCAAGTTCCTACATACGGTACTATTGTATTTCTGTGGGTTTTTACGCTTAGAAAGATTGTGGCAAAGGAAAGGCTATGGCGAAGCGAGTGCAATTAGTTCTCAGTCAAGATGTCAGCAAGTTAGGCAAAGCAGGCGATCTCGTTGAAGTCGCTCCCGGCTATGCTCGCAACTATTTAATTCCTCAGGGCTTCGGGGCACGGACCACGCCCGGTCTTCTAAAGCAAGTCGAGCGTCGTAGAGAGCTAGAGCGGCAGCGATTGCTGGCAGAAAAGCAGCAAGCTGAAACGATCAAGAAAGCCCTCGAAACAGTCGGGCGTTACGCGATCGCCAAGCAGGCAGGCGAGAAGGATGCCATTTTTGGTACGGTCACGCATCAAGACGTGGCAGATGCCATTCTGGAAGCAACGAAGCAGGAAATCGATCGTCGTGGCATTACGCTACCCGATATTCACCAGCTTGGTTCCTACAAGGCAGAGGTTAAGCTGCATCCTGAGGTTACCGCTACCGTTGAGATTCAGGTTGTCGCTAGCTAAGGCGTGATCAGATTGTCTAAACGTTTGCTACTGAATCAGGCGATGGCTCCACAATGCCATACTTTAGTTGCTTGTAGGCATTTGGGTAATGGCTTTCGTGTCGTTACCTATTTTGATGGCAATTTAAGACTGCTTCGCACCCGGTTTTCTCATGAGCTTGGTTTTTCCTGGGCTTGTTTTTGAACAGCAGGCCATAGCATTTGTCGTTGGGTGATCGTTGGACTAAAATAGTACAATAATACTAATTTGCTCCATGCAGTTTGGTCGGCTTTGGCAAAAGCTCCACATTTAGCGCCTTAAGCAATGACAAGTTTGAAATAACGCTAAATGTGCTTGCAGATGGTGGCCTTAGCTGTATAGTTGGGGTGGATTAACGCGCGTTGGTGCAAATCCAACTTAATCAACGTATCGCCATCACCCACTGCTCATGGTTCAGGAACTCAACTTTCAAACCTTTAGCGATCGCCTACCGCCTCAAAACATCGATGCTGAGGAGTCGATCCTGGGTGGCATTTTGTTAGATCCAGAAGCGATTAATCGAGTAGCAGATATACTGCACCCTGAAGCGTTTTACCTGAGCGCACATCGTGAAATTTACCGGGCCGCGCTGGTCTTACAGGCTCAGGGCAGCTCAACCGATTTAATGAGCATTACCTCTTGGCTCATCGATCGCGGCTTATTAGAGAAAGTGGGTGGGCAGAGCAAGCTGGCACAGTTGATCGATCGCACCGTCAGCGCCGTCAACATCGATCAGTACGCCCAACTGGTGATGGACAAATACATGCGCCGCAAGCTCATCAAAGCGGGCAACGAAATTGCGCATTTGGGGCATGATACGGCAAGCGACCTGGAAAATGTGCTGGATCAGTCGGAGCAAAAGCTCTTTGGCGTCACGCAAGACCGTCCGCAGCAGGGTTTGATGGCAGCTTCAGATATTCTGACACATACCTTTTCGGATATTGAAAGCCGATCTCTGGGGATGGTTTTGCCAGGGTTATCCTGCGGTTTCTACGATCTGGATGCGATGACGCAGGGCTTTCAACGCTCCGATCTCATCATCGTAGCGGGGCGACCGTCGATGGGCAAAACGGCTTTTACCATGAACGTGGCTCGTAACATTGCTGCCTTCCATAAGCTGCCCGTTGCGGTTTTTAGTCTGGAAATGTCGAAGGAGCAGTTGGTACAGCGCTTGCTGGCGAGCGAAGTGCGGATTGAAAGTGGACGGCTGCGGGCAGGACGGGTTAGCCAAAACGAATGGGAACCATTGGGGCACGCTATTAGCACCCTGTCGCAATTGCCCATGTTTATTGACGATACGCCCAATATCAGCATTACTGAGATTCGATCGAAGGCACGCCGCCTTCAAGCAGAACAAGGTGGGGCACTGGGTCTCATCCTGCTGGACTATTTGCAGCTAATGGAAGGCGGCGGCGATAACCGGGTGCAGGAGCTATCACGTATTACGCGGGCGCTCAAGGGTTTAGCGCGAGAACTGAGTGTGCCTGTCATTGCGCTCTCACAGCTCAGTCGTAGCGTAGAAGCGCGTACCAACAAACGTCCAATGATGAGCGACTTGCGAGAATCTGGAGCCATTGAGCAGGACGCTGACTTAATCATGATGCTCTACCGAGACGAATACTACAACCCAGATACGCCCGATCGTGGCATCGCCGAAGTCATCATCTCCAAACACCGGAATGGTCCAACCGGAATGGTCAAGCTATTGTTTGAGTCGCAGTTTACCCAGTTCCGCAATCTCGCTGCCCCTAATCGGATGTAGGCGCGGGTTTATAGATGATGGCGTTTGACCCTGGTGAGTTAAGGGTTAGCCCATCAATGAATTTGACGTAAGGTTTGAAGAGCATAGATTACACCCATTGATGCCTTGCCAGATTCGTAAGCCGCTTCGTGCACTACACCATCTTTTAGCTTGATGTGCATTAATGTCAGTGGATGCAAAACCCCTTTAAAGTCACCAAACTGTATTTCTTCAATGTCTTTTACAACGGTTTGGGCTTTCATCCCTTCTTTAGCGTAATAAACCGCTCGTGATGAAATCAGTGTCCAGGTTTTTTCATCAACAAATACGACTAGAAACGGCAACTCTTTTGACTCAAGGTTGCAACAACTACACAAATATGTCTGAACCTGATTGTCAAGATCGTTCCACAGCTTGGTATATTGCCACGTTTGATAAGCCGTACTATGGCGTTCAACTGCGGCAGATAAGACTTTCAGGATACTTTCATCGGTTTTTAGACTCACCGATCGCCTCGCTTAATCACCTGCTTGCATTACCAATTGGCAAGATCAACCTCAGTTTGAACGCACATTGCTCAGCACTAATTCTGATTAAGGACTTAATAGCCGAGGTGCAGCTAACAATTCTAGCTAATGCGAAACAGTCTTCGAGTACAGTTGCAACACGACGACACCAGCAACAATCAGCGTCATGCCGATGAGACCAGCCTGGTCGATCGTCTGGCGATAAAAGACCCAGCCGAAAAAGGTGACGAGGACAATGCCTAGCCCTGACCAGATAGCGTAAGCAACCCCGACGCTGATGGTTCGCAGGCACAGCGAGAGGAAATAGAAGGCAGAGCTGTACCCAACCAAAACAATCAGGCTGGGTACAAGCTTGGTAAAAGATGCCGTTGCTTTAAGAGCGCTCGTCCCAATCACTTCAGACAGAATAGCAAGGAGCAGGTAAGCATAGTCCGGCATCACACAATTCCACTGGGTTAGCTGAGCTTGAGCAGTTCGACATCAAAGAGGAGGGTGGCGTTGGGTGGAATGATACCCCCTGCGCCCCGTGCCCCATAGCCTAGCTCAGAGGGGATGATGAGTTGACGACGACCGCCTACTTTCATGCTGCCAACGCCTTCATCCCAGCCTTTGATCACCTGCCCCACCCCAATTTTGAACTGGAAGGGCTGGTTACGATCGCGCGAGCTATCAAACTTTGTGCCATCTTCCAGGGTGCCTGTGTAATGCACGGTGACGGTTTGTCCTTTTTGGGGTGACGCTCCCGTCCCTTCAACCAAATCGACATACTTAAGCCCAGAAGCGGTCGTTACAGGCTCTTTGGGGGTTGGTGAAGTGGAGGCATCTGCCATAAGTGTAGGTGCGATCGACGCGTTGTGGGTTTTCATCATGGTTGCAGCGACTTGAGGCGTGCTAGTCAGCTCACTGGCGATCGCAGTATCCGACTTGCCCATAAACTGGGAGACGATCAACACCACGACACAGGCAAGCATGACTCCCAGGCTGACTAAAATTTCCTTCAAAATAACTCTCCTCTCAGATTCAGTCTTCGTAGTCAGTCATCAGCGATTCAGCATGTAGTGATTTAGCATGTAGTCGCTGACATCTGCCCATTGTACAAGGATTTCAGCGGGGAAAGCCCGGAAACCTACTGTAGATTTAGGGCGTTTGTGTTTGAAGATAGGCTGCAAGCTGAAGATCAAACAGTGTGGCACCATTCGCAGGGCCAGCTAAAACCTGAAACGGTAGCGACGGTTCTCCCAGGTGATCTAGAACTAAAGCTGCACCTGCAAAGTCTTGTGCCTGGGTGTAACCATTCACCGTAATCACCGTTTGCAGGTTTGCCTGCTTAGCAGATTGTAAGCCAGCCTCGGAATCTTCAAACACCAAGCATGCCTCTGGCTCTAGCTGCAATGCTTGTAAGGCGTAATGGTAGATGTCTGGCGCAGGTTTTTTGGCTGGCACAATGTCACCAGCGGCAATGACCTCAAACCAATCGAGGCTATCGGCACCCAGCGCCGTTTGCAGTAGCGCCGTGACGTTTGCGGGAGTCGTGGTAGTCGCGATCGCCAGTCTGAGTCCTGCGTCCCGTGCTTCCTGCAGCAAGCGTTTTACACCCGGACGGAGTGGCACCACATTCTCTTCGATGAGCCGCGTATAGTGCGCTGTTTTCGCTTTGTGCAGCCCAGCGATCCATTCCCGGCGATCGCCCGGTGGCTCAAACTCTGGATAATCGGTCGTGAGGTACTGATGAATCCGTTCCTTGCCACCCGTTACCGCTAGCAACTCGCCGTAGCGCTCAACCGACCATTCCCAGTCGAGACCCGCATCGGCAAACGCTCGATTAAAGGCCACCCGATGCCCATCTCGTTCGGTATCGGCTAACGTACCATCAACATCAAAAATCAGTGCTTGGAGTTTGGACATGAGTGCGATCAGAAAGAAGGATGAGTGGCTGATACCTTACCCTATTCATCTTCGCCGATCGAGGGGCCGATCGAGGAATCGTCTGCTGGCTCAGTTTTTGCTTCTGTGGGCAATGGGCGAGGAGGAACGTCAGGTTCGTCAGGTACCGTTGAGCCAGCGGCTGAGGAGGGTAGGTCGCTTGAAGCAGATGGTTGCCCCGAAAGCGTGGCTGCCGGAAGGGAGTGCGTCAAATGCTTGGGATGCAGCACGCCCCACCGATCCATGACATCTTCGATAAAAACTCGGCGAATCCAGATCTGAGTCACAACGGTCAAGGGCAGTGCGAGCGCCAACCCTAAAAAACCAAAAATCGTCGCAAAAAAAACCTGAGCTAACAGCGTTGCGGCTGGTAAGAGGGCCACTTGCTGAGCCATGACATAAGGCGTCAGCAAATTGCTCTCAAACTGCTGGATCGCCACATACAAGACGAAGACAAACAGTGACTTTAAAGGCGAATCTAACAAGGCGGTTGCCATTGGCAGCACGACGCTCAGCGTTGGCCCAATATTGGGAATGAAATTGAGCAAGCCTGCAAGAATCCCCTGTGCCATTGCCGCTTTCACTCCCAAGAGTGCCAACCCAATGCTGCTGAGTATGGCAACCACACTCATGCTAATCAGGGCTCCAACAATCCAACGCCCTAACGAAATTTCGCACTCTCGAAGGATGCGATCGACCCGGTAGCGATAAAAGGCTGGAAACAAACGAATGAAGCCCCGGCGGTACGCTAAAGGATTGATCAGCAGCATCAATCCTAAAATCAGCACCAGTAAGATGTTGACGACAACCCCTAAAGAGCTAGAAAAGAAGGCAAACGACCCGCCCAATAAGCGGTTGATGTAGGGCTGAATCTGCGCATTCAAGCTATCAAGGCTTGGTAGATAGGGAATAACAGACGGCGGGACAAAGTGAACCAGGTTGTTTGTCCAGGCATCCAGGCGATCGAACGACGCAGGCACCAGCACGACCAGATCTTGAAACTGGCTAGCAAAGGGCGGCACGATGAGAAAGAAAAACGCGATCAGTGCTGCCAAAAAGGAGGCAACCGAGAGTAAAACGGCCCCCGATCGCCTTAGTCCCAATGCTTGAAAGCGTTGCGAGAGTAAATTCAAGCTATTTGCCAGCACAACTGCCGCGAATACCAGCAGCAACACCTGGCGAATTTGCCAGAGAATGTAGAGACTAACGGCTAGCGCGAGAAAACCAATCCATTGACCCAAACTCACAGCAACTCCAGACAATGTGAATGATGAGAGAACCGCGACAATCGGCTGCAAAGCAGACTTTTCATGAGCATCCCATGTCTGGAGAACAACGATCGATCAACACAACGCTCAAGGCGAAGAGTCGCCGTCTACCTATTCTCGCCCACATGGTTGTTGTCTGCTTGTACTATCTGCTGCCAGCCTGTGGGTGCCGTTGCTGCCAGCGCCATACAAGCATTGCTGCTGCAATCACCGCAGGCAACCACACAGCAAGCAAAACCGTCAGTGTTGTAGGGGCGATAGACAGCGCTGGTGCACCGTACTTGATCGCGATCGACAACACCGTCGAGAGCGCGAAAACTTTAAGAATCAGTTCAATCATACGCTCCGCCCTGCAACTTGAGAAAATTGTAAAGGCTTCAGCGATGCTTCGCTCAAACAAGCAATTCCTGGTGATTCACTGCAAATGTGTGTTATGTTTAACAGCGGTGTTTAATTAAACCGCACCGCAAGGGTTGCTAGCTCAGTGGTAGAGCATTCGGCTTTTAACCGACTGGTCCCGGGTTCGAATCCCGGGCAACCCATTTTAAGGGCAAACTTACCTACACCTACGGCACACAAGCTTTGTCAGGTTTCAATACGTCTAGTCTAAAGGCAAGGAATCGCGAGCTGCATCGCTCACGGCTACCGTTGTGATCGGGAGTGGTTGCATCGTTGTGGGTGCCTGTGCTGGCACGATCCAATCACTTGCCTGGTTGAGCGCATAGAAACCGCCGCAGAGCAACAGGCGATCGCCTACCTGTAAATCACTCGCTCCATCGGGAAAGCGAATAAATTTTCCTTCTCGGCGAATGGCTTGAATCAGTACGCCAAACTGTCGTCGAATGTGGAGTTCAGCAAGGGTCTTACCGACAACTGGGCTGGTTTCAGGCACTAGCAACCACTGGCAAGACGCATTCTCTGTGGGAACTGCCGCTTCGCCTTTGGCTAACTCGTCAAAGGCTGCCAACTCGGCGACCTCTCCAACCACCAGTAAGCGATCGTCCGTCTGCAACATGGTTTTCGCATCGGGGTAATCGATCTCTTCCCCATCGGCCCGCTGGATAGCCATCAAGCTTACACCCGTCAGGCGGCGCATATCCGTCTCTTCGACCGTCATCCCAATGAGCGGTGAGACGTTTGGTAAGGGATACCAGCGGTTATTCATCTCCTGAGTCGCCTCTTTGAGTTCTCGCGATACTTGGTAGGAAGGCCTCTCAGACCGCAATTCAAGATAGTGAGAGTTGCGAATTTGCTGCACTTCACGTTGAATGACAGGTAACGGTAAGCCAATGCCCGTAAGCAGATGCGATGACAGCTCTAAGCTGGCTTCAAACTCTGGCTGTACGACCTCTTTTGCACCCAGTTGATAGAGCAATTCAATGTCTTTATCCTGGTTGGCTCGCACGACGACATCTAGGTCGGGAGCCAGTTCCAGCGATCGCTTGAGGCAGAGTCGGGTGCTCATCGGATCGGGTAGAGCGATCGCCATCCCCTGAGCTGACTCCACACCTGCTTTTTCCAACACATTCAAGCTGGCTGCGTTGCCGTAGATGTAAGCAATCCCAGCCTCCCGCACGTCCTGAATCCGACGTTCTGATTGGTCAATCACAATCACGGGGTAGCTGTGTTCACGCAAAAGCTGCACGATATTCCGCCCAACTTGCCCATAACCGCAGACCACGACATGATTTTGGGTGGGTAGTTCATCTGCGACTTCGATGGCAACGTCTGTCCGTTCCAGGTATGCCCTCAGCCAGGGAAGCGATTCTGCCCATGCGAATAATTGAGGAATCAACCGGAGGATAAACGGAGTGAGCACCAGCGTAACGGCTGTGGTACCCAGGATTAACAGATAAACGCGGCGCGAAACCAGGCCCAATTTCTGCCCCTCACTTGCCAGCACAAAAGAGAATTCTCCAATTTGTGCTAGCCCTAAACCCGTGATGAGCGCTGTTTTAAACGGATATCGGAAGAGCATCACCAGCGGAGTAATGATCAAAAACTTGCCCACAAACACCAGGGCAACCAGACCCAGAATCAACTCCAGGTTGTTCCACAAAAAGAGGGGATCAATCAGCATCCCGATCGCCGCGAAAAACAGGCAGGCAAAAATATCTCGCAATGGCTCCACGTAGTTCAGCGTTTGGTCGGCGTATTCCACCTCCGAAATCATGAGACCTGCAACAAACGCGCCCATTTCGATCGATAGACCCAGATGCTCTGTAAGCAGCGCAATGCCCAAACAGATCGCTACCACACCAAGCAAGAATAACTCGCGACTTTCAGTGCGCGCCAGTAACCGCAGCAACGGGGGAATCACCCAGATGCCTGCAATCACCGCTCCCAGACCTAGCAGACCTGTTTGTAAGAGCGCCCAGCCGATCGCCAGACTCACGTCTTCAACAGGTTTGTCGAGGGCAGGCAACACTGCCAGCATCACGCCCAAGGCCAGATCTTGCACTACAAGGATGCCCAGCATGACCTGTCCGTGCGGCGTAGCCGTCTCGTTGCGCTCCATGAGGCACTTCAACACCACTGCCGTCGAAGATAGCGAGAGAATAGCTCCTAAAAAGACGCCTTGCGCTGGAGAGGTCACCCAACCCATGCCAATCGAAACCAGAGCGGTGATGGCGATCGTCAGTACAATCTGCAACCCACCCCCGCCCAGGCTGATCCCTTTAACTTTCTTTAGTTCTGTAAAAGAAAACTCTACGCCGAGGGCAAACAGCAAAAAGGCGACTCCAAACTGTGCCAGCGTTTCAACCTGAATCAGTTCTTTGATCAGCCCCAATCCGGCTGGCCCCACGATCATGCCTGCCAACAGGTAGCCCAGCAGAATGGGTTGCCGCAAGACTGCTGCCAGAATACCCCCAGCGGCAGCAGCAGCCAGTACCGTGACTAAATCAACAATCAGCCTGAAATCTTCTTGCACTGCAACTTAAATATTAAAAAACGTATCGATCGCGCTCATTTTAGAATACAAACTTTTTGGGACAAGCGGGGCATGTTTGCGGATTCCCAGGTGCAATCGCGGCTTCAGCAGTCTTTTCTCATCTTGGTCGGTTCCGCTCGTGAGTTCTGATACAAAGGCAGCAGTTTCTCTCGCTACGATCTTTCTTTCCGGCTCAGCGGCTGACTTTATCCTGAATCTTTTGGGTTGCCCTGGAAACAAGAGACGAGGAACGCTATTCTATCTGCCAGTAATGCACGCGTTGCCAGCCATGAACCCAAAGTTGCTGAACCAGGTTAGATTTGCTGCTATATTGTCTTCAGCCATGCCCAAGCAGGCATGGAGGTCTGTTTGGGGTGGAAGGCGATCGTCCCTGGTTGCCACATCGCTGGCGATCGGAACAACGGTTACTTTAACCTTGCCTGCAACCGCGCTACAGGTTCAGGTCACGCCAACCAATCCACAACTGGGTGATACGCTATCCGTCACCATTACAGACACGCCCAGCAACAGCGCACCCGTTGTGACTCTGGGCAACCGAACCTACACCTCGTTTCCGTCTGGTGATCACTTTCGAGCGTTGTTGCCCACGACCCCACTCGATAAACCTGGCAAGCTGACGCTACTTGTCAAGAACAGCAGCGAAACCGATCGTCTCGTGCTGCAACTCCGGGGCCGTAAATTTCCCACGCAATCGATCTGGCTACCTCCCGGTAAAGATCAGGACTTGTCAGACTTTGAATTTAATCAGGTCGATGCGTTCAAAAAGCTGGTAACGCCCCAGAAGTTTTGGAATGGCCCCTTTCTCAAGCCAAACGGAGGCCCCATTACTACGATCTACGGAGTTCGCCGCTACTACAACGGCAAATTTGCTAATGATTATTATCATCGTGGGGTGGACTACGCGGGTGCCTATGGCTCCCCTGTGATTGCACCAGCGGCAGGACGCGTCTCACTCATTGGGCAGGAAGCCAAGGGCTTTGTGATTCATGGCAACTGCATTGGGATTGATCACGGGCAGGGGGTTGAAAGCATCTTCTTGCACTTGAGCCGGATTTTAGTGAAAGAAGGCGATATGGTGAAGGCGGGGCAGGTCATTGGAGCCTTAGGCGCGACGGGTGCTGCCACAGGGCCTCACCTCCACTGGGGCCTGTATGTGAACGGTCAGTCAATTGACCCATTGCCTTGGCGCACAAAAGGGTTTGAATAACTTTATAGTTAAAGGCGCGATTAAGCTGATACTGAACGTGCATTCTGGGGCAAGATTATTCAAGGCAACTCGTCATTTAAAGCAACTTGTCGAACAACGGCGCTGCGGAGTTTAGAGCATTATGAGTATTGAAAAGATCGTAGAGCAAGCGCTACAGGATGGCTACTTGACTCCAGCGATGGAAGCAGAAGTGGGTAGAATTTGCGACACCGCTTCAGAATTGTCGATCGAAGAATACATGTCTCTCGATCGCCTGATGGGGGCGTTACTGACAGGAGAGGTGGTTGCGGTTCCACGGAAGCAGTTCATCAACGTGATGGAAGAACTGGTGCTAACAGAGGCCATTGCTCGCGTCGCTGAGATTGAAGCCACCAGCGATCGCACCCTGGATCTGGGTGACATCGCGGCCTATGCGCTGAACCGTCTACCACCCCTCTATGCCACCACTGAGGAAGGCGCAACCTATCAGCGGCAGCGAGCCAAAGAAGAACTCCTAGGCTTGATTGCTCAACAGGTGGGTGAAGCGATCGCCCGCAACCTCGATCGTCCCGAATTCTTCCCAGAACGGCAGGCGCTGGGTAAAAACTCTGGTGATGAAATCCTGACGCAGGTGAGCACTCTACTGCAAGCCTACGCACCCAACTTTGAACCACAGTCAGGCGCACCAATCTAGACGCGGCAAAGCTATCAGCCGTCAGCTTTCAGATTACTCAGTTCAATGATGTTCGCTTGCTGAGCGTCTGTTGATGGCATAGTCCGTCTGCATGCCGAAAGGATACTTGTGTATAGGGGTGTTCAGGGGCGAACCTCTACAGCGGTACCGATCGTAATCTGATCGTACAGCGCGACCACATCACGATTGCGCATGCGGACACAGCCGTGAGATACCGCTTGCCCAATCAGCTCTTCCTGGTTGGTACCGTGGAACCCGATGTGAGCACGCCCCTCATGCAAAAAGCCAATCCAGCGCTTGCCAAGCGGGTTGGCGGGACTGACGGGGATAACTTCACCCGTGATGGGGTGCTGCCATTTCGGATCACGCTGCATTTCCATGACGTAAAACGAGCCGCTCGGCGTTTCCCAACCCGCTTGCCCGATCGCAACCGGGTAATGAGTTACACGCTGCTGATTGCGATAAACGTAGACCTGGCGATCGCTTAAATCAAGGACGAGCTTCGTTTCACGCTTAAGCGTCGTTCCAACTGCCGCTGAATGATCCGTTACGCTGCGATCGTTGCTCTGACTTGTGCGAACTTTAACCACTGGTTTGCTAGCAATGCTTTGAGGATTGGATGCCTGAGCGATCCACTGAATGCCTAACAGCAACAGTGCCGATCCAACACAAAGAAACATAACGCTACGAGCAAGGCGATCGTCTCGAACGGTTGCAGCCATCAGTTACCACTCATCAGCCCTGTCTCTAATCTACTCTGAGAAAGCAAATAAGCCCACTCCTCCTTTGAGGTTAGAATCCACATCCGCTTTACGTCATACGGTAGATTTCAGCTTAGGCCGATTTCTGGTTTTTCGAGGCTTTGATGCGATCGAGCAAAAGTTGTGACACTTCAGTCGCTACAAGCGTCACTAACACCGCATCATCAATCTCGCCCAGAAATGGAATGAAGTCGGGCAAAACATCAAACGGGCTGAGGACGTACATCAGCGTGCCAGCAATGATCCACCAGCGATATTTGGGATTAGCAACAAGTTGGCGGTACCAGTTGTAGAGGGAGCGGAGAGGCAAAGACATGGATTAAATCCTCGCGATTACAATTTCAATCATCGCAAGTTCAACCTGACTATTGACGGTTTGTCGTTATGGATAACCGAAGCATTTTTAGGAGAGAAAGTACGATAGAAGGTGTTCTGTAATCGTTAACGGGCTTTATTTTCGAGTGTTGCAGCGGTCAGCTAGGAATGCTGCTTTTTCCAATTGTTGCTTAAACCTCGTCAGGATTAACCCCCAGCGATCGCAGGCGTGCAGCAAGGCGATCAGCACGCTGTCCTTCTTTGATTGCCAGCTCTTCTGGCGTGAATAAGCGATTGCCTTCCTGATCGAACCAGTAGAGCCATTCGCGGGTGCGTCCGCAGTGAGTGCCCTGATCACGTCCGATCGCAAGCCCAATTTCGGGTAGCCATACGCGATCACCAGGTTGCAGTACGTACTTTCCCTCTACCAGCCGATACACCTCTAGAGGTAAGCGCTTCCGGCGATAGCGGCGACTGGGTACATAGATAACGTAGTACAAAATGCCGAGTTGAGCGTAGTCAGATTTCTTCTGCTCGTATTCGCCCCCGTAGGTTTTGGAGACGACTTCTAGTGCCAGTAGGGGTGTGATGCCATCTTCTTCCCATAGCACATAGCTTAAGCGCCCTTCTTCATCCACAAAGCGATCAACTCCAAGGCTAAGAAAGCCATCGGGTACAATCGGCGGCTGGTTGGGCGCGTAATAAATGCCCATATCGATGCCGAAGAACCAATCGGCGCGATCGCTCCATGCCAGTGCCAAAATCGCTTGCAGCAAATTAGGGATAAGGTTTTGCAGCTCGTTATCCACAGGTGCATCGTCTGAATCGGGTAGCTCTGCCGCAGAGGGCAAACAGCTTAACGGGTCGTACTGTACCATGCTGACTTCACCGGGTCGTGCTAACTGTATCTTAACGGATGCAGGGGGTTCAGCTTTGGGGCGGGTCTGTCGGAGGGCGATCGCTGACACAATAGGTCTAAGCAACGAGATGGCAAGGATCTGGGAATGGCAACTCATTCTGACGCACGCTGGCAATTTTGGATCGATCGGGGTGGTACGTTTACGGATATTGTGGCGCGACGACCAGACGGAAGCTTGACGGTACACAAGCTGCTCTCTGAAAATCCTTCACGCTACCGTGATGCGTCGATGCAGGGGATTCGAGATCTTTTAGGGATTGCGGCGGATGCACCAATTCCATCTGAACAGATCGCCGCGATTAAAATGGGCACGACCGTTGCGACCAATGCGCTGCTAGAACGGAAAGGCGATCGCGTGGTTCTCGTCATCACCAAAGGCTTTCGGGATGCACTGCGGATTGGCTACCAGAATCGTCCCAACATTTTTGCCCGTCACATCGTTCTGCCCGAAATGCTGTATGAGCGCGTGATCGAAGTTGAGGAACGGTACAGCGCTCAGGGTGAGGAGCTGATCCCCATTTCTAGCCGCACAGAAGCGGAACTGCTCGCGGCCCTACAGAACGCCTATGAAAGTGGCATTCGAGCTTGTGCGATCGCCTTCATGCATGGGTACCGCTATTCTGACCATGAGCAGAAAGCTGCCGCGATCGCGCGTGAGATTGGCTTCACCCAGGTTTCCGTTTCCCATGAGGTCAGCCCCCTTATGAAGCTCATTAGTCGAGGCGATACGACTGTTGTGGATGCATATCTCTCGCCTGTTTTGCGACGGTATGTGGATCGAGTGAGTGGGGAATTGGGCGGGAGTGGGGAGCGGGGAGTGAGGAGTGGGGAAGCAGAGGGAGTAGGGGGCGCAGGGGAGGCAGGGGAGCAAGGAGAACTCAAAACTCAAAACTCTCCAGCGAAGCGGCGCAAAGCGCTACTCAAAACTCTCGCTCCTTACCCCTCACCCCTCACCCCTCACCCTTCACCTCAACTCCTCTTCATGCAGTCAAATGGGGGCTTAACGGATGCTCGATCGTTTCAAGGTAAGGACAGCATTCTTTCGGGGCCTGCTGGCGGCATTGTGGGAGCGGTTCAGACAAGTAAACTGGCTGGGCTGGAGAAAATCATTAGTTTCGACATGGGTGGTACGTCTACTGATGTGGCGCATTATGCAGGCGAATACGAGCGGGAATTTGAAACCGAAGTGGCGGGTGTACGGCTACGGGCACCGATGATGGCGATTCATACCGTGGCAGCAGGGGGCGGGTCAATCTTGCACTTTGATGGGTCGCGCTATCGTGTGGGGCCAGAGTCAGCCGGAGCCAATCCGGGGCCTGCGTGTTATCGCAACGGCGGCCCGGTGACGGTGACAGACTGTAATGTCATGCTGGGCAATCTGCAATCAGATTTCTTTCCTAAAGTGTTTGGTATGAATGGCAATCTGCCGCTGGATGTCACGGCCGTACAGCAGAAATTTAGCGATCTAGCCGCAACCATTCAGTCTGTAACTGGTGATGTTCGATCGCCCGCACAAGTAGCTCAAGGCTTTCTGACGATCGCTGTTGAAAAAATGGCAAGCGCAATTAAAAAAATCTCTGTACAGCGCGGCTACGATGTCAGCGAATATACCTTGTGCTGTTTTGGTGGTGCGGGAGGACAACATGCCTGCGCGATCGCAAACACGTTAGGCATGAAGCAGATCTTTTTGCATCCTTTCGCAGGCGTTTTATCTGCTTACGGGATGGGCTTAGCAGATGTCCGTGTCATGCGTGAAAAAACCGTCGAGGCAACCTTAAATCACTTGTTGCTACCAGAGCTTGAACGCAGCCTCGCTGACCTAACAATAGAGGTGAACGCAGAATTGCTGCGACAAAACATTCCAGAGGCTCAAACACAAGTCTTACCCAAGGCTCACTTGCGTTATCAAGGGACAGACACAGCGCTCATCGTTCGCTTTGGTGATCTGGATACGATGATTGCGGCCTTTGAGCAAGCACATCGTCAACGCTACGGTTTCATTGCTCAAAAGAAGGCGTTGGTGGTTGAGGCCGTTTCTGTTGAAGCGATTGGCACAACCAATGCGATCGCAGAACCCATCATCACAGAAACTCGCATAGCTCCCTTAGAACCGATCGCCACCGTCCAGACCTATATAACTGATTCCTGGCAACCAACCCCGGTGTTTCAGCGCGAGGATTTATTTCCGGGCGATCACATTGCTGGCCCAGCACTTGTCATCGAACTCACAGGCACGAACGTCATTGCACCCGGATGGCAGGCGGCGTTGACGGAGCGAAAGCATTTGATTTTGCAGAAGGAATCAGGAATCAGGAGTCAGGAGTCAGAAGCGGGGGAACAGAGGAAGCAAGGGGAGCAGAGGAAGGGTGAAGTCCTAACTCAAGACTCGAAACTCATCATTCAAAACTCTCGACCCACACCCCACACCCTACACCCCACACCCCACACCCCTGATCCCGTCCTGCTCGAAATCTTCAATCACCTGCTCATGGCGATCGCCGAGCAGATGGGTTTCACGCTGCAAAACACGAGCTACTCCGTCAACATCAAAGAACGTCTCGACTTCTCCTGCGCCATTTTCGATCAGCACGGACAACTTGTTGCCAATGCACCCCACATTCCTGTGCATCTCGGTTCCATGAGCGAAAGTGTGCAATCGCTGATCACAACTTGCGGCGACACGTTGAAACCTGGCGACGTTTACGTGCTCAACAATCCCTACAACGGGGGAACGCATTTGCCGGATGTAACGGTGATTACGCCAGTGTTTGAGAAGGATGAAACTAGGGGGATGAGGGATGAAAAAAAAGCTGATTCATCTCTCATCCCTCATCCTTCATCCCTTCCCGATCGCCCCCTCTTCTTCCTCGCCTCTCGCGGTCATCACGCTGATATCGGTGGCATTTCACCCGGTTCGATGCCGCCGAACAGTACATCGATCGCGCAAGAAGGCATTCTCATCGACAACTTCCAGCTAGTAGCTCAAGGGCAATTTCGCGAGCGTGAACTGCTTGAATTGCTGACGACAGGAGATTATCCGGTACGCAACCCGACGCAGAACCTGGCGGATTTGCAGGCACAAATTGCAGCAAACGAGCGGGGTGTGCAGGAGCTTCACAAGATGGTGCAGCACTATGATTTGGAGACCGTACAGGCGTATATGCGGCACATCCAGGACAATGCCGAAGACTCAGTGCGCCGCGTCATTGATGTGTTGACGGATAGCAGCTTTACCTACGCGATGGATGATGGTAGCCAAATTGCAGTGACGGTGACAATCGATCGTCCGACTCGTAGTGCCACGATCGATTTCACAGGCACATCGCCCCAGCAACCCAACAACTTCAACGCTCCGGTAGCTGTGTGTAAAGCGGCAGTTCTTTACGTCTTTCGCAGTTTGGTCGATGACGATATCCCGCTCAATGCAGGCTGTCTCAAGCCGCTCAACATCATCATTCCTGATGGCTGTATGCTCAATCCGCGCTATCCAGCAGCCGTTGTAGCAGGCAATGTGGAAACGTCGCAGGTTGTTACCGATGCGCTGTACGGAGCTTTGAACGTGATGGCAGCGTCGCAGGGCACGATGAACAATTTCACCTTTGGCAACGATCACTATCAGTATTACGAAACGATCTGTGGTGGATCGGGTGCAGGGGCGACATTTGACGGTACAGATGCGGTGCAGACACATATGACGAACTCTCGGCTGACTGATCCAGAGGTATTGGAATGGCGCTTTCCAGTGTTGTTAGAAAACTTTGCAATCCGTTCTGGTAGTGGTGGAGAGGGCTTACATCGAGGTGGAAATGGCGTAGTGCGTCGCATTCGCTTTTGTGAACCCATGACTGCTGCGATTTTGTCTGGACATCGTCTGGTGCAGCCGTTTGGTTTGGAGGGCGCTGCGGCTGGAGCAGTGGGACGCAATTGGGTTGAACGAGCCGATGGCACGATCGAGCCTTTAGACAGCAAAGCCAAAGTCACCATGCAATCTGGCGATGCGTTTGTGATTGAAACCCCTGGCGGCGGTGGGTATGGGTTGCCGTTGTCTAAGGAGCTATAGCGATCGCCCCTCAGACAAGGTTCGGCGGTGCAGCGAATTCAGTATTAACCCTGAGATTAACCAACCTTAATGAGCTGGGATTACGGTTGTAAGGGTATTAGTTTGTCTCCTTTGATGCAGCTTGCTAGTGAAAAACACGGCAACAAAGCTGCCTTTATGAGAGCCATGCAGCCAAACGCGATCGCTCATGTTCTTTGAAGTGAGCGAAACCTAACATTCAGTGCAATGGCATGCTTTCGGCTTTGAGAGTACTGCTTAGCGCTGTCTTTTTTGTGTGCGTCAACCAACGTCAACGCATAGAGGCGCAGGCTAGGATTTTTGCTCTTGCTTGCTGAAGCGGTTGTGTTCATGCTGCGGGAGCAACCGTTCTGGCAAACAGGTGATGCAGTAGTTCGTTTTGCAGTTCATTTTTCCTTCAGTGAGGATTTTATGCCTAATTTTTCGCGCCGACAATTATTGGTTTTCTTTGGGAGCACTGCTGCGGCTACCGCTTTAGAACCAGTTGTGAGTCACAAACTCTTTGGCGGTAGCAATGCCAGCACCGCTGAAGCGGCTTCTCTCACGTTTACGCCCGTGCGTCTACCGCATCCATTGCCGATTTACCAACAGCAGAGTAGCTTTTTAGCCACTGGTTTTGGTCAGGGTAGTGTGCTACCAGCCGCACCAGCCCCTAATCTCGATACCTTTAGCCCTATTGATGACCTGGTTGTGCCGCCAGAGTATGAGCGCTATGTCATCGTGAGCTGGGGCGATCGCGTCTTCCCAAACGAGGAAGATTACTTTGGCTATAACTGTGATTACACAGGCTTTGTGCCTACTGAAGGCCGCAACGATGGCTATCTTTGGGTGAATCACGAATACAATAGTTTCCCTATTTCTCCCTTTGCACCTGAAGCGCCTACCGATGTGGCTACGTTTGCCGCCTCTGGTCCGATCGTGATCGAGGGGTTTCCCACTGAGCGAGGGCGTGCGCTTTCGGGTGAGTTTATGTACAACATGGGTGGGTCGATCGTTCGCCTCGTCCGTGAGGGTCGTAGAGAACGGTTTGCTGTCGTCGAAGATGAGAAAAATCGCCGTCTTCATGGCTTATCGGGTCTGGGCATCAATAGTCAGCGCTCCGATACCTACAACAATGTCACCAGTTGGGGATCGAAAAACTACCAAACAGGCGATCAAAACTATCTCATTGCGACTGGGCCTGCTGCCAGTGACGTGTTTGAAGGCATTAATTCAGATGGATTAGGCAATAAGATTATTGGAACGGCTTACAACTGCTCTGGCGGCACTAGCCCCTGGGGAACTATACTCTCTGCCGAGGAAAACTTTCAAGGATCAACAGGCGCGTTCTTTGTGGGCGTTCAGGAAAATATCAAGCCTGACGGGACTCAAACTGCCTATGCTGCGGGCACGACTGGGGCAGAATTTGGTTTGGTAGGTGAGAAATATGGCTGGATAGTGGAAATTGACCCAGCTAATCCTGAATTCCGTCCCCGTAAACATACGTCACTCGGTCGATATCGCCATGAAAACATTGCCATGCGTGTGCAGGCAGGCAAGAAGCTGGTGGCGTATATGGGTGACGATCGCCGAGGCGGGCACACCTGGAAGTTTGTCAGTAAAGGTACGGTCAAAAATCCTAAGAGCAACAGCAACAGCAAGCTGTTTGAAACCGGCACACTCTATGTTGCGAAGTACAATGCCAATGGCACGGGTAACTGGCTACCGCTGCTGCTCTCGTCGCCCACCAATCCAGTGAAGCCCTCTGACCTGACGGCTGGTGACCCGTTGAAGCTTAGAAGTGGTAGCACCCGATTCCCCAAACGGGCAGGCATTGCGGGTCAGACTAGCGATGGTGGATCAGTGGTCGTAGCGCTTACCCAACTAACCAGTACGACCAACGGTGTCACAACGGTTACAGCCGTGGCTGAAAGCGATGCGTTACCGGGCTACCAGGGTAAAAAGTTAAGTGACTTCTACACCAGCCAGGGTGCTGTTCTGGTCGATGCGTTTCTGGCGGCTAATTTGATTGGTGCGACTCCCACGGCTCGCCCTGAAGACATTGAAATCAACCCCAGGAATCCCAGAGAAGTCTTCATTTCTTATACCGATGGTGCTCCTGGCAGCGATGGCTACCCCGATTCCCGCATCTTTGTGGTGGGTAAGTACGCAGCAGCGGTCAACGACACCCAGCAATCGGGCGGTCTCTACAAGATTATTGAAGATAGCGCTGATGGCACAGGTACAACGTTCCGCTGGGAGCGGTTTGTTCAAGGTGGTGAGGCGGGAGCCGAAGCGGGTGCAGGGTTTGCCTCTGTTGATAACCTGGTCTTCGATAACCGTGCCAACATTTGGGGTGTGACGGACATGTCTACAACCACCCACAATGGGTTTGCGACGGGCGCGGCTGGGACACCAAACCTGATCGACCATACCAAAACAGGTGATGTGTCTGCCTTTACGGGCGTGTTTGGTAACAACTGGTTGTTCTACATTCCCACAACGGGTGACCACGCAGGGCAAGTAGTGCCGTTTGCCTACGGGCCACCACGCTGCGAGATGACAGGCCCCACGTTTGTGGGCGACACGTTGATTATCTCGGTACAACATCCTGGTGAGGACTGCCCCTTTACGCCAAATGTGACCTTGAGCCGCACGATCGAGCTTTTAGCCTTGAGCGGCACCTTGTTTAATCAAACGCGGACTGTCTCACGTGGTAGCAACTGGCCCAGCAACATTCAAGGGCAGGCAGACGGGCCACCAAAGCCCTCGGTCGTTGGCATTCGTCGCAAGCGATCGAACGGTCAGTTTGTTTGAAGCAACGCTGTATTGAAGGAGGCGATCGCATCTCTCTGCACAGCCAACGAGTAGGAAGGGCGTAAGGGGAACCGGTTAAACGTCACGCTGTTTCCCCACTCTCCTTTTTCTATCAAAGTCGTTTCCTCTGCTCAATCTGGTCAAAAAGTCTTGAGCGGTATCCAACCATTCACAGAGGGTTTAAAGTAAGTCAGCACACACTCAATCAGGGCATGGAGGCATGTAACTTTGCAAGTTGCGTGTCAAATCATCGCATTCGCTTAAGTTGGCTTCAGACGTTTAAGTTGGCTTCAGACTTTCATCGTATTGGGACATTATGCAGGCTTCAAACGCGTCACCTTCAGCTTGGCAGCAACTTAAAAATCGCGATATCACCTGCGAAGAAGCCATCCATCTTCTAGTAGATGAGCAGGGCATTGTTAATCTTCCGTTGCTCGATCGCGAGGTCACCTACCGTTTTCTCAAATCATCGACTGATCGCCGATCGCTGCCGCCTGTGATGCCGCTGCTGCTGTGGCGCAACTGCTATTACCTGGGTAGCCCCATTGCGCTCAGTGAAGCGGCGGTCGCCAGCCTGAGAGAGCAGACTGGCACAACCATTCAAATGATTGCGATCGCCGAACAGAGCTACCGTGCCTGGTTCCAAAGCCAAACGTTTGACCAAACTCGCATCAGTGCCGATGCGCTGACCAACCCGCTTACTGGGGAAGTCGAGCAAGAAAATATTGGCATTGTGACAGAACTCCATCTGTCAAAAGCGACGGATCAGATTGGGCGCATCAAAGCGCTGATTTCTGGGGCTTTACGGAACCGTGCCAGTGACATTCATTTAGAACCAACGATCGATGGTTTGCGAGTGCGCTACCGCATTGACGGCATTCTGCGCAACATTACAACCCTACCTTTGGAGGTTAGTCGGCGAGCCGTCGTTGCCCTTAAAGTGATGGCAGATATGGATATTTCCGAGAGCCGTCGCCCGCAAGATGCCCGCATCAGTGAGAAATACGTTTCGGAAACCGAAGCGGAAGTTGGGCTGGATATGCGAGTCAGCACATTGCCGTGCGTGGGCGGCGAGAAGGCTGTCATTCGCCTCCTCCCCCGCCAAAATCCATTCTCCAGCATTAACGAACTGGGATTTTCTGACAAGGCGCTAGCGATTTACAAAGGATGGTTGGCACAGCCGCAGGGGATGGTCATTTTTACTGGCCCAACAGGGTCGGGCAAAACCAGTACGCTGTACACCAGTTTGCAGGCGATCGCCACCGAGCACGTCAACGTCGTCACGGTCGAAGATCCCGTTGAGTACGTGCTGCCGTGTATTACTCAAACTCAGGTGCATGAACCCGCAGGCATGACGTTTGCGGCAGGACTCCGCGCCATTTTGCGGCAAGACCCCGATATCATCATGCTGGGGGAAATTCGCGATCACGAGACGGCTGAAACCGCCGTTCGGGCAGCACTGACGGGGCACCTCGTTCTTACGACGCTGCATACCAACGATGCCACCAGCGCCATTCCCCGCTTAAAAGATATTGGCCCCGACCCAGGGTTGATTAGCGATGCGCTGCTGGGCATTGTGGCTCAACGGTTGGCACGCAAAGTGTGTACACACTGCGCCGAACCCTACACACCCACTGAGAAAGATTTAAACGTGCTTGGACTGGAGTTGAAGCAGGCAAACTCAACCGCATGGCGATGTGGAAAAGGCTGCGGACGCTGCTTTAACTCTGGCTATTTGGGCAGAGAAGCGTTGATCGAAATGCTAAATATTGATACAACCGTGCGGCAAATTATCTATGAAGGCAGCATGACCGACCTGCATAAATACTTGAATGACAGCGGGTTTCAATCCTTTCAACTTGCCGCGATCGAAAAAGTCACGACAGGTAGAACCACAGTGGAGGAAGTACTGCGCGTACTGCCCCACAGTGCCCTCTATCGCAGACGATCGCCGATCGCTTCAAATTCAATCGCCCCCAATCTGATCGCGCCCAAGCCACCAGACCCAAGCCGAAATCCGATCGCTCCTAACAGCTTGAAGGAAAAGAACGCGCTGAACTAAGTTTTATACCAAGGCAAAACTACTCATTAAAAACAATCCAAATCACGATGTTCACTGAAATTGTAGGTTCTACTACCTCGCTTAGGCTGCGATCGTTCTGGCTTCTGAAATTTGCTAGAACTATCCGAATTAGGTTGGTTTGGATTCTTTGAGTTTTGGCTAGACTGTTCAGAGAATTTATCTTCTGGCTCAGACATGGAAGATAAGAATAATTTAGCAACCGAAAAGGAACAAAGCGTTGAACTCGTCATTTAAGATAGGTATAAGTAGTACCCTTGCTTTAACAATAATCGTGACTGTATAGGGATTACTACCCAAACCAGCAGATGAATTCTACACAGCTAGTGAACTATTAGACGAGCTAGAGAGCTACGACCGATGCTATTCAATGCAGTACATTACTTTAAGTCGTGCCGAGACTCTCAAAAGCTTAGATGAGTTGCGCCTCCCAAAAGTAACATGCCTTAAATGGGCAACTTTCCTAATTATGTTTGCACATTACTAGGACTTACGCAAAAGCGATCATCTTTCGCCCCCTAGCCCCCAATGCTGGGGGAACCGAGCCAATTAAAGCCCCCAGCATTGGGGGTTTGGGGGCAAATGCGTAGTCCTAATTACTATTCGCTGTTGACATAGTTTTACACACAGCTACCTAAGTAAAATTTTGAGCGTACAAGAAAAGGGGGCGACTGCGTAAGTTCTATTATTTTCTTACGCCTTGAGCATAAGCAGGTACGACAGGTGCTGGCCGAGCGCTGGCGGTAATGGATTGCCCAGACATAATCACTGCTTTGATTGGCAAGACCGTTGAGCGGAAGCCCTCTTTGGTTGGTTGTAGTGCTAGAAAAGAAACGCTCCACCCTGCTTGCTGTAGTGTCCAGGCCGATACGCCACCTTCTCTCGTTGCAGTAGGGTAGATCATTTGAGGTAGATAAGTTACGGCGATCGCGTCAAAGTCAGCCCCAGATTCGTAAAGCACTCGCCGGATCTCTTGCCAGCAATCGGTAGTCGGTTGCATCCGTGCGCCGTTACTCATCAGCCTAGCGCCCAACAGGCTTGTCAATTTAGCGCAGATTTCTTCAAGACGAGAACAATCGCCCCTCAGCAACATTGCTTCTTCTGGCAAGAGGATGTCGTCTGTTTTGGGCGTCCAAAGTTCAAAGCAGGTATGCGCGTCAATAGGGACGGTCGTTAGCTTGAGGTGAGACGGCAGCCCTAAGGGATTGGGGGCGACCGCAAGTGCAACTGGAATGAAGGAGTCAAGCATGAGCGTACAGTTCCTTCAGTAAACTCAATGGGTTAGTGATATAGCAAGTTGACATAGGTTGCAGGCGGTTTGCAAGTGGCTTTAGCCCCTTACCAGGCAGATTGAGTTGTGCCTTTTGGACTGCGCCTTTTGCACTGTTTGCGCTTGCTTCCGCTGGTAAACCACCACGTACTGACCTTCCTAAGATGGCTCCTGCTAGAGACTCTTTTGTACTGAAACGATAAAAAAAGGGTGAAGCAAGGATGAAATCTGTCTTCACATCGTCCCTTTTCACCGCCTTCATTCGTCTCTAACAAATGAGATTGGTCAGCGCTGCAAGACGCCTTAAGATGGTAGAAGAGTCATCCAGATTACAAAGCCGGGTTGTGCATCGAACAAACACATTGATACCTCAACCCCTCTTTGGTACCTCTTTAAGGATCACTTGAGGCTAGACGGAGACGAACCGTTTGGCATAAGTCTTGACTACTTCAACTTGTTCTTTGAACGCGACGCATGATGAATCAAACTATTGCAGATATCACTGCAATTGATCAAAAGTTATCCAAACGTCATATTGATCTTGATCCCGGTGGATACGTCATCATCTACCTCGATCGGGAGCAAAGGCTGATTTGCGCCAAGCATTTCACCAACGTTATTGACGATCGGGGCCTAGCCTGCGATCCCGCAACTGGCAAACCCATTCCCACACGCGGCAAAATCGAACGACTGCCCGCTCATATTTTCAGTGGCAGAACCGCCAAAGAAATCTGCGTGCAGCTTTTTGAGCAAACAAACCCATGCCCTATCATTATGCTCGACCATGCCTCCTACCTCGGACGCGAGTTTCAACGGGCAGAAGCAGCACTACTGAGTGGGCAAGAGTACGTACAGGACTAAAAAGAGTTAAAAGTTTTGAGTTTTAAGTTCTGAGTTGTATATCTGCATTCAAAACTCGAAACTTAAAACTCAAAACTGATCACTAGCCTTCTCGCGCTTGGAGATACAGGTAAAAATAGTACGTTGCCATCGGTACAACCGTTGCAACCACAAGGAAGCCAATGACCCAAACCGTTGCATTACTTTCTTTCGTTTGCTCTGGCGTTGCAAAGGTACCTTCGACTTGAACGTTATCAGTCAGCGTCGGCGGTCCTGGATCGGGGCGACCGGAGAGTACGGCGCTGAGGCGATCGCCCGCACCCAAGAGCGCTTGATTGTACTTGTTTCCTTCTTTGAGCGGAATCAAGACAGTTTCTTGCGTCACGCTCTCAGCAAGATCATCTGTTAGCTTTGTTTTCACCGCTTCACCCGCACTCAAGGCAACGTTGTTAGTGAGACTATCTAACACCAATAAGGTCTGGTTTGCCTTCGCCTCTGAAGTCGGGAACCAACGATCAAAGAGCTTGTCGGTAAAGGTTTCGATCGTCTCGCCATAATCCAAGCGGTGAATCGTCACAAAGTGAACCTCATTCCCCGTTTGCTTTGCCAGATCCCTCAACGTCGTCGCAATTTTGCCCTCGTTAGAGCGACTCAAAACTTCTGCCTGATCAACAATCCAGGTGCCGACCTTTGGTTTTGGCACTTCACTTACGCCTGTAGCGCTGGCAGGCAAGGCAAAAAGCTGTGTTGCCAAGACGAAAACTGCAAGAGAAACAAGCAAGTGCTGAGTAAAGTGCTTCCAATAGCAGAGTGATTTGAAGAGGCGTTGCATAAGACCGTTCTAAAAAACTTATTACTCCAAAATACTACGCTTATACAAAAGATGGATAGAGGCAAGGGAGGGGAGGCAGCTTCCTCTGCTTCCCCTGCTTCCTCTGCTCCGACTCCCTCTTCACCACTAATGACCGTTCAAGTAATAATCTCTTGTGCCCTTAGCGCTAATGGCTTCACCGAGGCGGGTTAAAGCATGGACGTAGGCAGCGGTGCGTAAGTCGATCGACAAATCACGGGCGATCAACCAGATGGATTCCGATTCCTCGACGATGCGGTATTTGAGTCGTTGGTTGATCTCATCCAACGTCCAGTACAGGCCGCTGCGGTTTTGCACCCACTCAAAGTAGCTCACTGTAACCCCGCCCGCGTTGACGAGAATGTCTGGAAAGACGTAGATGCCTTGATCGCTTAGGATGCGATCGGCGGCAGAGGTAATGGGGCCATTGGCGACTTCATAGATGAGTTTTGCCCGAATCATGTCGGCATTGGCCTCAGTGATTTGATTCTCAAGGGCAGCAGGTACCAGAATATCCACATCCAGAGCAAGCAGCTCAGCATTGGTGAGTACGTCGTCAGCGGCTGTGTGGCAAACAGTACTGTCGCAGTACAGCGCTTTAACCCCTCGGTGAGAGTCCTTGAACTGGCGAATGCTGGGAATGTCCAGCCCATTTTTGGCATAGATGCCACCCTGCGAATCGCTGACCGCAACAACTTTATAGCCTGCTCGAAAGAGCAATTCTGCGAGGATGCCCCCAGCGTTGCCAAAGCCCTGAACGGCTACGGTTGTGGTGCTGGGGTGACGATCGAACTTGGGCAGCGTTGATTCAATGACAAAAAAGGCACCCATTGCCGTTGCGGTTTCGCGGCCCAGGCTGCCGCCCATGCTGACAGGTTTTCCGGTGACAACAGCAGGACAGATCTGGCGCTTGATGATGCTGTATTGATCCATCATCCAGCCCATGATCATGGCGTTGGTATAAACGTCAGGAGCCAGGATGTCTACATCAGGCCCAATGAAATCGGCGATCGCATCAATATACCCCCGGCTCAGACGCTCCAATTCCATACGGGACAATTCTTTTGGATTCACAGTGATGCCGCCTTTTGCCCCCCCAAACGGAAGGCTGAGCGCCGCGCACTTAAAGGTCATCCAAAACGCCAGGGACTGCACTTCATCTAGCGAAACGTGGGGATGATAGCGCACGCCACCTTTACCGGGGCCTCGCGTATCGTCATAGCGCACGCGGTAACCCTGAAAAAGCTTGAGCGAGCCGTTATCCATGCGAACGGGGATCGAAACTGTCAGGCTGGTTTGGGGAAATTTTAGCGTTTCAACGGCATCCTCTGAAATAGACGTATATTTCAGTGCATGTTCCAGTCGTTGATTAGCATCGGCTAAAAGCGAATCAGGTATCATAAAACTCTTCCTTTCAGTAAGTGCACGATCGCTGTGCTCTATTGCAGCCACCGCAACAATAATGGGCGCATCTAAAGACGCTAGCTGTTTCTTCAACGATCCTGCCAATGGTTTTGGCACTATAGAGAATTTCGTTGCTTTTCTATAGAGTTCCCAAACACAAAACGCCGTTGATATAACGATCCCCACTTTGCGGGAAGAAATTTTAGAGATAAAGAATGCCTTGATCTTTTAGGTGGTTGCTGAACATACTTCTTCTGTATAGAAAGTTCATAAAGCCGCGATCGCGTTTCTAAGGGGTGAGTTCTGCGGCGGCTCCCTTCAGCAATTAATGTACTATAAGGTTCAGTAGCGCGTTAACTTTTTTCAGTAAATCAACGGTAGAGAATCCTTTGGTTAAATAGTCATTTGCACCTAAGCGTCGGGCTTCATCAAACCATTCTTCTGATAAACGGGACGAAACAACCAGAATAGGTACCTTAATCCCTGCTTGACGGCAGCGATCGACTAGCGTGAATCCATCCATATTTGGCATTTCGATGTCTGTAATGACGAGATTAGGCTGAGGATTCGTCTGGAGCCAGTGCCATGCTTCTTGACCATCGGCACAGGTATGGGTGAGATAGCCATTACTATGCAGGCTGGCCTCCAACCGTCGCCGCATCAACGCCGCATCATCCACAATAAGGATTGATTGAGTCGGATGGTCAGCGTGCCAGTCATCTGGCTCAGAAGGCGTAATGGAAACCGCTTCTATAGTCGGTGCTGGAGTCGTTAAAAGCTGTTCTGCCACAGCCTGTGCTTCCAGTACAGGAACGAGAGATCCACTTGCCTGTAGGCTGACTCCGATTAACCCATTGGGTACAGCTAGTGGCCGTGGAATGGGGTTAATCATGAGTTCCGCTTGCTCTAGAAGTTCGTCAGCCAGTAACCAAGCACCTTGCTGGGTGCCTGCTAACGCCACGTAAAGACAAACGGTAGTATTCGTTAAGGGACGATCGGGTGCCTGCGGTTGCCAATACCTGAGCAAATCTAGCGCTGGCAACGAACCAGTTTCATGGCGAATGATCCAGGTGTAGGCTTGGCTCGGATCTGCGGGAAGGGGCGCATCTAGGCTATCTAAGAGAGTAATCGTCCTGATGTCATCCTCTGGAATCGCAACGGTCTGCTCACCGACTTGCAGCAACACGCAAGGAACTAATAGTCGCGGCACTGGGAATTGAATTTGAAACGTGGTACCAGTGCCAGGAACCGTACTGAGACTCAATCGCCCACCAAGACGAGCCACCTGAGCGGCAACCACATCCATCCCCACCCCGCGTCCAGAAATTTCACTGACCTGATTTTGGGCGCTAAAACCTGGCTGGCAAATCACAGCTAAAAGCGCTGCTGGCGTTTGGGCACTACACAGCGGCAGGTGTAAGGCTTCGGCTCTCGCTTGAATGGTGCTGGCATCCATCCCACGACCATCATCCTGAATTTCAAACTGAAAGCGATTGCCCTGCCGTTGGAGCGATAGCGTAATGGTTCCTTGCTCTGGCTTCCCTTTAGCGGCCCGCTCAGCAGGGGACTCCAACCCATGATCGTAGGCATTCCGAATGAGGTGAAGCAAGGCGGGTTCCAGGTTACGGGCGATCGTGACATCCAATTCTGTTTTTTCTCCCTGCACGAGCAACTGGGCAGGCTTGTTATAGCGTGTAGTGAGGTCACGCAAAATCGCTCTGGCACGGAAGCTCAAGTTTTGGAAGGCTACCAGGCGGCTATCTTCGATCGTGCTTTGTAGCTTGAGTACGTTGCGATCGACGCTTTGAAGATAGGCCGCGATTTGCTGTGTCGTTTTGCCAGTCTCTGCACCCATTTCAGATAAGCGAAGGCTCGTTTCCAGTAGCCGATTGATGACGGTATAACCCTGGCGATAGCGTTCTGGGGTTGGGCCAGCGGGTGCCTGGGAGCTAAGGCTCAGCTCTTCCAGTAGGGTATAGTCATCCTGAATTTGACGAAGATGCGTAATACATTGTGCGCCTTCTTGGGCAAGCGTCATAATCTGCGCGATCTGGCTTTGTAACGCTTGATAAAAGCCCTGCGTGGTACGCAAGCTTAGCAGCGTTTCAACCAGGTGTTGTGCCGATTGATCAAGCGACTCTAAAGGGACAGGAATTTGCACTTTCTCCAGGGTTTGGATCGCAGGATCGGGCTTTGGCAGTGCGGTTTGGTTGACGATCGAAGGGGGATGTAAAGATTGCGACCCGTCGATCGCGTCTCGTTGTTCATGCAGGGGCGCTTGAGATTCAGCCGAATTCTCGATTGGGCTAGTTTCGACCAACCAATCTAGCTCTGGTTCCTCATTCAAGGGGATCTCTGGCGAAGAGGTTGAGTCGGGCGTTATAATCCCGCGATCGTCGGCTAAGCGGAGTTCATCTGGATGGAAGTTTTCATCTGCAAAAGCTGGTGCGTCTTCAAGAGGGAAGGCATCGTTGAGAAAATCGATGATTTGTGATGTTGAAGTTGCTTCAGTTGGAGCCAGGGCCGCAAAAGATGCACTAGCAAGCCAGTCTTGATCTAACGTATCGCTGCGATCGATTTCACAATTGGGATCAGAGACGACCTCAAGTGTTGGCTCTACTAAACGGTTCTGCTCCGGGTCTAAATCACTGCTTACCTGGCCCGTGACACCGTCTATAAAGGGATCGACGAGATCATCAACATGTTCGGTCTGCGAGATAGCTTCACCAGAATGCAACGCATCGAGAAACGTGCCAACGTCAGCAATGATATCTGTCTGTTCAAAATAAGCCAGCAAAGCATCAGGTTCATGAGCGTTTAACTCATGCACATCTGAGTCATGAATGCCCAATGGTGCAAAGGCTTCCATACTCAGATCGGTTAAGGGTTCGGTCATCCAGGCATTGCTTTCGTCCACCTCTGACTCGGCAGGCAGAGAATGATTCAACAGAGAACTGTCAGGCTGAAAACTCGCAGACTGAAAACTGTCAAAGGCAAAAGGTACAGGCTGTCCGCTTTGCTTTGCACACCGCTTCAGTGCCTGGAAAAACAGTGACCATTGCGATCGCCAAACGGCATTATCTCGATGCTCCAACAAGAGCTGCGCTTTTTGAAGAAGCTCTGCCCAACCGGATGCCAGGTGCAACTCTTGACCAATTTCGGCGAGTTGCTTCAAACTCTGCTGAGCCGTGTGAACCGTGCTGGCAGAGACCATTCCCGTTTTGGGCAGACGCTCTAGCGCTATATCGAGTTCCAGCACAACGAGATCCAAGCCTTCTTCTGCAAACGCCTGATGAAGTTGGCTGGCTTCATTCCATTGGGGCAGGTAGCGCTCCCGAATCTCTTGATGAATCATCTGGATACGGTTGAGAATCGGTTCCTGCCCTTCAACTTGCTGACGGGGTTCCAGAGCACCAGTCAGCAACTCACCTGCTTCGATTAAAACCTGGCTGAGATGGTCACCTGCCAAGTTGGGAGCCACTTCCAGGTAGCGTAAATCCGCCAGCACATCCTCCACTGCCGTTGCAATGTGCAAGACGGCATCTGCCCCGATCGTCACCGCGCCCCCTTTAATGGTGTGCACACACCGATAGAGTTCCTGGATGTCTGAGCGCCACGACTGAGCCTGAAGAGACTGAGCAATCTGGCTATATTTCTGCAAGTAGTGTTGCGTATCAACAGCAAACAGACCGCGAAGCTCTTGCTGCAATTGTTCGTCAGCGATCGCGTCAAAGCGTTGGGAAGAATCAATCTCTGGCATCGACATAAGGCACCATTAAAAAAAGATTCAGAGAGCGTCAGCAGTCAGTAGTGCAAAGAACTAAAGAAAAGCGATTTTGCTTGAAGTGATGCACGTTATGGAGCGGCAAACTGCTGCATTGAGTGAAGCGTTTAACTGTCAACCAGATGTTTGGTAGAGACTATACGGCGTTGGGTGTTACAGAAATAGCTGCACCATTTTGAGCCGAGGGATCAGCAGGTGTAAGCATCCGCAGCGACTCAGGCGGTGGTGAGGCTAACTGGTCTGGACGCAATTGAAAAAATTCCACACTGTGGAGTAACGACTGCGCTAACTGCTCCATTTGCTCTGCCTGTTCTTTAGTGACATCGGCTCGCTGCAACGTTTCAGCAGAACTATTGGCAATATCACGCACCGATTGCAACGTGGTTTGAGCGGCATCCGCGATCGTTTGGCTGGATTGCGTTACTTGCTGACCCATTTGCGCCACACGTTCACTCACTACTCGGATGGTATTGAACGCCTGCTGCGATTGTTCTACACCAACAGTAAAATGGTTCACCTGTTGACTAATACCTTGCACATCATAATTAAGCCCAGACACAACGGTTTGAATTTGCTCCGTCCGTTGCTGGAGCGCAATCAAGCTCTGATTTGTTTGAGCGGCGAGTTGATTCACCTGCACGGCGATCGTCTCAAATTCATGAGTGATGACTGCCATCTGTTCGGGATCTTGCTGCACGGTCGCCCGGTTGGACAACATCGATGCATTGACCGCAAGAATACGGGTCATCGCGGCAATGCGTTTCTGATCTTTCACAAACTGTGTTGCCAACTCCACATAGTTAGTCAGCGTTTGAGTTCGTTTGACGATTTGCTCCGTCTCTTGCTGTAAGCCTTGAATACCCTGGGTCATCGCTGTAATTTCGTATTGCCCGTCGGCAATGGCAGCTTGAGTGAGTTGAACAGCATCTCCGGTGTCGATCGCTTGCAAGGCAGCCTCTTGAGCCTGGTTGTTCACCTCTTCCATCAACGTTTGCACCTGAGCGACTGATTGAAATTGCTGTTGCACGTTAGCGGCTACCGATACAGCCAACCGTTCTAAGTATGTTGTTCCATGTGTCACTCGTTCAGCAGCATCCAGCACCTCCGCCATCACCTGCCCTAATCGCATAATGAGACGGTTCAAGGTATCGCCCACCAATCCTGTTACCCGTGGGCTAACTTCAGCTTCGATGGTCAAATCACCGTCTTCCACCGCAGAAACGACATCGAGTAGGTGCCCAACCTCCTGCTGTAGCGCCTGACTTTCCTCATGCAGCATTGCAGTTCGTTCTGCCACCCGTTGCTCTAGCTCTTTGTTAACCGTTTCCAATTCAGTAAACGACTCGCGCAACTGGATCGCCATTTGATTGAACGATCGTGACAGCACGCGCAACTCACCAAAACCCTCTACCGCTACGCTTTGATCAAGATCGCCGCTAGCGATCGCTTGCGAAGCCTGACTTAAGCGCACCAGGGGGTTTGTCAATCGACGAGAGGCCATGAGACCCAGAAGCGTAGAAAGCACTAATGCAACACCACACAGCGCGATCGTGTTACGCGTGTTGGCATTGATCTGCGCCATAAAGTCGGATTCCGCGGTCACAACTACAATCCGCCAGTTCAAACCCCATTGATCTTTCCAGGGCGTTACCTGCACAAAATACCGTTCTCCGTTGAAATTAAAACTGGTAAGTTGGCTATTTCTAATATTTCCGGGGGTGCCAAACGAGGTGCTTAGATATTGAGCGGTAGCACTGACGAGTGGATCAGTGCTTTTTTCGGCGGGTACTCGTTCTGGTTTACCCTGTACGACTTTGTACGCTGGCTCTTTGCCTGAATTTGCCACGATGAGACCGTTTTGCTCAACAATGAACACTTTGGCAGACGGACTCACATTCAACGTGTTGAGAAAACTGCTGATTTGCGTGAGGATTAAGTCAATCCCAATCACACCAACAAATTTTCCGCCAGTGGCATAAACCGGAAAACTGGATGAGATCGACATAATTTCGGGTTTGTCTTCCCACTGATAAATCTGGGTCCACAGTGGATGCCCAACCCTTGCTGCATCGGCATACCAGGCTTCTTCTCGCGGATCATAGGTTTTCACGGAGTCTAACTTAGTGCGATCGCCCTTTTGATCGGTTTGGTAAACATGAAGCTTGCCCTCAGTTGAGGATTGAGAAACTTCATTAATCAGCAAATTGCCATTATCTAACCGCTCAACGCCAATAAATTCACCGTCTTTATTGGCAAAGTTGCTGTAACCGATATTGAAGACTTTCATTTGTCTCCAGAAGTATTTCCCTAGCTTGTTGAAGTCTTGCAAATTCACCATGCCCAACTCAACCGCGTCTATGTTGATCTGGTTGACTTGATGCGGCACACTTAAATACGAATCAAGGTGAACCGAAACGCGCTTGCTAGCTTCGGTTTGCAACCGTCCAGCTAGTTCGCTAACCGCCTGTTGTCCATTGCGAATTGATAGCCAGCCAGTGAGGCCAACTGCGCTGACGATCGGCACAACAAAGGCAGCTACAATCAGAACGCGAATGCTGGTGGTGTCTCGCAGACCTAAAACTGGAGCTTTAGAAGGCGTCGGCACGATCGCTGGCACGTGTATTGATGTTGATAGGAGAGACGTTGCAGATGATTGGGAACCAGCCGTTGATTCTGATTGAAGGGTCGTCATAGGAAAGTTCTGAGGTAAGTGACACGGGTTTGTATCAGAAGTCAATGCCTTGGGCAGAAAGCGAGTGAGGCTAGACGCAACAGGCTTGAAGTACCGTATGAAGAAGCACTAATTAGAAGCAACCGTCTCGGCAGAAACGGTCACAGCCATGTCTGTCATAGCAGGCTGCCCGTTTTGCATGGGGTCAACAGGCAACTGGAAGAACTGCACTGTTTGCAGCAGTTGTGCGGCGAGTGCATCCATGTGATCCGATCGTTCGCGGGCCACCTGCGTCAATGCAGCAGTTTTGTTGGCTAATCCAGTAATGTCTCGCATCACATGTGCCGTTGACTGTGCCGCTTCCATAATCTGTTGACTGAATTGGTTCACGGCTTCACCCGCCTGTACAGCCTCACCCGTGATGCTTTGCACCGTTTGAAAGACGTGCTTTGACTGTTCAACACCAGTCGTAAATTGCCGCACCAGTTCGCCCATACTTTGCACATCTCCATCGACTGCCGAGACCGCATTGTGAATTTGGGTACTCCGTTGCTCCAGGCTCGTCAGACCTTCACTCGTTTGCTGCGCTAGTTTATTAACCTGATCAGCAATGGAATCAAATTCACGAGCAACGACCACAAATTGTCTGGGATCGCGCTGTTCTGACGCTCTTGCTGCCACCAGCGAGGCATTGAGTGACAGAGTCTGCGTGACAAACGCAATCTGGCTCTGATTTTGCACAAATTGATCGGCTAAGCCCACAAATTCACCAAGCGTCTTCATCCGCTGCACAATCCGATTAGTTCCTTCTTGTAGAACCGCGATGCCCTGAGTTAACGCATCGATCGCCTCTTGCCCCAGCACTAACGTACTGGACACCGTTTGCAGTGATTCATTTGATACCTTGACCCGTTCCGCCGACCCTTGCGCTGCGTGTTCCACTTGTTCGGTCAGGTTCAACACCTGGTTGACAGCTTGCGCCTGCTGATCGGCATTCGTTGCAACGGTTTCAACCAGTGCTTTTTGTTGATTAGCAGATTCCGATACCTGATGAGCCGCCACTAACACCTGATTTAAGACGTAAGCAAAGCGTTCAATCAACCGATTGAAGGTATCGGCCACTAGGCCAGTGGCTCGATCGCTGACTTTCGCCTGAGTGGTTAAATCCCCTTCCTCCACATCCGAAACCACATCCAACAAATGACTCACTTCCTGCTGCAAAAATTCACTTTCGAGCACGATGGAAACCAGGTTGGCAACACCAGCGACAAAGGTTTTCTCGTCAGCCTGCCAGGTGTGAGACGCCTCTGCATGTTCACATTGAATGAATCCCACGGTTCGATTCGCAATTTGAATGGGCACATACAACAGCGCTCGTGTGCCAGGTGACAGCACCCCTTCGGTCAGCAGTTGGTGAAGCGCGGAGGTAGTGCGAACGTTGCTCACAGTAAGGAATGGCTCAATTTCCAGAGGCTCAAAGTAAGCCAGAATTTCAAGAGCTTGGATCGAATCGCCATCAGAGTGTTGTTGCAAGCTTCGGTCATAGCGATCGAGACAGGTGAGAGAGCTTCGATTGGCGCTATAAAGCCAAATACTGGCTCGTTCCAACTTCAATGTTTTGGCGATCGCCTCACTAAAGCTACGGGTTGCTGCTTGTACATTGCCCTGCACTAAAGCTTCATGTCGAGCCAACGCCGATAGCACATCATTCTGCTCCTTAAGTTGCTCTGTATTTTGCTGCATCGTGTGCAGCAAGTCCTGGATTTGATCCGCCATCTGATTAATATTGGAACCCAGCACTGCTAGTTCGTCCCCACCTTTGATAGGGATGCGCGCCTCTAGATGTCCCTGACCGATTTTTGCAACGACTTGAGCCGATTGCAGGACAGGTCGAAGCCCTCGATTGATTAAGTAAATTGATGCAGCAATCACGATCAGTAATGTCAACCCAAGCCCAACCAAAAGAATCTGTAACTGTTGCTTTTGCGCCGCAAAGACAATCTCTGGATCAGTGGATAGAAGGACACTCCAGTTGAGAGCGGGCAACCCTTTCAATGTTGTGGGAGGAATATAGGTCACAAACTGCCCCACGTGGGTGCTTGGATTAACGGTAAAGAGACTGCCAGGTTTCTGAGCCGCTCTGAGCGTCACAATTGCTGGAAAAATTTCTTCAATGCGCTTTTCTTTAAAGGCTTTATTATCCGTGGTGGCATCGCCGCCACTCGACGTAACCTTGTTGACATAAACCCCTTCAGGACCATAGAACACCTCCCCAGAGGCGTTAATGAGGTAATACGCGCTGCCCTCCTGCGGTTGCAAGGCCTGAATCAAATCACTTAATTTAGCGACGGGTATGCGAGCACGGATGGTGCCTATGATTTCACCTGTGTCCTTATCTCTCAGGGGAGCCGCTGCGTAAACGCTAAAGATTCCCGAACTAGCGGATATCGTAGGCTGGCTTAAAATAGGGCTTTTGGTTCGCAATGCCTCTTTGATATAGGCACGATCGCTATGATTTGGTAGCGTTGGCCCTTTGGTTTGAGCGATCGGGTCGCCCTTCAGGTCAAAGGCAGCAATGCTGTTGTAGATTGGATACGCTTGAATAAATCGATCGAGCGTAGCGGCTTTTTCTGCTGTTGTCGTTGCCTGTCGAAGTTTAGAATCCGTCAAGATATCCAGACTCGACATGATTTGAATGTCGCCATACCGCTCCCACATGTATTGGTTCAGGTGGTTTTGGACTTCACTCGTAAGACGCTGCTCATTTTTTTCGACACTGTGTCGGTTTGACTCCTTTAACTGAATGTAAGCAGTGGCTCCTACAACAACGATAGGAATCGTGCTAATTGCAACTGCTAGAAGCGTGGCTTTGAGTCGCAAGCTTAAGCCTGTCCAGAAAACTAACCGATTCTTTTGAGCCTTAGCATTCACGTTTATGTTGACCTCTTTTGTACGCGCATGAACTGATGATGGAATGAAATTTGATGACATAAAATTCCTTCGTTCTACGGTGATCAATTCCGGTGCGATCGCATTTTTTCCTACTGCTGAATCACGGCCTTCTCACCAACGTGGTTGCCAAAGGTGGTTGGGTATATCTGAACGTTGAAAGAGACGCAATTCAGTGATCTGTTCGCTTGAAACGCTGCCAATCACCCGGTCAACCACAATGCCAACCCCAGCTAAGCCATCTATAGTTGAACGCAGGCGCACAACTGTAAGAGATTCTTTCAAAGTTCTTGATCGCGCATCCTGACCTAGTGTTTCTAGTATCAGGGGATGGGCATCAAGCAGTGGCACAATTGTGCCACCGTGGTGCATTAGACCCAGTAATGACCGATCATAAAAGGGGAGTTTTAAAATCTGCGATCGCTCAACGAGCATAATTTCTCCGACCCAGCGTGTGGGAAACACGAGTTGTTGTTGTCCCACTTGCGTCAGCATGTAGCGTTCCTGCAGGGATTGAAGGGAGTGTTCGATCGCTTCAGTATTGCCAGAAGTACTTGCAGTTATATTGGTATCCATGCTATCGAAAACTCATAAACACTAAATTTTGTGCAAGGTGCGTTCAAGCTGTTCACGTGTAGTTGGCTTTGCCAAGTAGGCGTTAGCTCCAGCACGTTTGAGACCATAAGCAATCTCTACAGGCGTTGACTTGCTGGAATAAAAAATAACGTGCTGATTGACTGTACGTTGATTGAGCCGGACTTCTCGTAGAAATTTATAGCCATCTTTCTCAGGCATCACGATGTCTAGAAAAACAGAGCCGTATCTGCCAGTTGCCAACTTTTCTACAACACCTTCTGTTGTATCGTATGCTTCAACTTCATGCCCCATCGTTTCTAGTAGCGTTGTCAAAAAATGGCGATCGACAGCACTATCATCAATGATCAAAAACCGCATATATTTTCCTCTAAATGGTCGATGAATTGCTAATAGCTAGTTTCCATTTGAAGCTTTGCTCGCTGTCTCATGGGTTGAGCGGGTTGATGTAAAGGAGCCAACTCGTTCAGGAGTGCTCGCAACTCCAAGCGAAAGGTTGGTATTTCACTAGAGGCGAGTGGTTTGCTCATAAACTGACAACCACTCCACCGCGCGCGCCAATTATTTGAGAGTGACTTTTCAGCTGTTAACATAATGATAGGTACCTCCTCCAGACCGGGTAGGCGACGAATTTGTTTAACCAGGTCAAAACCCGTCACGTTTGGCATATTGATATCAAGAAAAATGACAGCAGGGTTGGCATCAACGAGTGCCTGTAAAGCAAGTGGTGGCTCACTGAACGATCGCACGCAGTAGCCCCAGCTTGCGACCAGACTTTCAAATTGCTTCAGTAATATTTTTGAATCATCAACAACAAAGACTTCTGTGGTCTCAGTCATGGACGACGCACGGAGAGTGACTAAGTTATCGCTAATTAGTTTGGCAAATAATCTAGCAATATCTAAAGCATCTTGAGCTAAGAAGTCTGCAATCTCATCTAGTGTTCTACCATTAGAAACTAATGATTCTAGTTGTTGCCTTTGTGCTCCACTGAGAGTTGATGCTTTAACAGATCTATGATTAAGTGTAGGCACCATTTCCATTGATGGAATCACCGTCTTCAGGGTTTGCCATAAAAGCCGCCGTTCGTTTGCTTGAGATAGAAAAACTTCTATATCAAAACCTAAAAAGGGTAACTGTGACTCCATTTGAGAGTATGGTAGAAAATGCGCACGCCCTGCGTATTTGAAGAAATACATATCAAAGTCAGAGAGTGCTTTCAATCGTAATGATTCTCGAATTTCCTCTATTGTGAGGACATTTAACTCATTCAATCCGGTTAATAAAGTCAAAAGAGCTGCTGCCTGGCTGGCTGTCTGAGCAAAGGTAAGCTGCTCTTCTACTCTCAAAATTTCTTGTTTAGCATCATCGTCGCGTAAGCGAATGATGTAACGTTGCAATGTTTCAAAAAGAGTGCTCCAGCAGCACGGTTGATTTCCTGAAAAAACTATTTTCCCTTGAGATAGACCAAGATACCATCGGCTGCCTGCTTTGCTTCCAGCCAGCTCGGAAAACTCAAACCGCCAATATCCTGTTTTTGATTCTTGAAGGATCTGGCTAAATTTTCGAGGTAGCTCGTAGGCATAAAACTGAAAACTGTAAGGCTCTGATATTTTCATCGGAAAAGAAACCAATACAAGGTGGTTTAAAGACTACCTGAAAAGAGAGGTTGCACAATAGTGCTAAAGCTAAACATTTAAGGCGTTCATGCTTTAGATTCACTTAATTGAGATTCTTGTATAGCGATAAATTACGGTTTCCTGATGCTATTTTATAGCAGTATTTAGAAGACCATAGTAGAATTGCCGCTCAAAATTAAGCGGTACAAAATGCTTGGCTTTTACGAAGCTAGTCAATCTCAATCAATGAGAAGTAGGTAGTTGGGAAACTGGTAACAAATAAAATCCCAGGTTGAAGGGAGTGAACAAGTGGATGGGCAGATGAGCAGTGGGAGGTTATTTCTCAGCAAGTCTCTTGGTTTGATAATGAGTGATAAAACTCAGCTCAAACAAGCTTTCTCATCATGCTCCAAGCGATCGTGCCAAGTAAAAACACAGTGAGAAAGTAAATTCTATGACTTTGAGATGCTAAACCTTTTGAACCATTGGTACACAGCACATTCCCAATTTGGCGGTGGAGAATGAAGCCCGTGTCACTCAGGTAAGACAAATCATGTGAACAACGCTTCAGTATTGCTTACAAAGTGTTGCATGCCATGATTCGTGGTGATGCACGCGTCCAGCAATGGTGGTAGTTGCCTTGCCTAACGTAAGACTCGTGTTACAAACCCTCGTTTTACGTTACAACGATAGAATAATGATCTACCAGACTATTGGGCTAGCTTTATACGATCTTTAATAAGCACGCTCGCTTCATAAATTTAGCTTTGAAACGTAAGCGGCTTTTACAATCGGTTTCATTTGAATGCACCACACCCTCCACCCTGTATCCGTCTTCAAAACGCGAACCGACCCAGTTCTGAAACAAGCGTGCAATGGTTACAGCCACCCTTTTAAGCGATAAACGACTAGACCCAAATATTCTTTCAAGGCCCTTGTGGTACGTTGTAAGCGATCAGCTTCAGGCAAAGCATTCAATATAACGGCTTCGGTGCTGCCTTGAATCTCCTGCCAATCACGATCGGTCGTGTTGAAGTCGGTTGGAGCCGCGATCGCATTAATGCCCAAATGCTTAAAAATCAGCAGTGATCGAGGCATGTGCATGGCAGATGTCACCAGTAAAATGCGACGAATGCCTTGCGCCGCCATGATCTGCTTGACGTTAACCGCATTTTCGTAGGTGTTAAGTGAGGTTGGGTCTTGTAAAATCGCGGCTTTTGGCACGCCCATTGTTTCGATGAGTTGCGTCATGTCGTCAGACTCAGAAGGCCCACCACCTTTCCAGTCAATGCGACCACCACTGAGAATGACACGGGGCGCTTTGCCTTCACGATACAGCTTAGCTCCATAGAGGACGCGATCGCCCTCCTCGCTGACCTCCACCCACGGTCGTGGGGGAAACGCTGGTTTGGTACAGCCACCCAAGATCACGATCGCGTCTGCTTGGGGGGTGATGGTTGGTGGCAACTGTTGCAACTCTAAGGAGCGTACTAACCATGCACCAACCCAGCCATTGCCACCGCCCAGCAGTAACAGTAGAGATAGCACGATCGGAAATGCCGTCCACCGCGATCGCCGCCAAAGCAACACTAGGGAGACGAGTAGCAGCATACAGGTCAGTCCCAGTGGGTAAACAAACAGTGGCAGTAGCTTCGATAAATATAAAAACATCGGGCAGACTCTCTTTTGATCGTCGATTCATGGTAGCGGTGCGAACATAGCATGTCAGCCTTCAGAGTGTTGACGAAAATGCCAGCAAATTTGGACGATAAACGATTGGACGAAAGCTCAGATGCTAAGCCATCAAGAACTAGATAGCTCTGATCATCTAAAGTCCGTAATTGCAGGTTTAATGGACAGACGGTAGTGTGAAAGGATTGACATGACCATTGATTTACAGCCTACGACGGGTTTAAAGGATTCGATCGAACAGCGTCGTGCTGCCCGTGCGTTTCGCCGCGATCCCATTCCAGACGTCATTCTCGAAGAAATTTTGCATCTAGGGTTGCGATCGCCCTCTGGCTACAACTTACAGCCGTGGCGCTTCATCGTTTTAAGGCAGCAGCAAAGCAAAGACACGCTGAAAGGCTGTGCGTTCGATCAAGCTCAAATCGCCCAGGCTCCTGTTGTCTTAGTTTGTTGCGGTGATCGTGCCGCCAGCAGTGCCGAGAACATTGAAGCCGTCATCAAGCTGGGTGAAGCGCATAAAGCCATGACCGAGCAGTTTGCTAGCTACATGCGATCGCAAATCCCGCCTTTCTTTGAACATCATCCCAGCTTTGAATCTTTGGAAACTTGGACAAATCGACACACCATGCTTGCAGTTGCCCACCTGATGATTGTGGCAAAAAGCTTTGGCGTCGATAGCTGCCCAATGGAAGGTTTTGTGAGTGCAGAGGTCAAAGCCGCTTTTAACATTCCTGAGACTATTGATGTCTGCTGCATTCTCTGTCTTGGCTACGCTGACGAGCCAACTAAGCATTTCGGCGGTCGGTTTAGCATCGAAGAGGTTTGTTTTGGCGAAACTTATGGTGGCTTGTTCCGGTTATAGAACGGGAACGCTAGGAGGATAAACAAAGGCAACGTGAGAAGGTAGAAGTCAGGTGAACCGAAATGCTCGCTCAAGCATTCAGGCTCCTTGCCAATCTGCCACCAGCAACACTGAGAAAGTGAGGAGCTAGCCTTCTATCTCTTGCCTTTTGCCTTCTGCCTCTTATTTTTCTCCCATGCTTGACGCTAAAAATACCCGCACTGAACTCACCCGACTGCTACAAGAGCGCAACGAATACCCAGAGCGATCGGCCACGATCGATGCCCAAATCCGCGCTAGTTTCGAGCAAGATTGCGCCATCTTTGTGCTGGATATGGCCGGGTTTTCGCGGTTGACCCTGCGCTACGGCATCATCCATTTTTTGGCTATGGTGCATCGGATGGCCGCGATCGCCACTCCACTGGTGCAGTTTCACCACGGTCGGATTGTGAAGCAAGAAGCAGACAATTTGTTTGCGGTCTTCCCAACTGTAGAAGCGGCGATCGGCAGTGCTGTTGACATCTTGAAAAGCTTTGCTGCCGTCAATACAGGACTACCCGACGAACAAGATCTCTATGCCTGCATTGGCATCGGCTACGGTAAAACGCTGCTCGTGGGTGAAAATGACCTCTACGGCAGCGAAATGAACCTGGCGTGCAAATTGGGCGAAGATCTCGCTCGACGGGGCGAAGTGTTGCTCACCGAAGCGGCCTTCAGTCAACTTAAAGCCCATCTAGAGATATGGGAGCGTCTTGACCTTTCGATCTCTGGGTTAGACCTCATTGCTCACAAGCTCAAAGCACCAGCAGCGACAAGGCTAGTAGATTGTCAATTTTAAGCGAATGGGTGGATGAGTGTCTGTGCTAAACGACTCGTTGACGCCTCCACCTATCCCTTCCCTATCCTGGCCTTAAGAGATTTCTGAGAAAGATATTACCCTACAATTTATGGGTATAAATTCTTCTGGAAATGGCCTTAAGCGTCATCATCGAGCGTTGTAGAAGCAGTCTGCATAGAAAAAGACGCGACTGAGTAACATCTACCTTCAGTCGCGTCTTAACGCTACATTCACTACGCCAAGTCAAAAAGCAGGATTTCGGCATCGGTGCTAGCTTCAAACGCCAACTCCGCTTCTTGACTGATCGCAGCGGCATCACCCTTGTCAAGCACCGTTCCATTGAGGGTTACTGTACCTTGCACAACTTGCACCCAGGCGTGACGATCGGCCTTGAGAGTATAGGTTAGCCGTTCACCCGGTTCCAAAATGGTGGCGTACAAAGCTGCATCTTGATGTAGTTTGGCAGCACCCTCCGTTGCCTCGCGGTTTGCCAGAGATCGCCATTGACCTCGCTTTGTTTCGGCTGGAAACTCTTTTTGTTCATAGCTTGGTGTGATGCCTTGCTGCTCTGGCAAAATCCAGATCTGTAACAAATGCAGCGGCTCTGCGTGAGAGGGGTTGAACTCGCTGTGAGCAATCCCAGTGCCTGCCGAAAAGCGTTGGATACCACCTGCTCCGATCGTCTCGGTGTTGCCAATACTGTCCTTGTGGGCAACCGCACCCGAAACGACGTAGGTGATAATCTCCATATCTCGATGGGGGTGAGTCGGAAACCCTTCACCTGCGGCGATCGTATCTTCATTAATCACGCGTAGACTACGAAAGCCCATATGCTGCGGATCATAGTAATTAGCAAACGAAAAGGAATGATAGGAGTTCAGCCAACCGTGATTAGCATGTCCTCGGTCTTCGGCCTTGCGAACTGTTAGCATTTGCGTCTTCTCCGGTAAAAATATACTAGATCATACACTTCGTATACGAATAGAATAGCACGCTAAAAGTCTATATGCAAACTTTAGGGTTAGTAGTGAATGGTTAACGATCAGTAGCCCAAGTTAAGTTACTCTCTATTCCACATCTTTCATCCCACACCCCGCCAGTACACCTAACTATCATTGCTTTACCATCCCTCGATTTCGTGATATTTTGCTTTTTTGCAAAGAAGTGTGAGAAGTTTTGGCGTTTTACGCTAGCGTTAGAAAAGGCTAGTAGGATCTACGGATTACTAGCACGGTAGAATCAGTCATCAAGTTCGGTTTGCTGTCAGAAGCACCTTCACAGTCACAATTTCGTCAGGCTCCCTGCTTGTTTGGATAGGTACTGATTTTCAGGACAATGAGCCATGCTTGATACAGGTCAACTCCAACTCAGCGGCGACGCTCTTGTCTGGTTTCGGCAGGGGTTGGCTGCAGCTGCGGCTGAAACGTATGAGCGAGCTGTGGCTTATTACGATCGCGTCATTGGTGTCCGAGCCGATTTTTACGAGGCTTGGTATGAACGCGGCTTAGCCCTTGAAAAGTGTGGACTTTACAACGACGCAATTGCTAGTTACGATCGTGCGATCAGTTTGCGCCCCAAAGGGGATGCATCGGTGCAGATCTGGCATGATCGCGGCAATGCTTTGCAGTATGGTCTCGGCAACTACACAGAAGCTATTGATAGCTATGAACGGGTTCTGCAAATCAATGCAAGCCATGAGTCTACCTGGCATAATCGCGGGAATGCCTTGCTATATGGCTTGAGCCTTCCTACAGATGCGATCGCCAGCTACGATCGCGTCTTGCATATCAACCCCGAAAACCATGTAGCGTGGCGCAATCGTGGTAATGCACTGGTTGAATTGCACCGCTATACCGAGGCGATCGCCAGTTACGATCGTGCCCTCACGCTTAAACCCGATGATGAACTCTCCTGGCAGGCACGCCATCTTGCCTCCGAGCGCTCAGGGTTGAACTATCGTCCACCAACCACCAATCCGGCCTGGTACGGTGCAGGGTTTAGCGATCCACAAACCTTTGTGGAAGGCGATCTCGACAGCCATTCAATGTTTGCATCAGAGCTTGATGCGGATGAAGACAGTTTTGCGCGCTCTCAAGGCAGACCCTTTTTGGTGATTGAGGATGACCACGGGAAGCGAGATATGATTTTAGAGCGTGATCAGTATCGGCTTGGTCGAGATCCTAAAAGCGATATTTGCCTGCATTCTCAGTTTGCGTCTCGCCAACACGCGGTGATCACCAAAATCTTTAAAGGTGATGGCAGTTATACTTACCAGATTACGGATGGCGATCTGGATGGCAAGGCAAGCACAAACGGACTGTTGATTAACGGCCAAAAGTATCGGGTATGGGAGTTAAAGCCAGAAGATGTCATCGTCTTTGGTCCCAAAGTGCGAGCCACCTATCGCCTTGCAGCATCCAAAACGGTGGGTATTGACTAAGCTCGATCGCGTGTCGCTTTTTCGTCTGATACCTTTGCAGCAACTGCTATCAGTAAATTCCACAGCAGAGTAGGGACGTTAGTGCAACGTCCCTACAAAAGGTTTCGCAAGACTGTAAATTAAATGGGTAAAAAACATTGGTTACAACTTCGTGCCACACTCCGGGCAAAAGTTGTTATTGGTAATGTTTTTTGCTCCACAGCCGCTACAGTAAATCAATTCAGCCGCTTTATCTAACGTTTTGCGTTCAGGCAAGCCTACCATCTGAGCATTGCTCTTGCCAGGTGGAATCATAGGGTAGCAGTTCTCATCGCGACGCACACGGGCATCGAGCAGGACGGGGCCGTCATGGGTGAGCATTTGAGCGATCGCACTCTTCAACTCATCGCGCGTACTGATAGTCATACCTTTGATGCCAAACGCTTCCGCCAGCTTCACAAAATTTGGCATGCCCACTTCCATATTGGAGTTTGAGTAGCGTTCGTCATAGAACGCCTGCTGCCACTGACGCACCATACCTTGCCAGCCATTGTTGATGATGACCGTCTTTACATTGATGCCATACTGCGCCAACGTGCCTAATTCTTGAATGTTCATCTGGATGCTGGCATCGCCGCTAATACAGATGACATCATCATCCGGTAAAGCGACCTTTGCACCCATTGCCGCAGGCATCCCGAAGCCCATAGTGCCCAATCCAGCGCTCGAAATCCAGCGACGTGGCCCATTCTTGAGGAACTGCGCTGCCCACATTTGATGTTGTCCTACATCCGTTGTGTAGTAAGCGTTTGGGGCCTGAATACCCAGCTCAACAATGACTTCTTGAGGAGAAAGGCTGTCGGCATAGCGAGGCACTTCCAAGGGATAATCTTCTTGCCAACGGGCAACCCGGTTCAGCCATGCCTGGTTATGCTGTGGGTCGCGCACATCGCCGTCATCATCACTACGGCGCAACAGTTCTGTCAGTACATGACGGACATCACCCACGATCGGCACTTCAGGGGCGCGATTTTTACCCACTTCTGCGGGGTCAATATCAATATGAATGACCTTGGCATGTGACGCAAATTCATCCAGCTTACCAGCGACACGATCGTCAAAACGTGCGCCCAAGGCAATTAACAGATCGCATTCAGTAACGGCAAAATTGGCATAGGCTGTACCGTGCATCCCCAGCATACCGACCGAAAGAGTATGGTGTTCATCAAAGGCACCAATGCCCATCAGGGTCGTGGTGACGGGGATATTAAAGCGTTCAGCTAACGTTTTAATTTCAGCATGAGCGTTGGAAGCGATCGCGCCACCCCCGACATAGAGCAGCGGCTGCTTTGCCTGCCGAATCAGCTTCAGAGCGTGAGCAATCTGACGCGGATTTCCCTTAACGGTGGGACGGTAACCCGGTAGCTTGATGTCCTCTACCGTCACTGGTAAATAGTCAAACGCTTGTTGTGCAATGTCTTTAGGGACATCAATCAAAACTGGACCAGGACGACCCGTTGTAGCGATGTAGAATGCTTCGGCAACAATCCGCGCCATGTCTCGCGGGTCACGTACCACGTAGGAATGCTTGACGATCGGCAGGGTAATACCGAAAATATCGGTTTCTTGAAACGCATCACTACCAATCGCGTGGCTGGGCACCTGCCCCGTAATGACAACCAGCGGAATCGAATCCATATGAGCGGTCGCAATGCCCGTGACAAGGTTGGTTGCACCAGGGCCAGACGTAGCAAAGCAAACGCCAACCTGCCCTGTGGCGCGAGCATAACCATCAGCCGCATGTGCAGCACCCTGTTCATGCCGCACCAAAATGTGCTGAAACCCACCCTCAGCCTGCGCCCGGTAAACTTCGTCATAGATTGGCAGAATCGCACCGCCAGGATAGCCAAAGATATGTTTGACGCCATGACGCTTGAGACTGTCAATCAATGCGAACGCGCCAGTTACTCGTTTTACAGCCACACGTTGCAGTTGCACTAGAAGACCTCGCCAACCTGTAGATAAATTTGTATCAGATGATGCATTAGCTGCTAGAACATAAGTCTAGTGCGGATCGTGATCCCTGTCGAGCCATTGCATCTTCAAACGCCGATCCTTGTAATGCCGATTCTAACGAAGGATGAGGCTGATTGGCGGACTTGCAGATGTCAGTAACTTCTGACATGCAATGCGACTGCAATAAAACTTAAAGACCAGGACGTTATACCAGTTTTGAGTTTTGAGTTACAGAAGCTCTGTTCCATCACTCTTAAAGGTTTTTGATCTGTAGTCCAATGAAAGGGAAATGGCACTATTATGTAACGTTCTTACAGAATGGCACTGACTTGAGTAAGGTGGGCAATGCCCACCCTACAGAGTATCAACGCTTTCAGCCTTTGACAGCAGTTTATTTCAGTGACATTCGACTATGCATTTTCTATGCGTTTAGGGACGGCGCAGGGTGGCTTCCAAAAGTGCCTGACGCTGTTCTGTGCACTCAGCGGCTTTGGCATAATCTCCAAGCGCATAATAGGCAACACGAAGGCTGCCTAGCACCTGTTCGGCAATGCGGTGATCGTTCATTTTGCGCGCGATCGCTAACCGTTGCTCGTAGTAGTCGATCGCTCTAGCATAATTGCCGAGCGCATCGTAACCAACACCAACGCTACCTAGCGCCTGTTCTTCCCCGCGTCGATCGTGCGTTTCCCTGGTTACATTCAGCCATTGCTTACTGTACTCAATCGCGCGATCGTAATCACCGAGCGCATAGCAGGCATTCCCTAAATTGCGTAGAATTTGGCCTTCGATGCGGCGATCGTGAAATTCTCGTGCCAGTACCAGACGTTGCTGATAGTACTCGATCGCGCGAGTGTAATTACCCAGGGCATAACAAGCGTTACCCAGATTCTTAAGAATCTGCTCCTCGATCTGGTCGTCTTGCAGTTCACGTGCAATCACCAGGCTTTGTTCTTCACACTGAATGGCTGCCTCATAATCACCCAGTGCCTTGTGAGCTAAACCCAGGTTGTTCAACGCGGCCATTTCACCCCGACGATCGCCAATCTCCTGCGCGATCGTTAGACTTTGCTGCTGACACTCGATCGCCTTCGTCTGTTCCTTGAGGTGACGATAGGCGTTGCCTAAGTTGCTGAGAATTTTGACAATACCCCGACGATCCTGAAGCGTTTGTGCAATTTCTAAGCCCTGCCTGGAGTATTTAATGGCTCTTGTGTAATCTCTCAGGCTGTAGTGAGTCAAGCCGAGACCGCTCAGCGCTTTTTCTTGACCCTGAATATTTCCACAATCACGGCAGAGTAGAAACGCTTGTTGAAAGGCTTTAAGCGCCGCTTCAAATTGCCCGGTGTGGTAGTGTTCGCAGCCCTCATGAAGGAGACGTTCTGACATTGCCTGCGTTGCATCTGCTACCAGCGTTTCGCTGTCATGCGAGAGTAGGCTAGCTTTAAGCGGTTCGTGCCCAGAGGGAAACACCGTTTCGCGGGAAGATGCAGGCGTGGTATCTATCGCTGCAAGATCGCTATTCATAATTCGTTTTTTAGTGTGACCAGTTTTATAGGTTGAAGCGTTGAACGGGGAATGAACGCTTAGACTGTGCGCACGATCTTCTGAACGAGCCGCAATGACCAAACCATGTGATTCAGCTCAAATCACCATGATTTATCTCTTCGCAGGCGATCGCGTCTCGTCCGGCCTGATTGATTCAGCTTAGGGTTAATCTTGTTTGCACGCTTGACCAAGACGCACCCTCGCGTTCAGTGGCATCTCACCCTTCCATAACACAGCCTACTGCTTTAGCGCTGTGACGGATTCCGTAAATCTGCTAACTTCTCCTGGGGACAAGAAGGAGATTCTCCGCGGAATTGCGTAGATGCGTTTTATTTCTTAACAACTGCCGCTGGGCCAACCAGAGACAGGTACGGTTCAACGAGGTAGCGATCAGCCGCAGATTGAACGGCTTCAAGCGTTACAGCGCTTAGCTGCTCTTGAAACTGAGCATCAAAATCAATGCCTAACCCCAATGTTTCGTACCAACCAAAGGTTTGAGCGATTTGCGCATTGGTTTGTTTCCCAAGGGCTTGCTGCCCCAAGATTTTGTCTTTAGCGGCCTGCAAGGTGTCAGAGCTAAAGGGATGCGTTCGCAGTCGATCGACTTCTGCCTTCAGCCCTGCGATCGCGATCGCGGTATTTTCGGGTGCTGTGCCCATGTAAACGACAAACGGTGCGGGATGCAGCCGAGTCGGGTAAAACGCCGAAACGTCATAGGCTAACCCGCGCTTTTCGCGCAACTCGACAAACAGGCGACTGGACAGGCCATTTCCCAAGTAGCTATTGAGCAATTTGAGTGCCGTATAGTCTGTCATGGCATGTGTGTGAGGGGCGGGGGAAAGAGGCATAGAGCACGACTCTGCTTCTTGTAACGCGGGATGAGGTTCAGGCACGACTGCGGGCGCTAAGTAACCTAACATCACGATCGACTGCTGCGTTTCCTGCGCGATCGCAGCTTTGACGGGACGCACCGTGATGACAGGCAGCTTGAGTACGGATAATGGCGTTGTAGGTGCTTGCCAGTCACCAAAGACTCGTTCTACAAGCGCGATCGCGGCATCAGGCTCAATGCGACCAGAAAGACTGATGACAACGTTGTCTGGGCGAAAATGCGTTTGGTGGTAGCGTTGAAGATTAGCACGGTCAAGCTGTGCCACACTGGCTTCGGTGCCTAGCCCGGAAAGGGCATAGGGATGGTCTCTATACACAATTTGCCGAAGCTGGTCATAGGCGATCGAAAACGGCTGTTCTTGCTGGGAGCGAATGGCCTGGATGGTTTGGCGGCGCTCCAAATCAATTTCATGTTGCGGAAAACTGGGCGATCGCAACAATTCTCCAGCCAACTGCAACAGATCAGCAAAATCTGAAGACACCGTTTTGAGGCTCAGAAGAAAGTAATCTGTCGCAGAATCAGTGCCAAGGCTTGCACCCACAGATTCGACCTGTTCGGCGATTTGTAGAGACGATCGCTGCTCGGTTCCCTTCGTCAAAACAGACGCTAACAAGTGCGATAGCCCAGCCGTTTGGGGTGTCTCCCACTGGCTACCAGCCCGAATAAAAATACGTGTTGCAATGATGTCAGCCGATGGGTTTTCCCACACTAAAACAACGATGCCGTTGGAGAGTACTGCGCGGGTTTGAGGTGATTGTTTAAAGCCTAAATTCACAAAATCATCCTTTGCGAAGAGCGATCAGCTATGAGCTTTCCAGATGCGTAAACCACAGTACCGTGTCGAGTGCATCGCTGCACGGTGAGGCTCAGGTTGTGTCTCATGCAAGTGAGAACGAATCGATCGCTGAGCGCTAGGCCAACGGTCTAACGACGGTTGCTGCATAGTGATAGGGCGAAAGGTAACGGCTGGCAAGACGTTGAAGGTCACTCGCCCGAATAGCACGGAGACGCTGTGGATAGGTGGTGGCAATGTGAGGCTCAGCCAGAATGCTGTAATAGCCGTAGAGCCCAGCCAATTGTCCGGGGGTTTCAGTAGAAAACGCGTAGTCGTTGCAGAGCAGACGTTTGCAACGAGCAAGTTCTGCGTCCGAAATCGGGGTCGTTGCAAGCTGAGAGAGCCGATCGCAAATAATAGCCTCCACGCGCTCCAGGTTTTCTGGATCGAGCCATGCACTGATGGTAAATAATCCTGACTCGCGCTGTAGCGAAAAGCTGCTGCTGATCGCCTGCACCAGATTGCGCTCTTCGCGAAGCTCCCACACCAGACGGGATGTACGACCTTCGGCAAGCAATACCGAAAGCAGATCTAACCCATAGGCCGCTTGCAGTTGCTGATCAAGCGCTTGTGATTGCGAATCAACCCCCGGCCCAATCCAGGCCATCAGCAATCGGGCTTGCTCCAACCGGGGCAAGTAAAGTTCCTGGCGACGAATATCGGTAAGGGGGGGTTCTGCTTCTACAATAAGGCGAGGGCAATCTAGCGGTGCTGGAAAGGAGTGAAAGGTCTGGCTCACTAGGTCGATCGCGGCGCTTTGGGAAAGATCTCCCACCATGACCACCGCCATATTCTCTGGTTGGTAATGAGCACGATGAAACTGCCGCATTTCGATGGGCGATCGAGCTATCAGCGTTTCCTCAGTGCCCAAGATGGGACGGCCATAAGGATGGCGCTGATACACCATCTCGTTGAGCGCCTGAAACGCAAGCCAATCAGGGTTGTCGTAAGACTGATTGATTTCTTCCAGCACAACCTGACGCTCTCGGTCAAATTCGCCATCTGGAATCGCTGCATGCAGCAACAACTCGGACAGGTAAGGCAAGGTTTCTTCTAGATGTTGCGCTGCCGTTGTAATGAAGTAATGCGCATAGTCATGACTTGTGGCTGCGTTCGTGATGCCGCCACGGCGTTCGATCGCCAAATCAAACGAACCTGGAGCAAGCCGCTCAGTGCCCTTAAAAATCATGTGCTCCAGAAAATGTGCCATGCCAGACCATTCATCCGGTTCGGCGATCGCACCTGCCTTAACCCAAACGTCAACAGCAGCAACGGGCGTACCAGGTGTGCATTGATGGATAACCGTTAACCCATTAGATAGCGTCACCACGTGAGCTGGAAACGGCGTTGGACTGAGAACCGGAGGCAAATCAAGTAGACTCAATAGTTCAGTTCAGGACGAAATGTCTCTGCCTTTACCAAAATTATAGAGAACCTTGCCCCGACCGATACGTGTCTTACGATCGCTTCGCTAGCACTAATTAGCTGTAATCCTTGTAAATCAGGGTCATCAGTTCTTGACATCACTTTTTAAAAAAGCCGAAAGTTAGCTTTTCATCACATTTGCTTTTGCTTTCAGCAGATGAGACAGGCAAACTCTGCCTATAGAAGGAGTGTTAGAGACTGATGTAATCTGTGCTTTTACGATAGAATTTACTCGTCAAGTTCTGTTTCTATACGTCTTTCAGGCTTTTGTAGTCCTTAGAGGCAGAGCGATCGTTCCTGTCAAACTTACAGCGGTAGACCGTCAGTAGACAGGTTTTAGACTTTAAACGCAAATTAAACAGAGAGAAGAACACATGGCATTTGAGCAGTCCCCCCTTCCTTACGACTTCAACGCCCTGGAATCGCATGGTATGAAAGGTGAAACCTTTGAGTACCATTACGGTAAACATCACAAGGCATATGTCGATAACTTGAATAAGCTAATTGCAGAAAAAGCGCCTGAACTAGCTGATAAATCACTAGAAGAAGTCATTACAACGTCATTCAAAGATCCTTCCAAGGTTGGTATCTTTAACAACGCAGCTCAGGTGTGGAATCACACCTTCTTCTGGAGCAGCCTATCGCCGAATGGAGGTGGTTCACCCAGTGGTACACTCGCCAAGCAAATCGATGCGTCGTTTGGCAGCTTTGACAAGTTTAAAGAAGAGTTTACGAACGCTGCAACCACTCAATTTGGTAGCGGTTGGGCGTGGCTGATCGACGACAACGGCACGCTGAAAGTGACCAAAACACCTAATGCCGAAAATCCCTTGGCTCATGGTCAAAAAGCACTGTTGACTCTCGATGTATGGGAACATGCTTACTATATTGACTACCGCAATGCTCGTCCTGCGTTTATCAAGAACTACCTTGATAACCTCGTGAACTGGGATTTTGCAGAGCAGAATTTAGCGGCTTACTAGTGCAGGAAGGCAGACGGCAGAAGGTAGAACGTTGTTCTTTCTGCCTCTAAGCTTTTGTAGAGTGATAGGTTACTTCTGACAAGGTGTACTAGTCCGATCGATTTCAGCGTTTTGAAGACAGCCATGCTATGTGTATGGTTGTTTTTTATTGAGCGATCGCAACAACCATTGAAGTTCAACCATTTTTACTCAAGTGCAATCTTATTTCCGTCGAGTTAAGGCAGTATTCTTTACCATCCCACATCCTGGCGACTGGCTACAGACCATTGGGTTGCTGCTGATTTTTGCTCTGGTTTATCTGCCGATCGGCTTTGAATTTTCTTGAACTAGAGATACACTCGTCCTGGCAAGCCATCATGAATGTAATGCTAGGGGCATTTTTCATGCCATCCTTGCTTGAAGAATTAGGCTTTCGGGTGCTACTGCTTCCTCATCCAACAGAGCATGCATCACCCACAACGCGCTGGCTTTTAAGCAGCCTCGGTTGGCTTTTGTTTGTGGTTTATCACATCCATCCATTCGTACCCACTTTTTTTAGAACACCTCCCTTTTTGACAGGAGCAGGCTTGCTGGGTATTATTTGCACCCTGTCTTATCTCAAAAGCGGTTCTATTTGGATGCCTGTTGTGATTCACTGGTCGATCGTTGTTGCCTGGTTATTGATCTTTGGCGGCTTAGAGAAATTTCACGGTTGAGCCAAAAGGCATTTTGAATGAATTCAGCGATCGTGCCAGAAGATTCAGAAGATAGGGTCTCTGGTTAGCAAATAGCGACTGTTCTGCGAGGTTTTAAATTCTCCAGTCAAACTGGGATTTAAAAAGAAAAGCGGGTAACCCTGAGGTTACCCGCTTCCGTGTAAGAACTCTCCTCTTGCGGTCAGTAGCTTACTTATTTGGTGAGAGCGTTCGGCGCTTGGTGATCATGCGATATGCCTCAACAATATCGCCTTCTTTCCAGGTGCTGAAGCTATCAATGCCAATACCGCATTCGTAGCCAGAATTCACCTCACGCGCATCTTCCTTCATCCGCTTCAGCGAATCCAGGTTGCCTTCGTAGATCACTTCGCCACCGCGACGAATGCGAACCTTACAGTTGCGCACGAGCTTGCCAGATTGCACATAACAGCCTGCTACAGCTCCACGTCCAACCGGGAAGACCGCACGCACTTCAGCTTGACCCAACGCCTCTTCAATCAGCTCAGGTTCCAACAACCCTTCCATCGCGGCCTGAATATCATCCAGCAGCGTATAGATGATGTTGTATTCGCGGACATCCACCCCAGCGCGATCAGCAGCTTGACGCGCACCTGTTGCCAGAGTGGTATTAAACCCAATCATGACAGCATCGCTGGCAGCAGCCAAGTCAACATCTGTTTCGCTGATTTCACCAGGGGCGGCATAGAGTACCCGTACCTGCACTTCATTCTGAGGCAACTGCTTGAGCGCACCTAAGAGCGCTTCTACAGACCCTTGAACGTCAGCCTTTAAGACGAGATTTAGCTCTTTGAGTTCGCCTTCTTGAGCGCGAGCTGAAAGGGTATTCAGACTCACACGGCGAGAAGACATGGCTTGCAAGAGGCGAGATTGACGCTGCTCGTCCGTTTTGTCAGATGCAACAGAGCGGGCTTCTTTCTCATCCTCAAAGACCTGGAAGTCATCCCCAGCAGCAGGCACATCGCCTAAACCAAGCACCTCAACTGCAAAGGATGGATCGGCTTGCTTCACGCGATGACCGCGATCGTCCACCATTGCCCGCACTTTACCCAAGGCAGAACCCGCGACGATGGTATCGCCAACGCGCAGCGTTCCGTTTTGAATGAGTAGGGTTGCCACAGGGCCTTTTGCTTTATCGAGGTGTGCCTCAATGACGGTTCCTCTCGCAGAGCGATCAGGGTTGGCGTAAAGGTCTTCCACTTCAGCGACCAGGAGAATCATCTCCAGCAGAGTGTCCAGGTTCTCACCCGAAATCGCGCTGACGGGAACCATGACGGTATCGCCGCCCCACTCTTCAGGCACCAAGCCATACTCGGTCAACTCTTGCTTCACGCGATCGGGCTGAGCCTCTTCCTTGTCCACCTTGTTGATGGCAACGACAATGGGCACTTCTGCCGCTTTAGCATGGCTGATAGCCTCGATCGTTTGTGGACGCACTCCATCATCTGCCGCCACCACAAGGATGGCAATGTCTGTCACCCGTGCACCGCGCGCCCGCATAGCAGTAAACGCTTCGTGTCCAGGTGTATCCAAGAAGACAACTTGCTGCATCTTCCCTTCGTGTTCGACATCGACGTGGTACGCGCCAATATGCTGCGTGATGCCGCCTGCTTCGCCTTGCGCCACCTTGGTTTTGCGGATCGAGTCGAGAAGGGTGGTTTTCCCGTGATCCACGTGCCCCATGATGGTGACAACAGGGGGCCGACGCTGGAGCTTTTCCAAGTCTCCAGCATCCAGCATCTCGGTGATCTTTTTCGCCTCAGCCTCGCGCTGCCCGGTTTCAACCTCAACGCCTAGCTCCTGCGCCACCATCGTAGCTGTGGCAACGTCAAGGGTTTGGGTGACCGTTGCTGCGATACCTTTCATGAACAAGGTGCGGATGATGTCTGTATCGGGAATTGCCATGATGGAAGACAACTCTTGCACGGTTAACCCACCGTGCAATGTGATCTTCTCTGGCTTTTCAACCTTCACCTCTTGCTCACGCCGATCGCGGCGATCGCGAGAGCCTGAGGACTTCTTCGCCCTTGGTGCAGCAGCGGGAGCTTTCACCTGAGCGATACGAGCAGACTTGGGTTTTGCAGGGCGGACAAGTGAGAGGCTAACGGGCGTCGCCGCTTCGCCATCTTTATCCAAGAGAGCATCAATGTCCTCTTCCTCTTCCTCCACCGCCACCTGACTACGACGCTTCGTTTTGCCAGCAACCTTCGCTGCCTTTTCAGCTTCGCGCCCTTCCTCTTCTTCCTCCTGCCAGCTTTTTGCTTTTTTGGCACGCGGTAGGGTGGGCCTGGTTTGCAGTTGGACATCAGGAGAGGCCACTCCACCAGGAGCTGCAGTAGCGCCCGCAGACGGTGCAGCCGGACGATTGCCTCGCAGGACAACGCCTTCGGTTGCACGCGCGCCTTCAGCAGGTGCGCCCTCACCAGGACGAACAGGCCGAGGCGGACGGCGTAGCTCAACGATCGTCTGCGGACGGGGCGCTGGACGTGCTTCACCGGGCTTCACCGGACCAGGAGCACGATTAGCGGGGGTCGGCTTTGCTTGCGGCTTGAAAGCAGCATCGCGCTCAGCCGCAGTGCTTGGGCCACTGACAGGCGTTGCTATTTCACTCGCCGATTGAGGTGACTGGTCTGGCCGTGCCCGTTTTAAAAGTGGGCGGTTTGTCAAGTTCACTCGCGGCGTATTTGCCGCAGTGCTGGGTCTGGCTGGAGGCCCCGAAAGTTCTGGCTGGCTGGGTTCTATAAGCCCTTTCGCAGAAGGGCGATCGTCTACTGGAGCCGCTGCTACCGGAGTTGCTTCATCAATCGGCGTTGATTCACCCGCGTTTTGCTGATGATCGTCCACAAAAGGTTCTGTTGTCGGCGCTACTTCCAGATTGGTCTCAGGCGCTGACGGTGCCGTGGCAGTGGTTGGAGGGACAGGCCGACTCGGTGCCGCTGGCTTAACAGGTGCCGCTGGTTGCTCACCAGCCACTGGTTGAGGAGCGCTGGTTGAAGAGTAGTTGGGCGGTTCTGGGCTGGGTGCTTGGCGAATGATTGGCTTGCGAATTTCAAGAATTTGCTGCTTCTTCTGAACAGGAGCAGCCGTTTTCGTTTTCACCTCTGCCGTGTGAGCGTTAGCCCCATTACGAGATGGGGTAGACTTAGCGGGCGAAGGGTGATTGGCAGTGTACTTCTCGGCAGCCGCGCGAATTAACTCAGCTTCATTATCAGTAATAGTGCTGCTGTGACTTTTGACTGAAATGTTCAACTGTTCGCAGACGGCTAATAAATCCTTATTGTCCAAATTCAATTCCCTTGATAACTCGTAAATTCTGACTTTGCCACTATTCATCCACTCTGCCCTCGCTACCTATCCTGTTTTCACATAATTGCCTGCTGCTTTGACTAAAACGACATTGGATTCAAATTGAACTTATTTCCATGCTTGGAACTAAAGACCTACTGATTCCGGTCGGGGGTGACTCTAGCTTTTCATAACAACAGTCCCAAACAACAACAATCCCAGACTTTAATGGGTGGTGCCCACGCTTCGTAACGGGATTCCTCCTCTAATTTTGCACAAAATACGATGATACTGGCTTGGTTTGTGCTTCAGGTTCCTTTCAAAGCTTACAGCGAGTACGGCACCCTATCTTCACACTAGCTTACCTTGGCCAAAACTGCTGCAAGGTGTAGTTTGAGTTGAAACCTGTATCACCGCTATCGCTTTCTCCATCAAGCCATTGAGTTAATCACCCACGCCTTCCCTACCCTCCGCGGCTGGAGCCAAGCATTGACTAGGTGGCTGAAATACCTGATCATGCTGCGATCGAAGCGGTCGGACTGCACAATACAGAGGGGTAGTAAGTACTGTTACAACAGTCTGCTTAAACGGAGTGCTGTGCTTGTACGTGATGAATACCCTTGATGGTCGGAGTCTTGCTGGCTTGCAACAGTTCAAACAGTCATCCTCTAAATGTCTGGCACCGCAGCTATCAGTTTAGCCAATCCATGTCATTTTGAACGTAGTCATTATGCAAAGTTATCTTTTTTTAGCTTAGCAATCACTCTCTAGGTCTCAAGGCTTGGGGTTTAACGGGCTTGTTGTGATTCTGTCGTTTGCGATCGCACGCTTCAAAATACCTGTTTGCCTGCCCTGGTTGGCGGTATGGGTTGCGCATCGGTTAGTCGCTCCCAGAGCGTTTTGTAAAGTTGCTCCGCGATCGGTGCCTTGAGCACGCGCCCTAAGCGATCTTTTTTTTGTGCCGCTTGAAGACATCGCACTTGCGGGCACAAGTAAGCCGATCGCCCCATCCCATGATCCAACTGCACGACCGGGGGCGATAATTGTTGGGCAGAATGCACTCGCACGACACGCCAAAACTCTTGTTTAGAGGCGACTTTGCGGCAGCTCACACAGCGCCGATCGTTTGGCTTCATAGGCTAATGGCTAGGGACGCTTGAGCGCATCATCGGACTCGATACCTGCTCCATCGGCGGTTGCACCTGTTATAGCATCATCTTCTACATTGTCATTGTCTGTCGCCATTACAGGTGCGACGTAGGCGTTTTTATCAGGGTCTTGGGTTTCCTCTTCATAATCGTAATCATCATACTCATCTGATTCTTCTGGTTGAAAGCGACGACGTGCTTCCATCGCCGCGGCGATTTTCTGGTTTTCTGCCTCATAATCATATTTTGCAGAATCCTTAATATCAATTTTCCAACCTGTGAGGCGGGCTGCCAGACGCACGTTTTGTCCTTCTTTCCCGATCGCCAGACTGAGTTGATCCTCAGGCACCAACACATGCGTTTGCCGTCCTTCAGGATCAACCAGACGCACTTCATCGACGCGTGCGGGGCTTAGCGCGTTTGAGATATAAGTCGAGGGATCAGGTGACCAGCGAATGACATCAATCTTTTCACCACGTAGCTCATTGACCACGACCTGAATTCGTGATCCTCGCGCTCCAATGCAGGCTCCGACGGGGTCAACATCTCGCTCAACGGTATCCACGGCAATTTTGGTGCGAGGCCCTACAAAGCGAGACGGTGGATTGGCTTCACGGGCTACGGCCACAATCCGCACGATTTCATCTTCAATTTCTGGTACTTCGTTGGCAAAGAGGTAGACCACCAGCCCAGCATCCGCTCTTGAGACCAACAGTTGCGGCCCCCGATGAGCGCCCTCAGACACTTTCTTCAAGTAAACCTTGAACGTCGCGTTGGCTCGGTAGTTGTCATTAGGAAGCTGATCGCGTTTGAGCAATTCGGCTTCGACCTCTGGTTGCCCAAAGCCACTATTCACAGCCAAGATGACAGACTGCCGCTCAAACCGAAGCACCCTTGCCTGAAGCACGGTGCCTTCCAGATCTTGAAACTCTTCTTGCACAAGCTTGCGCTGTTGATCACGCAGTTTTTGAGCCAGCACTTGCTTCGTTTGAATGGCTGCCATCCGACCAAAGTCGCCCTGGTCGGGGGTGACATCGAGCACAACCGTATCACCAGACTGGGCCTCAGCCGCCACTTCCTGCACTTCTTCAAGCGCTATTTGATGATCGGGATTTTCAACTTCCTCAACGATCGTCTTTGCGGCTAGAACTCGAAAGCCTTCTTCTTCAACATCCAGTTCCACCTCAAAATTCGCGAAGTATTCTTCGTCAAAATTAGGGTTATCCATGCGCTGGGTACGTCGATACCGCTCATACCCTTTCAGTAAAGCTTCTCGCAGCGCCGCCTGCACTGATAGCTTGGGTAAGTTTCGCTCCCGGCTGATGCTGTCAATCATGTCTCTGAGACCGGGTAGGCTAACCATTGACATTGGCTAAATCTCCGTAAGTGTGAGGGGATGAGGGAAAATGAGGGAAGGGGAGGAAGAGAAGCAGGTAAGCAGGGGGAGTTTTGAGTTGAATGAGCGGTCAAGAGTCAGCTATCAGCAGTCAGCTTCTTTCTAACAACCAAAAACCTTTCTTGAATGCCCAACGGGCTATACAACCAGTAACTTCTTCTGTCTTCTAGCGCTCTTCTTCTAACTGTACTTTTGTGACCAAAGCGCGCGGAATCGCGATGGTGCGTCCTTTTTGATTGATTTGAATGGTGTTTTCATCCCGACGGATGAGTTTTCCAGTCCATTCTTGCTGTCCGGCGTAGGGTTCAGCGGCTATGACAGTGACAGGAAAGCCTTTGAAAGAAATAAATTCGCGATCGGTGGTGAGCGATCGCGAAATCCCTGGGCTAGAAACCTCCAGTACGTAAGCATCTGGAAAGATATCCACTGCATCAAGCGCTGGCTCTAAAGCTCGACTCATCTGTTCACAATCCTCCAGGCTAATGTCGCGTTCAGGATGACAGATATCGACTCGCAAAATCGGAGGCTGCTGGTTAGTGTGAAAAACAGCTCCAACAAGCTGTAAACCGAGAGCCTCTGCCAGTGGATGAGCGAGATCAGTGACGTGTGGAATAAGCGGATGAACCATGAGTACCCATAAAAAAAGTGGGCGTAACCCACTTCCCACGAAGTTAAAACTTCACGAAATCAACGAGCGCTTGTGAGAAAGTCTCGTAACGCTCTCGCCTAGTTTAGCTCATCATTCTCGGAGTCGGCGCAGAATTATTTCGCTTTACAGGTTACGATACATTGCTTCGGTCAATTCTGGCTTTATTCACCTGGCTTCAGTCACTCTGGCTTCAGTCACTCTGGCTTCAGTCAATCCTAAAGTTGAACGGCAAGCGAACATAGACGCCTAACGGGTCATTCATCGTCTTGAGTACGGCCAGATCTGCCTGCAGCTTCTCCACCTGAGTTGAGAGCGGGTCACGGGTTTTAGCGCTCTGGCCGACGTGGGCGGCAGCATCAGTGCCTAACTGCTCGAAGAAGCGTTCTGGGAAACTGCGCGTCTTCGGATATTCTTCAACCTGCCAGTTGGTGCCCAATTTAGCGCGTTTGGCGGCATCTTGAATGGCCGCTTCAAGTCCGCCTAACTCATCGACCAGGCCAATCTGCTTGGCTTTGAGGCCAGACCAGACTCGACCCTGAGCAATCTCGGCCACTCTGGCTTTGGTGAGCTTGCGAGAGCCAGCGACTTTGGTGAGAAACTGGTCATAGATTTGATCAACGGACTTTTGCAGGATGGCTAGCTCTTGCGGGGTTTTAGGTCGCGTGGTGGTTTGGCTATCGGCATAGCGCCCGGTTTTGACAACATCCCAGGTAATGCCGTTGGTGTTGGCGATCGCCTGGAAATTTGGCTGGATGCCAAACACCCCAATTGATCCAGTAATGGTATTGGGTTCCGCAAAGATGCGATCGCTGTCTGTGGCGATCCAGTAGCCACCGGATGCCGCAACAGACCCCATCGACACAACCAGCGGTTTCGCCTTGCGAGTGAGGACAACTTCCCGCTGAATCACTTCAGAAGCAGTCACGCTGCCGCCAGGGCTATTAATTCGCAGCACAACGGCCTTCACATCCTCATCCTGACGCAACTGGCGGAGTTGTTTGGCTAGTCGATCGCCGCCCACATCCCCTGGGCCACCCTGCCCGCTGACAATATCGCCTTCAGCATAGACAACGGCAATTTGGTTGTTGGTTGCTTTATCTCGCTTGTCTTCAGCGATTTTGGCATAGGGTTTCAGGCCAATTTGCCGAAACGATTTGCTTTTTTCATCGCTGCCAGCCACTTGCTTCCAGTCGGCGACCACCTCATCCAGATACGCGATTTTATCAACCAAACGGCTTTTAAGCGCATCCTCTGGCATGATCATCCCCTGGCTGTCAGCAACGGCCTGTAACTGCTGTGGGGTGAGCTTGCGGTCTTTGCCTGCCGCTGTCAAAAACTCACCCCACAAATCGTTGAGCAATGCCTGCGTTTGGACACGGCTTTCGGGGCTGCGTTGCGTCAGCAAAAAGGGTTCTACTGCAGACTTGTACTTGCCAACGCGAGTGACCTGTACACCAATCCCAAATTTTTTCAACGCGCCTGCGTAAAACATCGTTTCGGAACTCAGTCCATTGAGAGTTACTGCCCCAATGGGGTTCAGGACGATCGTGTTGGCAACAGACCCCAGATAATACTCTCGTTCACCCCAGGCAACGTCATAGGCAATAATTTTCTTGCCAGAGTCTCGAAAGCGTTGCAGAGCTTCGCGTACCTCTTTAAGGGTGGCAAACCCAGCGCCTCCAGCACTGTCTTCATCACCATGAAGATAAATGCCTACAATTTTGGGATCACGAGCCGCTTCGTTGATGGCATCGAGCACCGAGCGGAGGCTGATCGTGTCGTTGCTAGTGTCGCCGGACAAAGCACTTCCTAAGTTAACGGCGCGCTTTGCATCTGTGATGGTGGTGCCCAGATCAAACACCAGTACGGATTTGTCTTTCACTTGAGGCCCCGTATCGCGTGCGGCGATCGCAATGATAAGAGTGACAAGCCCACCAACGCTCAAACCCAGAAAGATTAATAGCCCCAGTACCGTAGCGAGGGTGTTTTTAAGAAAGTCGCGCATTCAAGCTGGCTCCCAAGGTGCAGTTGCCGATTTTGTCTTAGTCAAAACTTACGCGGTTGCCCCCTTTTCTTGTATGCCCGAAGGGCTTTAAGCCCCTAATTCTGGGGGACTTTGAGTGCTTGCTCCCCCAAAGTTGGGGGCCGGGGGACAGTTTTGCGAGAATTTGCGTAAGTCCTATTAGTTCGCTTTTATCCTACTCACTGCGTGAACAGTTTGGCATCCAGGGTTTTAGCGATGCGATCGCGTGTCTCCTCCAAGTGCGCGATTGTTTCGGTATCCGTTTCTCTACCGCGATGCTTGAGGACGCGATCGATCCCTTCAGCCAGTTGTTTCAGTTCATACCATGCAAGGGTGCGGGCATCGTCAGGAACATCGACGGTACGTAGCACCATGCCAGTGAGCGCTTTGAGATATTCACGCTGAAGGCCCCGACGCAGGCTAGAAAGCTGTAGTTTCCCCTCTGGTTGCAGCACGTCACGCCAGATCGCCGTTTGCAGCGTGTCGAAAAGCTCTGATAGGGTAAACGCCTGTCCAGCATCTGTTTTAAGGGTGGCATCCCGCAGTCGCGCCAGACGATCAGGGCTGAGCAGGTTATACAGCACGATCGATTGGAGGAACAAAATGCGATCGTGGATTGGGTAATCGAGCGAAAACGTCTGGGCTTCTTCACCCCAATGCTCCCAACGGGACGGCGCTAACTTGTTTAGGAACGCTGGGGAAAAGTGGAACTTATTGGCATCAAACACATGGGTTTGTAGCAATGCCATTGCCTGCCGTTGTTGCCCCGCAGAGACAGGCTCAAACGGTAGTCGTCCTGCGGCATCGCCACCCCGAAAGCGATTGAAGGATTGCCCCCCAATATACGTGGTTAAAAAGTTGGCGTTGCGCAGGTAATAGTAGAAGATATCGTCAAACTTTAGGCGCACATCGCTAAAGCTTTCTCCCTTGGTGGGAGCGCTCTGGTCAAGCTTTTGCCACAGTTTTTGAGCGTTCTCCATTTGCCAGGGAGCATAGGTCAACAGGTCTCCACTGAGGTCGAAACGCTGTGTCAGGGGGTCGAGTTCTGCGTCAACATCTTCGTCCGTTGCATAGGCTAGCGCAGGCTCAGGCGCACGCCCAGCAATTTGCTCTAAGAGACGTGCCTCTGCTTGTGGAATGAGTGCCTCTGTGGGTGTGTAACCGTAAGCGATCGCCCACTCATCGTAGGGGCCGATCACCTGGGTAAAATAATCCCCCTGGTTCGTGCCTTGAGGAGCCAGATTTACAGCCGTATAATCCATCACCGAGGCAGCTAACCCCCGATGGCGCGAAACGTTAGTGTTGTTTAGCTCTGTAGGAGAGAGCATAGCGCTGCCACGGAAATTGTGGCGTAGCCCTAGCGTATGCCCGACTTCATGGGCAATGAGTTCTCGCAGGTAGGACTGCACAAAGCGTTTCATCGCACCGCTATCAGGCGAAACGTTTTGCAGCAGGTTGAGTGACATTGCCCCAATCGCTAGCTGTCGTGACGCTTCCAGGCCGTAACAGAAGTCGTACTGCCTCATTGATTGCAGCATCCGCTGAGATTTCCGTGCTGGTTTGGCTGTAGCTGACTGTTTTAAGAAAGCGGCTGCACTGCCATAGCCACAAAGCTCAGAACCGTCGGCCATCTGCAAAGCCGCTGTTTTTGACGGCATTTGCTGCGATCGCGACAGCGTGGTATACATCCGCTTGAGATACCGGGCGAAGCTACTATCAATCAGGATATCGGCATCCAAGATTTCTCCAGTCATAGGATTAACCCGCGAAGGGCCAATGCCAACGAAGCCAGCGTCGAATGACGTGAGCCAACGAATGGTGTTGTAGCGGACATCCGCAGGATCCCATTTGGCATCATCGGGCATCTGGCGCACCTCGATCGCATCCTTAAAGCCCGCCTGCTCAAACGCCTTGTTCCACAGCAGGACACCCTCTCGCACAGCATCCCGGTACTCCAGCGGCACGGTGTTTTCAATCCAAAACACGATCGGAGTTACAGGTGGAGAGAGAGGCTGCTTAGGGTCTTTCTTTTGCAAATGCCAGCGCCGGATGTAGCGCACAAACGGATCATGGGGCGAATCGTTGGAAAGATCCTGGTACGCCGTGATGAAATACCCCACGCGATCGTCAGCCAGACGAGGCCGATACTGATGATTCATGGGCAAGCGTGACAGACTGTAGCGCACCCGTAAATTAAAGGTTTTGTTATCTGGTAAGACAGAAAGATAGGGCAGGGGTGGACTCTCGGTGCTGCTGGAAAAGCCATAGTTTGACTCTAATTCCACATTGAGCGGAAACGCTTGCACCGGGCCGAGCGATGACTTGCCCGCATCCAGGTTGTATGTCGAGCCTAGTTCTTCAGCCAGCACCTGACTTAACCCAGGCAGATCACTCAAAAATAGTGGGCTGAGATCGACCAGCAGGCTTTTGCGCTTGGGATGCACGCTGCGGATAGTGAGCGCTTGCAATACAGAGTCGCTAAACGATCGCTTGACCGATCGCTGGAGTGGATCGCCTGGACGTGTCCGAAAAAACACATTGGGCACTACAAACTGAAGCTTGTTGCCAACACGCCGAAAGTTAAACAGAAAATCTTTGAGCGGCAAACCGCTGTAAATACCACCCTGACCAATTCCCGATTCCATCGTGATGGTACAGAGGTAGTTGACATTTAGCTGCTCAGGCTGAATCTCAGCGTAAAGTTTGCCCGCCGCCTCATCCCGATACAGCGTAAAAAGTCCCTTAAGCTGCTGGGTTCCTTTGACAATCTGCTCAAAGGTCATGGGTTGGGGTGCTTCTTGCTCCGTCTCCTCTGCCATTAAGGGCGCTGGTTTGATCAACGGCGCTTTCTCCAGACTCTCTGGCTCACGCGGACTGGCTTCATTGGCTGGAGTGATAGCTGTAGGCGCTTTCAGAAGTTGGTCGATCGACCCGGTTGGCGATCGTTGCTCACTCCGAACGTAAGCTGGCAAAAACACCAGGAACAAACCCAGCATAAAAGCGGCAATCAGTGAGATTCGTTTCATTCCCTTAATGGTGTGTGAGGTCGAAAAAGTGCCCAACGCTTAAATTAACGCATCTTCCCAATGGTAGAGCTTGCCATTCAAATAACTTGAGGATTTTATCCTAAGTTGAGAACAGTCTGTATGCCGCCTTTGGAAAGAGTTCGATCGCTGGACGCAGCTACTTGAGCCATACGACTGACTGGCAAAACGCTGATCCGGGATAGCAGCCTGATCTAAACCTTTGATGGTAAGCTAATCGCTAGCTTAAAGGCATTCTTCTTCAAATCGCGATGATGCAAAAGCGCTATGAGCAATGCAGAGTCTAATGGCAGCACCCAGCAGCTACTCACCGCTGTGCTGCAAGCAACCGCTGAAATGCAGCATGCAACCGCTGAAATGCAGCAAGCAACCGCTAGGATGCAGCATGCAACCGCTGAAATGCAACAGTTAAACCTTCAGCAGAATCAGAAGCTAGATCAGCAGAGTCAGAAACTAGACCAGCACAATCAAGCACTCGATCATCTGGCTGAGCAAGTTGGGCACCTCACAGAAGGGTTGACGGAGATTAAGCTGCTAGTGCAGGAGCAATCTGAAACATCCAAACGGCAAGAGCGAAACATCGATCGCTTGGTTGGCATTGTGGATAAGTTGATTCCCGATCGTACGGCGTAACGCGATCGCGTGATTTGTTCGTGAAAGGTGATCATGACTCTAACCTGAGCTTTACGCACCAGGTTTTGAGCTATTTAATAGCTGTTAAGTTGATGTTCAGCTTACTGGTCATGGTTGCAATTGCTTTAGCTTCTTCTGGCGTAATCACGCCATCTTGTTGAGCAATTTTTTGACACTGAGCTAGCAATGGTATTGCAAAATCGCTGTTAATCTGACCAAGCAAACTCTCTAAAGACGGTGGTGCTTTCGCATTAGCAGCGATCGCCTCCAGCGAAGCCGGACTAAAGTTAAACGACATCAAGGCTGGCAGCATCTGCTCCCAAGTTTTGCCTGGATTGCCTGCGAGAACGATGTGAACCAGGATTTGATCCATAATGACTTCCTGAGCGATCGCGCCTTGCAGATATTTCTCACTCTCGACTTGAGACGCTTGGAGCGCAGTTTGAGATGTTAGAGGATTCAACTTCGCTTCGTAAAATCGGCAGGCTGCATAGCCAAGTGCATAAAGCATGGCTGCGTTACTGCTAGCACCAATTAGCGCTCCAGCACCAGGCACACTTCGCGCAAACCCCAATCCCGCTTTCAGTGCAGAACCCCCACCGAGCGCCAAACCAAAGATCGTCATTACTTCGCCTTTCCTGGCTGGTTCATGCAAGTTCAATCCATAGGCGCAAGCGATTTGGTATACCATTTCTGCCTGTATTGCTGTTGTAGCAGCTAAATCAACGGCAAACATAGCAGTCGCAAAACCTGGTAGTAAACTGCTAGCAAACCCTGTACCGCCGACATAGAGCGATTTTTCTAACATCACACGATGTGCGATCGCATCTGGTTTATCGTTGGGATACTTCCGCTGTAAATTTCTGACCTGTGTTTCAGCTTTTACCACATCTACTTGATCAGCAATCTTAACTAGCCAGTCTATCTTCAAAACTTTTGTTAGCTCTTGTAAATGCGGACTACTGCTGACCATATCAAGTACATAGCCAACGCCATCGGTTGCTTGCAGCGCTGTATGACTAATAGTCCCAGCAAAGCCAACGGCCGTATTCGCGATCGCTCCACTTGCATACGTAGCTACACTGCTAACGGAATCAGCCGTTCCGGCTACTGTACCTGCAACAGTTCCACCCGCATAAGTGGCTGTACCACTAACAGCTTCTACGGCTCCTGCAATTGTCCCAAACATTGAACCCCAGAAAGAAGGCTCTTCCATCAATGGTTTGCTTAAATCCAGATCTTGTCTCCAAGCAGGAAAGAGCGACTCTCTACGTCGTCCGTGAACTTTAACTTGCTTGACAAAACTAAACTTTAGTTTGTCAAACATCTTACGAAGATAGGCAACCATTTGAGCCTGATCAGGTGTTTGATCAGCAAGCAAGGTAATCAACAGGCAGTCGCTTTTCAAGTCAATCGTTGCCGTAGTACCTTGAGGTTGCAAATAATTCACTACATCATGAATGGCTTGTAGATCACCCTGTCTCGCAAGTTCTAAACATCCTGGTTGCGCTTGAATCTCACTCGATAATTTTGAGGCAACCAACGCTGAAATTTGTGTTTCAGAGTTAGATTCAGATGACAACGTTAAACTAACGACCTGATTGTCAAGTTCCAAATCTTGTTGCCAATCCGGAAAATCATCACCGGGTTCTCGTCCGCTGAGCTTTAGCTTTGTGCAGCCTTGAATGCTTAAATTCTTTACGTTTTTGAGCAGCAAAGGCGCAATGGCTTGTTGATTTGGCACTCCAACAGCTTCTAACATAATCCGTAAACAGTCATCCTTCAGACTGACTTTTGCCGTTACGTTTTGGGCTTCCAGGTGCTGAGGCTCTAGCCATTGAGTAACGAGCGCACCAATGGCGTTCACGTCCCGCTGTTTAGCTAGTTCAGCAAAACTTGGTGCAGTTTGTCCTGCAAGTTCCATTTCCTCTTGCCAGCTTGGAAAATCGTCCCCTTGCTCTCGACCGTAGATTTTCAATTGCTTGATGGCTTCAGCATTCAAACCAGTGATGCCTTTGCAAACAAATTCAACTAAGGGTTGCTGCTGGGGCACTTGAGATGCTTCTAGCATCACGTTCAAGCAGTGCTCCTTGAGGCTCACCTTAGCCGTAATACCTTTTGGTTGAAGGGAGCGATTCATTAGAGCCGCAATGGCTTCTGTATCAGCTTTTCTGGCACGTTCCAAAAGGTTTGGTTGAGAGACTGTCATGACTTTGAGGAGGAGTAGGTATAGGTAAAAAGCTCTGTTTAAAGTGCCCAGCATGACCTGATTTAGAACAGACGTGACGGAGAGCTATAGACGGTGTATCTTTAATCCGCAGCGTAGTAAGCTCATGAGCTGATCAGCGCTAAGCTAATCGAATACAGAGATAGGGACTGTCGTGGCACAGGTTGTTCTTGAAAACATTTACAAAAGCTTTTCTGGTCGTAAGGGTGAACCAGCACCGACGACAGTAGCAGCAGAGCCTTTGGTTGCGCCGCTGGGGAAAAGCGATGTAGCCGTGAAGGATTTGGCACGCCGATCGCACGCCACCAGTGTGCTCCGTGCCATTAACCTCACGATTAAAGACGGTGAATTTATGGTGCTGGTAGGGCCATCTGGTTGCGGCAAAAGTACGCTGCTGCGCCTGATTGCAGGCTTGGAAGAGTTAACGGGAGGCAATGTGTACGTGGGCGATCGCCTTGTCAACGACCTTCCACCCAAAGAGCGCGATATTGCGATGGTGTTTCAAAACTACGCGCTGTACCCGCATATGACGGTGTACGAGAATTTGGCGTTTGGGCTGAGACGCACAAAGTTAGGGAGTCGGGAGTCGGGAGTTGGGAGTTGGGAAGAGCACCAGCAAACACCAATTCAAAACTCAAAACTCTCTAGCGAAGCGGCGCAACGCGCTACTCAAAACTCTCTTCCTATCTGGGCTGAAAATTTGCTGATTGAAACGACGCGCAAGTTGCCGAAAGGGTTGCGATTTCGATCGACACGGGAACGTGCAATCGATCAGCAGGTACGTGCTGTCGCGCAGATTCTCCAAATCGAGCCATTACTCAATCGGTTGCCGAGACAATTGTCGGGTGGGCAAAAGCAACGGGTAGCGTTGGGTCGAGCGATGGCACGCAATCCACAAGTCTTTTTAATGGACGAGCCATTGTCAAACCTGGATGCCAAGCTGCGGGCAGAAACCCGATCGCAAATCGTGAAGTTGCAACGACAGTTGGGCACAACTACCATTTATGTCACCCATGACCAGACGGAAGCCATGACGATGGGCGATCGCATTGCCGTCATGAATGCGGGGCAAATTCAGCAAATTGCCTCACCGTTGGAGCTTTACAACCATCCTGCCAACCGCTTTGTCGCCGAGTTTATTGGTTCGCCGCCGATGAATTTTCTGCCCGTGCAGTTCAAAGCGCCTCTGCTCCTGACCCATTCTCAGTTTCGCCTCACTCTACCTGAAGTTTGGGCGACTGCGCTTAAGCCCTACGATGGGCAAACGCTAACGCTGGGCATTCGTCCAGAGCATCTGAATGTGAGCGCTGCTGCACCCAAAAATTTGGCTGTGCAAGTGGAGTTGGTTGAAGCACTTGGCAGCGAAACCTATCTAGCCGTTAGTCTTGTGGATGCTAGCCCAGATGCCCCCTTGCTGCAAGCGCGGATTGAACCCGATCGCCCGGTACACCTTGGTGAACCGCTCTGGCTCTCAATGGCACCTGATAAGATCCATCTGTTTGACCACGACGAACGAGCAATCGTGCTAAACGAGGTCAGATAGCGATCGTGTTTACTTGATGTGAAGATGGTATGGGTGAGGAAGTTGTGAATTTTGAGTTTTGAGTTGGAAGAGCGGTCAGCGATCAGCCGTTAAACCACTCTCGACTCTCCACTCATTTCTTCTGCCCTCTGCCCTCTATCAGGATTTTCTCTGTCGCTTGCGTTGTGCTGAGATAGTTTTAGGGTACGCTAGGCCAGTAGCGTGCTTAGAGGTCGATGGTGATGGTAAAAGGAATGCAGTGGGCGTTGATCCTGGCCTTAATGGGTACTGCCGTTGGCTGCACTAAAGCACCTCAAGCAAAGCCGCAAGCTGAATCTAGCCCTCCAATCTCGATCGCCGCTCCTATCAATAAGGCAAAGCAAACCGCGATCGATGTGCATCAAAAAGGATTGGAGCGCGAACAGTTAGATCCACAAGCGCAGCCAGAGCCGTCTCCTGATCAACCGAAATAACGATAAGACGATCAGGGGATTAATCATTTGAGAAGCGATCAGGCAAAATTTGCGATCGCTCCAATGAAGGCCACAAGAGAAAATCAAGGCGATATAGCGCCTTCTCTGGATCAACAGAGGTTCAAGTAGGAAGCACTATCGCCAAGAAGGTACAGCTCTTCAGGGAGTTACGCATGTACCATGAGATATTGGCCATTTCCTAGTATTTCACCGTTACAAGCATCAAAGTAGGCGATGCACAAGAGCAAATAAAGTCTCCACATTCGGCGAAACCTTGTGTAATCGATCCCATAATCTAAGTTTTTGAGTTGTGCTTGATTTTGATCAAAATTCTCTAGCCAGTTCGTTAGTGTTTTTGAGTAATTAGATCCATTCAAATACCATCGACTGACAGTTTTTAGGCTTCTATCAATCTCTGGTATCGCATCAAAGCTCCACACCCGCATATTGGGAAAGATGTATTTATCGATGAAAGGATCCGTAATGTTTTGAGATAGAGAGGTTGTAATAATGTGGATTAAAACCTTGCCATCATTTTTCAGAAAGGAAGCTAGCTTCTGAAATGACTGAGTTAGGTTGCCAATATGCTCAAAAAGTCCAATGGCAATAATTTTGTCAAACTTTGTTGAGAAACTAGCATCATTGAAGTCTGCTTCGTAGAGAGTGAACCGACTTGGATCGAGGTAACCTTTGCCCTCTTGCCTTTTTTGACGGATATAGTTGCACTGCTCATGGCTTAGGTTCAGGCTAGTGACTTTAGCATTTGGAAATTTGGAAAGGATATAGTTTGCTGCCGATCCCCAACCACATCCTAGATCTAAAATCTCATCACCATCTTCAATTTCCGCCTTATGAATCAGATCATCAAGCATATGAGTTTGCGCTTGTTCAAGATTCAGCGCTCCATTCTGCCACAAAGCCATCGTGTACTTGGGGTATATCACTTCAGTCTCTCCAAGCATGAGCCTGAATAAATCGCTAGGTAAATTGTATTGAACTTTCATCAGCTCTTCTGAACCCTTTGCAATTTGCTCACTTTCTTTTAACAGCCAATTGTAGGGAACCAGGAGGAACGGAAAATTCTTATAAACAATTGGTATGCAAGTATCAAAAAACACTTTCAGAACCGAATCGGGCACTTCTATCCCATTGAGGTAAGATTCGGCCATCCCTAACTGAACAGCATTGATGACGGAACCCAGAGACTGATGAAATCTTTTGCTGCTTTGATAGCCATCTTTATCTAAAGGGGTAGATTGTTCAAGGTTTTGTAGCGCAGGAGTTGTCATAGCTGAAACCTCCAGTTAGGCTTATAGCTCACCATTAAACTACAACCGAGAATAAAATTCAACTAGGAAGCTTTGAGACATTTTCTAGGCATTAAATGAAGATTGATTGTACTCTAAGAGGCTGTCTGAGCGGTTATCTGGGCTATCATGTTGAGAGAAGTGAAAGGTCTCGAAGCGCAAGCCTCTCACATGATTGCTGTGGTCTAGGTGTTATCCTGCAAAAGCACGTAACGTAATGCGTTTGAATCATGCTATTGGGCGAGTCAGCCACAGAAAAAACATCTGACTGTTAAGACGTTCTTCAATACTAACTTCAAAGAAATTCATGAATATTCTTGAACGTCCTCTGTTAATTCATCAATCGGAATACGCTAAAAAGCTACGCCCATTGCTACCAAAAGAAGCGTTTTTGCCGGATAGAAGCAAAATCGTCATTCTAATCACCAATGTTATGATTTTGGTACTGGGTTGGGCGATCGCATCATACCTGGATCGATGGACGTGGTATCTATTGCCGCTGTTTCTTCCCCTGGCGTTGCTAATGGGTAATAGTGTCGTCGTGTTGCTTTTTAGTACTCACGATCTGATGCATAGTAGCGCCATCCGATCGCTACATTTACGTCGTGTGGTTAGCTTGCTCGGACTAGCCATGCTATGGATGCCACCAACTTTATGGAAGGTGGTGCACAATCGAGAACACCACAACCACACCAATTCAGTTACAGATCCCGATCGTAACTATTTGCATGAACAGCCGAATACCTGGGGTAAGTGGATTCAGGATCAATTCGTGCCTTCATTAGAAGTGCATCCTTTAGGATTGGTGCTGGGAATGGGAATGGCCTGGGGCGTTCATACCTTTCGGAATCTAACCTCTGTGCTGTTTTTTAACCACAACGCAGTGAATTATGTCCCAGCTGCTTTTACAGTGAGCCCTAAAGAAAAGGTTGCGATCGTGGGCGAATTGCTCGTCATTATCAGTCTGCACTTTAGCATTCTATGTTGCCTAGAGTTTCATCCTTTGAAGCTGGTGCTAAGCTACTTTTTACCCATTAGTTTTGGTTATGCTGGTGTCATGTTTTACATTTACACCAATCACATGCTAAACCGCATGACCGCAGTGAATGACCCGTTGGTGAACAGCATTTCGCTTCGCATGCCAAAGCTATTTGACCTATTGCATTTCAACTTTTCGTATCACACCGAACACCATATTTTCCCAGGCATTAATTCTGACTATTACCCTCATGTGCAGAGGCTGATTAAAGAGCATTATCCGGCACGAAGTCATTACATACTTGATGCTAGTGAAGCCTGGCGGTTGCTTCTACAAACGCCTCGTCATTATCAAGATGAAACAACCTTCACAACCTGGTCTGGCAAAACATCAATGACGTGCCCTTTAGAAGCTGTCTCAAAAGCCCTGACTTAAACCTAAATGTTGTAAGGGTGCGGCATACTCTACGGAAAGCAAGCTGTGGGCAACGCTGTTTCGAGGTTTATAGGCTTGTTTGCAGCATGCCATGCCCCTACGCAGGGCGATCGCCACTGCTCAGACATTCTCTTAGATTCGCAACCGCTTTAAAATTGCGTCAAACTAGGAATGGTAAGATTCCACTGCTGGTGTGAATTTGGTTCACAGAATCCTGGCAGCAAAGGATGCGAAATCTGGTGTAACCATTTCTATGATCGAAATCCTGGCTGCGCTTTCTGCCTCCGCAGCGGGGGGGATGCGAGTTGCGCTTCCGCTGCTGTTGATCGGCCTACTGTATGGCGGCAGTTTGTGGTCGCGTGTACCACTCCTATCCAGACTCTCACCACCAGTTGTGTTGGGTGTACTGGTGAGCTGGTCTCTAGTAGAAATCTTTGCCTCTAAGAATCGGCTGGGGCGACGATCGCTTCACCTTGTTCAACTCCTCTTTAGTCCCCTGGTTGGCGCGATCATGGGCATGGCAGTTGCACAAGCCGCAGGTATTCCAACCTGGCTCGTTTGGTTGTTGGGCGTGATTGGCGGTCTCGTTGCGTTTGTGCTGCAACTCGTACAGGTGGGTTGGTCGTACCGCGTGCAGCAGATTCCTCTCTGGGTGGTCTTCGCGCAAGATGCCCTCTGTTTTGTGCTGGTGCTGTTTGCGCTGGATGCACCACGGCAGGGTGGGTTGATTGCGCTGCTGCTGCTGTGGTTAGCGATTCGCAGCTCTAAAGAGTGGCGACGCTGGTTTTTGGAGCAGACAGAAGGTGGCGATCGCAAACATCCCAGACGCTATAAGCAAGATCCAGATTAGCGTTTACCGTTGCACCATTGAATCGCCCGACTGCACATCAAACCAATGAATTTCATCAGGCGGAATGGTGAACGCGAGTTCTCGGTTTGACCAATGCTCCGGTGGCAGTAGCGTCCGAAGGATAATGGGATCGCCCTGAGCGTTGGCTACTTTAATACTGACCAGATTATGCATCCCCAGATTTTCGACCAGAAAAACGGTTCCTTTCAGTGTTGCAGCATCCTCTGTTTCGGCGAGTTGAAGGTGTTCTGGACGCAGACCAAGCACGATTTGAGGCGGCACTGTTGGTAAATCGGGAAGTCGAATCTTGAAGTCTCCTAATAGCGCGTAGTTGCCCTGGCAGGGAAGCGTCAGCAGATTCATTTGTGGGCTACCCACAAAGCCAGCCACAAACTGATTAGCGGGTCGATCGTAAATTCGCTCTGGTGCATCTAACTGTTGCAAATAGCCATTGTTGAGGACGGCAACTTTAGTAGAGAGCGTCATCGCTTCCGTTTGGTCGTGAGTGACGTAAACCACAGGTGCTTTTTGTGCTGAGAAAATCTGCTTCAGGTCAGCACGGACGTGCTCCCGCAGCAGGGCATCCAGGTTGCTAAGGGGTTCATCCAACAAAAACACATCCGATCGCCTCACCAGTGCCCGTCCTACCGCAACCCGTTGTCGTTGCCCACCCGAAAGCTGCCCTGGTTTGCGCTGCATCAAATCATCCAGCCCTAGAATGCCGGATACTTCTGTGATCCGTTTTTCAATTTCGTCAGCGGGCACTTTCTTGAGTTTCAACCCGGCACGCAAGTTTTCGCGCACGTTGAGGTGTGGGTAGAGGGCGTAGCTCTGGAACACCATAGCAATATTGCGATCGCCCGGTCGCTTAAAGGTGACATCGCGATCGCCAATCAACACCTGCCCTCGCGTCGGCTGCTCTAAACCCGCAATCATGCGTAAGATCGTCGATTTTCCGCAACCGGATGGCCCCAACAAACTCAACACATCGCCATCCTCAACCGAAAGGCTAATGTCTTTAACGGGAATCACTTTTGGGGTGAATGTTTTGTTAAGGTTTTTTAGTTCAAGTCTGGACATGGGAGGAAAGGATAAAGGATGAATGGGAAAGTTTTGAGTTTTGAGTTTTGAGTTAAAAGACGAAGAGGAAAGTTCTGAGTTTTCAGTCAAAAGGTGAATAAAAGAGTTTCAAGGGCGCTTCGTTTTGAGCTAAGAGGTTGTTTGAAAAGCCTCGGTTGATACCGTTGATCTGTAGGGGCAAAGCATTCGGGCGACGATTTGCCGCTATTTTCGATCGCTTGTTTGCCGAATGCTTTGCCTCTACCTAAGACAATCGCCACTTTTAAAACATCCTCTAATACTGCTTTGCACTTTAAATTCATGAATCTAAAACTCAAAACTTTTAACTCAAAACTCAGAACTTTTACTACCCTTTGACTGCTCCAGCCGTTAAGCCTTGCACAATCTGACGCTGGAAAAAGAGAACGAGAACTACGAGGGGAATGGTGCCAATGACCGTAGCAGCGGCGATCGGGCCGTAGGGAATCTCAAAAACAGAGGAACCGCCGATTTGAGCAGAGGCAACTGGAATCGTTTTCATGCTTTCTTCGGTGAGGAAGGTAAGGGCAAAAATGTACTCGTTCCAGGCAAAGATGAAGGTGAGAATGCCAGTGGTGACGAGGGCTGGCAGGGTGAGCGGCATGACAATTTGAATCAACATTTGCCAAATGGAATAACCATCTACTTTGGCAGCATCTTCCAGGTCTTTAGGTAACTGTTCAAAAAAGCTTTGCATGACCAGAATGGTGAGGGGCAAATTGATCGCGGTGTAGGGAACGATCAGCGCCAGATAATTGTTACCCAAATGGAAAAACTGCACGATTTCAAGTAATCCCTGAAGCAGCAAAATGCCAGGAAATAGGGTGATGAGTAAAACGGTTGCCTGAACGATCTTGCCACCTAGAGGGCGTAAGCGAGCGAGAGCATAGGCGCTTGGAGAACCAATCGCCAAACATGCAACGGTCGAAATTAATGACACGATCGCGCTGTTTAAGATGTAGCGCATAAACGGGCGACGGCTAAACAATTCAATGTAGTGATTGAGCGTTAACCGAGTGGGGAAATAGACGTTGGGTACTGCTGAGATGTCTTCATTCACTTTAAAGGATGTGAGCAACTGCCAGAGCATGGGAGCCAAACAAAAAATGGCGATCGCGACCACCGCAACCCAAAACAAAATTTTGCCCACCGAAACTGACTGCCGTTTGTGAGGAGCAGGAGCATTCATTGATCGATTGGAATCCAGTGCAGTTGCCATCTTTTTTTGGAGGGTGGTTAGTTGTTATATCAGTTTTGAGTTTTGAGTTTTAAGTTTTGAGTGACTGAACTTGCGTAGCATCGCTGATTGGAGTGCATCATCTGTAGCTCAATTAAAGGGAAATGGGATTAGCTGTTGGTTGGTTGTTAAGACGTTTTTTTCAGAGCTATAGCTCATGCCCCATCATGCTAAAAGCTAACAACTTTTCTTGAATGACCAACGGGCTATACAGCCAAAACCTTTCTATGTAGCTGTTCGCGATCGTCGAATCAAACTGCTACCAATAATGACTGCAATTACAAGTAATAAAAACGTGACGACGATGAGAGCCGATGCGTAGCCAAAATCGAGATATCGCATCGCGTTGGAGTAAATATAGAGCGATACTACTTCGGTCGAACCACCAGGGCCGCCACCTGTCATCACTTGAATCAAGTCAAAAATGCCAAACGCCTGGGCAAAGCGAAAGAGCATGGCAATGATGATTTGTGGTAGCAGCAGTGGCACCGTAATGCGCCAGAAGCTTTGCCAGGGTGTAGCCCCTTCTAGAGAATAGGCTTCGTAAAGGTCACCGGGAATGGATTGCAGTCCTGCCAGCAGCAACAGACTGATAAAGGGTGTCGTCTTCCAAACGTCTGCAAAAATGACGGCGATCGTGGCGGTAAGCGGCTCACCTAACCAGTTAACACCTGTGGTAATCAGCCCCAAATGGCGCAAAATGTCATTGGTAATACCGTACTGGTCGTTAAAAATCCACGTCCAGCCCAAACCAATGAGCGCGGTCGGCAACGCCCAGGGAATGATTGCCACGGTGCGAAGGATGTTACGACCACGAAACGGCTGATTTAACACCAGCGCAATGCCCATGCCTAAGATCAGTTCCAGCACAACTGAGATGACGGTAAACCGGGTGGTCACTCCCAACGTTTGCCAAAAATGACCATCACCAATAATGCGCCCATAATTACTCAAGCCTGCAAAGACTGGTTTTAGCTCGGTTCCCAGGTTTTGAGCAAATAACCCCAACCAGATCGATCGCGCGATCGGGTAGGCAAACACTAACAAAAGAACGGCGATCGAGGGTAGGAGTAAGTACAATCCCACCAACTGTTCTCGTGACTGAATGGTTTTGCCGTTTGTCGCTTGCATAGGGAATGAAGGCTAAAGGATGACGGATAGAAAGACAAAGGGCAGAAGGCAGGGGAAGCAGAGGGGGCAACCGCAGAGACGCGGAGAGATGGAACGTTCTAAGATGCGATTCTTCAACTCAAAACTCTTAACTCAAGACTCCTAACTCCTATCCCCTCTTCCTCCCTGCTTCTAACAACCGTCGTGTCTCACCAGCAGCGGCTTTCATAGCTTGCTCTGGTGCTTGCTGATTGGTTAAGGCTGCGCTGAGGTAGCGTTGGAGAATATCGGATGCCTGAGCATATTGAGCGATCGACGGACGTAAAACAGCCTGATCGACGACTTTGAGCAGTTGGGGGTAGTGGCTATATTTGGCAACGATCTCTGGATCGTTAAACAGGTTACGACGGCTAGGAACGTAGCCTGACTCTAGAATGTATGCCTTCTGGGGCGCTTGGCTGGTGAGGAATTTGACGGCCTTCAGCGCCTCTTTGGGGTGTCGAGTGGTTTTCGCAATGCCCACTCCCCAACCACCCAGGCAAGAACCGCCCACGGGTTGACCGGATGCGGGAACCATCGGCATGATGCCCACTTTACCTTTAATCCGTGAATCCGCTTTATTGACCAGTTCCCAGGCATAGGGCCAGTTACGAAGGAAAACCGCGTCGCCCGCTTGAAAGAGCCGTCGCGTATCTTCTTCAACGTAAGTGGTGACACCAGGGGGTGAAGTGCCTTGCGCGATCGTCTGCCGCAAAAATTCAGCCGCGCGTACCGCTTCTGGGCGATCGAGACCCACATCTAACGATTGGGGATCGATCCAGAAACCGCCAAAGCCTTTCAGCACTTCCGCATACATGGTGATCAAGCCTTCATACTGGCGACCCTGCCAGAGGTAGCCCCAACGAGCGGCCTTCTTGTCTTGCAGCGTCTTCGAGATGCTCATGAGGTCATCTAGCGTTTTGGGCGGTTGCAATCCGGCATTCTCAATCAAGTCTTTGCGATAGTAAAGGACACCCGCATCCGATCGCACGGGCATCCGATACAGCCGACCTTCATAGCGTCCACTTTCTACCGCTTGTGGTGAAAAACCAGCGAGATCCTGTGGCGAAACCTGATCGGTGAGATCTAACAACCAGCCTGCTGCCGCAAATTTGGGTGTCCACACCACATCCATATTGATGAGGTCATAGGGAGAATTGCCCAACAGAAAAGAGGTGGTGTACAGGTCTTCGTTGGTGTTCGCGGAGTTCGGCCCTTCATCCAGTTGAATGCGAATGCCTGGATTCTGCGCTTCAAAGGCTTTAACCAACACTTTGTAGGGCGGAATGTCAGGGGCTAACATCAGCAGTCGTAGCGTGACTGGCTGTTGCGACAGCACAACGGGAACGGCAACCAACAAGGCACTTAGCACCGTTAACGCAATCCAACTGCCAATCCTGAAGCGTCGTGATTGGTGCCAACGTCGAGTGAGGAACTGTTTCAGCGATCGCACAAAGTTCATTGAAAAAAGCCCAACTTGAGACGGTAACGCAGCGAAATTTTTTCTATTGTTGCAATCATTAAATGATTTAAAGCACCTGGACTCGTCAACAAAGATTTTTGTAAAGAGTCTCAATCAGGCTCCCATCATTAAGCGTTTGGGAATAATAGGTACCGTCTGCCCAGACTGAATCTTGTTAAACGGTCAAGCTTAAAAAACTTATCTATTACAAAGCTTATAAAGCTATTCCTTTAAGAATACAAACGATCGACCATTGTAAGGTCTATCCCAAGAATTTAGAACTTACGCATTGACAAAAAGAGTGAAATGTGGTGACTCTAGGATAGTCTCGTAGCCCGCAGAAACCAGTTGTGAGAGAACCGTCTAAGCCCTCAACCGCCAAGTGTACTTGCGCCCTGT
>JAESFU010000137.1_pt1 | contig 104108 bp, 112 predicted proteins | sample 9269461 | NCBI WGS metagenome assembly JAESFU01 (sample SAMN14502556, study PRJNA617107) | algae metagenome | isolation source: Stenomitos rutilans HA7619-LM2 and co-occurring heterotrophs from cave walls | place: USA: Waikapalae cave, Hawaii | collected 2009-07-28
CCAAGATCGAGGTCGAGGAGACCATGACCGGACCGCCGTCCGGATCGCACGCAGCGGGCGCTCAGCGCGCTGCGGGGTCGCGGAACAGATTGCGGGCAGGGCGGGATCGGGTCAAGCTGAGCTGAGCCGCTAGGTGGAGGGGCTTGTGTCGCGCATCGACTTCGAAGAGGTCGTGACTCTCCTGGCGCTGCGCGGGCGCGCAAGCGTTGGTTGTGAGCACGGAGGGGCCTGCCGCCAATGACCCTCGCTCGCGCTGTACGTACGATGGTCGACTGGGTCGACGATCCGATCCGGCGAATGAGCGCGTCGATCCTCCGAGAGGAGGGGCGGCCCATACTGACCTTTACCCAGATCGAGAAGCTGTACCAACGTCCGGACTTCCCTGACCGGTCAGAGGAGGCGCGGAAGGGGACTTGACGGCCTTGACCCGCCCCGCCCGATGTTCCACTTCCGTTCTCCATGGGACGCCGGCCTGCTCGCCTCAAGGAAGTCCCCCCGGACAGGAGGTCGCGGCGGGGCAGGGGAGCTTCCGCATTGAGGGCCGGCCGATCGCCTGACGCAATATCGTAGCACTGCGGGGGTGAGAGTCTCGTGCTCAAGCGGCATTATGAAAGATGATGCCGAGCGTGTGGCGACGGCCGGAGCGCACTGTGCTCACCCCGTGCCTCAGGTTCACCCGGTAGTTGCCGCGCCCGCCGCTTACCGGGCGCGTGTTTACCGCAAACACCACTCCGTCGCCTTGGCGCAGTGGCACGACGGCGCCTCGCGTCTGCATGCGTGGCCGCTGCTCGGTCAGCATGAACTCGCCCCCCTCGAAGTTCACGCCAGGCTCGGACAGCAAGATGGCCACCTGGAGCGGGAAGACATGCTCTCCGTAGAGATCCTGGTGCAGGCAGTTGTAATCCTCGGCGCCGTACTGCAGCAGGAGAGGGGTCGGCCGGGTCTGGCCGGCTTGGTGGCAGCGGTCGATGAAGGTGGCGTGATCCGGGGGGAATCGGATTTTCATGCCCAAGCGCTCATGCCACTCGTTGGCGACTGATCCCAGCCGGGCATAGAGGTCAGTTCGGAGCGCATGAACCATGTCTGGCAGCGGGTACGAGAAGTAGCGGTACTCGCCGCGACCAAACCCATGCCGGGCCATGTTGATGTGGCTGCGAAAGCCTTCGTCGCTCCCATAGAGCTCGGCAACGGCACGACACTCTTCGCTGGTGAGCAGCGTCGGCAGGATCGCCCAGCCCTTCGCATAGAGGTGGGCGGTAACCGTCGTCCAGTCGATCGTATCCAGCCGCCGAGCGGGCAAGGACATGCGCATAGGAGGCCCTCCATGATGATCTCGCAGGACCTGCACGGCCCCACCGACGAAACACCATTCCGAGCGTCGGAGAGCACTCCGCCCTTTGCTCTCGAGTTGAAGAGCCTGATGAAGCGATCATCTCGCGACGTCGCAGCTCCGGCCCTATGTACCTCTGCGGCAAGCTAAGCGCTTGTCATGGTCGTGCCGCACCTAGCGCTTGATGCGATGGCGCCAGATGCCGAGCACGACGTTGGCGGTCCCGATGGCCAGCAGGACCCACATGGTGCCCGTCGCGCCCGCTGAGACGCCTTCGAGCTTGGACGGGTCGAGGCGGCCAGCAAGGACTTCAGCACTCAGCCGGGCCTCATCCTGGAGCGGGGCCATCGCATGCAGGCCGCCCGCGAAGAGCGGAATGCCAGAAGCCGCCTTGATCAGGGCCCAGCCGGCGCTGCGGTATGCAGGAACGATGGCCATGGACACGAGGCTTGGAACGAGCGTCAGCAAGAATGAGGGGAAAAAGATCCAGTTCGCGATGAGGCCCATCGCGCCACAGATGAGCCCGTAACTTGCCACCGAACTCGGTGGAGGCACGACGCTTTCCAACACGAGAAGGCACGCGAGCGAGCCGATGAAGCCGATCGCGCCCATCGTGTGGAGGAATTTGAGTAGCCGCTGCAAATCGTCCCGGAGAGGTGTGGTGTTCGATCATCTGAGGCTAGAGCAGGCGTCAAACCTTGGGTATCACGAATTCGAACGCCAGCGCGTCGGCGATCCAAGATTCCTGCTAGAGACAAGGACCGTACCTTGGCAGGTGCGGGTCAAGGCGCAGCCTTGGCCCGTTGCGGAGCTTGGCAAGGTCCGCATTACGGCAGCGGCGGCCGCCGCACCTCTGAGCCTTGATGTGAGGTGCTCTGGCGGTCGCCTTTGTCGGATCTGTTTGCCCCGGGGCTGGTCGAGCCTCAGAACGTCGGGAACAGCGCCTGGATCTGGAAACGCAGGGTCCAGTCGGGACCGCTCTCAGGTTTGACGACATTGTAGAAGGCTTGCACCTGCGCGTTGATCGGAAGCTTGCCGACCTTGAACAGGCGCCCGATGCCGCCGCCGACCGGCACCGTCCAGCGGTCGGACGACTTGGCGAGCCAGTTGGCGGTGATCACCGGGACGGAAGTGAGGTACCAGCCGTCGGCCATGTTGTAGTTGAGGAAGGGCTGGATAAGCATCTGGTTGACGCGCTGGTTCTGCGTGCCTGCCCAGATGTTGTTGACCAGCACGCCGTAGACCCAGTGGTCCTGAATTGTGAGAACGACGGCCGAGGGGCCGGCGCCCCACTTGTTCACGCCAAGCGTATTCCCGGTCGCCGTTGGCAACCAGAAGACTGGCCCGACGCCCCAGATGAGCTTGCCCGGCTTGGCGGGCGAGAGGAAGAACGAAGGCTGGATGTTGCCGAGACCCAACTCGGCGCCGTCCGTCAGCGACAAGCGCGGCTGGTAGATCACCGGGGTGACCCAGCGGGTAATGAGATTCCAGTCCTCGGTCAGCTTGAACGGGATGACGGGCTGCACGTTCAGGACGTTCTGCGGCCGGTGAAGCGGGCCATAGTCGAAGTTGGTATTGTTCTGCAGAGGAATGCTGATGAGGTTGGCTACAGGGTTTTGCGCCGCCTCACGCAGCTTGTCGGCCGATTCAGCCGACCCGGCTGCCGGTTGAGCCTCTCTGGGCGACGTGGCAGGAACCGGTGCAGTTGCTGTGGTTGCGACCGGCACTACTGGCTTTGCCTTCTTCGGCGGAGCATTTGCGACCGCGACTGTTGCAGACGCAACGAGCATCAAACTTGCTGCCAAACCGCATCTCATCAAGGTAAGCTCCGCCTAGCTCCTCTTGGACAGATCGACGATAGAGTGCGAGCAGAAGCTCTAGCTTGGCTTTTCGTGACAGCAGTCCAAGCCTTTCACTAAAGTCTCTGTGCTGTTGCACGCGAGAGACGCTTGCGACCGGAATGACCACCTGCAGTGCGTCCTCCTCGCGATGAGGTCCAGCGTGCTGACAGGACGTGACCAGGGCGAAGAGCGACCAGTGCACCGCGGATGGCTCGCTTCGCCGCGACGTCCGCTTGCGGTACGTTCGCGAACTACCGCTGTTGGCGCGAGGCTGACCTGCCCCCGGATGCGAAGAGTTGACCGATTGACGACTTTGGCGATGGGCGCCCTACGGCTCTTGGGGAGTTAGTGCTCCACACAACGCTGCTCATGCTCGGCCACTGCAGGGGGCCGCCGATAATCGCCGCCTGCGACGGAGCGCAGGCGGCGTATGGGGTCATGGCGTCGGCTTCACGACCTTGTCGTAAAAGCCGACGATGTGCTCGGCGATGAAGGGCAGGTTGTCCTCGGTCGCGAAGTGCCCGGCGTTCAGCCGGTGGATCTCGGCCTTTGGCAAGTCCCTGCGATAGGCTTCGCCACCTTCCGGCGAGAAGAAGGGGTCGTTCTCGCCCCAGAAGATCAGCGTCTTTGGCTGCTTCTCCCGCAGGAAAGCCTGCCATTGAGGGTAAAGCGCCACGTTCGTGCGGTAGTCGTAGAACAGGTCGAGGTTGAGCCTCAGCCCATTCGGCTTGCGCATGAAGCCGTCGTCCGACTCCCACGCATCGGGACTGACGAGTTCGGGATGGCCCGCGCCGGCCAGATAGACCCCCTTGATGCCGTCATGGCTATTGAAGGCAGCGAGCGGCGCCTCGGTCTGGGGCGAACGGTTCACCCACAGCGCCTTCCGGAAGGCATCCCACGCCGGCGTGAAGCCCACCTCGTATGCGTTCGTGTTCTGGATGATGATCCAGTCCAACGCCTGCGGGTTGCGGCCCATGATCCGAAAACCGACGGGTCCACCATAGTCCTGCATGAAGAGGCCGTAATGGTCGAAGCCTTTCGCCGCGAGCAGCTTCTCCATTGTCACCGAGATGCCCTCGAAGGTGTAGGCGTAGGTGGCGGGATCCGGGCGGTCGCTGTTGCCGAAGCCCTGGTAGTCCGGCGCGATGATGTGGAAGCGCGGCGCAAGAGCCACGATCAGGTCGCGATACTGGTGCGACGAGGACGGCCAGCCGTGCAGGAGCACAAGGTTCGGGTTCTTCGGGTCGCCCGCTTCGCGATAGGCGATGGTCAGGCCATCGACCTTCACCGTTCCATAGGTGACCTGCGTCGCGGAGACCGTCGTCGTCGTGACGGTAGCAGCGCTCTGCGCCCGAACGGGGGCCAGGCCGGTGAAAGGGCTCGCCGCGAGGGCAAAGCCCAGGGCCGAGGCGAGAAGACGGATCTTGAAACTCATGATCTTTCTCCTGGAAGGAGGGCGCGCGTCGCCGTTCGGTGACGCGCTGCCCCCGGGTTTGTGCCGATGGTGATGGGAAAGGTCAGGCGGCCCTGCGGGCCTCGATGCGGGGGAAGTCGATATCGGTCTTGAAGACCTCGTTGACGTAGTTGGTCCACGTGTTCAGCGCGACGTGCTGGACGATCTCGATGATCTCGGCATCGCTGTAGCCGGCCTGGCGTACGGCAGACACGTCGGCCTCGCCGACATGGCCGCGGGTCCGCACGACCTTGGCCGCGAAGCGGACCGCGGCGTCGGCCTTGGGATCATTGGAGGCGCCGCTCCGGTTGGCGGTGATCTCGGCGTCGTCGAGCTTTGCCAAGGTCCGGCCGAGATAGGTATGAGCCGAAAGGCAATAGTCGCAGCCGTTCACCTCGGCGACGGCGAGCGCGATACGCTCGCGGGTCGGTGCGGAGAGGGCTCCCTTCCCGAGCGCCGCGGACAGGCCAAGATAACCCTCCAGGGCCTGCGGGCTGGTGGAGACGAGGCGGAACAGGTTGGGCACGGTGCCAAGTTGCTTGTTCACGGCCGCGAGCAGGGGCTGCGACGTGGCAGGCGCATCGGCGATGCTTGACGGGGTGGGAATGCGGGACATGGCGATCTCCTGAATGGGGTGCGACGGGCCGTGTTGGCCGTGCCCCAGATCTAGAGAGTTGCGTTCGCCGGTAGCAGCCGGTGATTTCTGGAGGCTGCCTTCCACAGGATGGAAGTTCCAACCTCCATGAAACGGCCCATGGGTTTCAGATGTCCGCCAGCGGGGCGAGCCGCGCCTTGAGGCGCGGGCGTGCAAAATCGAGGAATGCCCGCAGCTTCAACGGGATCATCGCCTGGCCGGGATGCACGAGGTGGATCGGCAAGGGCTCGGGCACGAAGGCACGCAGGATCGGCACGAGCTTGCCCGCGAGCACGGCGCCCGCCGCTTGGTAGGAGGTGAGGCGCGCGATGCCGATGCCGGCCAGGGCAGCCTCGATCAGCGACTCCGCCGTGTTGACGGCAAAACGCGGCTTGAAGCTGACGGACCGATCGGCCCCGCCTCCGAAGCTCCAGGTGCGCACCATCTGCAGACCCTCGAAGGCGATGCAGTCATGGCGGGCCAGGTCCCCGAGCGTGACGGGCGTGCCCGTGCGCGCAAGATAGTCGGGACTGGCGCAGGTCAGCCACCTGATCTCGCCCACCTTGGCCGCCACGAGCGCCGTGTCCGAGAGATGCCCGATGCGGACCGCCGCGTCGACATGATTGTCCAGTAGATCAATGACATGGTCGGCCAGCACGAGCCGGACGTTGACCTCGGGATAGGCGGCCAGGAAATCGAGCACGATCGGCGTGACGTGAAGCTTGCCGAACATGATCGAGGCGGTCACGAGCAGATCGCCTCGCGGCGCCCGGTACTCGCCGGCGGCCGCGCGCTCGGCCTCCTCGAGCCTCTCCAGCACCGCGCGGCCTTCCGAGACGAAGGCGGTGCCGGCCTCGGTCAGGACGAGCTTCCGGCTGGTGCGCACGACCAACTGGGTGCCGAGGTGTTGTTCGAGTTCCGACACTTTGCGGCTGACCGTCGGCAGCGGCATGCCTAGCGAGCGAGACGCGGCCGAGAGACTCCCACCATCCACGGCGGCGAGCAGGGTCCGGATGGCGTCGAAGCGGTCCACGGCAAACCTTCCAAAATCTGGAATAGGGCCTTCAAAGAAAACCGGATACCGGCAAAATCCGGAAGGCCCTACTCCTTGCGCACCGGGCCAGGCCGGCCCGCTGCTCCACAAGGATCAACCCGATGTCCACCCTCAGCAAGACCGTCCTGATCACAGGTGCTTCCAGCGGCTTCGGCCGAGTCACCGCCTTCACCCTGGCCCGCAGCGGGCACCGCGTGTTCGCCTCGATGCGCGACATTGCCGGGCGGAACCGGTCCCAGGCCGAGGCGCTGGCGGCGGCCGGCCTCGATGTCGTGGAACTCGACGTCACCGACGAGGCCTCCGTCGACGCTGCCGTGGCCACTGTGCGTGCGAGGGCCGGCGGGATCGACGTGCTCGTCAACAATGCCGGCATGGCATCCGCCGGCGTCACCGAGGCGTTCACGCCCGACCAGGCCAAGCTGCTGTTCGACACCAACGTCCTCGGCGTCATCCGTGCCACGCGAGCCGTTCTGCCGTCGATGCGGGCCGCGCGCGACGGCCTCATCATCAATGTCGGGTCGGTGCTCGGGCGCGTCACGTTCCCTTTCTTCGGGCTCTATGGCGCCTCCAAGTTCGCCGTCGAGGCCCTCACCGACAGCGTCCGCTACGAGGTCTCGCAGCTGGGCGTCGACGTGGTCCTCGTTCAGCCGAGTGCCTATCCCACCAACATGTATGCCAACATCCAACACCCGGCCGATCAGTCCCGGGGTGAGGCTTACGGCACCGTTGGCGATATTCCCGCCCAGATGTTCGCGACCTTCGGAGCGATGTTCTCGGCCGAGGGCGCACCCGACGCGCACGATGTCGCCGTCGCGATTGACGGGCTCGTTGCGGCACCCAAGGGCACCCGTCCCGCCCGCACCGTCGTCGGTCAGCCCTTCGGCGCCGCCGCGCTGAACGATGCGACGGCCCCCGTCCAGCAGGGGGTCGTGGAAGCACTCGGTCTGGGCGCGCTGGCTTCTCTGGCCGCCTGAACACATCGCACTGGGAGAACCACCATGACCACCCCCATCACAACGGCCCGTGCCTTCTACGCCGCCGTGGCCCGGGGCGACGTCCCCGGCCTGCTCGCCACGCTCCATGCCGAGTTGACATGGACGGAGGCCGAAGGCTTCCCCTACTACAGCGGCACCTGGACCAGCCCCCAGGATGTCGTCGACAAGCTCCTCGTCCCGCTGATGCGGGACTGGGACGGCTTTAGCGCCACGCCAGGCGAGTTCATCGCGGAGGGCGACCGTGTCATCGTGTTCGGCACCTATGCTGGTACCGCGAAAGCAACGGGCCGGTCGATGCGCGCACCGTTCGTCCACACCTGGCATGTCCGTGACGGCCAACTGGATCGATTCGACATGGTCACTGACACCTGGCTGGTGCGACAAGCCCTCGCGAAATCATGATCCAGGCGAGCGCGTCCAGGAACTCGCTCGTGCGTCTCAACGGTGAGATCAACCGCCGCGCCGACGTCGTCGGATCTTCTCCAACGACCGGTCCATCATGCCGAAGGTCGGCGCGCTGATGCCGTAGCAGTGCGGTGTTGCCCTTCACGCGCCGCTGCTTGGCCGGAGTGGCTTGCCGACCTCCGTGATGATCGCAATTGCAGGCGGCCAGTACTGGCCGCCTGATCGCCCTCGCACACCGCCGAGGATCGATGCTTCTGCACCATCAGCCCGCGCCCGTTGGGTGCGCCCCTATCGCTGGGCGCCCGTCGGCGCAATTGCGGCCGGCGCCGCGATAGGCTTCGTCACCGCGGCAGCCGCAACCGCCTACTATTCGTCGCCCCCGCCTCAGCCAGGTCTGTGCTGGTATTACACCGATCCAAGCCGGCGCAGCGGGTTCTGGGACACCTGTCCCTGACGGATGGGCAAGTGAACTTAAAAGGTACACGCCTGGATGCGCTGAATGTCAGCTATTGGCTCACGGTGGAATGGGCGCTTGTGGCGCAAGGCAGAATACCTGCACGACACACGGATTAGGTTTGCATCGCTTTCTCGCATTCAGCAGATTGGCCGACGTCTCGAGGGAGGTAGAAATGGAATTCGGCAGGACGGATGCACTGCTGGGAACGCGGTACGCGATTGCCTCCGTCGATCGCGGCAGTCTGGTCGATGACCTAACCGTCCTCGATACATACCCGTCTGAGCGGGAGGCCTTCCACGCGGCCGAAGACCTATGCTCGAAGATGGCAGGAAGCGAGACGGGACTTCAGCCAGGTGAAGGCTATTGGATCTTCGAGCTGCGTCCCATGCGCTTCGTCGGACGGGCGCCCTAGGGTGCGAGTTCTCTCAGCGATTCAGGCCGTGTCAGGACGATCCGCGGCAGCTTGCGGATTTCGCGGTAGAGAGCGCTGAGCGGCACCTCGCCGTAATCGTCGCCTCGCGTGCGCCCGGCCCGGTGGCCAGTGATAGCCTCGTGGTACTCCCTGCCTATGCCGACCTCGCGGGCGACCGACTTGAAGCGATGGCGGAAGCTGTGCAGCGGTGCCGCCTTCTTGTCGCCGACGCCCAGCTTGCGGATCCATTTCCCGAGATAACCGACAACGGCGAAGCGGTGCAGCGTTCCATCCTCGTCAGCGAATAGGTAGCCCTCCGGACGCGTGCGCACGAAGTCGAGGAAACCGTCTTCCACCAGCTGCGGATGCAGGGGCACTTTGCGCCCGACATAGCCCTTCACGGGGCCTGCCTCCGGGTCGATCACCATGAACGGAATGCCATCAATCTCCTGGACATCCTGCCTTCTCAACTGGACGACCTCGCCGGCCCGAGCTCCCGTGAAGGCGCAGAGCCACGGCACCCAGCGTCTCAGGGCTCGCGTGTAGGGCAACTGCCGGTCGAAGCTCTGAAGCGTCGCAGCCAGGATCGTTCGCGCCTCCGCAGTTGAAAAACCACGGCGCTGGAACGGGCGCGGGTCGTAGCGGAAGATGACGTTCGTAAAGGGGTTCTCGGACACCACGTTTGCATGCACGGCGTACTGGAAGAGCGCGCGGAGGGCCGCCACCCGGCCATAGTGCGCCGTTCGGGCCGTCATGCCAGAGAGGATCAGCTGATCGCGCCAGCGGAAGGCATCGTCGCGTGTAACGAGGCGCGGGCCGCGCTGCCCTACGAAGTCGCAGAAGCCATTGATGTGACTGATCCAGTACTTGCGGTGAGCGGCGCTCGCCGGGGGATCCGAGGGCATCCATACCTTGACGAGATCGTCGACCGTTTTGATTTCGCTAGCCATGGAAGGGCGTACATTTTCAGGGCGTCGGATCTTAGGTGTGAACCGACCAGGCGTAGGTGGGGGCTTGGGTTCGGCAGCGGGCGGGCGCAGCGCCAAAACCTTCAGTCGCCCCTTTGTTCGCAACGCCTTCAGTTCTCGTTCTCGATCCTGGATCGTCGCGATCACGTTTGCGCAGGATTGTACGAAGTCGACCTGCGCTCGGTCTTTGCGATCCACACCCTCCTGCAGCATGCGCCTGATCGCCTTCCATTCAGCCAGATGCGTGTCTATGAGGGCGAGGTCCGAGCGGTCATCCTTACGGAACTCCTGCGCCGACACTTTCGCCTCGGCTGCCATCTTGCGCTGGGGCGGGCGGACCCAAAGCTTCCAGGAGCCCTTCCGTTTCCACCGCTGCAGGGTGGCGTACTGGACGCCGTACTTCTTCGCGATCGCCGCGATCGGCATTCCCTGTTCGAACTCGAGGCGAAACTTCGAGAGTTCATTTTTCGTGAGCCGTCGCATGGCCGATCTCCTCCTGGATGGCAAATGCTAGTGCTTGAGCGTTACCGCGGTCAGCGAAGATCAACCTCCGGTCACAGACGGCTGTCCTGGCTCACTCAGCGAAGGTGCCGGCCAGGGAGTCGTTGGCGGGGCCTATGGGGGCGCGCTCGGCTAGCAATAGGTAGTGGTGCAGCTTGAGATGGCGGCCTCGTCGAGGGTGTCCAGGTACTCCCTGACCGATCGCCTCGTCTCGGCCAGGGCGGGCCAGTCGACGGTCTCGGATGCATCGGCGGAGCGCTGCGTGTTCGCGTCCGCCCTGATCAGGCTGCCGTCGACGGCAAAGCCCTCGCCACCAACCAGGCCCTAGTCCATGCAACGCTGCACGGTGTTCTCAAACAACGCGCGCAGCATGTCGCTGTCGCGAAAGCGGCCGTGCCGGTTCTTCGAAAAATGTCGAATGGTCCGGCACGGCGCCTTCCAGACCCAAGCGGCAGAACCAGCGATTAGCCAGGTTGAGGTGGACTTCCTCGCAGAGCCGGCGCTCGGAGCGGATGCCGAAGCAGTAACCCACCAGCAGCATCCGAATCATCAGTTCCGGGTCGATCGAGGGCCGACCCAGCTTGCTGTAGAACGGGCGCAGCTGCGCGCGACTGCCGGAGAGATCGACAAACCGGTCAATGCCGCGGATGAGGTGATCAGCCGGGATATGTCGCTCCAGGCTCAACTCGTAGAACAGCGTTTCAAGAGCCAACGTCCCTTCGCCCATCATCACGTCGTCTCCAAGCCCGAGGACGAATGCATGAGGACTTCACACCCGCAGCAACGCCGACCTTTTCAACGACATCGGCGCACAGGCAACTCATGGCCGGTGCGATTGCTTTTCAAATTGAAGAGAACGGCTCCGAATGGGTTTCATTCTGCGACGCCCCGGAAGGTTCTGGTATCCATCACGGCCGAGCTGGCCCAGCAGTCAAAGAAGGAGCAGAAGCACCTCATCGAGCCGCTATACTGACAGGACAATCACCTTCGCCCCTTCCGGAGCCCGGCCGTACAGGTAGATTACGTCTTGGTTGACCAACCTGACGCAGCCTGAGGAAACACTCGTTCCGATCGTCTCGGGCTCTGTGGTCCCGTGCAGCCGGTACCCCGTGTCCCCTGCCTCGCCGTAAAGGTACATCGCTCGTGCGCCCAGCGGGCTTTTCGGACCTCCAGGGACTCCGTCGCCGCGCGATGTCTTTACGAGTTGAGCCTTCACGTCAGGATCGCGCTCGACCATTTCCTTTGGCGGCACCCAGTCGGGCCATGCACGCCGCATGTTGATCTGTGCTGTGCCCGACCAGCCGAACCCCTCGCGCCCAACACCAACACCAAATCTCGTCGCCTTTCTGTCGGGCTCCACGAGGTAGAGGAAATGCTCCGACGGGCTCACCACAATCGTCCCCGCAGGCTCGGGCCCCTTGTAAGCGACCACCTGGCGGAGGTAGGCGGGATCGACCGTCTTGTAATCGAAGGCTGTCACCGGGAACTGCTCGCCGGAGTACTTGCCGTACACCTCGGCATAATTCGGACGGCTGACGGTCGCCCCGCTCCGGCTCGCGGGTGTATCGAACAGCCCGCCCTCGAAGATCGAGCCGCACCCGCTCACGACGGAAGCGATACCGATGCTGCCGGTGCGCAGGAACAGACGGCGTGAATAATCTGCCATGTGCGGTATCCGAAACGGTGGAGTGCCCCTCGTCTCGGTTCTCGACCGGAATGGTTAACCGACCCTGAGCGCGTTGCGCTTGCACTAACCATTTGCGTGATGTCTGCGGGTCGTCAGGCGCTTCCGGATCGAGAGTGGAGGTTCACGAGACGGTCTGCCGCCACACATCCGCATGATCTTTCGCGAAAGTCCTGAAGTCGACCGGGGGGCGACCGAGCACGTCCTCGACCGTCGTGGTCGTGTTCGCGGTCCGGCCTGCCCGGACCGCTGCGAAGAGCCCGCTCATCAGCTCGACCAGCGCCGGCGGGGCGCCGGCCATGGCGTTGCGCAGCGCTGCATCATCGACCGGCACGTACTGGACCGGGCGCCCAGCGGCTTCCCCGATCAGGGCTGCGACGCTCGCCCGATCCAGCGGCTCCGGCCCTGTGAGGGCGTAAGCATTGCCGACGTGCCCGGGTTCGATCAACACCTCTGCGACGACCGCCGCAATGTCACGCGTGTCGATGAAGGCGGACTTGCCATCCGCGGCGGGCTCATAGATTGCGCCCTGGTCGCGGATCCCTGCCGCCGAAAGCGTCGCATAGTTTTGCATGAAGAAGGTTGGCCTAACAACGGTCCAGGCCAGCCCCGACCGTGTAAGTTCCGCCTCGACCACGCTGTGGGGATTGGTAGGGTCGGCCTCAACGCCCAGCGCCGACAGTTTGACCACGTGCTTCACGCCGGCGTCCTTGGCCGCTGCGATCAGGTCGATTTCGGCCCCTGGCAGGAGGTCGTAAGGGGCGGACGTGAACACGGCATCGACCCCTTCGAGTGCTGCGGCAAAACCGGCCTTGTCTGCGTAGTCGAACGGAACGACTGTTGCGCCGGGAAACTGGTCTTGCGCCTTTTTCGGCGAGCGAGCGCCGACGCGAACTTCCTGGCCCAGGGCCAGAAGTGCTGCCACAACCTGGCTTCCGACTTTGCCGTTCGCATTGGTGACGAGGATGGTCATGGCGAGCTCCTGATCGAGTGGGTATCAGCTGCTGTGCACACGATCTAGACCGAGCAACACTTTCATGCGACTGAAAACCCGTCATGCAGCGCTTGAGTGACAATCAACTGCGGCGGCTCGACCTGACGCTGCTTCTGGTGTTCGACGAAGCGGTGCGGTCCCGCAAGTTCGGACATGCGGCGGCCCGCCTCGGGCTGACCCAGTCTGCCATCAGTCACGCAATGACACGCTTGCGCGACATCTTCCGGGATCCGCTTTTTATTCGACAGGGCAATTCCGTCGTCCCTACGCCCCGGGCACTGGCCCTCGCTGTTCCCGTGGCACGGGTGCTGGCTGAGCTACGGGCCGTCCTTGATGACACTTTCATCTTCGATCCGGCACGCCTGGAGCGAAGCTTCAAGGTCTCGGCCCTCGACTACGTCATTGCCACCTTCTTGCCAGGCGCCCTCTCGCTCCTTTCATTGCACGCGCCCTCGGCTCGTATGTCGCTGGTGTCGATGGGGCGCGCGGACTCGATCTCGGCGCTGGCTGATGGCCGGCTCGATCTTGCAGTTGGCGTATATCCACACGTCCCTGAAGGCTATCGCAGCACTGTTCTGCGTCAGGAGACCTTTGTCGTGGTCTGCCGACATGGACACCCTGTATCTGAGCGTTCCCTCGACCTTGAGACGTTTCTGCAGCTCGATCACTTGCTGGTATCCGCAGCGGGTGATTTCGAGGGCGCGGTTGACGTCGCGCTGCGAAAGCGTGGCCGCAAGCGGACGGTGGTTGCGGCGATTCCCCAGTTTCTCGCTGCTTTGGCAACGGTGGCGGAATCCGATGCTGTGCTCACCGTCCCCGAAGGTGTGGCCCGAACCTACGCCAAGCGCTTTGACCTCTCCGTGACGATGCCGCCGCTGGATCTCGCTCCGTTCGAGGTTTTAGCCCTAGCAGGACCGATATCCAGCACGGACCTCGCAGTGGACTGGCTTGCTCAGATATTTTTGCAAATATCTGACGGTAGACGGCTTGATCCTATCGAGAGCGGAGACGGCAACGTTGCCCTTACTACCAGGCTAACCGCACCCTGATTCACCTTCGAGGTCGGTACCTCGGGCAATATATGCTCCAGCCAAGATCAGGCAACATCCTGCTACAGCAATTGTGAACCCACCTGTTTTAGTGATTCCAGTCGTTCCCATAATCAAACCGAGAAAAAACATCACTAAACCTCCGAGAACAAGCCTCCGACCAATTGCAGCGCGCCGCTTCTCGGCATCGCCCGGCCATATATCAGGAGCCGGTTCTTCATCGAACTCCCGACGATAAAGATCGAGTGTTCGAGAATAAGCGGATTGCACCGCGCCGATTGATAACCCAGTCATGTGCTCTAACTGCTGACCAAGCAGTATTTCTTTGCAAAAGTGCTCCCAAGCATCATTGTCAGACTCGATATGCAAATGCCAAGCCTGATCGACCCGCTTGGATGGCGCCAAAAGGCCCCCGTCAACAGCCTTGAGGTACAAGAAGCGACGATATTCAAACTCAAGACGTCGGGCAGACTCGTACGTCAAATTTTGACCGCTTCGGAGCCGCTCCAGAAAGCTGACACTCTCATATCTCCCCCGCCACGTTCTCCGAGTCATCGTAGGTAATTCAGCGCTGCAAATCGCAATCCAGAGTTCTGGTCGCGAGAGACGTGTGGCAACGGGGTGCTCCGCCATTTCGAACCCGCCCAACAATCCCGGCTAGCTCTCTGCAATTGATTGCGAATTGCAGCGGCTTGCCAAGCCTAGCGCCCTTGCACACAATGCAGCAACTAAGAGGCTGTGCCCAGATAAATGGGATGGCTCACGACGTCGCCTCGTGCCCATTTTTGAGCTACTTTCCTACACTGCACAATCTATTTACAGGAGTGCGGAACCGAGCGTAAATATTAGCAACGTAGGTCGTTTAAAATCAAATTACGCCATTCCAATTCGTACCAGACGGGCCGTGGGTGAGGGCGCGGTCCGCTAGCACACTAGCGAGCATACCTGCGACACATCCCCTTAGAGCCCCGATTCTGCTCGAACAAGCTGGCCCGAACGATCCAGAGATTAATCCAAGAGGTAGACCGCGACATGGCCAAGGCGACTGCCGAGACAGACGCGTACATCACCTCGCGCCAACAGCAGCAGAATTTGTAGAGGTTGTTCGCGCACTGAAGAGAATCCTGCGGCTCGACCGATTTCGGCTCCGCGGTCCACACGGAGACGGAGAGGAGTTCCACCTGGCAGCGCGGCACATAACTTCAGGAAGCTGGCCAAGCTGCTGCCGCAGTACGCAAAGGAATGCCGGCCTGAGGCGGAAGGCACGCCTCGCCTTGCGGAGACCGGAACCTCTTTCCTGGCCACGAGACATTTTACCAAATCAATTGGCGCGAGGCGGACTTGATCGAACGAGTGCTCTTGACCAGAGGCGGGCAGTCGAAAGTTCGCCTTTGGCGAACCAAAAAATGTATCCGCGAACGTCGTTACGTTCTGCTCGGCGCGGATCGCGTCGACGCTAAAGTCGATGGCGGCGACGACGTTAGGCGACAAACTGGCGGGCAAGTTGTGAAGTGACTTTGCCGGACCTCTAAAGCCGCGGATCGATCGGTTCGCTTTCCAGTGCGAGAATGGCAAAGACGCATTCGTGCACGCGGCGCAGCGGTTCGCCGGCCACGAACCGTCGCAGGGCCTCGTGTCCAAGGGCGAATTCGCGCAGGGCGAGGTTGCGCTTGCCGTTCAGGCTTCGCTCTCTAAGGCGGGCAAGGTGTTCTGGCGCATCGTATTCCGGGCCGTAGATAATGCGCAGGTATTCGCGCCCGCGCACCTTCAGCGCTGGTTGCAGCAGGCCCTTGGGCCCTCTGGCGATGAAGTCACGCGGCTTGACCACCATTCCCTCGCCGCCCGTAGTTGTGAGTGTCTCCCACCACTTTGCGGCGTCTGTGCAGGCGCCAGCGTCTGAGAGATTAAGAAGTCGCCAGCGGGTCAGAGCGACCAAGGATTGTCCCATTGCGGCCAGACGGTCCACGAGGCCCATGTGCCAGGCGTGGTCCTGGTCGAACCAAACGCGGCCCTCGCTGGCCAGCAGATGGAACGGCGCGACGCGCAGATCGTCGACGCCGGACACTGGCCAGACATAGGGCTCCCAAGCGCGCGCATAGAGGGCGGAGCGATACTGGCGATCGACGAAATGCGCGACCAGGGCCTCAGCCGGAACACCGCGCGCGTTGGTGCGGATCAGGGCCGCTGACGCGGCTCCGAGGCCGGCGCGTGCCGAGGCCGCGACCGGCGCGTACTGGGCGTCGATCAGGGCACCTGCCTTGGCGGACCAGGGCATGATCTCTGCGTCCAGCAACAGCCAGTCGCTGGCGAGTTCATCCCATAGGCCGGCTGCGTCCACTGTTGTCCGCAAGCGACCCAGCAGCGCCTCGGTCATCGCCGGGTCGTCGAAGAAGCTCCGACCCGTGCGCGTCCAGATCGCGCCAGTCTCGCCGCCCGCCGCATCGAAGCGAACACGAGCGGCGTCCGCGTTGCGGCAAAGGGCGATGATCGCCCGCGAGCCCATATGCTTTTCCTCGCACACCACCTCGGCCACACCCTGCTTGCGATAGTGGGCGAAGGCCTCCTCCGGCCGCTCCAGCCAGCCATCGGCCGAGGAGGTCTCGGTCGGTGACATGGTCGGCGGCAGATAGGCTAGCCATTGGGGCGCAAGCGCAAAGCGGCTCATTACCTCCAGGGCGGCGGCGGCGTTTTCCTCGGCCACGACCACCCGCCCGCGCAGGGAGGTGTCGATCCAGCGCCGGCCGCTGACATCCTCCATGTTGAGCAGGTCATCGGCTTCGGCTTGAGCCGAGCGCCCGTCGGTGGCAGGGGCGAGCGGCCGCATCGGCTCGCACCAGACGTGGTGCGCCGGGACCTCCACCAGTTCGCGCTCTGGCCAACGAAGAGCGGTCAACTTGCCGCCGAACACACAGCCCGTGTCAATGCAAAGGGTGTTGTTGACCCACTGCGCCTCGGGAACCGGGGTATGCCCATAGACCACGGTCGTCTCGCCGCGATAGCTGGCGGCCCAGTCCGCGCGGACCGGTAGGCCGAACTCGTCGATCTCGCCTGTGGTTTCGCCGTAGAGGGCGAACTCCCGCACGGCGCCGGAGCCGCGCCCGATCATCTCGGCCTTCAGGCCAGCGTGGGCGACAGCGAGTCGGCCGCCGTCGAGCCAAAGGTGACTGCGCAGATCGTCGACAAAGGACTGGACGGCTTCCTTGAAACCGCGATCGGCCACTTCGTACTGGTCGATGGTCTGCTGCAAGCCGTGCGCGATTGTCACCTTGCGTCCTGCCAGCCAGCGGCCGAACTTGCGCTCATGGTTGCCCTGGATGCAGTAGCCGGTCCCTGCTGCACACATGCTCATGGCGATACGTAGACAATCGGGAACGTTGGGTCCGCGATCGACCAAATCTCCCAAGAAGACCGCCTTGCGCCCAGCCGGCGGCGTGACCACAACGGATCGCTCACCAAGGGCTTCGCCCCAGGCAACCACATACCCGAGCAAGGTCAGCAGTTCCTCCAGTTCAGTGGCGCATCCGTGCACGTCGCCGATGATGTCGAACGGCCCGCAATCGGCACGCTTGTCGGTCCATAGCGGCTTGCGCTCCACGATGGCGGCGTCGACCTCAGCCTCGTTGCTCAGCGTCCACACTTGGCGGAAACCTTCCCGCTGCAGGCCTCGAAGGCCGCGGCGGATCTCGGAAGACATCCGCTGAACCACATTGACGCCGAACGGCCGGCCCGCGCGGCCCTTGTTGCGCTCGACGCAGACGCTGATGCCCATGTCGATCACGATCGCCACCGGCAGGGCGTGCCAGCGGCGGGCGATCTCGATCCAGCCCTTGCGATCGGCCGAGCGCACATTGGTGGCGTCGATCACAGTCAGCCGGCGATGCTTGAGTCGCTTCTCGGCGATGGCGCGCACGAGTTCGAAAGCGTCGGCGCTGACCGACTGGTCGGTCTCATCGTCGCTTACCAAGCCGCGGGCGCGGTCGGAGGAAATGACCTCCGTCGGAGCGAAGTGGCGAGCTGCGAAGGTCGACTTGCCGGAGCCGGAGGCGCCAATCAGGACAACGAGGGCGAAGTCGGGGATGTCGACGTTCATGCCGCGCTCCCCTTGGTGAAGATACCCATTTGCGTCGGCGCGCCATGCGTATCGTCGATGGAGCCGATACTACCGAACGTCACTTCGTAGCCATGGGCTTCGGCCACGCCGCTTGCCCAGCCTTCGAACTGCGCTCGCGTCCATTCGAACCGGTGATCTGGGTGACGGAAGGCGCCGGCCGCGAGATTGGAGAACAGGGCGTTGTACTCGGAGTTTGGCGTGGTTACGACGACGGTCGCCGGGCGCGCGGCGCTGAAGACAATCTTCTCAAGGGTCGGCAGGCGTTCGGCGTCCAGGTGCTCGATCACCTCGACCAGGGCGACGGCGTCGACATTCTCCCACCGCTTGTCGCGGTAGGTGATCCCGCCGTGCAGCAGGGTGACGCGGCCATCTGGCGGCGCGCCGGCGACGTCGAGCTTTAGCCGCTTGGACGCCCACTCTAGGTCGCGCGCGGCCGCATCGACGCCGACCAGGCGTTCGACCCAGCGCTCACGCACTAGGCGTTGCAGCAGTTTGCCTTCGCCACAACCGAGGTCGGCGATAGCGCGCGCACCGCTAGCGCGTAGGGTCTCGACAACTGCGTCCAGGCGCCGATCATTCAGGCTCATGGGCGCTTCGATCGCGGCTTCCGGTGTCACGCGCTTCTCGGATTCTGTGGGTTCGTCGCCCGTGTCCGGCGCCAGCCGTTCCAGCGCGTTGCGCGCCAGGGCCCGGCGGTGGCTCAGGTAGCGACGGACGATCAGGTCGCGGGCCGGATGGTTGTCCAGCCAGCCTTCACCGCGCTTGAGTAGCTTTTCGACCTCGTCGTAACCGACCCAGTAGTGCTTGTCGTCGTCCATAACTGGGATCAGCACATAGAGATGATTGAGCAGGGACTGCAGGCGCGCTTTGCCGGCGAGCTTCAGCTTCACATACGTCGGCGTCTTGCCGGTCAGGGCGCCCCCATCCGCCACGGCCTCGGTCTCGACGGACCAGCCCAGGGGCTCGAACAACTCATGGACCAGACGCACGCCACCGCGCGCGGGCAGGGGGGTGACGATCACCTCAAGCGGGATTTCGGTCACGGCGAGGTCGGGGCGCTCGCGCGAAGAGCCGGTCATTGCCGTGCGCAATGCGCGGCCCATAGCGACCGACAGAAAGGACGAGGCCGCATAGGGGCGGTCGTTGACATAGGCGTCGAGCAGACCTTCCGAACGCCCTCTGCCGCGCACCAAACCGATTGGGTCGATGTCCAGCACCAGCGCCGCCTCGCACCGCGCGCCTTCAGCCTGCGGATAGAAGACGATGGCCTTGCCGAACGGCAACTCGGTCTCGTGCACGCGCTCGGGATGCTTGTGCAGTAGGAAGCCGAGGTCGGTGGCCGGGCGATGGGTGGTCGCGATGGACAGGAACATGATGCTGCTAAAGCTACCTTTAATAGGGATAGATGGGCGGCCCGCCCGCCTCGCCGGGCGGCTTGTTTTGATCGAGCCGCCCCCATTTGTCTGGACGAAGACCCGCCAGCTTATAAGGGACAAGCCTGGCCTCGGCAGCGGCGTCGACCGGACCGAGCTCGTCCACGACCGGCCGACGAGCAGCGTTAGACAGCATAATTGCAGCCCGCCAAGCGCAAAAGTTCAAACTTGACCGTAACATCAAGGCCGCTATTTCATTCAGTGACAGGCGGCGCTCCGAAGCGATTTGGTTCGGGCTCGCCCCGGCGACAGTGCCAGACGAGCAGCAGGAACTGCCCGACCAGCGGGACGAGCCAGAGCAACTGCCACCAGCCGGACCTGCCGATGTCGTGTAACCGCCGGGCTCCAATAGCGAGCCAGGGAATGACGAGCGCCCACCAGGTCAGCGATGCCAATAGCCCCACCCCGAGGTTATAAGCCGTGATCTGGCCGGTGTCCGGCGTCCAGCCCCAATCAGACACGGATACGGGATTGAAGTGCTGGCTTCCGGTGAGCCTGAAAAGTACGAAGTCGGCGAGGCTGGCGGCCAGCGGCGCCAGGGTGCAGAATAAAAAGAACCACCAGAATTCGGACCGGCCCGCCCGACTCCTGAAATCGAAATAGCGGGCCAAGCCCGCCTTCACGGCGTCTTTCGCCGACATGACCAGTCTCCTTCCGGACGTCTGAGCGCGGCATGGAATTTCAAGCCGACACGAACCGGTTCATCCGGCCCGCAACTCGTAGAGCACCCGGCTTGCCACCCCATCGCGAACGGTCGGTGCGGGAGAAAAGTCTGCAATTTTAACGACTCTCGACCTGCTCTCGACAGGCCCGGCGGCCAAGTCGCGTCAAATCCTGCTGATCACGGAAAGCGCCTTCGGCAGAAACCCGCACATCTGCGCTTGGCCGGCAATCCAGAGCATGCCCATCGACCCGACCAGCAACTAGCCTGGGCGGGCGGATTTAAGCTCTTGCCAAACGGCGGATCGGCAGAGTGACTCCTGCGAGGAGCCCCTTCGCCTCGGCTGCCAACTTGCGGTGGGGAGGGCGGACCCATGGTTTCCAGGAACCTTTCCGCTTCCACCGATGCAGGATTGCGTACTCGACGCCGTACTTCTTCGCGATAGCTGCGGTCGGCATCCCCTGTTCGAAGTCGAGGCGAAACTTCGAGAGTTCCTCTTTCGTGAGCCGTCGCATGGCTGATCTCCTCCTGAACGGCCGAAGCTAGTGCTGGAGCTTTGCCCCAGTCAGCGAAGATCAACTTCCGGTTACACACGGCAGTCCAGGCTCGCTCAGCGAAGGCGCCGGCAAGGGGGTGTTTGCCGGGCGCCAAAATGGGCGCGCTCGGCAAGCGAAACGCAGTGCTGCAGGTTGAGATTGGATGCGGCGCTCCCAGTAGGAGTTCGCCATGTCGGTCCGAATTGACAGGACAACGTCCCATCGGCCCTCGAACGCGGGTCGCCTTGTCGGGGCGAAGCCGCCGCTCAAACCTCAGCACATCTGGGCCTTGCGGACACGGCTCCAAATGGAAGGGCGCTTTCGTGACCTCGCCCTGTTCAACGTCGCCATCTACAGCAAGCTGCGGGGCTGCGATCTCGTTCGACTGCGCGTTGCCGACGTGGCCGCAGGCGGGTCGGTGAGAGGCAGATCGACGGTCGTCCAGCAGAAGGCAGGCCGCCCCGTTCCTTTCGAGTTGACGAGCTCAGCGCGGTCAGCGATTGCGACTTGGCTTACCATTCGCCAGACCGGATCGGGGGAGTGGCTGTGGCCGAGCAGAAGCAGGGCAGGAGAGCACGTCACCACACGGCAGTACGCTCGCCTGGTCGATCGCTGGATGACTTTGATCGGGCTGGATCCCGCAGCTTACGGCACCCACAGCCTCAGGCGAACGAAGTTGTCCCTGATCTACAAGCGCACCGGTAATCTGCGCGCCTGCCAGCTCCTGCTCGGACATACGAAACTTGAGAGCACCGTCCGTTATCTCGGGATCGAGATCGATGATGCGCTTCAGATGTCGGAGCAGGAAGACATCTGACGGCGATAGCCGGCGGGCGTAAGCGCCCGCCGCTGCATCTGACCCAAAGCAGACCAATGCAATGTCTGCTCTAGGGCATCGCGACGTGGCAGATGTTGCCCTACGGACCTTCTGCGTCCACCCGCAGCGCTTTGCGAGAACAAATCTACCCAGCGCCAATTTGGTCGTCGACCCACGCCCCGACATTCTCAATGGCCCGGTTAGCTTCGGGGAAGGCTCCGGCCCAGATCGGAAAGACATGTTGCATGCCGGCCGTGACCCTGACGGTCGCGCTTCGTCCAGCTACGGCCATCGCGCGGGCAAGCCGGAGACTGTCGTCGAGGAGCACCTCATCACTGCCGACGAGGCACAGCAGAGGCGGCATGTCTGCGAACGAGCCAAAAACCGGTGACGCGAGCGGCTGTGCCGGACCCGCGCCATTGAGGTACCAACCGGCCATCTGAAGTAGGCCCTCACGGCTGCACTCAATGTCGCGGCCGGCGTTGTCCGTCATGCTGGCTCCCGAGCAGGTCAGGTCGGCCCAGGGCGAAACGGCCACGATGCCCGCCGGCGGCGGATGGGAACGATCCCGCAGAGCTAGACCAAGAGCGACGGCGAGACCACCGCCCGCAGAGTCTCCCGCAATGATTGTCCGGCTGGGATCAGCGCCGTTGGCAAGAAGGCCGAGATACGCGGCAAAACCATCGTTGAGGGCGGCAGGATACGGATGCTCAGGCGCAAGCCGGTAGTCGGCGACAAGGACCGCCGCGTTGCAGGCCAGCGCAAGGTGACCCGCTGTTTTGCGGCGAGAGGCCGGGGATCCGAGGACGTAGCCACCCCCGAACAGGTAGAGCATCGTCTTGTCCGGCTCCGTGCCAGCTGGAACGGCGAAAAAGCTCTTGCTGTCGGCAACTGGGTCGTACCTTACACCGGCCGGTTCGGCTGTGGCGTCTTCGGCATGTTCACCGGCCATCCTGCGTGCGGGCAAGGGAAGGTCGATCTGCTTTGGCGCGGCCTGGACGGCGGCCCAGAAACGAAGAGCGGCATCGCTGCAGTGACCGCTCTCGGAGTTCAGCGGCTTTGCCATGCTGCGTCCCATCCTGCGTCAGTTGATCCGCTTCGCCTCGGGGAAGGACCAACTGCCGTCCAGGACCTCCGGTCCTGGCCTATAGAGGCGCACGGTGTAGTTCCACCCCCTGGTGATCGGAAGGCAGTTGGGGATCGATGGGGTGCATCCGCCGAAGCGAATGGTGATGGACCCGTCGGCATCCCGCTTGGCGGTCAGGTTGTTGACCGAGTAGGCGTTGAGGGGGTTCTTCGCAAAGAAGCCCTTCTCGTCATAGACGCTGATCGACCAGAACCCGTCCACCGGAACGTCCTGCACGCGCAGTTCAAAGATAGTCTCGCCATCGTTCTGCGCCGGGTACACGCCGCGGTAGACGGCGGCGCCGGGCGGGTTGCCGCCCCAGCCAACGGCGGTGCCGATCAGGTGGTTGACCGGATCCACCTCGCCCTTGCGGCCGAACATCGGTCCTGAACTCTCGCCCCGGTATGGCGCAAGCCCAGTGATGGCGCCGCGGACTTTGTCGAGCGATTCGCGATCCCAGCGGGGGATCTCGAACCGTCCTGCGCTGGCTTGCTCGACCTTGATCTCGTCCTGCAGCGCGTTCGCCAATCTCAGGTCCTCGGGACTGCCGGGGTCGGCGAGCGTCCGAACGATCAGGTAGACGTAACGCGTGCCGACGGACTCCGGCGTGAAGGTGAAGCGGCCCGGCCCGTAGACGACCTCCGTCGCGTAGTGGTCCTGAGAGAGCGCCAGCATCGACATGAAGCGCTTGCCGGGGTCGGGCAGCGTCACGGTGAGCGGCCCCGCCGCGAGGTCAAACACGCCAGAGGAGTAGAGCGTGTCGCGGTTCATGCGCACGACGTCCTGCGTTTCGATCGGCGCCATGGCCCGGCGATGATCGAAGCGGCCGAAGGCCCTTGCGGCAGTCTCTGCGAAGTAGCGGTCCGTCTCGGCGCGGACGAAAGTGTCGAGCGTCACCGTTCGCGGCGAAGGCGGTGGGCCGTCGGCTGCCCTGGCGGTCAGATCGAGGCCGGCCCGATAGGGATCTGGCCCAACGGTCACGCCCCTATTCGTGAAATTGATGATCCGGTCGACGGCAGGGTCATGGCGAGGCCAGTTAGGTCGGTCGCCACCATTGAGCTCCCCGGTCTTGGCAAAGGACGTCCAGTAGGCGCTCGCCAGCTCCGCCATGCGACGGTCGGCGTCGGTCACCTTGTCCGGCCCGACGATGCCGGCCGGAATGTTCATCGTGTAGGGGATCTCGAAGCCGTGCAGCGTGCCTTTGAGCGCCTTGCGCTGGCTCTCGGCTACGTAGGAGAAGCGATAGAGCCACGCCGGCTGGCCCGACCTTGCGACGAGGTCGGCGAGGTGCCGGGCCGGCTCAATGAGCGTGCGGTCGGCGAAGACCCGCTGCTTCAGCTCATCGAGGCTCAGCGCGCCATCGGGATCGTAGACAGCACGCGCCTCGTCCGCGAGTTCGCCGAACGTGTCGAACACCTCGCCCTTGCTCGACGCAACGCCGAGGCCGAGATCGCGGTCGTTCGCGCCCACGATGACCGGGACCGGCACCTGCCGGCCAGCCCTCAGCGTCGTCTCGGGCGCGTCGGTCAGGAGCTTGCCGTCCAGGATAGGCCCGGCAACGCCCTTCAGGTGGCCGCCCGCCGCCAGTGCCTGAAGCTCCGATTTGGCCGAGGTGTCCTTGACGAGGCTCTCCGCCGGTAGCGCGCGCAGCGCCGCGAGCCCAGCCGGCCCGTCATTAGAAATTCCGCGCGAACGCGCGTAATCGATGGCGATGGCGTGCGCCTGCTCCAGTGGCGTCACGGGTAGACTCCGCTCCCGAGCGGATGGAATGCCAGGAGACTGCAGGATGGCCTTGGCGAAGAGCCCGCGCGAGAGCGGCGAGACCAGGTGGGTCAGCACCGATCCGCCTCCGGCGCTCTCGCCGAAGAGCGTGACGTTGCCGGGATCGCCGCCAAATGGCGCGATGTTCCGCTGCACCCACTTCAGCGCGGCGACCTGATCAAGATAGCCAAAGTTTCCCGTCGGCTCGTCAGGGGCTTCCGCAGACATGGCGGGGTGGGCGAAGAAGCCGAGCCGGCCCATGCGGTAGTTCATGCTGACCACAACGACGCCCTGCCGTGCGAGCCCGTCGCCCGGATAGAGCGCGGTCCTGCCATGCACGAGAGCGCCGCCGTAGATCCACACCATGACCGGCAAGGGCTTGTCCGAAGCACCAGCTGGCCGCCAAACGTTCAGCGTCAGGCAGTCTTCGGACTGCAGGACGTCGTCGGCCTGCGTGCAGGCGGGCCCGAACGCGCTCGCGTCACGGATTCCCGCCCAGGGCACAGGCGGCTGCGGCGCCCGCCAACGCAATGATCCGACGGGCGGTGCAGCGAACGGAATGCCCCTGAAGCTCTCGACTTCCCCTTCCACCGATCCACGGACCTGCCCGGTATCGAGGATGACGATCGGGTTGGGTTCGGCTGCCCAGACGGCGGGGAGGAAGCCCGCCATAAGGACGATGAAGACGAGGACGATGCGCCGCATGATCGGCTCCGCCACAGTCAACGCGCGCCAATTGTGCATACTGGTGAGCGCAACCCAAGCCCTTTTGAACGCGCCGATCCAGCTGAGCGCGAGGAGACCTCCCTCGCTTCGGACTGGGTGGCCGAATTGGCTCGCGATCGATTACTGGGCTGAAGGCCAAGAGAGCGCCTACCCGCGTCCAGTTTCAAAAGCGGATGGTAAGGCCGACAACGGGTCCATGTACCAGCATGTCGAATTTGTAGCGCGTCAGGTCCTCGCCCTGCGAGTAATTGGCGTAGAGCGCCCGGTAGCCGAGAACGCCCGAATAGGTGATCCCGTTTCTCGTCGTGAAGTCATAGCTGTAGGCAGCGAGTGCCTGCCAGGTCAGCTTGCTTCCACCCGCGCCGATATCGCCGCGCAAGAGAATGTTCTGGCCCGGAGCCAGCGCGATCCGGGCCCTTCCGCCGGCGAAGCCGTCCACCCAGTCTACCGTTCCCGAACGCGCGAAGTCGCGGGTCTGGCTGATGGAGAGCAGGTCGGCGACCTCGAGGCGCCCGGTGGCCGTGAGATCGATGCTCGCCGTCTGGTGCCAGTAGCGGGCTCCGGCGAGGAGATCGAACGCCACCGGCCCCATCTGCCCGATCTCGTAGGCGGCGCCGCCTTCCACCACGGCCATCCTGTAGTCGAGCTGGGCGGCAGCGCTCAGCGAGGCCGTGACGAGGCCGGGCACTAGCTCGCGGCTGAGGCCTCGCTCCCTGTCCAACGTGATCTTCGACCAGAACACGTTGGCCAGAAGCCCCCACCGCCCGTTGCGGGCTTCCATGTCGGCCATCAGGGCAACCAGCGTGCCGCCCGTTCCGATGGTCTGATCGACCACGTCCACGAAGCTGGCGTTGACACTCGCGGTTCGTCCGCGAAGGGTCTGCTTGCCATTGAAGCCAGTAAGCCAGGCGTACGGCGTGATCCGGAACGTCCAGCCCGCTGCCAGCTCGGGCTGCGCGAGAGCAGCCGGGGCGGGAGGCTGCAGGTCGGCAGCGATGGCCGCTGAAGTTACCGCAATCGACGTCCCAATTGCCGAAACCAAAACCTTCAAACGCCTCATGACTTTCCCCGCATCTTTTGCCTTCGTTGTCCCGAATTGCGTCGGTACGCCCAGCACAACCGCTGATACTCCCTCTGGCTTGGCAGACGGCCTTGTCGTGCGCCCCGAGAAAGGACCGGGCCTAGGGGGTTGTGCGTTGGAGAGGCTCCGCCAACCAGCATGGCTACCGCTCGCGGAGTCATGCTGGCCCTTCCTGGAGGCGCCCTTGGTGGGCGAAACCCCAAATATCGACCGGATTGGTCAGGAAGGGGCGATGTTCACCGACTACTACGCGGAACAGAGCTGTACCGCAGGTCGCAACGCGTTTTTCACGGGCATGCACCCGCTTCGCACGGGAATGATCCCGCCGCAGCTTCCTGGAAGCCCTTCGTATCTGCGACCCGGCACGCCCGCGGTGGCGAAGTTCCTCCTCGATCTCGGCTACAACACAGGGGAGTTCGGCAAGAACCACTTGGGTGACCACCCTGATGCCCTGCCGACAGCGCACGGCTTCCAGGAGTTCTGGGGCTACCTCTACCACCTGGATGCCATGCAGGGAGTAAGCTTCCCGGACATCAATCGTTCTCCGACAGACCAAGCCATTATCCCGCCATGCAAGACGGTACCGATTCCCGGCGTGCCTGAGACGCCGTCTGTAGATCCTGCCACGACCATCTGTATGACGCCCCCCCGCCCGATGCTGTCGTGCCGGTCGTCCGATGGCTCTTCCAAGAATCAGACCTGTCGTGACGAGGGCCCGCTCACTCTCGATCGTTCTCGCACGGTGGACGAGGAGATCTCCTCGAAGGTCGTCGACTTCCTCGACCGGAACGATCCCAAGAAGACCAGCAAGCCGTTCTTCGTCTGGTACAACCCAGCTCGCATGCATATCACCACGATGTTCTCGCCTAAATATGAGGCGATGCTTGGCGAGCGCGGGGGCAAGGATTGGGGCATAAACGAAGTCGGCATGAAGCAGATGGACGACAATATCGGCGTCGTCCTGCAGAAGCTGGAGGACATGGGCCAGCTTGACAATACCATTGTTGTCTTCACGACCGACAACGGAGCCGAGGTCATCACCTTCCCCGATGGCGGCGTGACGCCATTCAAGGGCGGCAAGCTTACCACTTGGGAAGGTGGAATGCGCGCGCCCCTGGTTGTCCGCTGGCCAGGCCACATCAAGCCGGGCACCGTCAAGAACCAGATCATGTCGGCGCTGGACTGGCTCCCCACGCTCGTGGACATCGCAGGCGGCCCGAAGAACGACGACCTGAAAAAGCAGATCGAAACGGGCTCCTATCCTGGCATTGTAAAGACCACGCTCGACGGGGTAGACCAGCGCGCGTTCCTCGAAGGACAGTCGAACTCCGCCCGCGACACCTTCTTCTACTATGCAGGCCCTACGCCATCGGCGGTCCGCTACAAGAACTGGAAGCTCTACTTCTCGATGGCCGGTGCGGATGCCATGGGCGGGCTCCTCGGCCCCCAGACATGGCATTGGACGCAGATCACAAACCTGAAGCGGGATCCCTTCGAGATCACAGTCGCGGACAATAAGTCACTGCTGGCCATGGGTGGTGCGCTTGCGGCGCCAAGCACGGCCTACCTTTACGACTGGAACATCCTGCCGATTGGCCAGGCTCTTTGGCTCAAGGAACTCGAGACGTACCAAGCTTTCCCGCCAATGCAGGATCCCGCGAGCTACAACCTGAGCCAAGTCTACCAGGAGCTCAAGAAGTCTCGTGGAATGAGCCACGCCGGCGAGTAGCACCCTCGAGAAAGGCGGGCGGCCGACGTCGCCCGCCATCACACATGCCATTCGGGTCTCCTTGCGCGGCCCTGAGCAACGCTGCATCCCCTGAATCGTGGAGCCTTCCCATGGGCGTGCTGAAAGGCCTTTGCATCGGTCTGTTGTCTTCGATCGGAACTCTCGCTGTGCACCCCGGACAGGCACACGCGCAATCGCCGAAGCCGAACATCCTTGTCATCATGGGCGACGACATCGGGTACTGGAACATCAGTGCCTATAACCGGGGCATGATGGGGTACCGGACGCCCAACATCGACCGGATCGCCAACGAAGGCGCGGTCTTTACGGACTATTACGCCCAGCAATCATGTACCGCGGGCCGCGCCGCCTTCATCACGGGGCAGAGCCCACTTAGGACTGGCCTGCTCAAGGTCGGACTTCCCGGCGCGAAGGAGGGGCTTTCCGCCAAGGACCCCACTTTGGCCGAGTTACTGAAGCCGCAGGGCTATAACAGCGGGCAGTTCGGGAAAAACCACCTCGGTGACCGCAATGAGTTTCTGCCCACCGTCCATGGCTTCGACGAGTTCTTCGGCAACCTGTATCACCTGAACGCGGAGGACGAGCCAGAGCACCCGGACTACCCGAAAGGTGCTGCCTTCAAAGCGCAGTTCGGTCCACGCGGTGTTCTGAAGTGTTTCGCTACCGCAACGGCGACCTCCGGCGACGACCCTCGGTTTGGCCCGTGGGGAAAGCAGAAATGCGAAGACACCGGTCCGCTGACCAAGAAGCGGATGGAGACGATCGACGACGAGCTCGTTAGCGCCTCGATCGACTTCATGGATCGGTCCGTGAACGACCAGAAGCCGTTCTTCCTCTGGTTCAACCCCACTCGCATGCACATCTGGACGCGCCTGAAGGCTTCTTCTGAGGGCAAGACCGGCCTGGGGATCTACCCGGATGGCATGGTCGAGCATGATGGCCAGGTCGGACAGCTGCTTGCGGAACTCGACCGGCTGAAGATCGCCGACAACACCATTGTCGTCTACACGACCGATAACGGGGCCGAGACCTTCTCTTGGCCGGACGGTGGAACGACCCCGTTCCGGGGTGAGAAGAATACCAACTGGGAGGGCGGCTACCGGGCACCAGCCTTGATCCGCTGGCCCGGCACGGTTCCCGCGCGGGCCGAGATCAACGAGATCTTCTCGGCCGAGGACTGGGTGTCAACTCTCGTTGCGGCCGCCGGCGAGCCCTCGGTCAAACAAAAACTGCTCGAGGGCTACGACGCCGCCGGCGCGAGCTTCAGGGTCCACCTCGACAGTTATGACCAACGTGAACTCCTGTCCGGAAAGGGGCCGAGCAAGCGCAGGGAGTTCTTCTACTGGACGGACGACGGCGACCTTGCCGGCCTCCGCTATGACCAGTGGAAAGCGGTGTTCCTGACCCAGGACGCGCACGGACTCGAGGTGTGGTCCCGGCCCATGATCCAGCTGAGGCTTCCGCTCCTCTTTAATATCCGGTCAGATCCGTTCGAGCGAGCGGAGATCGAATCCGGCGACTACACACGCTGGTTCATCGAGCACGCCTTCTTGCTCGTTCCTGCCCAAGCCATCGTGGGCGAGATGATCGCAAGCTTCCAACAGTTTCCACCGCGGCAACGACCCGGGACGTTCTCGGTCGAGCAGGCAATGGAGCGGCTGCGGCTTCCTCCGTCCAGTAACTGAGGCAGGCCGCTCACGGGGAGGCTACAATGACCGATCGTCCACCAAGGGCACGATTGACTCGCCGAAGTGTTCTTGCCAGCCTCGCAGCCCTGTCGAGCGCGGCTGCCGCACTCCGTACCGGCTCGCTTCGCGCCCAGGACGCAGGAACCGCCCAGCCCCTCGCATCGTGGAACGAGGGGCCGACGAAGCAGGCCATCACGAACTTCGTCGAGACGGCGATTTCGGAGTCTTCGGGAGCCTTTATTCCTCCGGCAAGCCGCATCGCCGTTTTCGACAATGACGGCACGCTGTGGTGCGAGCATCCAATGTATGTCCAGCTCGCATTTGCCCTCGACCGGGTCGCCGAATTGGCGCCCGCACACCCGGAATGGCAGAGCAATCCACTGTTCAAGGCCGTTCTGGACAAAGATGAGAACGCGCTGGCCAAGTTTGGCGAGCGAGGGCTGGTCGAGATTGTTCTGGTCACGCACGCCGGGATGACGACCAGCGAGTTTGAGCAGATCGTATCAAAATGGCTGGCAACCGCACGCCATCCTCGCTTCAGACGTCCGTACACCGAGCTTGTCTATCAGCCGATGCTGGAGCTGATGGCGTATCTCAGGAGCAAAAGCTTCGACATCCATATTGTCTCTGGTGGCGGCATCGAGTTCATGCGGCCGTGGGCGGAGCCGATCTACGGAGTCACTCCCGAACGGGTCGTCGGCTCGTCGATCAAGACCAAGTTCCAGCTCCGGGACGGGACTCCGGAGCTCTTCCGACTTGCGGACGTGAACTTCGTCGATGACGGGCCAGGCAAGCCGGTCGGCATTAACGCGCATATCGGCCGTCGCCCTGTATTTGCCGCCGGTAACTCCGATGGTGATCTCGAAATGCTGCAGTGGACCACGCTGGCGGGCACGCCGGCCTTCGGCTTGCTGGTCCACCACACCGATGCGGAGCGCGAATACGCGTACGACCGCAACACCGATTTCGGGCGACTGGTTAGAGCGCTCGATGCAGCCCAGGTGAACAAGTGGACCATCGTGGACATGAAGCAGGATTGGAAATCCATATTCCCGCCGGAGAAGTAACGATGGGCCACGTCACGCCGCTTTCCCGCGAACATCTGTCAAAGCACGAAATGGTCCATGTTCCCGGTGGAACCTTCCGGATGGGATCGGACCATCATTATCCTGAAGAAGCTCCTTCACACCGCGTGAAGGTGAATTCATTCTGGATCGACGCTACGCCGGTCACGAACAGGCAGTTCCGCAGCTTCGTTGAAGAAACAGGCTATAAAACTCTCGCGGAAACAGCGCCTCGTCCCGAAGATTACCCGAGGGCGCTGCCGCACATGCTGCGCGCCGGCTCTTTGGTGTTCAACCAGCCCACATCGCCGGTCAGCCTGCGCGACATGTCGCAATGGTGGAAATTCCAGCGTGGGGCCTGCTGGCGCAAGCCCTATGGACCGGACTCCTCACTGCGAGGCCTGGATGATCATCCGGTCGTTCATGTCGCGCATCAAGATGTCGAAGGCTACGCCGCGTGGGCTGGAAGGTCAGTGCCTACGGAAGCCGAATGGGAATACGCGGCACGCGGCGGCCGAGAGGGCTGTGAGTTCGCGTGGGGCGACGAGTTCACCCCGGATGGCCAGCACATGGCCAATACCTGGCAGGGCAATTTTCCGATCGAGAACACCAAAGATGATGGATTTGCCAGGACCTCCCCGGTCCAGGCTTTCCCACCGAACGGGTTCGGCATCTATGACATGATCGGCAATGTTTGGGAGTGGACCTCCGATTTTTGGAGGTTCCGCCATCCTGCCGACGCTCCCAAGGCGTGCTGTATTCCGGTTGATCCCCGGGTAGCGGACGAAGCGAATAGCTACGATCCGCGCGAGCCCGACCTCGCGATCCCACGCCTCGTTCTCAAGGGTGGCTCGCATCTTTGCGCCCCCAATTACTGCCGGCGCTACAGGCCGGCCGCACGCCACGCCCAACCCGTCGAGACGTCGACCAGCCACATCGGATTTCGGTGCGTCGTCAGGGATGGGCCGCCATCTCACGAGGGCCCGCCGAGCGCCAGCTGAGGAGGAGGAGCAAGATCACGATGCACCAGATACTTCGCATTGTGGCTACGGTGTTCAGCATTGCTGCTTCATCGGTGGCGGGCGCGCAGGGTCAGAGCCCGGCCTCCAACCCGCCCGCCATTCAGCGGGAAGCCCTGTCCATCCTGAAAGCGATGTCGGACAAGCTCGCTGGCGCGCAGAAGCTGTCGTTCACTGCGGTCGGCATGTTCGACCTCCCCGCTGGAAATGGTCAACCGCTCTTCTATGCCACTTCGACCTCTGTTGTCTTGGAACGCCCCGGCAAGCTGAAGGTCATTGCAAGCGGTGACGGTCGTTCGAGCGAGTTCTACGCCGACGGGCAAACCATGACCGTCTTCTTGCCGGACCAGAATGTAGTAGCGGAGTCAAAGGCCCCCGCAGACATTGATTCTCTTATCGACCAAGCCGACCAAACTGCCGGGATAAATTTTCCGTTCGTGGACTTCATCGTGTCTGACCCATACGCGGAGATGACGCGGGACGTGGACGCAGCCTTTGTCATTGGACGGTCGACTGCCATAGGCGGCACGACGACGGACATCGTGGCAGTGAGCAATCGGGACGTACAGGCTCAGCTCTGGATCGGCGCTGATGACAAACTGCCTCGGCTCATCTGGGCAACGTCGACCGACACGCCTGAAAAGCCCAGACACTCCATCCAATTCTCCGACTGGAAGATGGATGGCGCGGTGACTGATGCCTCCTTCGGGTCGGCGCGACTCTCCGGTGCGCGGAGGATCGAACTTGCGCGGCCGGAAACGCTCTCCAGCGGCCCGAACTGATAGGTGATCCCATGAGCGCGCTCGCTCCTCGATTCCATCGCCTCATCTGCACGGCCGGTGCTGTCGGTCTGCTTGCGTCCACCCTGGGAGACCCCGGACCCGCATCGGCCTTTTTTCGAGGCGGCGGGTTTGGCGGTTTCCACGGAGGCGGGTTTGGGGGCGGTGGCTTCCGGGGAGGTTTCGGTGGTGGCGCCTGGCACGGCAGTGCCTGGCATGCGGGCGGCTGGGGAGGCACCTGGCACGGTGACGGCTGGCATGCGGGCGGCTACTACGCCGGCGGGTTTCACGGGCCAGTGGTGGTCAATCACTACTATGGCGGCGGCTGCTACGCTTGTGGCGCCTGGGGTGGCGCGGCGGCGGCTGGTGCCGTCGGCTTAGCTGCAGGTGCAGCGATCAGCCGGGCGGCCGACCCCGGTTACTACTATCCCGGCATGCTGGTTGTTTCTCCGCCCGCCACGGGATGCGAGTACCGCTATGTCGCCGGTGTGAACTACGACATCTGTGGTGCGACGTGGTTCAGGCCGTACTACGGAAACAACGGTCTCTACTACAGAGTTGTTTCGCCGCTTTAGTTGTAAGTTTTCACGCATGCTCGTGAAAGGAAATCCCGTGCGCGTTGCTCCTTTCCTAGCCCTGCTCTTGGTCGCTGTGGCGGAGGGGTGCCAGTCGCAATCCGACATGCGGAGCGACCGCCACACCATGCTGGTGCAGTCCGGGTTTGTTCCCCGCCCAGCAGATACGCCGGCGCGCTCGGCAATTTTGGCGAAGCTGCCAGCCAACACTTTCGTTCAGCAATCGGTCCACGGCCAAACGAAGTACCTGCTGGCCGATCCAAGCCACTGCAACTGTCTCTATGTCGGATCACCAACAGCCTACGGTAACTACCGCGGAATGTTGAATGTTACCCAGCAAATGGAAGAACCGATACTCAACCCGGGTCTTAGCCCGAGCAATATCGACAACGTTTCCGGATGGGATCCCATGTGATCCGCGGTCGGCATGGGCTTGATACGCAAAGGGCCGCGAAAGGCATCACCCGTTTGGGAGAGAAAGCTTACAGGAGGACAACATGACGAACAAAACAATAGGTCTCATCGTTGGTCTTGCCGGGACGGTGCTTTCGTCGGCCGCACTCGCCGATACCTGTACGTTTAAGCAGACCAGCGGAGACATAACGGACAGGGCAAAGCCTTGTTTCTACGTCCCTCAAACCGTGGCTTTGCCGCATTGCAAACCAAACGCGTCCGGCGGCATCACGGACGAGGCCAAACCCTGTGTCTACGTTCCTCAAACCGCTGCCATTCCCACCTGCCCGCCTGACGTGAACTCGATGAGAAACACGGACGAGCCAAAGCCGTGCAATTACGTGCCGAAGTGATAGTTGCGCCCCCTCAACCTGAGGGGGCGCGTACAGTAGAGCCACAGAGAGGATCTAGTGATGCTGTTTGCTCGCTTTATTGTCGCGTCGATTGTTCTTTGTACTACAAGTAGCGCGGTCTTAGCCCAGAATTCCGGCCAGATCGGAACGCTGTCTTGCGACGTGTCTCGTGGCATCGGGCTGTTCGTGGTCGAGAAGCAGTCTCTCAGCTGCGTGTTCAAGCAGTTGGGAGGGGCGCCCCCGCAGGGCTACACAGGGTCGATCGACCAGTTCGGAGTGGCAATAGGGGAGGTCGGTGCAGGCCATCTGGTTTGGGGAGTGGTCTCTGTCACGAAAGGACTTCCGGTCGGCGCTCTGGCGGGAACCTACGCTGGCGTCGGTGCGAATGCCTCACTCGTCGTTGGTGGTGGCGCCAATGTTTTGGTCGGCGGAACCGGTCGAGCCTTCACCCTGCAGCCCATATCCGTCGAGGGTGAAGTCGGCGTGAATATTGCCGGGGGAGTGACAGCATTGACCCTGAAATCGTCAAACTAGGAACGGGAGCTCAGTGATGAGATTTCTGACAGGATTGTCTCTGGGGGTGCTGGGCGTCGTTTTGGGCGGCCTCGGCCCTGTCGCCGCCGCCGACCTCCCGTCTCGGGCGTTGGCGCCAGTCCCTCCGATTGTCGTTCCCGCTTTCACTTGGACCGGTTTCTACGTGGGAGTCCAGGCGGGCTGGGCTCAGACCCAGAACAAGCTGACTGCTGGAGCGGCAACATCCGGGGCCGGCTCAACTATTGCGCTTCCAACGCTGACCAAGGATGGGTTCGCGGGAGGGCTTCTCGCCGGCTACAACTATCAGATCGGTTCCGTCGTGGTTGGTGCCGAGGTCGATGGTGAGTTCCTTGTGACCGGGAAGGGCCGCTACACGGCGGAAACGGGCGACTTCATCACCGCGCATACCAACTGGGTCGGCTCTGCGAGAGGACGGGTGGGGTACGCTTTCGACCGCGTCCTAATCTACGCGACCGGTGGCCTGGCCCTAGCCGCTCCCAAATCCACGGTTACCGGCACGGAATATTCCTACGGGGCCGGCGACAGCACTCGTGTGGGTGGACCTTGGGCGCAGGAGCAGAGTTTGCGATCACCAACAACTGGATTGCGGGCCTTGAATACCGCTACGCACAATACCAAAGCAGCACGTACAGCTACCCGGTTGGCGTCAGCAGCATCGGGATCGTCGGCTTCAAGGAGCAGTTGAGCACGAACCAAGTGACGGCGCGGTTGCTTTACAAGTTCTGATAACCACCTCCGTCGAGAGCTAAGCGGCGATATGTCCATTGGTCGTGCCGCCCTCCACCCGGCGGCTCTCTGCCTGCTCTTCAACGTACTGGGCTGTAACCCAGGCGTGCAAGTCCGTCCTCGTTGACGCTGATCTCGCGAGCGTCCCGGGAAGGGTTGACCGCGCGATGTCTGGATTCCGGTTAAAGGCTCAGGTCTGCTTATGGCGCATTCCGGAAGCAGTAGATTTGACCCTCGACGAGACCGCCCGCTTCTTCATCGGCTAGGTCACCAAACCGGAATGCCCTTCAGCGACCACTGGTAGCAGAGCTTGTCCCACCACGAGAGCTTGCCCTTCGCCATCAGCTTCTCCTTGAGCACCATCTGGGTGTAAGCGTAGTTGGTCGCGTCCCACGCTTCGAGCATCGGCGTGTGCTGGATGGCCTTCGACACCCGGTCGCCAACGACCTTGCCGTAGCGCTTGGAGATGACCGGGATCTCGAGCGCCAGGATCTTCTCGCGGGCGACGAAGAAGGCTTCGCCCTCCCGGACACCGGCGCAGATCCTGCTCCACAAGCGCTCGTACTCCAGTGCGGCGCACGTCGCGATCGACGGGTCTTCGATGTAGCGGTTCCCGAACTGTGCCATCGCTCAGGTCTCCGGGGCGCCGGCAATCGGATTGCCGGGCTTGATCTTGTAGACCTGCGCGTAGTTCAGGCACCACTTCTCCCGGGCCTCGCGGCTGTCGCTGGCGCCGATCTGGGCCAGCCATTCGGCATACTTGCCCGGGATGATCTCGACGCACTGCGGAGGGCCGATGTCGTGCTCGGTGACCGCCTCACGCCAGCGGGCGATCAGCATGCGGTGCAACGAGTTGAACGGCAGCTTGCCCGACAGCTTCGGCTCGAAGTCGCGGTAGACGCCATCGTTCGGGTAGACCACGAACACATCCGGTGTGCGGCTCCGGAGGGCCTGATCCAGAGCCTCATCGAACGCCGTGCAGAGCCTCACCAACACGTCGCGGTGGTTCTGGTAGAGCGTCCACTTCCGGCCTCTCTCCAGCTGCTCAAAGATGTCGGCGCGGCCATTCAGCTTCAGCAGCTGGGCAAGCTCGTGCCGGTCGAGGCCGATCCTGATCCGCATGGCACGCAGATCGTTCGGGGTCACGTCACTAGGCTTTTCGTCCATGTAGTCCTCCTTTTTGTGCCCTGGCAGCCAGGGCGTTACGATCGTCGTCTCGCATCTCCCGCCGTCGCTGCCAAGCGGGGTTGAAGACGGAGTTAGGCGCGGCGAGGGGGATGAATCCGTAGCAGCGGATCTCGACCGTCACGCGGACATCGGTCGTCTATGTGCCACGACGGGTCAATTGAGGTCAGAGCAGCCGTCCGGGTCGCACCCGTCGACGCTGATCCGTGCTTCACATCGACCAAGTACATCGTGGAGCGAATCTCATTCCGCCCAAACCTGGCGTCCGGGAAACTCGGAAAAAGCGTGGAGAGGAGGGCGGCCGAAGCCGCCCGCTTAGGGGTTCTGGCTCGCATCGGCTTTGTCACCGGGGCGCGCCTCTTGCGCTCCGCTACGGCGAACCCGCAGCGGGAGAACCCGTCGCCGGACCGGAGCACGTAAGGCCCTTGCTCCGTGTTGATGCTGTCAAGCTCCATCGTAGACTCCTTCATTGTGCCAGATCATGCCCGGCAAGGGGTCGTAGTGAGAGGTCAGGGCGCGATCTGGGACTCAACGTCCACGGCCGCCCGCAGCCAATCGAACGGATCCGCAGCCCTGTAGCGGCGGCCCGTGAAAGCCTCAGCATCCCGCAGCATGGCGCGGACCGTTAGGGTTTCGATCCGGTCACGGCCGGAAAGGGCGCATGCCCGGAGTCCGTCGGCAATGGCGTTTGCAGTGAAGGCATGCGGGCCGGAGATGGGTCCGCCGGGAGTGACGGGCGGGAGCATGGCGACGATGGCGGCCCGATACTGTGCCGCACGGGAGGGCTTCCGGACGATTGCAAACATGGTCGACTCTTTGTCCGCCCGGGCATGCCGGGGAATCGGTTGCAGCGGATGGTTTAGACGCGCGCCACCCAATAGACATACTGGCCTAGCGTCCGGGTTGTGAACGGGCCGGACTCGAGGTTTGCATCCTCCGCCGCATGGCAGATGGACTCGGCCGTTTCCTCGTCTCCCGCCTCTTCCTCCGCCTGTTTCATTGCTTCGATTAGGTAGCGTTTCGCCTCGTCAAAGGTAGCGAAAGCGGCCGGTTCCGACTCCGGCATAGGTCCGGGCATGTTCCATCCGGCGGACCATTCAAGGGCCGGTTCCTCCGGTTCCGCATAGGCGGACTCGATCCGCTCGCCAGTGTGAGCGCACGTCAAGTCCGCCTCTTCCCAATTGATGGCGAGCGCAACCGGCAACCAACTGTCATGCGGCCGGATGGCGCGGTCTCGCAGGGCGTTAGCAACTCCCGCCGATTGTCGCGGGCCGCTTTGAAGCTCAAAGCCTCCCCGTCCGCCATGACGAAAAAGAGCGGATAGCCTCCCGGAAAGGCATACGGGCCGGAGCGCATGGCGCGGCGGAAATCGGAAACGGTTTCAATCGTCATTGTCATGACGGACTCCTTCGATCCGCCCGGGCATGCCGGGCATGGGTTGCAGTCTCCGCCCGTTGGACGGTCCGGCGGCCGGATCATGCCCGGCGGCCGGAGCGGCCCGCGCGCGGTCCGGGAGGGCTTGGCGGCCCTCCCGTCCGGCCCGTCATGCGTTAGGGTCCAAGTCCGCCACGTCTCCCCATGGCACGGGCCGCCGCTTCGCAAGGTCAGTGTTGAGCCATAGAACCGGATAGTGCGGCTGCGGCCCGTGATCCGAGGAGTCCAAGTCGGAGACGTAGATCACGCCGCTTGCATCGGGTGCGTTCTCTTCAATCCAACGGAACACGGGAGCAAACCGGGTGCCACCATGTCCGCGACGGGTGCGCGGGAGAATATCGCCCGTATAGTAGGACTCGGCAGACACGACTCGCGTGTCGCAATAGATCACCGTGAGACGTTCCACCGCTCCCGCGTCTAGAGCCTCCTGCGCCTCCGTGATCCCGGCCCGCACGGCCGCGTCATCCATAGACCCGGAGGAGTCGATTGCCAGAATGAGATGCGACGGCGCAACGGAGGTCATGCCGGGCAGAATGAAACCGTCCCCGATGCTGCGGCGGGACGGGCGGGACCACGTGGACTCCTTTATGTCGCAATCGTCCGCGAAGCGGCGGACAAGCGCGCGCCAGTCGTTTTTAGGCCTTCCGAGGTCCGACAGGATAGACTCGACGAAACCGGGCACCCGGCCGGAACCTGCGCGTGCCACGGCCGCCGCAGCTTTAACACGTGCGGTCCATTCCTCTTTCGCCTCTTCCTGCCCGGCCGCGTCCGGCGCCGCGTCCAGGATGGCGCCGCATCCGCCCGGATCGATCCCGGCCGCGCCATCGCCCGTGGGCGCACCCTGCCCGGGAGCCGCGCCACCCTGCCCGGTCGGTCCGGCCGGTCCGCCGCTCTGCGAACCTTGCCCGGCCTGCGGCGTGCCGCTCTGCCCGGCCTGCGGGCCGCTCTGAGGGCCGCTCTGCCCGGCCTGCGGGCCGCTCTGAGGGCCGCTCTGCCCGGCCTGCGGCGCACCCTGCGGACCGGCGCCGCTCTGAGGTGTCCCGCCGCTCTGCGGGCCGCTCTGAGGCTTGCCCGGACCCTGCCCGGCCTGCGGGGAGCCTCCGGCCTGCGGCGCACCCTGCCCGGGTTGCGCGTTGTCCTGTTGCTTCGCGCGGCCCTCTTTCGCCAGAATGGCATAGATCGACTCAGCGGACATGCGACGGAAGCGGGACTCGTTCAACGCACCCTTGGGAAGGGTGAACCCGGACGACAACAGGTCCGGATTCATGCTCAAGTCCGCCGCCACGTTCCAGAGCTTTGGATCACGGTTCCCACGGCGCCAGTGGTGACCACGGGCCGGGTGCTCTATCTCGTGCGCGAGCAAACCGATCCGCTCCGGTTCTGAGAGTGCGAGCACGAAACCCGGGTTGAAGTAGATCACCTTGGAGTCCGTTGCGGCCGTGGGAATGTCGGACCGCTCAACAAGCGGTAGCATCATGGCGAGTGCGCCATAAAACCCGTGGACCGGGTCCATTAGAAGGGCCGCGCGGGCCCGTTCCATGGCGACCATTGCGGGAGACTTGCGGGACGTTTTCATGGCGCGGACCTCAGATCAAAACGGACGCGTTGCGGGCCGCCCATTGCACATAAGCGGCCGTGTCCCGCAGGGCCGGAGTGCGACGGGTGGAGTCCGTCACGATGAAAGTTTCATAGTCACCCGGGAGGCGCCGGGCATATCGCAGGATGGCGCCGAACGTGGACGCGTCCGCTTTCCGCGACAGGTAGGACGCGACGGCATAGACGGAAGCGGACTCCGTGGGGACGGGTGCGCCGTCAGGGTCCGCCACGATAGCGGACAGGTCCGGCCGGGCCGCCCAAAGCCTTAAGAAGGCTTCAAACTCGGACGCGAAATCATCGCCGCAGGCTTGCGCCACGAGTCGGCGCCGTTGCGCCGCATCCCGGGCGGAGCGCATGACGTGGTCAAGGTCCGCGACGGAACGGGGAGTCGCGAAGCGCGGATCACCGGCCGGCTTGCGGTCCCGTGTGTGAAGGAAATTGACGGGCCGGTCCGCCATGCGCCACGAAAAGTCTATGAAAGCCGGAATCGCAGGGTGCAATCCGTTGTCGTGCGCCCATTCGATCCAAGCCGGAATGTCCACGTCCACCGTCACGTGCTTAAACCTGTCTTCCAGAGCGGACGGCATGCGCTGCGCTGCCGCGCCATCGCTCTGACGGTTCCCGGCCGCTATCAGGCGCCAGCGGGGCGGGACCACGTATTCGCCCGCGCGCCGTTCCAGGACGAGTCCGAAAAGGGCCGCTTGCACTCCGGCCGGGGCCGCGTTGATTTCGTCAAGGAACAGGATTCCTTCCGGCCCGTGCCGCTCTTCATTGGGGAGGTCCGAGAACGGGAGCCAACGCGCGACTCCGGCCGCAAGGTCCGCCGCCGGTATGCCTTGAATGTCCACCCGGTCCCGCAGGACGGCGCGAAAGTCGATAAGCGGGAGGCCACGGTCCGCCGCAATCGCGCGCGGGAGGGCGGACTTGCCAATGCCGGTATCGCCCCAAAGCATGACGGGCTTGTCCGCGTCCATCCAAAATTCCACGTCCGCGCGCGCTTCAATGATGCTGGCCATGTCACGTCTCCAGTGTGTGCCCGGGCATGCCGGGCCGGTTAGGGCCGCAGGATTGCGGTCCGCCGCGCCTCCCGCACCATGTGGCACGGGAGACGGAACGGGCCGCACCCTACGAAAGGAAGTCCGACACCTCTGCGAGGATGTCGGCCGCCGCTTTCGCCGTGTCGCGGCGGAGCACGTCAGACTCCCGCAAGTCCGCCGCGTCATGCTGGCAGAGGTCCGACTCCATGCGTTCCGCAATCCGGGCAAGGGCCGGATCATTCGTGAGGTTCAAGCCCGGGAGGATGCTGGCAAGCTCCCGGACGTTTTCGACAAGGGAGTCGCGGAACACGTTTTCCGCGCGTCCGTTCGGGCCGCCGGGCTTGAACGCATTGAGGCGTTCCACCATGCGCCCGGTCACCTCAGCGACACGGGACCATGCGTCGCGCGTTGCGTTGGCGAGTGCGTCCCGTGCGGCGGACTCGATGGCGGCCCGGATTTCGTCCGCTTGCGCGTCCGCCAAGTCCACCCGGAAGTCCGCCGCATCCGGAACCGGGAGAATGCGCACTCCGAACGCGAAAGGGTCCGCTATCTCGGAGGCTTCCGGATAGTCCGCCGGATCGAACATGCCATTGAGGCGGACTCGAGCATCGTCCACGTAGGACGGATAAGCCGCAACGAACGCCGCGACGGCAGCCTCGAATGCGTGGCGGAGGTCACGCATGGCGTTGGAGTAAGCCTCAAAACCGGCCGCCGGGAGGATGCGGGCGCCCTCGTCAAGCCACGGCAGAGTCCGGGCATAGTGAAGGCTGCGGGCCGCATTGGCTGCGGTCACGATTCCCGCCAACGCATCCTTGGCCACAAGCGCCTTATTGTAGCGGCCCGCATCCGCTGCGGCGCCGTGCGAAGTGTTAATTTCGTCCGTCACCTTTTTGTCGAGTCGACGGGCGGACCATTGGCGAATGGTCAAGCCGCAAAGCATGGCACGGGAGGCGAGAACGGACCGGGAGGGAACATGCATCGACATGGTGGACTCCAAGGGTTGCGCCCGGACATGCCGGGCCGGTTTCAAGGGTTGAGTGCGAGGGCCGCGACAAGCACGGCGCCCATGAAGAGGAGGAGGGCCGCCGCATCGAAGGCGGCCCGGAAGAGGTCACGCGCGGTCACGCCATGGACTCCCCGTTGGCGGCCCGGGCGGAGCCGACAGCCCATGCGAGCAACCGGGCCGCCTCCCGGGAGTCCCCGTGGCGAACGGCCGTGCTGGCGAGGCGGATGCAACGCAACGCGTGGCGGAGAAGCACGGACTCGTGCTCGCACGTGGCCAGCTGGAGTCGACGCAAGGCAAAGCCCTGGAGTCGAGCGATAGCGGACGGATTCATGGTCAAGCCCTCCCGGTTCAGCTTTCGAGCCAAGCGCGCTTAGCGGCGATGCGGGATTTGCGGGCCGCCCGGAACAGGCGGCCCCGTTCGTTCTGGAACGCGTGGCGGACTTTGCGCACTTCCTGCGATTTCGTGGCCATGGTCGGAGTCTCCATCGTGGCGCCCGGGCATGCCGGGCTGGAACGCGCCATGCGTTCCGAGGGCGGCCCGGAACCGGGCGGCCGTCGCATCGCACAAGCAGGAGAGGAGGCGGGAGGCGGAGCGGGCCGCCTCCCGGGCCGCCTCAGCTGCGGCCCGCAGCCCAAGCAATGCGGCTGAGGGCCCAACGCGCCATCCGCTCGCCTCGCTCGATCCGGACCGGATCGCCGGAGCGGCGGCCCTCACGGCGAAGCCGGTTGCAGTAGTAGAAAACAGCGCGGCGTTCTGCGGCTGAAAGCATGACGAAACCTCATTCTGAGAAGCGGCCGAAACCCGGGCCGCACGGGCTGCGGCGGGAGCCGCATCAACGGAACCTGCCGGAGCCGCAACCCGGGCCGCCACGATGGCGACAAGGGCCGGAACCTGCCGGGCCGCCGCATCCGCCCGGGCCGCCAGCTGGCGACGGGCAAACGAGAGGCACGCCATGATCCGCCCACGGGCGGACCAGCAATGGCGATTGGCAAGGGAGAGGGCCGCAGAGAAGAGCCGCACGGCGTGAGCGGTCCGGCCCGCTGCTAAAGCGGCCCTCCCCTCAACCATCCGTGCGACTATCGCTTGCACTGCTACGTTCCCTCTCTCGCTCCGAGGCTAGGCCCGTATTCCACCGGGCCGCCTCTCCTCTCCGCTTCCTGTCTCCGCCTCCCGCCCTAGACCCGTGTTCCACCGGGTCGGAGGGGAGGGGCTCGACCCTGACAGGCAGGGCCGCCACGTCGGACGACGCACGAAGAGGAGGGCGATTCATGAGAGCAAAAGCAAAGTATCTTTAGATGTAATTCAGCGTAATCGAAATAAGTATATCTGTTTTAATGCGACAGAATACAAGTAACTCCCAATGACGCAGTGGGGATGGACCCTTCGACTTAAAAAGATCTGCGGATAAGAGAGGACCGATGGGGTCGGTAAACTTCTTATGTGTCGGGAAACGCGAAATCAGCTCTAGCGTGCGTTGATGATGACTGACGCCGCTGGCAGACGTCGCGCATACATCCTCACAAGGTGCAGCGAAACCGGCGCAAAGAGCTAACGGCGGAAGAAGTTTAGGTGTCGAGAGGCGAGCCCGAGCACCTTGGCCCGGGCCGTTGCTGCGCCGGTCTAGGCGGGTGCTTTGATCGCCACAGGAGGCGGTGCCTGGGGCCTCAGGTGGGCCACGATAAGCTGGGAGGAAGGCTGCCGCAGCATGCGCCTGGCAAGCCGGATCTCCGGTCCTACAGCGTCCAGGCCTGGCACGTCGCTGTGGCGCTCTGCGAACCTATCAAGCTCGGCAGCAGCCTCCAAGAGCATGGCGCCTGCCCCGAGGGCCCGCTCCGCCGCCCTCTCGGCTGCCGTGGCCACGTCGCGATGCGCTTGGTCTATCTGGGCCGCCAGGACGGTGAGCCTGTTGGAGCGCTCGATCATTGCCATGCTCCCCGCTGTTGATCTTCGAGCCACCCAGACACGTTCTCCGTGTGCTTCTCCTGCTGATGATACAGATGGAGAGCGCGGATCTGGTCCGGTCTGAAGGGCTCGATCCAGCTTTCAGGGCGACAACCTGGGACGACTTCCATCTCGCCGCGCCCATCGTCAAAGTAGATCAGCGACTCGGCGGCCACGTCGGCCGCGACCACCACGGGCTTGCCGTTCACGTTCTGCCAGCGCCATGCAAACCAAGCCGCAATGTCTGCGGACAGGCTCCAGGACAGGCCTCGCACCGCGAGACGAGGAGATATCCCAGATGTGCCGCGATAGATCCGGACGGGTCCGCTGAGCTTCGGGCGAACCTCGCACCTGGCTAGCATCCGACGTGCTAGGCCGGTGTTGTACTTCACCGCGTCCATTACAGCCTCAGGGTCATGGCCCCACGCCGTTCCGACAATCTCCCGGTAAGCGGGGTTCGGCAGCCTGAGATTGTATGCCAAGCGCGCGATGCACCCGCGGAACCGGTTCGGTGCTGAGATGATCAGGTAACCTGCCGCCTCCTGGTCACCTGCAAATGCCGGCTCCCAATGCTCGACAGCCCAAGGCGCTTCCTCGTTCAATTTCTGTAGCACATAGTCGTGCTGAAGCATCTGACCAACGTTCATTGCGTGTCTCCGTTCTGGTCTGCCGGCGGCTGGAGCCGCTCGCCGCGTCTGGGTGTGTTGGGTGCGAGCACTTCCCGCATGGGTTGCCCGCGCGCGTACCATTGACGCTCCGAGAGCCCGAGCTTGAGCCACGGCTTGATTGCCCTCAGGCTGTTCGCGCGCCAGAGCTCCAGAGGGATCGCACCGGCGGCACGTCGACGGCGTTGCAGGCACTGGCGGTCGCGCTCGCGCTTTTGCTCTGGTGTGAGGCGGGGAGGTCTGCTCATCGGGAGGCCTCCGCCCGATCGAGGGCCTCCAGGCCCTTCGCTGTCAGCTGGTAGCTCCGGCCCTTGCCTTGACGGAAGATCAGCCCCGAAAACGAGACCACCAACTCGTTTGCTTCCAGACGGGCAAGGCTCCGCGAGACCGACGCATATGCCTTCGGAGATCGGACCAACCCGATCGCATCAATGATGGCGCCCGTCCTGGGCAGATCGCCGATGTAGATCGTACCGTATGCATCGGCGGGAGGGTCAGGCCGGACAGTCGGCAGGAGCGCCCGAAGGATCTCCAGCTGCTGCCGGTTAACAAGGTTTCCTTGGGCGAGCTTGTTAACCGGAGAGGAGAGGGTGGCCGCGCTCATGCCGCCCTCCCCAACTCGCACCCGGCGCCGAGGAGGAAGTGCAACCACTCCGTCATCGTGCCAGGTGGCGGATCGAATGCGAGCTCGGGCTCGGGGTCTCGCGAGGTAGGAGTCTCAGTCCTAGGAGACTCACCTCCGCTCGCTTGCCCTCTGAATCCCTGTTCTGCTTCCCTGTTCACCTTACCTATTCGGGTGTCAGGGCTGACACGGGTGGTGGTGTCAGGGCTGACACGGGTCCGCCTTTTCGCCTTCCGCTCTTCCCGCCTCAGATTCCGGATGGATTGGCACCCTGCGAGGATCACCGGAGCGAAGGTCAGCCGGTAGATTGAGCTCTTCCCTTTGCGCTTCGTCACGCTCAGCCAGCACCGCCGCCGGTAAGTCTCTACCGCGCGATAGACGGTACTGCGGCTGAGGTTTACCGCCTCAGCGATTGTGTCATAGCCGGGAAAGGCGTTTCCTGCTTTCGAGTTGATCCGGTTGGCGATGTACTGGCCCACCCGCCTGAAGCTTTCAGGGATCCTGTAGTCGAAATAGGTCTTTTGAACCCACTCCTCGCGGGCCTCGATGATCCTCCCTTCAAAGTCGATCTCCTCGATCCGGATGCCTTCCTTCGGTTCGTCCGGGATGGTATAGCGGGTGCTGCTCTTAGCTTTGATCTGGCCCTTGCCCGGTTCGCTCCCGGGCGGGGCCTTTTCTCTTTCGGGCTTCATGTCTGGCCTCCTCCGTTGAGGACGAGTCGCCAGACCTCGGCCCGGATTGCTGCCTCATGCTCCTTCACGTCGGCGAGGGCCTTGTCGGGGTCCACGCCACGGTTGAGCCACCCCTCATAGATCCGGCCGAGCGTTCGCTGGAGATGCCGCTCCGCCTGCTCGGCGGTGTTGCACCGGGCCATCCAGTCGGCCGTTGAGGCCGCCCGGTCGTGGTTCGCGGCCGTGGGGAACGGGATCACGTCGGCCGGGGAGAGCGGCCGCAGCTGGCCAGGCTGGCGCCGGCGGCGCTGGAGTGCGCTAGCCATCGCGCCCTCCCGCCTTCGCCACCACGTCGCCGAGGAGGCGGTCCGCGTCCGCCCTGCCGGCGAGCACGGCCTCGATCGCCTCGTCGTTGACGGGAGGTATCCCAGCTGGATCGAGAAGCGGGATCACCAGTGTCCCGTCGTCGTCTGGCCCCCAGTCGAGAGCGTCCGGCAGGTCGACGGCCGCGGTGCACTCGTGTTCGGCGATCCGTTCGCTGAGCCGTTCTATGTCCGCCAGGGCGGTGAGGGTCACCATCGTCGTGTCATCGATTTGCCGCTCGTCGCAGACCGTCGTGACGATCTGGACGAACCGCTCCTTGTCGACGGGGAACTCGCGGAGGCACCGGCTCACCACGAGGGCGGCCGCCTTGTCGGTCGGTGTCATGCTGCCCTCCTGCTGGTCACCACGCGCGCCTGCGCGGTGAGGATCGCGGCCGCCCGGGCGCCGATCTGGGCCAGCGCCTGGGCGTCGTGGCCGAGGCCGGCGGACTCTGCCTCGGCGAGGAGCGCACGCTCGGCGCGCCAGTCATCGGCGAGCGCGCGCTCCCTGATGATGCGGGCGGCCGTGCGACGGGCGACGATGTCAAGGGAGACCGTCATGCCGCCCTCCCGCGCTCGGCGTTCCTGGCGGCCCGCTCCTCGGCCCGCTGCTTCGCCTCGGCCTCCAGCCGCGCGTCGTGGGCGTCCAGCATCTCGTCAGTCCAGGCCTTTATCTTCGGGCCGATCCGAAGGGGCTCGGGGAACAGACCTTCCGAGACGTACCTATGCAAGGTTACGCGCGAAACATTGTAGCGCTTACAGACAACAGGGGTTCCGTTGTATTTCTTTTCAGCCATGTCCGGCTCCTCATGCTAAGCATCGGAGCGGATCATGTGCAGGTCGTTTAGTGATGTAAAGAAGCGGAATGGTTGCGATTGGTCATAATAGTGGACAGAACACACAAATCAGAGAGTTCTATTCTTTTCTGTACTGAATATGCGCATTTGCATTTCAGCACCGCGCGCATCTCCTTATGCGCGTCGAGGAAGAGTGATCACGTCCGCGCTCTTCACCGGGCGGCCGATGAGCTTCGACAGATGTGCGGCCCAGAGATCGAGGGCGGCCCGCTTCTCCCTTGCCCTGTCATGCATGTCGTAGACCGCGCCGTGCACGTCGCTGGCGATGTGGGCGAGCACACCCATCCGATCCTCCTTCGGCACGCCGAGCCGCGACATGCCCGTGGCGCACGTGCGGCGTAGGTCGTGCGGCGTCGGCGGGTTCGCCTTCAGGCTCTCGATCACCTGGCGATCCGGACCCTCGGCCTTCAGGCCTTCGATGAGCCGCTTCATGGCCTGCGACAGGGAGTGACGGGCGATTGTCTCGCGGGAGCCGTACTTGCTGGAGAAGAGGCCGCTGTCCAAGTCCGGCTCACCCTGCCGCCGCTTGGCCGCCGACTCGATGAGCTCCAGGGCCAATCCGGAGAGCGGCACCATGTGGGGCCGGCGAGACTTCATGAGCCATCCCGGCACCTCCCATCTCGCTTCGCTTGGGTTGTCCAGGTCCACCAGCATGCCTGTTGTGGCGCCCGTCACCATGCCAGGCCTGGCGCCGGTCACGAGCACGAAGCGGAGGGCGTCGGCCACGTCGCGCGTCACCTCCCTGGACTCGTCCAGGTGCTTCCAAAGGAATGCCACCTCGCGGTCGCTGAGATAGCGCTCCTTCGACTCCTCCTTCGCTCGCTTGCGCAGTCCGGCGATGGGATTGGTTTCGAGCTCGGCGCCTTCAACTGCCCAATTCAGGCAGGTGACCAATACGCTCTGCGTCCGGTTCGCGCTCACCGGCGCCGTCTCGGCGATCTTGTCGAGGAGGCGGATCACGTCCAGGCGGGTGATCGAGGCAGGAGCGCGAGAGCCCCAGGCGGCAATGGGACGGGCCAGGTATCCCTTGTCATTCGTCCAGCTGCTCTTGCGAGACTTCGCATAGGCCAGGTAGCGCTCGGCCAGGTCGGCGAACGTGGGGGCGTTGGCCTCCGCCTCCCGGGCGGCCTCCTCGGCGGCCTTGGCGGCCTGGCGCTCTCCCATGGGGTCGGCACCGTCCAGCACGCCGAGACGGTACCCGCTGGCCTTCTTCCGGGCGTCGGAGAGCGACAGGTCGTCAACCGTGCCGAGGCCTATGCGCTTGTATCCGAGCGCCGCCTTCGGCCTGTAGCGATAGGTCCACGTCGCCCGTCCGGACGGCATGACGCGAAGGCAGAGGCCGGGGGTGATCGTGTCCCAATACTCGGCGATGCCGGCTGCCGGCGGGTTGATGCCGCGGACGAATTGGGCGGTCAGAACGAGCTTGGGCATGCACTAGTCTCCACCTAGTCAGCGAGCAAATTGGGTTCAGATTGGGTCCAAACCGTCTTTACTCAGCTTTACGTCATAAAACGCAGTGTGGAGGAAATGTGCAGATGCGCAAGGGTTTATGAGACAACCTGATTCAAGCTGAAACAGGCTGAAACCGTGTTCTGGCAGTCTGGGGGACTAGGGGTCGTGGGTTCGAATCCCGCCACTCCGACCATTCCTTTTCCTGCCCTAAAAGCCCGGTGACGCAGAGCATCCGCGGCGTCGGCGACTTGGTTCGCCTGTCGTCGCCGAGGCGGGTCAAACCCGTGATCGCTCTTTTCGCCGCGGGTGGTGCGCTGTGATGTCTGCCTGATGGGCTTCCCGGGCCGTGCCGCCCGAGCAGCGGCGCGGCCCCGAAACGACGGCCTGTCTCAGCGCTGGGTGAAGAAGGTCATCAGCACCTTCCCCTTCTCGCCGATGATGCAGATCATGTGTCTCGGCTTGTCGGTCCGGTCCGTCTTCAGATAGGCGTCGCCGGTGACGACACCCCGGACAGGAACATCCTCGATCCGCGTATTCGCCTTGGCCACGATCAGGCTCTCCGCGTCGATGATGAGTTCCTTCACGTCAGGCGAAACTTCCTGAAGCGCGATCAGGCCCGATGCCTTGCATGCGGCGACTTCCGGCTCCGTCTGCGCGAGAACCGGCTGCGCGGCGAAGGCGAGGAACAGGACGGCGGCGGCGGGGAGATGGCGTTGCATCAGGCATCCTCGAGCGATGCCGGGCCGGCATCCGTCCCCTAACCACCTTGCCCCGCCGCCGTTCCCGCTGTTCTGCCGCCTCACGGCGAGGAACCTTGCTTCGGCTTTGCCGTTGTCGGCCGGCTTTAACGCGACAGCGGAGTTAGACATGGCGAAGTTCACCGGACTGGTCACACTGACGGGCGCAGCCCTGATCCTGGCACTTTCCCTGCCGGCAAACGCGCAGGGCATCGTCAAGGGCGCTGAAGAGGGTGCGAAGGTCGGCAATGACGCAGCCGGTCCGGTCGGCGGGGCCGTGGGCGGCGTGGCGGGTGGCGTGGCCGGCGGTGTCGTCGGTGGTGTGAAGGGCGTGCTCGGCATCCCGCAGGCGTCGGGTACGCGGAGCAAGCCGCGGCGGACCGCGATGCTGACGAGGACCACGCTGCGCTCTGAACTCGTCGGAAGGCCGCTGCCCTGGTCGAACGACGACGGATCGCAGAAGGGGACGACCGTCTTCTACACCGACGGCACGGCCGCGCTGACGGATTCAAATCTCGGCGCCGGGCCCACGGATGCCGGCCGATGGACGATCAAGAGCAACCGTCTCTGCGTAACCTGGGACAAGAACTGGCCGGGTGAGGAGCGCTGCTCGACCTGGACCCGCACCGGCAACGGCATGTTCCGCAGCTCCGACGGGATCGTCATCACTCCTCGCAGCTGAGGCCGCCGTCGCCACCGTCGGGGCCGCTGCGCACGCTGCGCTGTCCCGCGTGCATTGCGCGTCCGCCACAAGGCGGGCGTGCTAGTGGACGACATGCACGAAGGTTCACTGGCGCGGGAAAGCGTCTTTGCCGTCCGCGACTTCCGGCTGTTCTTTGCGGCCAGGTTCCTGACCGGCCTCGCCATGCAGGTGCAGAGCGTCGGCATCGGCTGGCTGGTCTACGACCGCACCGGCAGCGCGCTCGCCCTCGGGCTCGTCGGGCTCGCGACGTTCCTGCCGGCGCTCCTGCTTGTGCTGGTCACCGGCCATGTCGCCGACACGATCGACCGCCGCCGCATCCTCGTGACCTGCTGGGGCGTCATCGGCCTCGCAGCTCTCGGCCTCGTGGCCACCGCCGTTTCGACCACCGCCGGTGTGTGGCCGATCTACGCTTTGGCCGTCACCGTTGGGGCGTCGAGGGCCTTCGCCAATCCGGCGAGCCAGGCGCTGCTGCCCAACCTCGTTCCGAAGGAGCTCTTTCCATCCGCCGTGGCCTGGAATGCCTCCGCTTGGCAGTCGGCATCCATCGCCGGACCTGCCGTGGGTGGTCTGCTCTACGCCATAGGCCCAGGCGCCGTCTTCTCCGTCGCGGCCGCGTGCTTCATCGCCTCCGCCGCTCTCGTCCAGGCGTTGCGCACCAGGCCGGCGCCCCAGGTTCGCGAGAAGACGACACTCGGGACCCTTCTTGCCGGGATCGGCTACATCCGCAGCCATCCGGTGATCCTCGGGGCGATCTCGCTGGATCTTTTCGCGGTACTGCTCGGCGGCGCGACGGCCCTGCTGCCCATCTATGCCCGCGACATCCTGCTCACCGGGCCGCTCGGTCTCGGCCTGCTGCGCTGCATGCCGGCGGCCGGAGCCGTCGCGATGACCCTGGTCCTGGCACGCTTTCCCCTCAGGCGCCGGGCGGGGTCGATCATGTTCCTCGCCGTGGCGGTGTTCGGGGTGGCGACCATCGTCTTCGGCCTGTCGAACCAGATCGGCCTGTCGCTCGGGGCCTTGCTGGTACTGGGCGCGGCCGACATGGTGTCGGTCTATGTCCGCCAGACATTGGTTCAGGGCGAGACGCCGGACGCGATGCGCGGCCGTGTCGCCGCCGTGAACAGCATCTTCATCGGGGCGTCCAATGAGCTGGGGGAGTTCGAGTCCGGGGTGCTGGCGGCGATGATCGGGCCGGTCGGTGCCGTCGTGCTGGGCGGTGCCGGAACGCTGGCCGTCGCGGGTCTCTGGACACGCCTCTTCCCGGCGCTGTGGAAACGGGATCGTCTTATCGGGTGAGGGGAGAGCCGTCGTGATCAGCCCGTCCTATGTCCGCACCATGGCCGCCTACAACCAGACCATGAACGCCGGCCTCTTCGCTGCCGCGGCGCAGCTCGACGATGCCGCCCGCAGGGCGGATCGGGGTGTCTTCTGGAAATCGGTGCACGGCACGCTCGCCCACCTGCTGTGGGCGGACAGGATCCAGATGTCGCGGCTTGCGGGGTGGCCCGCGCCGGCGGAGAGCGTGCGCGAGAGCGGATCGACAGGGTTGCCTTTCGATCGGCTGGCCGGACTGCGTGCGGAAGTCGACGAGGCCTTGTGCGCCTGGGCGGCCGGCTTGGCCCCGGCCGACGTAGACGGCGAGATCGCCTGGTACTCCGGCGCGAAGCAGCAGCATGTGCGGACCAGCCGGGCACTCCTGATCGCGCACCTGTTCAACCACCAGACCCACCATCGCGGTCAGGTGCATGCGCTGCTGACAGGTGCGGGAGTTTCGACCGGGGACACCGACTTGTGGATCCTGGTGCCCGAGCCGCTGTGAAAGCAGAGCCGGCTCAGGCTGGCTTTGCCGATGCGCCCGTCCTCGCGGCGCCGGGCGCCGCAGGCCGGTTCTGGAACGCCGCCGCGGTGGCCGCCAGGAGGGCGAACACGGCGAGGAGGCCGAGGCTGTCGCGCACCGCGGCTAGCAGCACCGGCGCCGGCAGGAGGTGCGTGGCCGTGACCTCGCCCGTGGCAGAGGCGATGCGCCACGCCAGGACCGAGGACATCGCCGCGATGCCCATCGCCGTGCCGAAGGCCCGCATGAGGTTCAGGAGCCCGCCAGCCTGGCCGGCATGGTCGGGGGGCGCAGCCTTCAGAGTGGCGGCGTTGCTCGGCGCGATGAAGCAGCCGAGCCCGGCGCCGTAGAGTGCCAGGGCAGCCATCGACAGCGGCATTCCGGTAGAGCCCTGCGAGAGTCCAGCCCAGAGCGGGACGAGAGATGCGAGGCATAACGCCATGCCGGTGAGCATGACGGTACGGGGCCGCGTATCGGCCCAGCCTCCCGCAAATGGGGCGACGACCCCGAGTGCAACGGGAACGACGGCGAGGTGCAGTCCGGCCGCGAGCGGGCTGTCGCCGTAGCCCCTCACGAGGGCGAACGACATCGCGAAAAACATGCCGTAGAGCATTGCATACGACAGCAGCACGGCCGCAGTGCCCGCCGAAAACCCGCGGGAGCGGAACAGGTCGAGGTTCAGGAGCGGGCTTTCCGTCCGGCGCTCGCGAACCACAAACGCCCACGCCAGCGCCGCGGCCACGAGGGCCAGAATGACCACCGGCGCGCCTCCCCAAGACTGCACCTTGGTGATGGCGAGCAGGGATGCGGCAAGGCACGGCACGAGCAGCAACGCTCCCGGCACGTCGAAAGGCTTGCGCTGCCCCTTTTGGGGATCGGCCGGCACCAGGATCCAGCCCAGGACCGCTGCCAACGCCGCGACCGGCACGGTGACCCAGAAGATCCAGTGCCATGAGAGTCCCGCCAGGATCAGGCCGCCCAGGGCTGGGCCGGCGCAAACCCCGACGGCCTGCGCCGCGGCGAACACGCCCATGGCGCGGCCCCGGAGCGCGGGACCGGCGGCTCCCACCAGAATCACGACGCTGTTGGCGCCGAGCAAGGCGCCGCTGATGCCCTGCATGATCCGGAATCCGATCAGCCATTCGAGGCTCGGAGCGACGCCGCACAGGGCGGAGAACAAGCCGAACAGGACAAAGCCCGTCACGTACATGGCCTTGCGACCGCCCGTCTCGGCGAGCCGCGCATAGACCGGCAAGGCTGCCGCGAAAGCCAGGCTGTAGGCGATGGCGACCCAGCCCACGGCATCGAGTCGCGAGTCGAACGCCTGCTCGAGGGCCGGCAGTCCGAGTTGCACGATGCTGGCGTCGACCTGGCCGGCGAAAGCGCCCAGGCAGGTGGTCAGGATCACAGGCCATGGCGAGGCAGAACCGGCCACGGGCGCTGCCGAGGGCCGGGTGACGTCGTCGCGCATCGAGACACGTTCCGATTGCAGTCTGCTCAGCGTGACCCGCTCGGCCGGTACAGTCAAAGGTCGGACGTTATCGAAGAGGTCACCCTGTGATCGCGCAGCCGTGATCCCGCCCGGAATTCGTCCTTTCCGCCGCCGTTTTCCCAACACTGTTCCGGCTGTAGGTGGGCCGGCTGGAAGTTGCATGGACGTCAGGATGCCATCGGAACCTGCTCACGCCCTCGTCGCACTGCACCGCTTCGGACTCGGCGCCCGACCCGGTGATCCCGGACTGCTGCAGGGCGATCCGAAGGGCTACGTTCACGCCCAACTCGGCAACCGTGCCAGTGCACTTCTGACCGGTGACGGCCTGCTTCCCGGCGAGGAAGCATTCAGGAGGCACCGGGCCTACGAGCTGCGCCGCGAGGAGGCGCGCGTGGTGGTCGCGGATTCTCGGCAACCGACCAGGCCGTCGCAGGCCATCGCGATGATGGTCGCCCCGACACAGATGCCCAACGACGAGCCCTCCGTCACTGAGCAGGTTTTCAAGGCGGAGATCACGGCCCGATACGCACGCCTCGCGTCTTCCCCCGACGGGCTGATCGAGCGGCTCGTCGCCTTCTGGTCGAACCACTTCGCTGTGTCGATTTCGAAGGCGGGTTCGGTGAGAGTGCTCGCCGGAGCCTTCGAGCGCGAGGCTATCCGTCCCCACCTGCTTGGGCGGTTCGCCGACATGCTGGTCGCGGTCGAAACGCATCCGGCGATGCTGTTCAACCTCGACAACGCGCAGTCCGTCGGGCCTCGGTCCCGCAACGGGCGGAACGGCCGGAAGGGACTGAACGAGAACCTCGCCAGGGAGGTCATGGAGCTGCATACGCTCGGGGTCGATGGCGGCTACACCCAGGCCGATGTGACCAGCCTCGCCCGGATCATCACCGGCTGGACGGTGTCATCGCCGGACGAAGACAGCCTCTATGGCGGCCGCTTCACCTTTGCGCCCGCGCGTCATGAGCCCGGTGCACAGACCGTGATGGGAGCGGCCTACGAGCAGGCCGGTTACGACCAGGGCCGTGCTGCGCTCGAAGCGCTCGCCGTCCACCCGGCAACAGCGAGGCACCTGGCCCGCAAGCTGGCGTCGCACTTCATCGCGGACCAGCCGCCCCAGGCAGTGGTGGACCGGCTCACCGCCCGCTATCTCGACAGCGGCGGCGATCTTGCCGTGGTGACGGCCGCGCTGGTCGAGGCGGAAGAGGCCTGGACTGTCCCGCTGGGCAAGGTGCGCCAGCCCTGGGAGTTCGTGGTGGCGGCCCTGCGCGCGACAGGCATGCCGGCCGATTTTCGAGCGGTCAACGGCGCACTCGCCGCCCTGGGGCAGCCCATCTGGGATCCGCCGGGACCGAATGGCTGGCCGGACACGACACAGGCCTGGGTTTCCCCAAAGGGCCTGGAAGCCCGTCTCGACCTCGCTGCCGACTGGGGACGCCGCAACGCCTCGCTCGATCCGGTCGCACTCGTGCCGGCACTGTTCGGCAGCGATGCCTCTGCGGAGACCAGGCAGGCGATTGCCCGGGCCGAGAGCCGGCAGCAGGGCCTCGCGATCCTCTTCATGTCGCCCGAATTCCAGCGCCGCTGACGCGGAGGCCAGCATGACCAGTTCCATCCTTCACCCGACGCGCCGTGGCCTGCTCGGAGTGGGCGCATCCTTTGCCGCCTGGGCGTACATGCCGCGAATTGCGTCCGCAGCCGGGCGGGATCCGCGGTTCGTGGTGATCGTGCTGCGCGGGGCTCTCGATGGACTGTCCGCCGTCGCGCCTGTCGGCGATCCCGACTACGCCTCCCTGCGAGAGACGATCGCCCTGTCGGTCTCGGGCGATCACCCGGCGTTTTCGCTCGACGGGTTTTTTGCCCTGCATCCCGCGATGCCCGAGTTTGCACGCCTCTACCGGGCGGGGCACGCGCTCGTCGTTCACGCCGTTGCGACGCCCTATCGCGAGCGGTCGCATTTCGATGGCCAGGATGTGCTCGAGAGCGGGCAGCCCGGTCCCGGCGTGACGGCGTCGGGCTGGCTCAACCGGGCCTTGTCGGTCCTCCCCGAGGGCGAGCGCGTCGCGCCGGTGGGAGGCCTGGGCGTCGGCGCCGTGACACCCCTGGTGATGCGCGGACCGGCCAAGGTGCTGGGTTGGGCGCCCGATGGTTTGCGCAGGGCCGACGATGACACGGCCCGGCGTATCCTGGCGCTCTACCAGCATTCCGACCCCGGCCTGGGCGAAGCGCTCGCGGCGGGTCTGCGAACCGAAACCATGGCGGCGGGTATGGGGGCCACGAAGCCGGCGGGAATGGCGACAGCGCAGGGCATGAAGAGCGCCGCCTCCGGCGCGGCGGCACTGCTGGCCCGGGACGATGGCCCGCGGCTGGCTGCATTGGCCTTTGACGGCTGGGACACGCATGCCGACGAGGGTGGCGCCACCGGACGCCTCGCCCAGCTTCTGGGAGGCCTCGACGGCGCCATGGCGACGCTGGAACAGGGGCTCGGGCCGGCGTGGCGGGACACCGTCGTGCTCGCCGTCACTGAATTCGGCCGCACCGCCCGCGTCAACGGCACCGTCGGTACGGATCACGGAACTGCGACCGTCGCCTTCCTCGCAGGTGGCGCGGTGAAGGGCGGCAGGGTCATTGCAGACTGGCCGGGGCTGAAGGAGGCAAACCTCTTCGAGGGAAGGGACCTGATGCCCACCCGCGACCTCCGGTCCGTCGCCATGGGTGTCCTCGCGGACCATTTCGGCTTGCCGCCCGTACAACTGGGGCAGACGGTCTTTCCAGGTGCGACGGGCATCGTGCCACTCACCGGCCTCGTCGGCTGACCCGCCGTCAGGCCCGCCGGATGGAGGCCGGGCGTACGAGGCCCTGGCTCTCGGGGAGCGCGGCCGATACGTGATCCCACAGCATGCGGGGGCTGAAAGGCTTGCGAAGCAGCGAGTTGATCCTGAGCTGGTGTGCCTTGTCGACAACGGACACCGTCGGCAGCGAGGTCAGCGCCACGATCGGGACATCGGGGCAGGACGACCGCCTGGGGTCGCGAATGATGCGCACCAGCTCGTCGCAGGTCCCTTCCGGCAGGTACCAGTCGACAAGGATCAGCCCCGGCGTGGCCTTCTTCAGCGCCGCCAAAGCCTCCAGCATGTCCCCGGCATCGACGATGCTGCGCAGCCCGAGTTCAAAAAGCATGCGCCTGACCATGGTGCGCACAGGCGAGCTGTCGTCGATGACGAGGACGGGCGTCGACTGGAGATGCTGGCGCATGAGGGCAGTAGAGCTCATGCGTCCAGTCAAGCTTATCCAGCTTAAAATTCGGCTGAGGTTATTGCGCGAGAGCACGGCTGTTTCGGCCGTGCAAGCGCAGGCTGGATCGTGAAGACCGCGCTCAGACGCTCAACTGCAAGATCGTCGTGGACGCGACACTGCGCTTTCCGCAAGCATGTCGTCACGGCCGGGCCATGGCCCCTGAACGTCTTAAAAGGAGCGTTGCATGAGGCTGCAAGGCAAGTCGGCACTGGTGACGGGAGCCGCATCCGGCTTCGGGGCGGAGATCGCGCGAACCTTCGCCCGCGAAGGCGCCCGCGTGGTTCTGCTCGACCTCAACGGAGAGGGCGCGGCGTCAGTCGCGGCCGGGATCGGTCCTGAGGCAGTGGCCGTTCGCGGGGACGTCACTCTCGCCGGCGACATCGAGAAGGCCGTGGCCGCGGCGCTCGCCCATGGCGGGAGCCTCGATATCGTCGTCAACAATGCCGGCTGGACGCACCGCAACAAGCCCGCGCTGGATGTCACGGAGGAGGAGTTCGACCGCGTGTTCGCGATCAACATGCGGTCGATCTACCTCATGACGAAGGCTGCCGTGCCGGTGATGCGGGACAAGGGCGGGGGCGTGATGCTGAACATCGGCTCGACCGCAGGCATCCGGCCGCGCCCCGGTCTCACCTGGTACAACGCCTCGAAAGGCGCCGTGAACCTCGTCTCCCGCTCGCTTGCGGTTGAACTCGCGCCCGACCGCATCCGGGTCAACTGCGTCGCTCCCGTCATGGGCGCGACCGGCATGCTGGAGCAGTTCATGGGCATGCCCGACACACCCGAGAACCGCGCCCGCTTCATCGCCACGATACCGCTCGGACGCCTCTCGGAACCTGCCGACGTCGCCAGCGCCTGCGTCTACTTCGCCTCGGACGAGGCTGGGTTCATCACGGGCGTGGTGCTCGAGGTGGATGGCGGCCGGACGATCTGAACGGAGTCATTCGCGCCCGGCGCGCAGACGCGCCAGCGGTGTCATGGCGAGGATGTAGAGGTCGAGAAGCATCGACCAGTTCTCGATGTAGTAGAGGTCGTGCTCGATGCGGCCCTGCGCGGCCGAGGTCTGGTCTATCTCGGACCCACCCGCCTGGATCTGAGCCCAGCCTGTCAGGCCGGGCTTTACCCTGTGCCGGGCGAAGTATCCGTTCACGACGGCATCGCACTCGGTCCCCGACCTCGGCAGTGGCGGGTGCGGAGCTGGGCCCACCAGCGACAGCGAATGGGAGAAGACGACGGTCAGAAGCTGCGGCAGCGAAGCGATGCCGGTACGGCCGATCAGCTGCGCCAGGGCGCGTGCGCGCAGCGCCAACCTGGACGGCGGCGGGCCTTCCGCGGACTCCACTTCGTCCGGAATGCGGAAGCGCAGGACCTGGATGACCTCGCTGTTGAAGCCGTAGCGCTCTTCACGGACCAGCAGTGGCCCGGGGCCTGAGAGCCGGAGCGTGATGGCGGTCAGCAGCATGACCGGGGCGAGGAGCGCCAACAGCACCAGCCCGACGACCCTGTCGAATGCGCCTTTCAACACCGCGTCCCAGTCGGTGACGGGGCGGTCGGCCACGTCAACGACCGGAATCCCGCCGACGCGGGAATAGCAGCGGCTCCGCAGCCGCAACCGGCTCTGGTGCGCCGACAGCCGAATGTCGACCGGCAGCATCAAGAGCTTGCGGAGCATGGCGAGGATGCGGTCCTCAGCCGTGACCGGCAGGGTGAAAAGCACCAGATCGACCGGAACGCGCCGGACGAATTCGACGAGGTCGTCCGTATTGCCAAGCTTCGGACAGGCAGGGAGCGCATCCGGTGATCTTGTATCGTCGCGGTCGTCGAAATACCCGAGGACACGGACATCGTGCGCGGGCCCGGCAGCAAGCGCCCGGAGCAGTGCCTGCGCGGGTGCCCCGCCGCCGACAAGCACTGTACGACGCTCGAGGAGACCGCCGCGCATGGCCTCGCCCAGGATCAGGGCTGCCGCCAGGCGCACCGACGCGAGCGCCGCCGTCGCGGCGCAGAGGAAGGCTCCCCACCACGCCGGATCGGGCGCCAGCCGCCCTGTCGTGGCCAGTGTGAGGAGCAGGGATGTCACGACGACCGCTGACCAGGCCGCGCCGGCCCGGACGCCCGCGGCAGCGCAGAGCAGCAGTGCACGCACATCGTAGAGACCGGCCGCTCGGAAGGCGAGGGCGGTGCCGGCGCCGATGACCGACGCCAGCAGCGTTGCCACCAGCACGCCCGTCGCATTCGACCCGGCCAGCACCGCGCAGGCGGCGCCCGCGCCGGAGACCACCAGGATATCTGCGATGGCCGCGAGGCCTGCGACGACTCGGGGCGACCAGGAGCGCCGCCAGACCCGGGAAGCCAGGTCCTCGGCTGCCGGGCAGAGCCTGCGCCGATTGAGAAAAGGAGCGGGAGGCAGGGCATAGCGGTCCCGGCCCGGCGGGGCAGTGATGCGTTCGATGCCCTGATCGGCCATCGCAAGCCACTTTCGCGCATGAAAACTGCGCCTGCGACTTATAATTGCAGGCTGCCCGGAGCCTAGGCCGGTGCCGTAACGGAAGCGTTAACCCTGGCGGCGCGCGGCACGCTGCTCGGCAAGGAAGATGTACAGGCCGGCGGCAACGATGACGGCCGAGCCGGCAAAGACGGCCATAGCCGGGATGTCGCCGAAGACCAGCCAGCCCAGCAGCACGGCCCACGCGATCTGCGTATACTGGTACGGCACGACCACCGCGGCGGGGGCCAGCTTCAGCGCGCGATTGACGCAGAGATAGGCCAGCGCCGAAACCACGCCCAGAAGGGCGAGCAGCGCGAGGTCCGGCCATGTCGGCGTCGCCCAGCCGAACGGCGCGATGACGAGGCCGAAGAGGAGGGCGCCCACGGTTTGCCAGCTGATCAGAACGGCGTCGCTGGTGCCGCGCAGCCGTCGCGTGACGATGAGCAGCAGCGCGAACATCAGGCTGCCGACGAGCGCGATCAGCGATGGCCAGGCAATGGTGTCCGCGGAGGGCCGCATGGCGATGACGACGCCGCAGAAGCCGATGAGAATGGCGATCCACTGCCGCCAGTCGACCTTCTCGCCCAGCAGCGGGCCGGAGAGGGCGGCCACCCAGATCGGGCCGGAGAGATAGATCGTGACGACGTCGGCGAGCGGAAGATACGAGACGCAGAGATAGAAGCAGGCGACCTCGGCCGTCCCCAGCGCGACCCGAAGGATCTGCGTCCGCAGGTTCGGCGGATGCAGGATTTCGGCCCAGCCCTGCCGCGCCATCATCGGCGTGAGCATGATGAGCGCCGCGACGGAGCGAATGAACAGGATCTGCCCGACGCCATAGGTCGCGACGAGCCATTTGCCGAGCACGTCGTTGGCAACGAACATGAAGATGCCGACGAGCATGAAGGCGATGCCGAGCAGCGCCGAAGACTCCGCTGTCCGGCTCGCACCGCGTGTTCCGCTGCCCGCTCCCGCGGGTCCCGTCTCGGCGCTCATGATGCCCGTGTCGCTTCCGTCCCGGCCGGCCCCTCTCGACCGGGAGCGCTGGCTCCTCATAGCCGGTCGAGGGACGCGAGGCGAGCCCGGCCACCCCTTGTCGCGCGTGGCGAAGCCCCCTATAAGCGCGGTGCCTGGCTGGGGCCGGGACAGGCGCTCTTCGTCTATCGGTTAGGACGCGACCCTTTCAAGGTCGAGAGACGGGTTCGACTCCCGTAGAGCGCGCCACCTCATCGCGTTTTGCGCGACATGCCGGCCATCATCCCAGCCGTTCCAAAAGCAACTGCCGGTAGCTTTGCGAGGCGTCTGCCGCCATGCGTCTTGCCCCGGCGAATGCGATTGCTCCATATGGCGCCATGTCCATCGTCCGCATGACGCCGGGATCGCCGGCAGACCTGCTCATCGGCCACCTCGGCCAGGCGGTGGGTGCCCTCGACGACCACACTGCGCTCTACCGGCGTCTCGCCGACGGCATCCGCGAGGCGATCGCGCAGGGGGTGATCGCTCCCGGCTCGGCCCTGCCGGGCGAGCGCGAACTGGCGCAGCGCCTGTCTCTGTCTCGCGTGACCATCCGAAGCGCGATCGAGCTGCTCGTCAGTGAACGCGTGCTGGTGCGCCGCCATGGTGCGAGGACCAGCGTCGCCCGCTCCGTCGTGAAGCCGCTCTCCAGTCTGAATGGCTTCTCCGAGGACATGCGCGCCCGCGGGTTCGAACCAGGCGGCATCTGGCTGCGGCGCTGCGTTGCCGTGGCCACCCCGGCCGAGGCCATGGCGCTCGGCCTGTCTCCCGGCCAGGAGGTCTGCCGCCTGATGCGGCTCCGCACGGCCGACGGCGTGCCGCTGGCTATCGAGCGTGTCGCCGTGCCTAGCATTTTCCTGCCGTCGCCGGACCTCGTGACGGATTCTCTCTACGCCGTGCTCGACAGGCTCGGCTTCATGCCGCAGCGCGCGCTGCAACGCATTCGCGCCGGCAGCGCCAGCGCCGAGGATGCCGCGCACCTCGACATCGATCACGGTGCGCCGCTTCTTCTTATGGAGCGGCGCTGCGCGCTCGAGGACGGCCGCATCGTCGAGTTCACGGAATCCCGGTATCGCGGTGACAGCTACGACTTCATCGTGGAAACGAGCCGCACCGCCTGAGCACTGGTTCTGAACTGGTCTTGTCAGGCCCGGCGTCGTGCCCTTAGACTGGCTTTGTCGGAGGTCTGATGCACCCTCTGCTTGCCAGTCTCGCCAATCGCCTTGTCGTGTCCTGCCAGCCCGTGACAGGCGGTCCGCTGGACAGTCCGGCTATCGTGGCCGCCTACGTCCGGGCCGTGGAGGCCGGCGGTGCCGCGGGTGTCCGGATCGAAGGATTCGAGAACGTCCGGGCGGCCCGTGCCGCGACCACTCTTCCTGTGATCGGGCTGGTGAAGCGCGATCTGGATGCCTCCCCCGTGCGCATCACGCCGTTTGCCGACGATGTCGTCCGGCTCGCCGATCTCGGTGCTGACATCGTCGCTTTCGACGCAACGGCGCGCACCAGACTGGCGCCCGTCGCCGACCTCGCCAGTCTCGCCCATTCCCGCGGGCGGTTGGCCATGGCGGACATCGCCACGATCGAGGAGGCCGTTGCTGCTGTCGAGGCGGGATGCGACGTGGTCGGGACGACCCTGTCCGGCTACACGGGAGGCCCAACGCCCGACGGCCCCGACTTCGATTTGCTTTCCGCCATCGCCGCCCGCGGCATCCCGGTAATTGCCGAAGGCCGGATCCGGACGCCGGCGGAAGCTGGCGAGGCGATGCGGCGGGGCGCGCTGGCGGTGGTCGTGGGATCGGCCATCACCCGGCCCGAGCATGCGACGGAGTGGTTCGCCGACGCCGTCCGGTCCGGTGCCGCGTCGAGGCCTCGCCCGTGAGCGCGCCGGTGCTCGCCCTGGACGTCGGCGGCACCAAGATGCTCGCTGCCCTCGTTTCCGGAGGGCAGGTGCTGGAGGCACGGACGATTGGCACGCCACGGGACAATGCGCCGGATCGGTGGTGCGATTCACTGGCCGCGCTCGCCGAGCCGTGGACGGGACGCTTCGCCCACGCCGGGCTCGCGCTGACCGGAGGCATCGTCGACGGACGCTGGTTCGCGCTCAACCCGGCGACACTCCCGGTTCCCGCGGGCTTCCCGGTCGTGGACGAGATGCGGCGACGCCTCGGCGTGCCTGTGCGGGCCTGCAACGACGCGCAGGCTGCGGCGTGGGGGGAATTTCGCCATGGAGCGGGGAGGGGACGCGACATCGTCTTCCTCACCGTGTCGACCGGCATCGGGGGCGGCATCGTCTCGGGCGGGCGTCTGCTCTCTGGTCGGTCCGGACTCGCCGGGCATGTCGGCCAGATCCGCCTCGCCTCGGCCGACGGATCGGCCCGGCTGGAGGATCTCGTCGCCGGCCGTGCGGTGGCCGGGGCTGCCGATGGCCGTGCAGCCGACGCGGCCGGCGTTGCGGATGCAGCCTTCGTCCGCGGAGAGGCGTGGGCCCTCGCCATCATGGACGTGTCCGCGGCACTGCTGGCGCGAGCAGTCTCGGACCTGCAGCTTCTCTTCGATCCCGACCTCGTCGTCATCGGCGGCGGACTGGGACTGAATGCCGATTACCGCCGGCGGCTGGTCCACGCGGTCGAAAGCCTGCCCGACGTGCTGCGGCCCACGGTCGTCGCCGCCGAACTGGGTGTAAACGCCGGGGTGGTCGGCGTTGCCGCCCTCGCCGGCGAAGCCAACGAAGGTTGAGAACAAACAGGAGGGGATGGACATGCGTGCATCAGGAATGGGAATGGCGGGGCGGGCCCTGTTCGGGGCTTTCGCACTCGCGAGCCTCGCAGCGGGCACGGCGCGCGCCGACGTGACCGTTCTCGGCTGGCCGGGCGGCCCCGAGGAAGTCGCGCTGCGCAAGGCGGCTGAGGCCTACAACGCCAAGGCGGCGGACCCCGACAAGGTGAAGCTGATCTTCTTCAACCGCGAAGGCTTCTGGGACAAGCTGCAGGCCGACATGGCGGCGGGATCGTCGGAGTTCGACGTCAACCTGACAGCGACCTATGCGGTCGGCCGTTATGCGCCCTACATGGTGCCGCTGGACCTGCCGGCCTCCGCCGCAGAGACCTTCCCGCCCAAGGTCCTCGATACGATGAAGTTCGACGGCAAGATGTACGGCGTGCCGACCGACCTGTCGTTGCACTTCATGTATTTCCGCAAGGATCTCATCGACAAGCTGCTGTCCGACGCTGCCTGGAAGGAGACCTACGGCAAGATCAGCCAGGCGAAGCTCGGCAAGGCGATGACGCCGAAGGACCCGGCCGAGTGGACGCAGGACGACTGGGCCGCGACGGCGCTGTTCTTCACCAAGTCGGTGAACCCGGACAGCCCGACGCGTTACGGCACCGTGCTGCAGATGAAGAATCTGCTCTTCAACATGATGGTCTGGCACTCGGCCGCCCGCGCCCAGGGAGCCGACTGGCGCGACGCCAGCGGCAAGATCACCGTTGACTCGCCGGCCTTCCGCAAGGGCCTCGAGCTCTACAAGATGCTCTATGACGCCGGCACGTCGCCCAAGGACTCGCTGTCCTACGAGTATGCCGAGGCCAACGCCGCCTTCGGCTCGGGCCAGGCTGCCACGATGGTGCAGTGGAACGCCGCCTACGCCGACCTCGACAACAAGGAGAAGACGCCCGCGGTCGCCGGCAAGATCGGTACGGCTCCGCCGCCGGCCGGCCCGGCCGGCCGCTTCACCCACATCCACGGCCTGGGCCTCGGCCTCAACAAGTCGTCGAAGAATCAGGCGGGAGCAATGAAGTTCCTGAACTGGCTCGCGAGCCCCGACGCCATGGTGATCTATGCCAAGGCGGGCGGCTCCCCGGCCCTGGCCGAGGGCCCGCTGAAGCAGGTCGCGGCCGACAGGCCCGACCTCGTCAAGCTGGGCGACTACGCCGCCAAGTACGGCTTCGTCATGAATGGCGGCACCTCCGCCAAGGCCCTGTCGGTCTATGAGCTGCAGGCCGAGCAGTTCACGGGCTACTGGTCGGGCCAGAAGAGCCTCGACGATGCTCTCGCGGCGACGTCCAAGGGCATGGCCGACCTCCTGAAGTGAGCAACGCGCCGGCCCCTTCCGCACGGGACGGGGCCGGCCAGCTACACGACGGGACGGCACGGTGCCGCTCGATCCCGTCCATCCCCTGTCCTATGGAGACCTGATGACACCGGCGCAGCAGAACCACCACGGCCCCGTGCTGGTCGCGCCGCTCGTGATCTTCCTGCTGGCGATGCTGGGGTTTCCGCTCGTCGCCGACCTCGTCTACAGCGTGTCCCAGGTCGACTTCCAGACGCTGCGCTCGCCGCGCTTCGTCGGCCTCGCCAATTTCACGACCGTCCTGTCGGACCCGGCCTTCTGGCAGGCATGCTGGTTCTCGCTGCGCTTCGCGCTGGCCACGGCGATCCTGCAGGTGGCGCTCGGGCTCGGGCTCGCCGTCTTCCTGGCTCCGCTGCTGGAACGCCGCCCCTGGCTCATGGCGATCCTGATGATGCCACTGATGGTGGCGCCGGCGCTCGTCGGGCTGATGTACCGGCTGATCCTGCACGAGTTCGTCGGCGTCGTGCCCTACTACCTGATGCTGTGGACAGGTGACAGCCCGGCTTTCCTCGACGCCGCCAACGCGTTCCGCACGCTCGTGGTGGTCGAGGTTCTCCAGTGGACACCGTTCGCCATTCTCATCCTCTACACGGCCTATCAGGCGATACCCGGCGCCCTGCGGGAGGCCGCACGAATGGACGGGGCGGGAGCGTGGACGCTGTTCCGGCTCGTCGAACTCCCCATCCTGATGCCGACGCTCGCCGTGACCTTCTTCATCCGCTACATCGACAGCTTCCGGGTGTTCGACAATGTGTATGTGCTGACCGGCAGCGGCGCGGGCGGATCGACGACGAGCCTCTCGATCTACATCTACAAGGCCTTCTTCAAGAGTGGCAGCATCGGCACGGCCGTGGCGGCATCCATCCTGCTGCTGGCCGCCGCGACGGCTGTGTATCTCGGGCTGACCCGGGTGGCCGGGCGGAGAGTGACGGCATGAGGCATGTCGTCCACGCCGCCCGCTGGGCGGTCTTCGTGCTCGCCGCGCTCGTGCTCAACTTCCCGGTGATCTCGACGCTGGTGACCTCGCTGAAAAGCGAGGCCGAAATCGCCGCGAGCCCCTCCCTCCTGATCCAGCAGCCGACCCTGGCGAACTATGCCCGCGTCTTCGGGATGGCGGACCGGTTCGACATCCTGCACTACCTCTGGAACAGCCTCGTGGCCTCGTCGATCGGGGCGGGGCTCGCCATCCTGCTGAGCTTTCCCGCCGCCTACGCCATCGGCCGCCATGGCTATGGGCGGCGCTGGCTGATGCCGGTGGCCGTCAACATCAGGGCCGTCCCGCTCATCATCTTCGCCATCCCGCTCTACCTGATGTACCAGGCCTTCTCGCTGCTCGACACGCGGCTGGGCCTCGGGCTCGTGCTCACCGTCGTGAACGTGCCCCTCATGCTCGTGCTGCTGGCGGGAGCCATCGCCGAGATCCCGGGTGAACTGGAGGAAGCCGCCCGCATGGACGGGGCGGGTACGGTGCAGATCCTTCGCTACGTGGTGCTGCCACTGTCCCGGGCCGTGCTCGCTTCGGCGCTCATCCTGGGCTTCATCACGGCGTGGAACGAGTTCCTGTTCGGCCTGATGCTGACGACCCGTTCGGCCGTCCCTGTCACTGTCGGCGCCTCCTTCTTCTTCGCCGCGAGTGGCGGCGGAGTGCAGTGGGGCGTGGCGGCAGCCGTGATGATGATGAGCACGCTACCTCCCGTGCTGCTGGGCGTCCTCATGTACCGGCAGATCGGCGCGTCGCTGACGGAAGGCGCCGTGAAGGGCTGAGCGGGTGCTATCGCGAGGCAGGCCGCACGAAGGCGCCCGTGGCTTCGCCCGCCAGAGTCAGTGCCGTCGCTGCCAGCGGCACGGCTAGCGCCATGGTCCCCAATCCGCGGTGCGCCCAGGCACCCGCAACGGCGCCGCCGAGAAAAGCGAGCCACAGAAGCAGGCTGACTAGCCACCGCCAGGAAGGGCCCTGGCCGTGCAGGGCGAGCGCGAGGTCGCGCGCCGCGGTGGCGAGGGTGCCCGTGACGTAGGTGATGCCGAGCCGCCGGCCGTCCTGTTCCACCATCGCCGAATTCTGGGCACCCATCGCAGCGGCCAGAACGGGCATAGACGCCGCCGCGGGTCCGCCGAGGTGCAGCACGGCGAGCGACGCAGCGAGCAGGGCCGTCACGACCGCCAGCACGAGCGTGCGGCCGTATCGCAGCGAAACCGGAGCCAGGAAGGCTCCTGTCAGCGCTCCGAGAAAGAAGGCGGCGACGATGGCGACCGGCAGCAGGGCAGGGCTGTCCGTGCCGAACGCGACGCCGATCTGCGTCGTGTTTCCGCTCATGAAGGAGACGAAGAGGCCGCCGAGTGTGAGGAAACCCACGGCGTCGACCCATCCCGCGGTGGCGGTGAGGACAAACCCCAGCGTGAGATTGGCGGCCGTGTTCAGGTCCTGTCTCCGCCGGCCATCCCTGGGCTCCCGCTCGTGCCGCGGCGGAAACTGCCCAGCATTCCGGCCGCAGTCCAGAACGGTCTGCCTGCCCGCTGCGGAAGGGGCCTGATCACTGCGTGCCGTGGCCTTGGAGGTACCCGCCCTTGCGGGCGTCCGGCATGGCGAGCGTCACGAGGAAGCCGATGACCATCATGCCCGTGACGTACCAGAAGAAGGCACTCTCGATGCCGGCCTGCTTGAACCAGAGCGCGACGTACTCGGCCGTGCCGCCGAACAGGGCGTTGCCCAGCGCATAGGCGAAGCCGACGCCCAGGGCCCGGATTTCCGGAGGAAAGAGCTCGGCTTTCACGATGCCGCTGATCGACGTGTAGAGGCTGACGACGGCCAGCGCGATCGTGGCGAGGGCGAAGGCGGCGACCGGCGACCCCGTTTTGCCGATGGCGGTCATCAGGGGGACTGTCATGATTGCCGCCAGTGCCGTGAACAGGCGCATCGAGGTGCGCCGGCCGATGCGATCAGACAGGGCGCCGAACGGTGGCTGCATCAACATGTAGACGAGCAGTACCACCGTCATCGTGTTGGTCGCGGTGGCGGGGGAGAAGCCCGCCGTGTTGACCAGGTACTTCTGCATGTAGGTGGTGAACGTGTAGAAGATCAGCGATCCGCCTGCCGTGAACCCCAGCACGATGAGGAAAGCCTTCCGGTTCTCCGGAACACGGAAGATTGCTCCGAACGTCCCAGCCCCCGCACGGCTGCGCGTCTCCTCGGTCGACGTTTCGTGGAGCGAGCTGCGCAGGTAGAGCGCCACCACTGCGGCGACCGCCCCGATGGCGAAGGGCACGCGCCATCCCCACGCCCTCAGCTCCGCTTCGTCGAGGAAGAGCTGCATCACGACCAGCACCAGCGTCGCGAGAAGCTGCCCGCCGATCAGCGTGACGTACTGGAACGAGCTGAAGAACCCGCGGCGGCCGCCTATCGCAACCTCGCTCATGTAGGTCGCGCTCGTTCCGTACTCGCCGCCGACCGACAGGCCCTGCAGCAGCCGCACGAGCAGGAGGAGCACCGGGGCGGCCACGCCGATCGTGGCGTAGGTCGGCAGCACGGCGATGGCCAGCGAGCCCGCACACATCATCGACACGGAGATCAGCATGGAGGTGCGGCGGCCCAGCCTGTCGGCCAGCGTGCCGAAGATCCAGCTGCCGATGGGGCGCATCAGGAAGCCGGCCGCGAAGATCCCGGCCGCGTTCAGCAATTGCGAGGTCTGGTCACCCTTGGGGAAGAAGGCCGGCGCGAAATAGAGAGCGCAGAACGAGTAGACGTAAAAGTCGTACCATTCGACGAGATTGCCAGACGCGGCGCCGACGATGGCCTTGATGCGGTTGCGGGTGTCGTGCGGATCGAGGGCGGGTGTGACCGCGACCGTCTCGTCCATTTCGCATACTCCCTGCGCCCTGTGCCCCTTCAACGTCAGTGGATGACGCTCAGGCCGCGCTTGCGGTTCCGCGTGCGGTGCGGACCTGCCGCCGGCTCGAGGCCTCCGCCGACGCCGCATCGGCGATGATCACTTTGCGCACCTCTGATTGCAAAAGATTCGACCGCACGCGTTAGGCGGCCGTTAACCGCGGCGGGAGAGATTTTGGTCATGGCCATCCTCGTCGCAGTCGCAACCGTCTACGCCGCGCTCGTGATCTTTATGGGTGCAGCCTTCGTGCTCGCGCGCAAGGCCGACGACGCCGCCAATTCCTGACTGCCCGGAATTCAGCCGGGCTGGTTGCGCTCCCGGATGTCCTCCGTCATCAGCCCGCCAAAGATGCTCCACAGCGCGAACGGCACCGCGCAGGCGGCTGCGGCGGTATCGACACGCGCGGCTCGCTCGATGTGCGCGGCCGCTGAAGCCACCAGCGCCGCCGACACGACCGCGCCGCCGAGCGGGCTCCGCTCGCCGAAAAACGCCTTGGCCCAGCCTGTGACGAGGGCGATGTCGGTTGCCCAGAAGCCGAGAGCCGCGTCCCGCTCCGGGCTGCGAGGCGAGGTCATAAGGCGATACGCGCCGTAGGAGTGGAGAAGCTGCAGGGCCGGCCAGATGGCACCGAACAGCGGGTCCGGCGGCTTGTAGGACGGCTTGTCGAGGTGCGCGTACCACGAGGCGATGCGGGGGTGCGTGGGGTCCGGCGAGTAGCGCCGGGCAACGATGCCGGCCAATCCGAGGACGCCGGCGATCGCAATGGCGGCGGCCGGGCCCGGGACCCGGCCCTGGTCGAGTGTCATGTCCGAAACCCTCCTGGGGAGCAGGACACAGCAAACCCGTCGCTTCATCGTTGGTTCGCCACGCCGGGCTGGATCACCCAAAACCGGGGTCTGAAACTTTTCCGAGAACGCTCCCGTACCGTCTTTCACCCGGATCTTTCCGGGAGAGACCATAGGAGAGCATCCATGCGTGCCGAAACCTGGAAGACAGTCGCCTTCGCCCTTGTCCTGGCCGGGACGTCAGCGATCGCGTCCGGCGCTGCTGCAAAGACCGTGATGGTCGGCGGTGCCCCGATGTACCCGTCGAAGACCATCGTCGAGAACGCCGTCAACTCGAAGGACCACACGACCCTCGTTGCCGCCGTGAAGGCTGCAGGGCTCGTTGACACCCTGTCCGGACCGGGCCCCTTTACGGTTTTCGCGCCCACCAACAAGGCCTTTGCCAAGCTGCCGGCCGGCACGGTGGACAGCCTCGTCGAGCCGCAGAACAAGGGGACGCTGACCAAAGTGCTCACCTACCACGTCGTGCCCGGCGCCCTGACGGCGCAGGATCTCCAGCGCATGGTTCGCGACGGCGGCGGCAAGGCCGAGCTCAAGACGGTACAGGGCGAGACACTGACGGTTCTGCCAGGAAAGTCCGGCAAGACCCTTTTCGTGGAGGACGCCAAGGGCAACGAGGCACGCGTCACCATCGCCAACGTGATGCAGTCGAACGGAGTGATCCACGTCGTCGACACGGTCCTGATGCCCTGATCAGAGGCGAGGCGGGCGCGCAGCGCGCCTGCCTCTCTCTTTTTCCGATCCGGCGGCGGCTGGCGCGCGTAAGCTGCTCCCGGGGTACATCGGAGTCGACGTGAAAGCTCAATCCGAGCAACTGGCCGACTTGCTCGTGCGGACGGGCAGGGCAGACCGCCTTGCGTTCCGCCAGCTCTATGAAGCCACCGCGCCGAAGATCTTCGGCGTGATCCTGCGCATCGTCCGCAATCGAACGACGGGCGAGGAGGTCCTGCAGGACGTCTATCTCAGGCTCTGGCAAAAGGCGGCAACGTATCAGCCGGACGCAGGGCCGCCCATGCCTTGGCTCAACACAATCGCCCGGCGCTGCGCAATCGACGTCATGCGCCGGAAGACTCCCGAGGTCACGACGTCCAGCGGCGATGGCGAAGATTGGCTCGCCCAACTCAGTGACGGCCGGGATGCCGAGACCGATATCACGGACAGGTCGTCTCTCCAGCGCTGCCTGTCGCGGCTGGAACCCGACCTTCGGACCTGCATCGTCCTGGCCTATTGTGAGGGGCGTTCGCGCGAGGAACTGGCCGAACAGTATGCAAGGCCGGCCAATACCATCAAGACCTGGCTCCGCCGTGGCCTGATGTCCCTCAAGGAGTGCCTGGACACGCCATGACGAGCGAGGAAGCAAGAGATCTGGCAGGCGAGTATGTCCTCGGCACGCTGAGCGCGTCCGAACGGGCGGCCTTCGAGGCTGAGGCCGCCCGGGATCCCGCGTTGCGCGCACTCGTACGGGATTGGGAAGCCAGGCTGATGCCTCTCTCGGACAGTGTTCCCCCCGTCCAGCCGGACTCCAGGGTTTGGCGCGCCATCGCCGCCGCGGCGGGGCTCGACATCCCCGCACAGGACTCAGCCGTCGTGGCCCTGCGGAGCGCGGTGCGGTTCTGGCGAACGGCCGCGGTCGGCATGGGAGCACTGGCAGCGGCGCTGCTCGCCGGCTTCCTGATCGAGCGTTTCGCCTCCACCCGGCCGGACGGCGACCGCTTCGTCGCAGCGATCAACAGGGGCGGGGACCAGCCGGCGCTCATCATCACCGTCGACTTGGCGACGCAGACCGTCGCGATCCGGCCGGTTGCACTCGAGACGCCCGCCGGCAAGAGCCTCGAGCTCTGGTCCGTGACGGATGGCCGACCGCCCGCATCCCTCGGCGTCATCGGCGAAGGCGGCGCGCGGCTCCCCGACAGCAAGGTCCTCCAGGGCAACCGGCCGGAGAGCCTGACCTTCGCGGTTTCCGTCGAGCCGCAGGGCGGTTCGCCGACGGGTGCGCCGACCGGACCGGTGGTTTATTCGGGCAAGCTCGTGAAGGAGTAGCGCGCGCGTTCCGGCCCGGCGCCAGAATTCGGACGCAATGGCGGCCAATGTGCGCACTCCCGCTTCGCCCGCAGCCGGAGGCGAACGCAGGATGCGAGGAGTTTTCGCCGCATGAAGCGTTTGCTTGTTGCCTGTCTCGCCCTCATGGCCTTGGTCCCGCCCGCATCGGCGGCGAACGACCCCTTTCTCAGCGGACCGCTGGCGGACTTCCTCGACATCTTCCGTCAGGAGGCGATCCCACGCCGCGAGATCGCGTGGAACAACCCCTATGCGGCGGGGACGGTGGTCGTCTCCACCTCGCGCCGCCGGCTCTGGCTGATCAAGGGCAAGGACCGCGCGATCGAGTATGGCGTGGGGGTAGGACGCGAGGGCTTCACATGGTCCGGCGCCAAGACCGTGACCATGAAGAAGGAATGGCCGTCGTGGCGGCCCCCGGAGCAGATGCTGCGACGCCGCCCGGACCTGCCGCGCTACATGCCGGGCGGGATCGACAATCCGCTCGGCGCGCGGGCGCTCTACCTCGGCTCCAGCATGTACAGGATCCACGGCTCCAACGAGCCGGACACGATCGGCGCGGCCGTGTCGTCCGGCTGCATCCGCATGACGAACCGGGACGTGACCCACCTCTACGAGCGAGTGCGTATCGGGGCGAAGGTGGTCGTCATTCCCTGACGTATCTCGCCGGGACGCTTCGTCAGGACTGTCCGAGCAGCGCCAGCGTCCGGGGGTCTCGCTCGCCGCCGTAGAACGCCGAGACGGCCTCTCCGAAAAGCTCCCTGTCGTCGGCATCGGTGGCTGCGGCCTCGAACAGGGTGAGGCAGGAGCGGAACTTCATGTCGTCCGGCGAGCCCAGGATGGCACGCGCCGACCGGCCGCGATGGCGCAGCATTGTGCGGACATTGTCGCGCAACCTCGCGCCGAGGACGGGATGGGCCAGCCAGGCTCGCGCCTCGTCCAGCCCGGAAAGGGCGTAGAACCGGGCCGTCGGGGATGACCCGAGACCGTCGAGCTGCGGAAACACGAACCACATCCAGTGGCTGGCCTTGCGGCCCGCCGCGAGTTCGGACGCGACAGCGTCGAGGACGGCGTCCTGAGCTGAAACGAAGCGATCGAGATCGGGACTGCTCGCGTTCATTTGAGAGAGGTGGCGCGATGGGGAACAGGGTCAAGGGTCGAAGCCCCACTTCGAACGTCGGTCACGAGCGGGGCGCCCGGGCCCCACTCCAATGCCGCTGCATAGGACATCACTGCTCGCCTGCCCCTGCTGCAGCAGCGATGTTCGCCGCGAGGTGCAGCCGGATGCTCCGGCCAGCACGGCGGATGCAGGCCTGGACTGCACGCGACGGCTTGCCGCATAGGCTGCCGTCGTATAGTCATCAGACCAGTCTGGAGCGAGCCGCAACGGATTCCCTTCCCAGGGCAGTCCACCAGCAGGACAGCGGATGCACGGCCCCGCCGCAAAGCATCCCGCCGGGAGCGTGTCTCCCGGGTCATGCAGGCAATGACGGCCGCCTGGGGTAGGAAGCTCGACCTCCGGGGAGGACGTCTTGGCCGAGACCATGAAGGCGCTGTGCGCGTCCCGAGGGCACAAGTTCGGGCATTTCATCGTCGAATTTGCTACGCCCGGCATCGGGCATATCCTGAAGAACGCCGGCTGCGACTTCGTCCTCTTCGACACCGAGCACTCCGGCTTCGGCTTCGAGACGATGAAGAGCGCCGTGCGCTACTTCGAGGCCGCCCGCCTTCCGGCCATCATGCGCGTCCCGTCGAAGGAGTACCACCACATGGCCCGCGCCGCCGACATGGGCGCCGAAGCCATCATGGTGCCGATGGTCGATACGGCCGAGGAAGCCGAGGCGCTCGTCTCCTACCTCAAATACACTCCGCGCGGACACCGGGGCGTGGCGCTGGGCGTCGCGCACGACAATTACGGCGGCTCGGGGCCGGTGAATGCGAGGCTGCAGGCGGCGAATGACCGGACCTGCTTCGTCGCGCTGATCGAGACGGCGTCAGGGATCGAGCACATCGACGCCATTGCCGCCGTGGATGGCGTGGACCTGCTCTGGGTGGGGCATTTCGACCTGTCCTCGTCCCTCGGCATCCCGGGAGAGTTCGAGCACCCCCGCTTTCTCGACGCGATCGACCGCGTGGTGCGCGCTGCCAAGGCTAATGGGAAGGCGCTCGGCCGGCTGGTCCCGGACGCGAAGACCGGTGTCGAGTATGCGCGGCTTGGCTTCGACTTCATCTGCTGGTCCGGCGATGTATGGGCGCTGCAGGCGGCGATCCGGGGCGGCATCGGCGAGATGAAAGCCGGGCTCGGCATCGAAGGGGGAGCCTGAGCCATGGCCCCGTTCCGCGTCGCCATCAGTGGAGATTTCCAGAAGGCGGACGGAACGCCCGCCTTCCCGATGTGGGACCTCACGCCGCTCAGGACGACGCCCGGCGTCGAGTTCACCTATGTCCCGCCTGTCGATGGCCGGATGCGGGGCGAGGACCTCGCCGGCTTCGACGCACTCATCCTGCTCGCGGTGAAGTTCGACGCGGGCAGCGTCCCGCCGGACGGCCGGCTGGCGGTCGTGGCCCGCTTCGGTGTCGGCTATGACAGTGTCGACGTGGACGCCTGCACGAAGGCGGGCATCGCAGTCGTCATCACTCCCGACGGGGTCCGCCGGCCGGTTGCGGTGACCATTCTCACCCTCGCGCTGGCGCTGGCGAGCAAGCTCTTCGTCAAGGACAGGCTGACGCGCCAGGGTCCGGACGGCTGGTCGAGGCGCGCCGAACACATGGGCATGGGGCTCACGGGCCGTACGTTTGCCCAGCTCGGCGTTGGAAACATCGGCGCCGAGACGTTCCGTCTCTTTGCCCCGCTCGACATGCGCTTCATCGCCCATGACCCCTATGTCGATGCCGCGGCTGCCAAGGCCCTGGGCGTCGAGATGGTGGATATCGAGACGCTGTTCCGAGAGGCGGACATTCTCTCCGTCAGTGTTCCACTCACCGAGGGGACGCGCGGCCTCGTCGGTGACCGGCTGATCGGGCTGATGAAGCCGACCGCGTACCTCATCAACACGGCGCGCGGGCCCGTGGTCGACCAGAAGGCGCTCACCGCTGCGCTGCAAAAAGGGCTGATCGCCGGGGCCGGGCTCGACGTCTTCGAGGTCGAGCCGACGCCGGCCGACGAGCCGTTGCTGAAGCTCGACAACGTCATCGTCACGCCGCACGCTCTGTGCTGGACGGACGAGTGCTTTGCCCAGATCGGGGCTGCCGACGTCCGTGCCGTACTCGCGGTGCGGTCGGGTGAGGTGCCGGTCGGGGTCGTCAACCGCGCGGTGCTCGACAGCGAAAGCTGGCGGGCTCGCCTCGCGGCCTACAAGGGCGCCGCCGGCTAGTCCGGTAAGGCGGCAAAAAAGAAGACGGGGAGGGGTGGGGACAGGAGCACCGCGCAAGCGGGCTACAAGGAGGGAGGATCCGACATGGATGAACGCGAGAAACGCGATTTCAACGCCGGTCTGGAAGCCGACGTAGATGCCTGGCTGAGAGGCGAACCGACTCGCCGCGACTTCATCAAGCGCTTCGGACAAATGTCCGGAATGATTGCCCTGGGTGGCACGATGGGGGCCGGGCTCCCGGTCTTCGTGCAGGGTGCACTGGCACAGGCCGCCGTCGACCTCGCCGATGCCAGCACGCCGCTCGGCCAGGCCCAGGCCGCCGCCATGAAGGCGTCGACGGAGGGGCCGGCCGACGGTTCCGCTTTCCGGGCGGTGCAGGCGGCCAAGAAATTCCCCGGCGTCACCCTCAACATGACCTACGAGGCCGGACTGCAGGCGCTCGACCCCCGCAACTTCTCCGGACCAGTCTGGGAGCAGCTCACGGGCATCAAGAGCAACGTGGTCGAGCTCTCGCATCCCGACCAGTACTCCAAGCCGATCGCCGAGCACATCGCCGGCTCCGGCGCCTACGACATCCTCGACATCGAGCCGGCCTGGACGCCTTCGCTCGCCGACGGCGGCGTCATCGCGCCGCTCGACGAGTACATCGCCAAATACATGAACAAGGCGGATCTCGAGGACTATCATCCCCTTTACAAGGCGCTGCCGACCTACAAGGGCAAGATCTGGGGCTTCTTCGACGACGGCGACATGTTCGCCCTCTACTACCGCAAGGACGTGTTCGACGACCCCAAGCTGAAGGACGCGTACCAGAAGAAGTTCGGCAAGGCTCTGGAAGTCCCGAAGACGTGGGAGGACTACGCCCAGGTGGCGCAGTTCATCACCGACCAGATGGCGCCGAACATCTACGGTGCCGCGCATTTCCGCAAGGCCGGAGCTCCCGGCAACCAGTACGACTTCCTGCAGCAGTTCCGGGCCAATGGCGGCAAGTTCTTCGACGCGAACATGAAGGCGCAGCTCGCGTCTCCGGAAGGCGTGAAGACGCTGCAGAACATGATCGCCGCCAACAAGGCCTCGCTGCCCGGAAACAACGAGCTCGACGCCGTCTCGGTGTGGGTCGCCTGGCTGCAGGGCAAGGTGGCGATGATCTACTCGTGGCCACCCACGGGACGCATGAGCGCGAACTACTCGCAGAGCGCGAAGGCAATCAACTTCGTCCCGCAATCCACGGTGGCGGACAAGATCGGCTATGCCCTGGTGCCGGGCAATCCGGAGCATGCGACGGGTTACAACAAGGCGCTGGCGGCGGACTCGGCCAACGCCGAGGCGGCCTACCTCTTCATGCAGTGGGCGACGTCACCACCCGTGTCGCTGGCGCGCTGCATGCTGCCCTACTCGCTGCGCGATCCATACCGGATGTCGCATTTCAAGTCGCCGCTCTACCAGCAGCTCTGGCCGGGCGCGAAGGACTACCTCTCCAACCTTGCTCTGTCGGCGAACCGCGGCCTGCTCGATATGATCATGCCGGGCTGGCAGGACTATGCGCTGACCATCGACCGCATGTGCACCTCCGTGTGGGCCGGCACCGACCCGCAGCAGGCGTTGCAGACGGCCGCCGCCGAGTGGGACACGACGACGGAACGTCTCGGCGTCGACTCGCAGAAAGCGTTCTTCGCCGAATACCAGAAGCTGCCCGGCTCCTCGGCCGACCATACGGTCGAGAAGATGGGCATGGCGGTGAAGCTCGACTGACGAGGGGAGGCGGCATCGCCGCCTTCCACTCCTTCGCATGGCGGCCCGGGGCGAAGGTCCCGGGCCGCTCCTCGCCTGAACCCCGGTAAGGATGCGATGACCGACACCTCCCTCGGACGGCACGACGGACGGCGCCGCGCGTCGGGCTTCTCGGAATGGATGGAGCGCAATTTCCGTTTTCTCCTCGTCGCGCCCGCGGTCCTGCTGATCCTGGCCCTGTCGGTCTATCCGCTGCTGTTCTCGGTCTGGGTCGCCTTCGTCAACTACGACTTCACGGTCCCCGGCCACGCCTTCGTGGGCCTCAAGAACTTCTCCATGGTGGTGTCGGATCCGGTGGCGCGGTGGTCCGTCGTCGTCACCGCGATCCTGTCGGTGGCGAGCGTCGCCGTCGAGTTTCTGCTGGGCCTCGCGCTGGCGATGGCAATGGTGAAGAGCTTCCGGGGGCGAGGGCTGGTGATGTCGATCATCATCATCCCGCTCTTCATCAGCCCCGTGATCGTCGGCCAGGCCTGGGCGCTGATGCTGCAGCGGCCTTTCGGTCCGACGAATTACCTGCTCGGGCTGCTCACGGGGCACGAGGTGACCATCAGCTGGCTCACCCAGACGCCCTGGAACTTCATCGCGCTCGTGGTGGCGGATGCGTGGCAGTGGACGCCCTTCATGTTCGTCATCCTGCTGGCAGGGCTCACCTCGGTGCCGCAGCACATCTACGAGGCGGCCGAGCTCGACGGGGTGAGCAGCTGGGACACGTTCTGGTTCATCACCGTCCCGCATATCGCGCCGATGATGCTGCTGGCGCTGACCTTCCGCCTGCTGGACGCCATCAAGCTCTTCGACACGATCTTCATGATGACGGGCGGCGGGCCGGGCACGCAGACCTACAGCGCGTCGTTCTACCTCTACACGGTCGGCTTCCAGCAATTCCACCTGTCGCAGGCGACGGCGGGAAGCTGGATCTTCCTCGCCATCACGCTGGCGGTCGTCGTGCTTCTTGTCCGCCGCCTGCTGAGGCCGGAGGCCGCACGATGAGTGCCGCGACAGCACCGGCGCGCCGCTCGCGCAAGAAGAGCCGCTGGCCCATCGGGCGCATCCTCTTCATCGGGCTGTGGCTCGTCTTCGTTTTGGCGCCGCTCTACTGGGTGTTCGTCACCTCGATCAAGCCGAGTGACGACTATCTCGCCAACCCGCCCGTCTGGTTTCCCGACAAGCCGACGATCAGTCACTACACGGCGGCTCTCTTCGCCTATCGGGGCCTGCAGGGACTGGTGAACAGCCTGATCGTCGCGTCGGCCGCCACGTTCGCCTCGACGGTGCTGGGCACGCTGATGGCCTACAGCCTCGCCCGCTTCAACACGGGAGGCCAGCATCTCTCGTTCTGGGTGCTGTCGCAGCGCTTCCTGCCGCCCGTCGCGACAGTGCTGCCGATCTTCCTCATCTACCGGACCGTCGGGCTCCACGACACGCGGTTCGGCCTCATCATCGCCTACACCGTGTTCACGCTCCCGGTGACGGTCTGGATGATGTTCGCCTATTTCCGGCAGTTGCCGACCTCGCTCGAGGAGGCGGCGCAGGTGGACGGCTGCACGCGCTGGCAGTCCCTGGTCAGGGTCGCGATCCCGCTAGCCGCGCCCGGTATCGTCGCAGCCGCCGTGTTCGCCTTCATCGCCTGCTGGACGGAGTTCTTCTTCGCGCTGGTGCTGACGAGCCGCAACGCCTTCACCCTGCCTACGGTGTTTCGCGCCTTCATCGGCTTCCAGGGGGCGCAGTACGGCGAGGCGAGCGCGCTGGCGATCGTGTCGCTTGCGCCGTCAATCATCCTCGGGACGCTGGCCCAGAACCATCTCGTGCGTGGCCTGACGCTCGGCGCGGTGCGCGGCTGAAACCCGGAAAGCGGAGCTCATGGCGGACGTCAAGATCACCGGATTGCACAAGCGCTACGGGAGCTTCCACGCCCTGCGGGGTGTCGACCTCGACATTGCGGATGGCGAGTTCGCCGTTCTCGTCGGGCCGTCCGGTTGCGGCAAGAGCACGCTCCTGCGCAGCATCGCGGGTCTGGAGGATGTCTCGGACGGCACCATCGCCATCGAGGGGGAAGTCGTGAACGACATCCGCCCGCGTGACCGCGACGTGGCGATGGTATTCCAGGACTATGCGCTCTACCCGCATCTGTCCGTCTTCAACAATATCGGGTTCGGTCTCAGGGCGAGGAAGTTTCCCAAGGACGAGATCGCGCGGCGGGTCGAACGCGCGGCGAAGATGCTGGGCATACAGGCGCTCCTCGAGCGGTACCCCCGCCAGCTTTCGGGCGGCCAGCGCCAGCGCGTCGCCATCGGCCGGGCGATCGTCCGCAACCCCCGCATCTTTCTCTTCGACGAGCCACTCTCCAACCTCGACGCGCAGCTTCGCGACGAGATGCGCACCGAGATCAAGCGCCTTCACCAGGAGCTCGGAGTCACGATGATCTACGTGACGCACGACCAGATCGAAGCCATGACGCTGGCCGACCGTATCGTCGTGCTGAAAGACGGGATCATCGAACAGCAGGGCAGCCCGCTCGAGCTTTACGAGAAGCCGCGCACGCGCTTCGTGGCGGGATTCATCGGCTCTCCACAGATGAACTTCCTCCCGGGCGAAATCGTCACCGAGGGCGCGGGCGAGGGCGTTCGATTGCAGGACGGTTCCGTGCTGCCCCTGTCCGCCAGAAGCGGCAAGCCCGCTGGATCATCCGTCGTGCTCGGGCTCCGGCCGAACCACATCCAGCACGCCGGCTCGTCGGGGCCAGCCCCGGGCCATGTTCGCCGGAGCGTCAAGGTGGACCTCATCCAGCCCACCGGAGCGCGGAGCCTCGTGGATTTCCGGCTCGGCGGCACGGAGGTGACCGCCGAGATGGGGGCCTACGATGCGATGCGCCCCGGGCAGGACCTTTCCGTGGACATCGAGATGCAAAAGGCAATCCTGATCGACGGCGCGAGCGGAACAGTGCTTGGCGCCGTTTGATCGAAGGCGGTGCGCGCAGCGGTTAAGTCTCTTCTTAACGCAAAGCTGGAACATTGATGCGGTATGAAGCTGCCGGAGCTCCTGCATGCTCGTTCCGCTCGCCTGCGGCCTCGTTGCCGCGGCCCTCGTCTGGCTGTTGCAGGCGCGTGCCCGGGGCGGCTCCGCAACACGGGCCAGGGGCTATCGCGAGCTCACGTTCCCGCAGTCGCTGCGGATCGGCGTTCTCGTCCTCGTCGTCTTCTCGTTCGTCATCGTCTATGCCGCGGCGCAGGCCCGGCCGGACCAGGCGCTGACGGCCAGCATCGTATCGGCCTGCTTCGTCGTCGGCAGCTTCTACCTCGTCTGGTGCGTGTTTCTGACGCGCGTCTGGTGGACGAGGGACGGCATAGGCTCGCGGCACGTTTTCGGCCGCGAGCGCTTCCTGCGTTGGGACGATGTCGAGGCCGGCGGTTACCTCGCCTGGTGCCAGGTCTTCTACGTGAGGGGCGCGGGTACCCGCATCTGGTATTCACCGATGCATGCCGGACCCCGGGCCCTGCACCGCTACATGGCGCGGCGCCTCGACCCCGTCCGCGTCCCGATGATGCGGCTGCACGACGGGCCCGACCACACGGAACCCGGCCGCTAGATCCGCAGGTCCTCGGCGCTCAGCCCCGCCCGGCGCCCCACACGCCTCGAGGCCCGCCGCATGGCGGTTTCCGACACGCCGGAGTTTTTCGCGAAAAGATAGGCGTCGTGAAGAATCCGATCGATTTGTTTGCGCTCGACACCGGTACGAGGCCCGGCGTGCCGCTCCAGGAGTTTTTCTGCCACCAAAAGGCGTGCGACCAGGTCGCAGACACCGCGCACCATGGCGTCGTCTCCTTCCAAATGCTCTCACGAGATCGACAGGATGCTACTGTTCGGTTGCCGCTGCCAGAGAGTGGGTGTGCGGGCGCGCACACCCTGCGGATCACGTTTTGCAACGCGGCGGGGCAGGGCTTGTCGCTCTGCGTGAGCAGTCATCCGACCGGGTTCGGGGACGGGCTCGGGCCGTGTCGGCGTGCATTCGTCCGATACGGTAGCTGGCGGCAGGGAAGTCAGGTCGTGGGGGCTCGTCGCCGCCTTGGACGAGGCTTGAGCCGCGCCAGTTTCGCTTTCAGCTCCCCCAGACCCGCATGGGGCGGGCGGGCGGCGGGTTCGCACCCGCCGGGGCCGAGCGCGTAGGTGAGCCTGCGAAGGTGTGCGAGAAGACCGTGCCGGCCGCTGGTCGCGCGAAGCTCCTCATAGGGAACCAGGTCACCGATCGCGACATCCACGTCGGTGCCGATGCGGTCGTGCACTTCCTTGAAGAGCAGCGACAGCCGAAGGGTCATGCTGACATGGCTGGCAATCTGGAAAAGCCGGCTGTTCTGACCCGCGAAATGGACGGGAAGGACCGGTGCCTTCTGCCGCATCACGAGCTGGGCCACGAAGGGATGCCATGGCGCGTCCACGGCCGGCGAACGGCCCAGTGCATCGGGAGAGGTCGAGACTGCTCCGGCAGGGAAAACCAGCAGAGCGCCGCCATTGGCGAGATGCTGGCGGGCGCGCTCGCGCGAGCGGAGATTCGTCTCCTGGGCCTCCGCGGTGCCGCTGAAATCCACCGGGAGCAAGTAGGGCTGCGCCTCGGGGGCTCGCGTGAGCAGGGAGTGCACGAGGATCAGGAAATCCTGCCTGACCTGGCCGACCAGCCAGCCGAGGACGATGCCGTCGAGCACGCCGTAAGGGTGGTTGGCGACAACCACCACCGGGCCCGTCTCGGGAAGCTGCGCCAGCCTGGCGGGGTCGTGGCGCACGTTGAGCGCAAGCCGGCGGACGGCTTCGGTGAAGAAGTCTCGCCGACCCTCTCCGGTGCTGACGTAGTCGAGATAGAGCCTTTCGAGCCTCGGCCGTCCGGTCATCCGCTCGATGGCGAGAACGAGGCCGCGCTGGAGACGCGGCATCGTGGGGTCCGCATAGCTGAAACGTGTCAAGCGCCTGCCCCGAATCCGCCGGCGCCTGCGGGCGCCGATCCGGATGCGGGTACGCTCCGCTCAAGACGGCGGAATGACAGCACTCCAAGGTCCGCCCGGCGAGACGAAGATGGCGCTCCACCGCATTGGCGAATAAGGCGCAGCTGCGAGGGTGGCGCCCTGCGCTTCCCCGCCGTAACGTCGCGGCGAACCGCCGGCGCGACAGGCGGACCATCATCATGGAGGACGCATCGTGCCGAGGATTCCGCGCAAGGCCATCCTGGAGAAGTTCCGCGGCATGATGGTGCGCGGTGAACCGATCGTCGGCGGCGGCGCCGGCACGGGCCTTTCCGCGAAATGCGAAGAGGCCGGCGGCATCGACCTCATCGTGATCTACAACTCCGGCCGCTACCGCATGGCGGGCAGGGGATCCCTCGCCGGCCTGCTCGCCTATGGCAACGCCAACGAGATCGTCGTCGAGATGGCGCGCGAGGTGCTGCCTGTCGTCAGCCATACGCCGGTGCTCGCGGGCGTCAACGGCACGGATCCGTTCCTCATCGTCGACAAGTTTCTCGACGACATCGCCGCCATGGGCTTTTCAGGGATCCAGAACTTTCCGACGGTCGGGATCATCGACGGCGTGTTCCGCGCCAACCTCGAGGCGACCGGCATGTCGTACGCGCTCGAGGTCGATCTCGTGCGAAAGGCCGCCGAGCGGGACCTGCTCACGACGCCTTACGTGTTCGATCCCGGCCAGGCGGCTGACATGGCACGGGCCGGAGCGGACGTGATCGTATGCCACCTCGGGCTGACGACCGGGGGCTCGATCGGCGCCGGTGTCGCCCTGAAGCTGGAGGAGTGCCCGGCTCTCGTCGATGCGTGGGCGGAGGCGGCGCTGAAGGTGCGCAAGGACATCATCGTGCTGGTGCACGGGGGTCCTGTCGCCGAGCCCGACGATGCCCGCTACGTGCTGGCCAATACGAAGAACTGCCACGGCTTCTACGGCGCCTCGTCGATGGAGCGGCTGCCGACGGAGCGCGCGCTGGTGGACCAGACACGGCGTTTCAAGGCCATCGGCAAGCCGGCCTGAAGCCGGCGTCCGCGGCACGCAGCGTGCAGGGAGCCCTGCGGCGCCTTTGCGCCGGTGCGGGGACCCATGGCACCGAGAATCGATATTGACCTGCTCCGTCAGCGGCTGGACGGGGTCAGGCTGGAGGGCAACCCTTCGGTTGTACGGCAGAAGAGTCGCGACTTCTTCTGGTACTCGCCGAGGCTGAAGCGGCTGTTGGACCACGTCTCGGCCGACGCCGTGGTGTGCCCGATCTCGGAAGAGGAGGTGGTGCACGCCTTGGCGGTTGCCTACGAAATGGGCATTCCGGTTACGCCCAGGGGTGCAGGGACCGGAAATTACGGCCAGGCCATGCCTCTAGCGGGCGGCATCGTGCTCGATCTGTCGGGCTTCGCGTCGGTCGGCGCGGTCTCGGCCGGGCGGGTCGTTGCGGATCCGGGCGTGACGATGGCACTTCTGGATGATGTCACCCGCTCGGCGTCCGGGCAGGAACTGCGGATCCACCCCTCCAGCTCCCGTACCGCGACTCTGGGCGGCTTCGTTGCGGGCGGTTCCACGGGCGTCGGCTCGGTGCGCTGGGGCGGCCTGCGGGATTGGGGCAACATCCTGCGCCTGCGCGTGGCCACGATGGAGAAGTCGCCTCGTCTCCTCGACCTCACCGGCGCCGACCTGCACAAGGTCAGTCACGCCTATGGCACGAACGGCATCATCACGCAGGTCGAGATGCCTCTCGCACCGGCCTATGGATGGGTAGACGCCATTGTGGGGTTCGACAGCCTGCCGGAGGCGCTGACCTTCGCAGATGCGCTGGCCCGCCTCGACGGCCTGCTGCTCAAGAACCTCAGTGTCGTCGACGCACCGGTGCCGTGCGACTGCTTCACCCAGCATCGCCGCTTTCTGCCGCGCGAGAAGGCTGTCGTCATCACGACCGTGGCGGAATTTGCCGTCGGCGCGTTCGTCGCCTTTCTCGATCGCTGGCGCGGGGCAGAGGTGCTGTTCCGCAGCGATCTCGTCACGGAGGAGGAGGCGGCGGACCTGCCGCCCGCCTTCGAGCTCACCTGGAACCACACCACGCTGCGGGCACTGCGCGTGGACCCCTCGATCACCTACCTCCAGGCGCTCTATCCGGAAGCAGACACCCTGCGGACGATTGCCGACCTGCATGCAAGGCTCGGCGACGAGGTACCGGCCCATGTCGAGTTCATGAGGCTGGACGGGCGCGTCGCCTGCTTCGGCATACCCCTCGTCCGCTTCACGACCGAGGAGCGGCTGGACGACATCATGCACCTGCACGAGCAGGCCGGTGCTGTGATCTTCGATCCGCATCGCTTCACGCTGGAAGAGGGCGGCATGAAACGCACGGACACGGTGCAACTGGCCTTCAAGAACGAGGCCGATCCCAGGGGACTTCTGAACCCGGGCAAGATGGCGGCGTGGGAGGATCCCAATTTCGACTGGTCGTCCGGCCACCCCTATCTCTACCCGGGTCTGGCCGAGCCCGGCTTGCACGACGCCTGAGAGTCAGCCGATCTCGACCACGACGCGGCCGCGCACGGTTCCCCCGAGAATCTCGCGGGCCACGTCGATGACCCGTTCGAACGGGATGGCAGTCGTCATCGCCGCGAGCTTGCCGCGGTCGAGCTCCCGGTCGAGGAAGCCCCAGGCTTCCAGCCGCCGCTCGCGCGGTGCATTGACGCTGTCGATCCCAAGCAGCGACACGCCGCGCAGGATGAAGGGCGCCACCGTCGCCGGCAGATCCATGCCCTGCGCCAACCCGCAGGCCGCCACCGCGCCGCCATAGCGTGTCGCGGCCAAAACATTCGCGAGGGTCACGGACCCGACGCTGTCGATCGCCGCGGCCCAGCGCTCCTTCGCCAGCGGCTTGCCCGGGGCGGAGAGCTCCGCGCGGTCGATGATCTCCGCGGCGCCGAGCCCCTTCAGGTACTCCGCTTCCGCGGCACGGCCGGTCGAAGCGATGACGTGCCAGCCCCGTGCAGCCAGCAGCGCGATGGCGACCGAGCCGACGCCGCCGGCGGCGCCTGTGACCAGCGCCGGGCCATGCGACGGCGCAAGGCCGTGCCTCTCGAGGGCCAGCACGGCGAGGGCGGCGGTGTAGCCGGCAGTGCCAATGGCCATCGTTTCGGCCAGCGAGAGCCCGGCCGACTTTCCGATCAGCCAGTCGCCCTTGACCCGGGCCCGGCCGGCATAGCCTCCGAGATGCGTCTCGCCCACGCCCCAGCCGTTCAGGACCACCTCGTTCCCTGCCGCGAAGGCGGGATGCGTGGAGGTCTCGACAATGCCGGCAAAGTCGATGCCCGGCACCATCGGGAAGCGGCGCACGACCGGCGACTTGCCGGTGACGGCGAGCCCGTCCTTGTAGTTCACCGTCGAATGCGTGACGCGGACCGTGACGTCGCCGTCCATGAGCTCGGCATCGTCCATGTCGCGGAAAGCGCAGGAATATCCCGCGTCGGACTTGTCGACGACGACAGCAGTGAACTTGCCCATGCCCTGTCCTCCTGAAGTGCCTCAGGGGTTGTGGCGTATCGCTCCAGGCCGGGCAAGGCCTCGCGGTCAGGCGGTGACAGCAGGAGCGGACACTTTACCGGCTTGAGGTTCGGCAAGTCGATCAACCGTCGCTACGTCTGTCCGGGCTTGAGCTTGTAGAAGATGTGGCGGCCGATCACGTCCATCTTCTTCAGGCGCTTCGCCCAGAAGGGGCGCACATAGTTGGCGTGGTAGTGGGTCGCCCCGCCAACCTCCGAGTTGTAGGTCTCGCCGAAGGTGACCTCGCGGGCGATCCGGACGGCCGTTTCCCAGGAGTCGGGCTCGGAGATCCGCAGAGCCTTGCCTTCGCAGGCGAAGGAGAACTGGCAGGCGAACTTGCGATTGCGGTTCTGGTAGACGACGCCGCAGACGCTCGTGGGGTAGAGGCCGCTCTTCACGCGGTTCAACACCACCTGAGCCACCGCGGCCTGTCCGGCTTCCGGCTCGCTGCGCGCCTCGAAATACACCGCCTCGGCGAGACACCGCTCTTCCCGCGACATGGCTTGGGGATCGATCAGGCTGGCGTAGCTCGGCCTGCCGTCCTCGGTGCGAGGGATCTCGGTCATGCCGCCGCCGCGCGCACGAAGTGCAGCCAGTCCGTCCGGCGACACGGGGGCCGCGGCGATCTCGACCGGCGTTGCATCCGAGGGGGCCGGCGTCGTGGAGGAGAGTGCCATGGCGCGCGGCACGGAAGGGGTGGAGCCCACGCCTGTCGTCGTGGTGCCGGAGGCCCGGGCGGCGGCCGTGAGTTCCGAATGCCCGGCCGTGGGTGAATTGTCGGCCAGGCCGGCGCGGGGCGTCGTGGCCTCGAAATCCGCTTCCGGCTCGAACCGGGCCACCGAATCAAGACCCGGCGCGACGTCGCCCATCGGCATCAGGATCGTGGGAGGAAGAAGCTCTGAATCCTGCGACAGCACGGGGGGGCGCGCGGGTGCTAGGGGGAGCAGATCCACGGCTGGCCTGAGCGTGACCAGTGCGTCTCCCTTGCCGACGCGGTTGACGTTGGGGAAGCCCTGAACCGTCGTCTTCAGCTCGTCCCTCGGAGGAAAGAGAGGGCCGCTCGGCTCGACCGGACTATCGGGATCCGGCAGACGCACCGTGTGCACCATGCCGGACTGGCCTGGGATGGAGAAGCGGGGGGCCACGGCCAGTTCGGCTGTGCCCACGCCGGGGACGAGCCGGCTCGGCTGGGGGATGGCGAGGGCTGGAGACGGGCTCACCACCTCGTACCCGCCGAAGGTGGCGTCGACACCCGCATCGGCTGAAATCGAGACGAGGACCGCCGCCGCGAGAACCCACGGGGAGACCGTCGCGAACGCCCAACGCAGACCGGCACCCACCATCCCGACGCAACCTCGCCGCCACCCGAAGCCAGGGACCCAGGCCGGCCGCACGGAAGCGGATCGGTCGAATGCCCGTGAATTCGTTTATCCGGCAGTAAGGTTGAGCGAGGGTTAACCGGACCGCCTCGTAGGCGGCCCGGGAAGGTTCATGTCGTCAGGCGGAGCTGGCGACCTTCGAGCCGATCGCCGCCTGCGCAGCGGCAAGGCGAGCGATGGGAACGCGGTAGGGCGAGCACGAGACGTAGTCGAGGGAAACCGTCTCGCAGAAGGAAATGGAGGCGGGATCTCCGCCATGCTCGCCGCAGATGCCGAGCTTAATGTCCGGCCGCGCCTTGCGGCCGCGCTCGGCGGCCATCTTCACCAGCTCCCCGACGCCGTCCTGGTCGAGCGTGACGAAGGGGTCCGCGGGGAGGATGCCCTTGGCCGTATAGGGGCCGAGGAAGCTCGCCGCGTCGTCGCGCGAGATGCCGAGCGTCGTCTGGGTGAGATCGTTCGTGCCGAAGGAGAAGAACTCGGCCGAGGCCGCGATGTCGCCGGCCATTATGGCGGCGCGCGGGAGCTCGATCATCGTGCCGACCTGGTAGTCGAACGCCTGTCCCGTCTCCTTGCGCACGGCTTCAGCCATCGCGTCGATGCGCGACTTCACGAGATCGAGCTCGGGCCGCGTCATCACCAGCGGCACCATCACCTCCGGGATCACGGCCTTGCCAGTCGAGCGTGCCGCCTCGACCGCCGCCTCGAAGATGGCGCGGGCCTGCATCTCCGCTATTTCCGGATAGGCGACGGCCAGCCGGCAGCCGCGGAAGCCGAGCATGGGATTGAATTCGTGCAGCTCGGCCGCGCGGCGCTTCAGCTTTTCGGCCGGAGCTCCCATCGCGGCGGCAACTTCGGCGATCTCCTCGTCGGACTGCGGCAGGAACTCGTGCAGCGGCGGATCGAGAAGACGGATCGTAACGGGCAGGCCGCTCATGATGGTGAAGAGCTCGACGAAGTCGGCCCTCTGGATCGGGAGTAGCTTGGCCAGCGCCGCGCGCCGGCCCGCCTCGTCGTCCGCGAGGATCATCTCGCGCACCGCAAGGATTCGGTCGCCCTCGAAAAACATGTGCTCGGTGCGGCAGAGCCCGATGCCTTCCGCCCCGAACTTGCGGGCCGTGCGCGCGTCGAGCGGCGTCTCGGCGTTGGCGCGCACCTTCATCCTGCGCACACCGTCGGCCCATTCCATGAGCGTGGCGAACTCGCCGGAGAGCTCGGGCTGCAGCATGCGGACTTCGCCGGCCAGCACCTGTCCGGTGGTGCCGTCGATGGTGAGCCAGTCGCCCTTCTTTAACGTAACGCCGCCGGCGGTCATGGTCTGAGACGCGTAGTCGACCCGCAGGCCGCCCGCGCCGGAGACGCAGGGCTTGCCCATGCCGCGTGCCACGACTGCGGCGTGGGAGGTCATGCCGCCACGCGTGGTGAGGATGCCTTCGGCGGCGTGCATGCCGTGAATGTCCTCTGGCGAGGTCTCGACGCGCACCAGGATCACCTTGCGTCCGGCTGCCTTGGCGGTCTCGGCCTCGCCGCTGTCGAAGACGATCTCACCGCCGGCTGCGCCCGGAGAGGCCGGCAGGCCGGAGGCGATCAGCTTTCGCTCGGCGGAAGGGTCGATCGTGGGGTGCAGCAGCTGGTCGAGGCTCGCCGGCTCGATGCGGGCGATCGCCTCCTCCTTCGTGATCAGCCCCTCGGCCGCAAGCTCCGCCGCGATCTTCAGGGCTGCCTTGGCCGTGCGCTTGCCATTGCGCGTCTGCAGCATCCAGAGCTTGCCGCGCTCGATGGTGAACTCGACGTCCTGGACGTCGCGATAGTGCTTCTCCAGCAGGGCGCAAATGCGCAGGAACTCGTGGAACGCCTCGGGCATCGCCACTTCCAGCGACGGCCGGTCCGATCCGGCGGCCTTGCGGGCCGCTTCCGTGATGTCCTGCGGGGTGCGAATGCCGGCCACCACGTCCTCGCCCTGCGCGTTGATCAGGAACTCGCCGTAGAGCTCCTTTGCGCCAGTGGAGGGGTTGCGGGTGAAGGCGACGCCGGTGGCCGACGTCTCGCCGAGATTGCCGAACACCATGGCCTGCACGTTGACGGCAGTGCCCCAGCTCGCCGGGATGCCGTGCAATTCGCGGTACTTGTTGGCGCGCGGGTTCATCCACGAGCCGAAGACCGCCCCGACGGCGCCCCACAGCTGCTCGCGGGCATCCTGCGGAAAGGGACGGCCGAGCTGAGTCTGCACGACGCCCTTGTAGTCGCCGACGAGCTTGCGCCAGTTCTCGGCCGTGAGCTCCGTGTCCAGGGTCAGGCCCTTGCGGTCCTTGAACTCCTCCAGCAGGTCCTCGAAATGGTGGTGGTCCACGCCCAGCACCACGTCGCCATACATCTGGATGAAGCGGCGATAGCTGTCCCAGGCGAAGCGGGCGTCCCCCGAGCTCTTTGCAAGAGCCTCCACGGTGACGTCGTTCAGGCCGAGATTGAGGACGGTGTCCATCATTCCCGGCATGGACGCGCGGGCGCCAGAGCGCACGGAAACCAGGAGCGGGTTTTCGGGATCGCCGAAGCTCCGGCCGGTGAGCCGGCCGACGTAATCCAGGGCCTCGTCCACCGCAGCGGCGAGGTCGTCCGGATACTTGCGGTCGTTGGCGTAGAAGTGGGTGCAGACAGCCGTCGAGATGGTGAAGCCGGGGGGAACTGGAAGTCCGAGATTGCTCATCTCGGCGAGGTTGGCGCCCTTGCCGCCGAGGAGGTTGCGCATGTCCGCCTGCCCCTCCGCCTTGCCGTCGCCGAAGGTGTAGACCCACTTGGTCATTCTATGCGTCCCCGTTTGCCTGTCCGCCGCGTGGCGGATACCGGCCCGCTTTCAATCCGACATCGCAGATGCCGTGGCAACCCGGCCTAAGGGTGAACCGAGGCTGGAGCGCGGCAGGCCCGGCCGGAAACGGGCGGAAGCGGCCGCGGGTTCCGTCCGGCGGCCGTGTCCCCGGGTCAGCTCGCGCGCTTCAGTGCAAGGCCGACGACGACCCAGCTGACGCCGGCGAAGACGAGGTCGATTCCGAGGAACGTGCCCAGCACCCACAGACTTGAGACCGGCCACTTGGCCAGGATCATGAGCCCGAGCAGCAGGGTGATGAGGCCCGACAGGACCACCCAGCCCCACGGCGTTCCCTCGCGCATCTGGAAGGCGAGGATGACGCGCACGATCCCCGAGGCGGCGAGGCCGGCGCCGAGCAGCAGCGTCAGCACGCCTGCCGCCAGCACCGGGTTCATGATCGTGAAAACGCCTGCCAGACCGTAGAGCAGCCCGAGTAGGGCCCACAGGAAGAACTTGCCCCAGGTCTTCACCGCGAAGGCATTGGCGACCTCGGCCGCGCCTGAGATCAGCATCATAATGCCCACCACCCAGACGCTCGCGACAGTCGCGGCGACCACGCTTCCAAGCGCGATCAGCCCGAAGACGATCAGCGCGATTCCGATGCCGACCACCCAGCCCCATTTGGCGCGTAACGCTCCGAGGCCGGTCGCGAGCGAAGAACCCGTCAGCCCTCTGTTTCCGATGTCGGTCATGGTCGCCCCCCGTTGACACACGCAGGGAGTGTGCTCCCGGGGGTACCCTCGTGCAAGGCGCAACGGCTGGCTTAGGCTGCCTGCTCAGGTCACCCAGGGCCGGTCGCCCTCGATCAGGGGGCGCATCTTGACGATTTCAGCCGCCGCCGCGTCGAGGAAGGCGCGGATGCGCGGCGAGGCGCGCAAGTCTGGATGGGTGAGGAGCCAAAGCCCGGCCGCGAACTCCGGGTTGAGAGGCGTCAGCCGCACCAGGGCCGGCTTGCGGTCCGCGATGAAGGCGGGGAGGGGGCCGATGCCGATACCCTCTTCCACGGCTTCGCTCAGCCCGAGCACTGAGTTGATCTTCAGGGCCACCTTCTCGTTTTGCACCGTGTCCCGCACGAAGCGCGCCGCCTTGAGATGGCCGAACTGGTCGCCGAGCGACACCCATTGCGCAACCGCAATCCGCTCGGGCGAAACGGCCTCGCCGCCGGCCGCCTCCGGAAAGTCGACACGCCTGCCGTAGACCGCCCAGACGATCGAGGCGAGGCGGCGGCCGACCAGCGTCTCCGGCGGCGAATCCGTGGCCCGCAAGGCGATGTCCGCGTCGCGCTTGGAGAGGTTCAGCGCCTGGTTCGAGAGAACCATGTCGACGCGGATCTCGGGATAGGTGCGGCGGAAGGAGGCCAGCACCGGCATCAGCAGGTGGATCAGGAGCGTGTCGTTGGTGGTGACGCGCAATTCGCCAGAGGGAGTGAGGGTCTGCCCCGCAAGGCGGCGGGTGAAGCTGGCGACATCGCGGTCCATGCGGTCGGCGAGCGCCACCATCTCCTCGCCGGCCGGAGTCAGGGCATAGCCCGTGCGATGACGCTCGAAGAGAGGCGTGCCGAGCCGGCGCTCGACGTCTCCGAGCCGTCGGAACACCGTCGAGTGATTCACCACGAGCATCTCGGCCGCACCTGCCAGCGACCGGGTGTCGGCAATGGCTTTCACCAGCCGGAAATCGTCCCACGGCAAGCGGTCCATTTGCGCTCCTGCAAGAATAGTCTTTCCCCTTCAATCATGGATTTGCGCTGCGGAAAAGATACATCGTCCTGCATCGTTTCCGCTTCTCTCGGAGTGTCCACCATGATCGACCAACGCACCGCCCCCTACGGCATCTTCGCCCTTCGCGTCGCGCTCGGACTGATGTTCGTCGCCCACGCCCTCCTGAAGTACGTCGTCTTCACGATGCCTGGCTTCGCCGGCTTCCTCGCCCAGGTCGGCTTCCCGCCCGTCTTCGCGTGGCCCGTGTTCCTCGCCGAATTCATCGGCGGCATCGCGCTGATCCTCGGCATCTACGCACGCTGGGTTGCGGCTCTGCTCATCCCCGTCCTGCTGGGCGCACTTGTCGTCCACTCCGGCAATGGCTGGCTGTTCACGTCGGCTAATGGCGGCTGGGAATATCCCGCTTTCCTCGTCGTGATCGCCGCCACGGTGGCGCTCGCCGGTGACGGCGCCTTCGCCCTGAAGTCCTCGACGGTTCCTGGCGAAACGGGTCGCGTGGCACTGGCCTGACGCCATCCTCCCCTGGCGCCGCGGGAAACCGCGGCGCTTTTTTCTCGTCAGGAGCTTCCCCCATGAGCGCCTTCAAACCGCATCTGATGAGCCACCATCTGTGCCCCTACGTGCAGCGCGCCATCATCGCGCTGGAAGAAAAGGGCGTCGAATACGACCGCACCTATATCGACCTCGCAAACAAGCCGGACTGGTTCCTGGCGATCTCTCCCACTGGCAAGGTGCCGGTGATGAAGGTCGACGGAGAGGTGCTGTTCGAATCCAGCGTCATCGCCGAGTTCATCGACGAGGTGACACCCGGGTCCCTCCACCCGAGCGATCCGCTGCAAAAGGCCCGGCAGCGGGCGTGGATGGAGTTCGGCTCCTCGATTCTTGCAGACATCGGGGGCTTCTACTCCGCGCCGGACGCCGAGAGTTTCGAAGCCAAGCGCGCCACCATCGCCGGGAAGTTCGGCCGGCTGGAAGGCGAGGTCAGAGGGCCGTTCTTCGGCGGCGAGCGGTTCGGCCTCGTGGACGCCGTCTACGGACCGGTGTTTCGCTATGTCGATACCTTTGACCGGATCCGGGACTTTGGCTTCCTCGCCGGACTGCCCAAGGTGCAGGCTTGGCGTAAAGGACTTTCCGCGCGTCCGTCGGTCAAGGCAGCCGTTCCCGAGGACTATGCCGCGAGGCTCGTCGCGTTCATCGATGCTCGAAATACCTACCTGTCCGGACTCGTACGCGAGGCTGGATTGAAGGCAGCCTGACGAGGGGCTGCCGCACGGCGCAGGCGGTCGACGATGGCCTCGCCCAGCCCTACCGCTGGAATGGGCGCGACGCCGATGCTCGCCGCGCCTGAGGCATCGAGCCGCCGCAGCGCCGCAAAGAGGTTCGACGCCGCTTCGGCGAGATCACCTTCCGGGCTCAGATTCTCGACCGCGCCGGCGGCCTCGATCCCCGTCGGCATGGCCCTGCCGAACAGGAGCACAGCCTCACCGGGCCGCACGGCCTCGACTTCGAGCCGCACTGCGGCATCCGGTGCGTAGTGCGAGGCAAGCAGTCCCGGAGCCACCGGGGCGCTCCCCGAATCAGCAGCCTGGGCCAAAGGGTGGCCGAGCACCCGCTCGATCGCCTCGCGCGCGATGCCGCCCGGGCGCAGCAGCGCTGGTCTGTCCCGGCAGTCGACGATCGTCGACTCCACCCCGACCTGCGTGGCCCCGCCGTCAACGATGGCAGCGATGAGACCATCGAGATCGGCAAGGACGTGGGCGGCCGTCGTCGGGCTCACGCGGCCGGAGCGGTTTGCCGACGGAGCCGCCACAGGCCGCCCGACGGCGCGCAGAAGTTTTGCCGCGACGGGATGATCGGGAATCCGCAGGCCGATGCTGTCGAGCCCCGCCGTCATCAGCGACGATACGTCGGACGTCGCGGCAAGAGGCACGACCAAGGTGAGCGGCCCGGGCCAGAAGGCCTTGGCGAGCCTGAGCGCGGCCTCGTTGAACTCGCCCTGCTGCCTCGCCGCTGCCAGGTCGGGCACGTGAGCGATCAGCGGATTGAAGCTCGGGCGGCCCTTCGCCTCGTAGATCCCGGCCACCGCCCGGCCATTCGTGGCGTCCGCTCCGAGGCCATAGACGGTCTCGGTGGGAAAGGCGACGCAGGCGCCCTGGCGCAGCAACTCTGACGCGCGTGCGATCCCGGCCTCGTCTGCGGCGAGGCGCTCGGTGGGGAAACCTGCGGGGTTGTGTGTCACGAGGCGGGTCTCTAGTGCGCTTTGGGGTTCAGGGAAACCAGAAAGCGCACTAGGCTCCGGCACTCGCCCGGCTGCCCAGACCGCCGAGGCCCGGAGCGCCGCCATGACCTTCCGTCCGCCGACTGACGACCTGCTCTTCACGTTGCGGCACGTGGCGGGCCTCGACGGGCTTCTCGCGGAGGGGATCGCGCCGGAACTTGCCGAAGGACTCACCGAAACGGTCCTCGACGCGGCGGGCACCTTCGCGGCCGAGGAACTCGCGCCGCTCGACAGGGCGGGGGACATCGCCGGATGCGTTCTGAAGGACGGGGCCGTCACGACGCCCGCGGGGTTTGCCGACGCCTATCGCCGCTGGATCGCCAATGGCTGGAACGGCCTCGCCGCGTCGCGGGAGCATGGCGGGCAGGGACTGCCGCGCGTCATCCAGGCTGCCTGCAGCGAAATCTGGCACCAGGGCTCGATGGCGTTCGCGCTCGGCCCGCTTCTCACCGCTGGCGCCATTGACGCCCTCGCGGCGCATGGCTCGGACAAGCTGAAGCGGCTGTACCTGCCCCGGCTCGTCTCCGGCGAGTGGACCGGGACCATGAACCTCACCGAGCCACAGGCGGGATCCGACGTCGGAGCGCTGACGTCGCAGGCCGAGCCGGCCGGCGACGGCACGTACCGGATCCGCGGCCAGAAGATCTACATCACCTATGGCGAGCACGACTGGACCGAGAACATCGTCCATCTCGTCCTGGCGCGGCTTCCGGATGCACCGCCGGGAACACGAGGCATCTCGCTGTTCCTCGTGCCGAAGTTCATTCCGGATGAAGACGGCAGCCCGGGCCGGCGCAACGACGTGTTCTGCGCGGGCATCGAGCACAAGCTCGGCATTCACGCGGCTCCCACCTGCACCATGGTCTACGGGGCCAGGGAGGGCGCCGTGGGCTGGCTGGTCGGCGAGGAGAATCGCGGGCTGGCCTGCATGTTCACGATGATGAACTCGGCGCGCCTCACCGTGGGACTGGAGGGCGTCGCGGTGGCCGAGCGCGCCTACCGCCGGGCGCTCGCCTTCGCACAGGAACGCCGGCAGGGCCGTGCCCCGGGCGCCTCCGGTGCCGCGATGAGCCCCATCATCGACCATCCCGATGTCCGCCGCATGCTGTCCATGATGCTTGCCAAGACCCGGGCGGCGCGCGGCATCTGCTACCGAACCGCCGCCGCGATCGACCGCGCCGAGCGGGCGGGCGACGCGGACGCCGCCGACCTCGCCGCGCTGCTCACCCCCATCGCGAAGGCGTGGTCCACGGATGCGGGGATCGAGGTTTCCTCCATTGGCATCCAGGTTCATGGCGGGATGGGCTTCATCGAGGAGACCGGGGCTGCACAGCACCTGCGCGATGCCCGCATCGCGGCCATTTACGAAGGCACGAACGGCATCCAGGCCATCGACCTCGTGACGCGCAAACTGTCCTTGCGCGGGGGGGACGCGGTGGCGGGCGTCATCGCCGGCCTTCGCCGCGTGGCGGATCGCGCCGCAGCTGCCAATGACGGCGAGCTCGGCGCCGCCGCCCGGCTCCTGTCGGATGCCGTGCGCGCCCTCGACGACGCCACTGCCGGGCTCCTGGCGGCGCAGCGGGAGGGCCGCATCTCCGACGCCCTGGCCGGTGCCACCCCCTACCTGCAGCTGTTCGGAGACACTCTGGGCGCCGCCAACCTGCTGGAGGAAGCGCTGGCCGGGGATACCGGCAGGGCCGCGCTGGCGCGCTTCTTCGCGGCCAACGTTCTGCCGGGAGCGCCGGGGCTGGCGCGAACGGTGCTGTCGGCGGGCGACGCGCTTCCATCCGCCGAAGCCCTCTCCGCCGCATGACAGGAAAAGGTGAAGCCCGGCCGCTGGCTGGCCGCGTCTGCATCGTGGCCGGAGCCTCGCGCGGCGTTGGCCGTGGCATCGCTCAGGCGCTGGGCGAGGCAGGCGCGACGGTGATCTGCTCGGCGCGCTCCACGCGCTTCGGCTATCGCACGGAGGGCCGCCCCGAAACGGTGGAAGATACTGCGGAACTGGTGACGGAGGCCGGGGGCCGCGGCCAGCCCTACGTCTGCGACCACACCGATGCCCGGGCGTTGCATGACTTCGCCGCCTGGACATTGCGGCGGTTCGGGCCGCCCGACCTGGTTGCCGTCTCAGTCTGGGGTGGGAACGAGGGCTTCGATGGCCGGGCGCATGCCGACGGCACGGCATTCGGGACGCCTTTCTTCCGCCGGCCGCTGACCGGCGTCGAGGTGGCGCTCCGCACCGGTCCGCTGGCGCTGGTTGCAACGGCACGTGCCTTCGTCCCGCTGATGGCCCAGGCGGGGAAGGGACTTCTGATATCGGTGGGGTTCGATGCGCAGGGTGCCTCCCTCGGCGACCCCGTCTGGGACCTCGGCATGAACGGCATCCTTGCCGCCGCTGGGATCGTCTCGCGCGAGGCCGCGCCGGTGGGGGTGACTGCCCTGCACCTGACCCCGGGGTTCGTCAGGACAGAGCGCGTCATTGACGCCGGGATGGCCGAAGATGCCACCGAAACACCGTTCTACGCGGGCCGTGCCGTCGTGGTGCTGGCGCTGGATCCCGATGTGCGGGGAAAGGCGGGAGCCTCGCTCTTCGTCGCCGACCTGGCAGTCGAATACGGGTTTGCGGACGCCGACGGGACACGCCCGGCGCGTTTCGTGCCGCCGGCCTGAGCAGGAGCGGTTGCCGTCCCGAGGGGCGCGTGTCTAGGGTGCGCGCAATCGCTGGCGAGGATCATTGCAGGCATGACCAATTCGCTCAGGGGCAAGACCCTCTTCGTCACCGGCGCCTCGCGCGGCATCGGCCTTGCCATTGCCCTGAAGGCCGCCGCGGACGGGGCGAACGTGGCGATCGCCGCGAAAACGGTGGAGCCGCACCCGACACTCGAGAACACCATTCACACGGCGGCGGAAGCGGTTGAGGCCGCAGGCGGGAGAGCACTCGCGCTGGCGGTCGACGTCCGCGACGAAGGGCAGGTGAGGGCGGCACTGGAGAAGACGGCGGCAATGTTTGGCGGCATCGACATTGTCGTCAACAATGCCTCGGCTATCCAGCTGACGCCATCGCACGCAACCGACATGAAGCGCTTCGACCTGATGCACCAGGTGAACGCGCGGGCCACCTTCATGGTCTCGAAGCTGGCGATCCCCTATCTCGAGAAGGCCGGGAACCCTCACATCCTCGCTTTGGCGCCGCCGCTCGACCTCAAGGAGAAGTGGTTCGCCCCGCACCTCGCCTATTCCATGGCCAAGTACGGCATGAGCCTCGTGGTGCTCGGGCTCGCGGGCGAACTCAGGGACCGCGGCATCGCGGTCAACGCACTCTGGCCGCGAACCACGATCGCGACCGCTGCGATCCGCAACCTGCTTGGGGGCGACGCCGTGATGCGCGCCAGCCGGACCCCACAGATCGTCGCCGACGCGGCATGCCAGGTATTTCTCAAGCCGGCGCGGGATTTCACGGGCAATTTCCTCATCGACGACACCTTCCTGGCTTCGGAAGGTGTCACCGACTTCGACGGTTATCGTGTCGATCCGACCCAGCCGCTCGTCTCAGATTTCTTCATTCCCGACGACAGCGTTTCCCCGGCCGACCTCGGCCCAGCCAAGGCAATTTGACCTGCCATGATCTACGTTCACACGCTTGCTGAAGCGCAGCAACCCGGCGCGTCGCGCTTCGGCCAGCATCTGCTCGGGCCCAACGAGCCGATCCCGCCCCAGACCCGCTGGATCGATCTCCTCGAACCCACGCGGGAGGAGGACCGGAAGGTCGAGGACCATCTCGGCATTTCGGTCCCGACACGCGAGGACATGGGCGACATCGAGCCGTCCGAGCTTCTCTATACGGAGGACGGCGCCCGCTACCTGACGGTCCGGCTCGTCTCGCGTGCCAACAAGGAGCCCGAGATCGAGGGCGTCTCGATCATTCTGAAGGACGGGGTGATGATCACCGTCCGCTACGTCGATCCCATGGCCTTCCAGATGTTCGGCAACCGCATTGCCCGCCCCGGCGCGTGCGAACCGACCATGGAAGGACTGGTCTCCGCCTTGCTCGACGCCATTATCGATCGGGCCGCGGACGTTCTGCAGATCACGGGAAGCGAACTGGACAAGACCTCCCGCATCGTCTTCGAGGGCCGCGGAGATGCCCGCCGCCGCAGCGAGGAGTACCAGGAGGTGTTGCGGGCGCTCGGGCGCCACGGCGACCTCATCTCGAAGATCCGTGAGAGCCTCGTCTCGGTCGAGCGCGTCCTGCTCTACATGTCGGCGACCTACAGAAATTCCGGCGTTTCCAAGGATCTGCGGGAAGAAGTGAAGAGTACGCTGCGAGACTTGCAAAGCCTGGAGGAGCACGCGACCTTCCAGTCTCAGAAGATCCAGTTCCTGCTCGACGCGACCCTCGGACTGGTCAATCTCGAGCAGAACAACATCATCAAGCTGTTCTCGGTGATGGCCGTCATCTTCATGCCGCCGACCTTGATCGCGTCGATCTACGGGATGAATTTCGAGAGCATTCCCGAGCTGCATTTCAAGTTCGGCTATCCGATGGCGCTGATGGCCATGGTGATGGCGGCCATCCTTCCCTATGTCTTCTTCCGGTGGAAGAAATGGCTCTGACTGCCTGATGTGCGGACGCTACTCGCTCTCGGTCACGCCGCAGGTGGTGCAGGCGCTTTTCGGGTACGAGGACGAGCATCCGTTCCCGCCGCGAGAGACCGTATCACCCACCGAGCCGATCGGCATCGTCGCCGAGATCGACGGCCGCCGCAGGTTTCTGCTGGTGCGTTGGGGGTTCCTGCCGGGTTGGGTCAAGGATCCCGGCGACTTTCCGCTGCTCTTCAACGCGCGGGCCGAAACGGCTGCCGACAAGCCCGCCTTTCGCAACGCCATACGGCGCAGGCGCTGCCTGGTGCCCGCCGACGGATTCTACGAGTGGCAGCGCAGCGGCACCGGGAAGTCCGCCTCCCGCCAGCCGTTCCTCGTCAGGCGGAGGGATGGTGCGCCCATGGCCATGGGCGGCCTCTGGGAGACCTGGGCGGGGGCCGACGGCTCGGAGATCGACACCGCTGCCATCCTCACCACCGCCGCGAACGGCACCGTTGCGGCCATTCATGAACGCATGCCCGTGATCGTGGAGCCGGCGGACTTCGCGGCATGGCTCGATCCGCACAATGACGATCCGGCCGCCATTGCCCGGATTCTGCAGCCGGCAGGGGACGACGTCGTCGATCTTCTGCCCGTGGACCGCGACAGGACCCGGCCGCTGCCTCCCGGCTCGCTGGCCGGCGCCCCTGGGAAGCCTTCGCCCAAGCCCGCGCCCCCGGAACCCGAGCAGGGCAGCCTGTTCTGAGCGTCAGCCGCCGGCGCGCATGCGCGCCAGGCGCAGCACGAAGCCGATCACCTCGGCCACGGCGCGATAGAGCTCTTCCGGGATCTCGTCGTCGAGCGGCAACCTGGCGAGCGCCTCGGCAAGGAGCGGATCCTCCTGCAGGGCGACGCCATGCTCTTCCGCCGACGCGATGATGTTCTCGGCCACCTGTCCGCGGCCCTTGGCCGTGACCCGCGGCGCGCCGGTTCCGCGTTCGTATTGCAGCGCGACCGCGATGCGGGTGGCGGCAGGCGCGCTCATGACTGGGTGTCCACAAGATATCCCTTGGGCGCGGCCGGGCGCACCGGCGCGCCGAGATGGAAGTCGACCTCGTCGACGGCCAGTGCGGCGTCGGACAGGGACCTGCGCAGCTGAGCGGACGAGTCCTTGAGCGTCTGCGCCGTGTCGGGCCGCTCGGCCCACATCGTCACTCCGACACCGTCGCCGATCAGGCGGACATGGGCATGCACGGGGCCGAGCGCCATCGAGTCGAGGGCGAAATCGACGCTCCAGCGCGGCGGATCGTTTTGCGAGGAACTGCCCTGACCACCGCCATCGCGGGTGATGCGCATCTGCGCCGCCGTGGCCTCGCGCCCGATCAGGACGGGGACGTCCATGACCCATGCCTGAGCATGCTGGCCCTGCGGCGCCCCGGGCGTGCCGGCGTCACGGGGCAACGAGGCGTACTGGTTCAGGAGTGTTCGATCGATCGCCTGGTCCGTCTCGCGCAGAAGCAAGCGCACAGTTTCTGCCGTTCCCGAATCGTTGGAGAGCGTCGCGACCGACGACGGCTCCGGCCGGGGCGGAGCATCGGCCCGGGGTGGCGGGGAGGTCTGCGAGCTCCGGGCGTCCGGACCCGCCGCGCGCATGGCGGCGTCGGCGTAGCGCCCGAGCATGGCACGATCCGGCCGCTCATCCGGCCCGCGCGAGGCCAGGGCCGTGTCGCCGACGACGCCGGCCTTGAGCAGGATCTCGCGCACCGATGCGTTGTCCGGCGCTTCGCCCGACAGCGTTCGCGTGAGCAGGCGCACCAGCTGCGAGCGGCCGGGCTCGGGCAGGTTGGCGACCGCGGCGGCGATGGCGGGCGGGAGTGCGCGCGGCTCGGCAGGCGAGGGGGATGGATCGTCGGCCGGTCGGACACCGGATGAGGCTGGCGGCAAGGTTGCTGCGGGCGGCCGGGCCTGCGTGGCTGCCGCAGTGTCCAAAGTGGCGTTTTGAGGCGCCGCGTCGGCGCCGCCTGGAGCCGGTGGTGCTGGCGTCGGGGTGGCGCCTTGCGTTGCCTCTGCAGCGGTACCGGCTGCGGCGGCCGTCGGCGGAGCGGGCGGAAGCGCTGCATCCCGGACGGTGGAGGGTACGGGCGGAGCACCGTTGCCGGGCCGCTGTGGAGGTGTTTGGGACTTTGCAGATTGCAAAACGTCCTTAGCGTCGGACACGCCTGCAGCCGCAGCGCCGGACCTCGCAGTGTTCGCCGGCGCCGCCGGCTGGCCGCTGGCGCGCACGGTATCGAAGGCTTCGACGACGCTGCCCAGCACGGTCCGGAATGCGATGAGGGCCGACTTCAGGTCGGCCGCCGGCTGGGCGGCAGCGGGCTGCCCGCTCGCCAGCCGTGCCTCACGGAAAACGCCGGAGCCCGTGATGGCGGCCTTCACCGCCTGCGCCGTCACCGGCTTTTCGGCCGACAGGGCATGGGTGAGGACGTCGACAGCCGGCTGCACAGCAGCCGTCGGAAGTCCGGCCGTCTCGCCCTTCAGGAGCGTCGGCAGGTTGGCAAAGAGCGCGGTCATGCCGGCCGCGGACGGGCCGCTGCGCTGCATCACCTCGGCAACGGCGCGAAGGATGGCAGGGGCTTGCGCCGGGCCGGGCGTCGCCGGCGCGGCGGGTTGCTGCGGCGCCTGCTGGGCGCCCGTCTCGTCGGTGAGGAACGCGAGCGTCAGCCCCGCCGCGGCGTTCTGGACAACCAGGCGTACCGCCTGCCCCGGCTCGAGCGGCACGTCGGTGGCAAGGTCCGCACTGCCGAACGCCGTTGCGATCCGTACCGTCCCGTCGTTCCCGACGCTGGTCACGCGGGCATCGAGCACGGCACCGCGCGCCAGGCGGGCGTCGCTGGCGGCGCCGCTGGCCTTCGCGGTGCTGGAGACGGCATCGACGGGCATGGACGGCCCTCCGCTCGGCGGCGCCTCATTGCGTGCCGCCATCCTCGAACGGAGCCATGCCGGCGGTGAAGGCGCGGTTAAGCAGGCATGGCGGATTTGTGGCGTTTCGCCCTCAGAGCACCTTGCCGGGATTGAGAATGCCGTCGGGGTCGAGAGCAGCCTTGAAGCGGCGCATCAGGTCGAGCGCCACCGGATCCTTGGTCGCGGCCAGCAGGTCGCGCTTCATCTGGCCGATGCCGTGCTCGGCCGACACCGAGCCGCCCAGCGCCAGCACCCGCGCGTAGACGAGCGCGCTGACGGCGGGCCAGCTGTCCATGAACGCGGCGGGATCCATGCCCTCGGGCTGGCTGATGTTGAAGTGCAGGTTGCCGTCCCCCGCATGGCCATAGGGCAGGGGGCGGCACCCCGGGACCATCCGCTCCAGCTCGGGGAGCGTCTCCGCAACGAAGCGGGGCACGAGCGCGACTGGCAGGGAAATGTCGTGCTTCATCGAGGCACCAGCCCTGTTCTGGGCGTGTGGGAGCATTTCCCGCAGCCGCCACAGCGCATCGCGTTGGTCTGACGATGCGGCGATGACGGCATCCAGCACCACGCCAGCCTCCATCGCGTCCGCGAGCATGCGCTCGGCCGGTCCCTGCAGGTCCGCGTCGCTGCCGCCGGACAACTCCATCAGAACGTACCACGGGTAGGGCTTCGCGAACGGGTCCCGCGTGTTCTGCATGTGGGCGGTGACGAGCTCCATGGCGAAGCGCGGCAGGAGCTCGAAGGTTGTGGCGACGCCACCCGCACGGCCCTTGGCGCGCGCCAGAAGGTCCAGCGCCGCGTCCGGCGAGGGTACGGCCGCAAGGGCGGTGAGGATGCGCCCGGGCCTGGGGAAGAGCTTCAGGACGGCGGCGGTAACCACGCCCAGCGTTCCCTCGGATCCGATGAAGAGATTGCGCAGGTCGTAGCCCGTGTTGTCCTTGCGCAGCCGGCCCAGCCCGTTCCAGACCCGGCCGTCCGCCAGCACAACCTCCAGGCCCAGCACGAGCTCGCGCATGTTGCCGTAGTGCAGCACTGCCGTGCCGCCGGCATTGGTCGCGATGTTGCCGCCGACGGTGCAGGTGCCTTCCGAGGCAAGGGACAGAGGAAAGAGGCGGTCGACCGCCTCGGCCGCCTCCTGCACCCGCTGGAGCGTGACGCCGGCCTCCGCCACCAGAGTGTCGCCGAGAGGGTCCACGTCCCGTACGCGGTCGAGGCGTCCGAGCGACAGAACGACCGCGCGTCCGCTCGTGTCTGGCGTCTGCCCGCCGACGAGGCCCGTATTGCCGCCCTGTGGAACGATCGGGATCCTGCGTTCCGCGCAGACCTGCACGAGAGCAGAAACCTCCTGAACTGAACCGGGGCGCAGCACGGCGAGCGCACGGCCGGTGAAGAGCTTTCGCCATTCCGTCAGGTACGGGGCGGTTTCCGCCTCGGCCGTCATGACATGGCGCGAGCCGACGATGGCGGCGAACGCGGAGAGCGCGCCGTCGGTGGCCACATCACTCGCACTCACAAACGTCTCCTCGTCTGGACCAGGTCGACGATCATCCCAGCAGGCCAGCACGGCGGCGGGTGCTGGGCCGGCGGAATACGCCGACGATTTCCACATGCGCCGCATACAGGAACTGGTCCACGGGAACCACGGATTCCAGCCTGTACCCGCCGTGCACGAGTATTGCGGCATCCCGCGCGAATGTTTGCGCGCTGCAGGAGACGCTGGCCACGACGGGCACCTTCGAGCTGGCCAATTGGCGCGACTGTGCCTCCGCGCCGGCTCGGGGCGGATCCATGACCACGCCGTCGAAGGCTGCAAGCTCCGCGGTCAGCAGTGGCCGGCGGAAGAGGTCGCGTGCCTCGGCTGTCACGGGCCGCAGGCCGTGCGTCTCGCGGACGGCACGCTGGAGAGCGGCGATGGCGGGGGCATCGCCGTCGAAGGCGGTGACGGTGGCCTTGCCGGCGAGCCGCAGGGCGAAAGGACCGATGCCGCAGAACAGGTCCGCCACCTTCTTCGCGCCCGACAGGGCGTCCGCTGAAAGCCTGGCCAGCGTCTCCTCGGCGGCCGCCGTTGCCTGGAGGAAGGCGCCCGGGGGCAGCAGGACAGTGGCAGGCCCGGCCTGCACGAGAGCCGGCCGGCGCTCGACGATCAGCTCGCCGTGCAGGCTGAGACGGGCGAGGTCGGCACGCCCGGCCGCCGCGACGAGCGCTGCCCGGATCCGGGGCGAGGCCGGGCCGTGGCCGCGGACGTCCATGTCGAGGCCATTCGCCGTTGCCGTGACCTGCACGTCCAGCGGCTTGCCTGAACCCATCAGCGCAGCAGCGACGATGCGGGCCGCCTCCGGCGCGCCGGCCAGCGAGGGCGCCAGCACAGGGCAGGCGTCGACCTCGACGAGCTGATGGCTGCGCGCCGCCATAAAACCGACGGCCACGCCGTGTTCGCCCCGGCGGGCATGGAACGTGACGCGCCTGCGGCCGTCGCCATGGGCGCGCACCAGAGGGGAAACGGGTGCATCCAGCCTGGCGCGGCGCAGGGCCGAGACAACCATGTCCCGCTTCCAGCCTTCGTAGAGAGACGCACCCATGTGCTGGGCGGCGCAGCCGCCGCAGCGGCCGAACAAGGGGCAGGGCGGTTCGGCTCTTTCCGGCGAGGGCACGTCGATGGCGACCAGCCGCGCGGCGTCGCCTTCGCGGTCGACCGTGACTGTCTCGCCGGGAAGGGCGAGGGGCACGTGCACCGGGCCCGACGGCGTGTCGGCGACCCCGTCGCCGCGCTGCCCAAGGCGGTCGATGCGGACGGTCTCAGCCACGGGCGTTCTCCGCGGGGAAGGCGCCCCGCCGCGCACCGAGCAGAAACTCGCGATTGCCGTCGCCGCCCTCGATGGGCGAGGGCTCGATGCCGTCCACGCTCCAGCCGAGCTGGCCGACGAAGTCGCGCACCTCCCGGCAGACCCGGGCGTGCACGGCGGGGTCGCGGACGATGCCCTTGCCGATCTCGGCTCGCCCGGCCTCGAACTGCGGCTTGACCAGCATCATCACGGCCGCGTCAGGAGCGGCGAGTGCGAGAACGTGAGGAATGACAAGCTTCAGCGGAATGAAGCTGAGATCAAAGGTGATGAGCGACGGCGGGGCGGGCAGGTCCGCCGTCGAGAGCTCCCGGGCATCGAGGCCCTCGCGCGAGATCACCCGCGCATGGCCGTGCAGCCGGGGATCGAGCTGACCTCGCCCGACATCGACCGCGGTCACCCGCGCCGCGCCGCGCGACAGAAGCACCTCGGTGAAGCCCCCTGTCGATGCTCCGACGTCCAGGCAGTCCCGGCCGGCGGGATCGTAGCCGAAACGGTCGAGGCCATGGGCGAGCTTCACGCCGCCCCGGGATACCCACGGGTAGGGCGCGCGCGCCGTCACTTCGTCGGTCTCGAACACCGTCTCGGACGCCTTCCGGACGGGCCTGCCGTTGACGGTGACCAGCCCGGCGGCAATGGCCTCCTGCGCCTTCGCGCGGCTGGCGAAGAGGCCGCGCGAGACAAGGGCGACGTCGGCGCGTGCGGGACTGCTCACGGGCGTGTTCGCCCGAGTGGCCATGCGCGTCGCGATGACGACATCATGTCGGGGTCCACTTTGCGCTCCGGCGCTGCCGCCGGGCGCCTATTCCGATAGCCGGAGATCCCCCCATGCTTCGTCACGCCGTCCTCGCCGCCGCGTTCGTCCTGCCTCTGCCCGCCCTGGCGCAGTCTCCCGCTCCCGTGGATGTGCCGGTGGGCGGCAATGCGGGCAAGCCGATCGGAACGCTGCAGCTTCGCGGCGGCGCGACCGGCGTGGTGCTCCGAGTCACGCTGCAGCCGGGCTCGGTGACGCCGGGCTGGCACGGCATTCACCTGCACGCAGTCGGCGACTGCAGCGACACGGCCAAGTTCGAGAAGGCGAAGGCGCATGTGAACCATGGTGGCCGCAAGCACGGCCTGTTGAACGCGGATGGGCCGGACGACGGCGACTTGCCGAACGTCTTCGCGACGGCGGACGGTTCCGTCAATGCCGAGGTCTTCACGAATGCCGTCACGCTGACCGGCGAGAAGGGCCTGCGCGACGCGGACGGCTCGTCGCTGATCATCCACGCCGCGGAGGATGACCACGCCACGCAGCCGATCGGAAACGCCGGCGCGCGCGTCGGCTGCGCCGAGATCCGCTAGGCGCTCAGGCTTGGAGCGGCCTCGGCCTTCCCCAGCGCCGCGAGGACCTTTGCGACGATGGCGGGGGCGTCGAGGCCGGCCTGGGCGAGCATGCGCTCGGGCGTGTCGTGGTCGATGTAGACGTCGGGCAGCGTCATGGCACG